>Ga0164241_10003512_pt1 | contig 15738 bp, 16 predicted proteins | sample OricomyardsoilBY_FD_108780 | JGI IMG/M metagenome (GOLD analysis project Ga0164241, IMG submission 108780) | Backyard soil microbial communities from Emeryville, California, USA - Original compost - Back yard soil (BY) | ecosystem: Environmental > Terrestrial > Soil > Unclassified | place: USA... | reverse complement strand
TGTATCTGCCGCACTCCAGTCCCGATGTACTTCATGGCGTTGCTTACTAAGTTAGAGAGCAATTCCTCCATATCTTTCTTGCTATAGGTGAGTTGAATATTGGGCTCAATATCTGTGGTGATCGCAATCCCATTCTCCGCGCCTATGGTTTGGAAATACTCAGCGAGTTCAGCGGCGTGTACACTGAGGCATTGATGTGTCTTGTCGTCCCTTGCTGTTTGGTCAAAGCGTGCCAGATGCAAAAGGTCGTAGATAAAAGCTGAAACATCTTCAAGCGTTCGATCAAAGGATGAAAAGTCTTTATCAGGCACCTGTTTGCGCAAAAGCGAAAGCTGAGCCTTCATGATAGTGAGCGGATTCTGCAGCCTGTGCGATATATCGAGCATCATCTGAGTCTGTGCTTCGCGCAATTCTTGCAGTTGCGCTGTGCGCAATGCTACTCGCTTTTCCAGTTCATGAGAGTATTCTTGTACTTCTTTGAGAAGCCTGGCTTTTTCAAAAGCGAGTGCAATATGGTGCGAGAATGTCCTGATCAATACCATATCTTCACTTGTATAGAGTTCTCCGGACTTCTTTTCACCTAATATAAGTTCGCCGATCGGCTTTTCGTCGAGCAGAATAGGACAGCTGAGCGTTTTTCCGTTATTGAAAAGCTGTGCTTGTTGCAGTGAGCCCGGAGAAGCAAACTCCACCCTGACTTCCTCCGCTTTAAGTATGTGCGCCAGTTCGTTCTGGATCATGGCTTTGACATCTTCGGCTAAAATTTGTGCATTTATCTTTTCACTGAGTCCATAGAGCGCTTGTGCATAGTTGTAAGATCCCTTAAAGAAGAAGGGGTCGGTTATCTTTCGCAGATAGCGATCGATGCTCGGTACGGTGGCTATACCAAGCAATGTGGTCAGACCTGCGCTTACTGCAACAGACACTGTGTACAGTTTAGGCAGAAAGATGCTGCCAAGCGCTATTAGAGAAAGATAGAAGCTGATGATGGCCCCCAATAGCACAGCGTAGATGAAGCTGCGCTGTATAGCTTTCTTGATCTCTAAAAAGTTGTGCCGGGTAATGATATAGATTATGAAACTTATATACACAAGCGAAAACGCTGGACCTAATCCGTTGAGATAGTAGAAGTCCAAGAAGACAGGCAAGAGTGAATTGGTCACTAACCCGATAGTAAAGAAGAGGGAAGTGCCGATCAATAGGTATTTCAACTGGGTTACTGTATGTTGGTGCATTCGGCTTGCTTTCAGCTTTCTGTGAATAATGAACATCGGCAGTATGAGCAATAGAGTTACGATCAAGGCATATATTGATGCGTAAGGGCCATTCTGCACGATGATGTAAGCGCCTCTTTCAACGGTGATGCTGGAAAAAAGCGCATTCGGGAGAAGCGAAAGTCCAAAGGCAATTCCGGACGGGATCGAGAGCCAAAGAATGCCAGCGCGCGAGAGTTTATTGTCTGGGAAGGCAAGTACGAATAAGAACTCAAAGAGGGCAAGTGCTATTGCTGCCGCGTAGGCTGCATGTGCAAAGATCGGATGTTCAACCGTAAGAAGCATCAGCACGCTTGCACCCCACACCAAGACGCTCATCAGTGAGAGAGCAAGCATTATGCGAGCAAGATCGCGCCCTTGCTTATGCAGAAGAAACAATAGAAGGCTGGCGTCGACGAGTATGGTGAGTGTGAGCGTGAACTGTACGGCCAATGCAAGCGGTTCCATTCTGTACAGTATAGTATCTTTCTTTAAAAAAGACGCCGGGGGCGGGCCCCTGGCGTATATTTTGATCAAGCCGCTTTGCGCTCCGAGTCGCTTAAGATGGCTTGTAGACGAGGTGCAAGCATGACCTTCCCCCCGAGTCTTTGCAGCAAAGTGCTGTATATCATGCCCGCACGCTGTGTTTTTAAGAAGCAGCATACAGGATCGAAGGTTTGCTGCCAGAACTCATATTGGGGACGTACTTCATCAGGAAGGAGGGATAGGTCTACCTTACCGTACTCTTGAGTTTCGAACCCCAGGTGTCTGATCGTCTTTTGGGAAACCCCTATAGCGGCATACACTACGCGGTCCTTGTGGTTGATCTGCGCATACCTGGCCGCCACGCTGATCAAGATCGGCAGCCCTATGCTGAAGTGCCGCAGCGCGAGAATGCTCTGCTCGCAATAAGCCAGATGTGGATCAGCCTGGCGCAGTACAGAAAGCCGTGCATCTTGGGCAAACAGCGGCGAATGCAGGGAGAGATTCAAACCGATGCATCCAACCACTCTTGTACCGTCGGCGATCGTAAAAAGCGCCTCGGGAAAGTGTGATAGGTGCACCCCTAGCTCTTTGGCGTACACTTCACTTGCGAACGCACACGCTTGGTCATAGGAAGCTTCGCCTGGCAGGGTAAGTTCAACGCTTTTCATCTTTCTCTCCTTTGGAAGCAACAGCAAGCAGTCCCTGCTGCGCATATGCAGGGACCAGATCGTGCAGCGTAAACCCCGCAGCGTTCAGAAGTTCTCTGAATTCCGCTTCTTGGTAGAAGTGGAAAACTGAAGTTTGTGCAATCTTGCGGTTGTGTGATGCGATCTTCAGCATCTGCTCTGCAAGAAGCGGATCTGTGATAGCAGCATGCACGAGTTCCCGCTCCCTTTCAGGGGAGCTGTGAGCCTTCGTCCAATAGCTGTCAGGGAGCGTGCTATTGCAGTGGGCTTTTAAAACTAATCCGTTATCGTATCCCTGTTTTGGCGATTCGATCACGAGCATGCCGCCGCGTTGCAGCACTCTGTAGAGTTCCCGCAGCGTTTCTTCTGGACGCGGTACAGCGTAGAGTACGTTCACGCTGGTGATTTTTGTGAACATGCCATCGCTGAATGGAAGCCTTTGGTCGAGGCTTGCATGGAGCAGATCCACTCGATCTTGTGAGCATGCTCGCTTTGCAAAAGCGAGCATGCTCTTTGAGAGGTCAACCCCATAGAGTTGCGCACCCTGCGCTTTGTTCCGTAGCGCATGGAGCAGGTTCCCCGTGCCGCAGCCTGCATCAAGAATGATGTCGTCCTCGCGCGGCAAAACAGAGGAAAGTACATCGGCAATCAGCTCTTGATATGGGTTCAACTGCAGCAGCGCATTGTAGCAGCGTGCGTACTCATCCCAGTCCTGCTCTGAGAATATTTCTTGGTCCATCGGACCCTCCTTGTGAGTTGTGCGTCAAAGAACTAAGTTCTTCCAGTATCTATTCTATGGAATGCAGTTTAAGCGGCTCTCTAAAAGTAATAACTTTTTGATAAAAAAATTTTGAACCTTAGGCATTCATTCTGTAACCTATGCCGGGCACTGTCTGGATCAGCCGAGACTTCTTCGGAGAATCAACTTTTCGACGTAGGGTCATGATGTGCGTCTCAATAGTGTTTGAAAACGGGTCTGCATTCATATCCCAAACATGCTCAAGTATCATGCCGCGCGATAGCACGGTCCCGCGATTGCGCATGAGGTATTCAAGGAGTAGAAACTCTTTGCGAGTAAGGTAGATCTCAACCCCATTCTTCTTAACGGTGTGGCTTTTTGAGTCTAGGCTTATATCACCAATCTCGATCCTGTCAGACTCTAGCGTAAGCGGCCGCCGCAGAAGCGCATGCAGCCTTGCAATGAGCTCTTCGAAAGAGAATGGCTTAGTGATGTAGTCATCACCCCCAGCGTTGAGGAATCCTACCTTGTTAGCGGTCTCTGATTTAACCGATAGGCCAATAATAGGAGTCCTTACTTCTTGAGCGCGAAGCTCTCTGCAGATCTCTAGGCCTGTCTTGCCAGGAAGCATGGAGTCAAGGATGATCACATCGTAATCATTGGTGCTTGCCAGATAGAAACCCGTTTCTCCATCGTGGGCGGTATCAACTGCGTAGTATTCTGATTCTAAACTAATCCTCAAGAAGTCATTAATTTTTTGGTCGTCTTCGATGACAAGGATACGCATATGCTTGGACTTCTTTAGGATGGGTGATCAGGATATACCCTTTTCGGGTAATTATTTGATAAATATTTTATCTTACTTTTGTAATGATGTATATGAAGCTTTAAAACTGTCATACATTTTATTTTGCAGCGAACAGGAAGACCGTCACTGTTCTTCGGTTCAAGCAACATAAATTAAGTTATATTCAATAGTATGCTGATAGAACAAAAATTATGGACGGAAGCTGATCAGTGGGTCCTCAAGAGCACACGGCTGCAGGAAAGTCCGCAACTGGTTTTTGTCTTTGGCGGAAGGGGTGTGATAGAGAAACCGGAGCACATTGCAGCTGTTCAGTCGTTCTACCCAGAAGCGCGCCTGGTGGCTTGTTCGACCGCAGGTGAGATCCTTGGAACGCGCGTATACGACGATTCCTTGTGCGTAACTGCGATCCACTTTGAAAAGACCCAGCTTCATCTAGCTTCTACAAGCATTGAGAATGTAGACCAGAGCGAAGCAAAAGGCCGTGAGCTTGCTGCCATGATCCCGCATGAGAACTTGTCGCACGTGATGGTCTTTTCCGACGGCTTAGTGGTGAATGGTACAGCGTTAGTGGCGGGACTTACCGCGGCTCTACCCGATACAGTTTATGTAACTGGAGGACTGGTGGGTGATGGGGCGAACTTCAAGCAGACGCTTGTTGGCCTCGACCAGCTGCCAGTGCAAAAGCAGATCGTAGCAATTGGTTTCTATGGCGATGCGCTGCAGATCGGATTCGGGTCGCTCGGCGGCTGGGACACGTTCGGTCCGGACCGCACCGTTACCAGCTCAAAGGGGAATGAATTGTACGAACTTGATGGAACTCCCGCTCTAGACCTCTACAAGGAGTATTTGGGAGAACTCGCCTCTGAGCTTCCTGGTTCTGGGCTGCTGTTCCCCTTGCGCCTTCAGCTTCCTACTAAAAGCGGAGATGCTGAAGTGGTGCGCACCCTTCTTGCGGTTGATGACGCCAGAAACAGCATGACCTTTGCGGGTGATATTCCTGAGGGTGTGACTGCAACCTTTATGAAGGCAAACTTCGAACGCTTGATCGACGGCGCATACGGCGCTGCAAAGATGAGCCAAGAGATTATGAAAGAGCCGCCTGACTTTGCGATACTTATCAGTTGTGTCGGGCGCAAGCTTGTGCTTAAAAGCAGGATAGAAGAGGAGACTGAAGCTGTGCAGTCAGTGCTCGGGGATGAAACCATACTCTCCGGATTTTACTCGTACGGAGAGATATGCCCCACAGGGCCGGGCCAGATGCAGTGTAGGCTGCACAATCAAACCATGACGATCACTACCTTCAAGGAAGTCTAATCTTCTAGAGTATGCATAAGACGCTCGCGCGACAGATCGATCATCATATCAAGGAGCCCGGATCCATTCCTTCAGATTGGAGGAGCCTGTTGGAGGCGGTTGGCAAGACCTACGAGGGCTTTGATCAGGATAGATTGTTGATCGAACGCTCGCTGGAGGTAAGTTCGCATGAGTTGAAAGGGTTGATCGCGCTTTTGCAGGCAACACTGGATTCCACAGACGAGGGGATCCTTGTGATCAACGCACGCGGTCAAATGGCAAATTACAACAAGCGTTTTCTAGAGATATGGAATATACCGGAAGAGATTATGCGCACGCACGACACACAAAAGGCGATCACGGTAGCAGCACAGCAGATGGAAGAGCCGTACGAGTTTCAAAAGTACATAACAGGAGTGCTTAAGACTGAGAGTGAAAGCAGTTCGCTAGTTGTCCGGTTTATCGACGGTCGTACTGTTGAAATGAATTCAAAACCACATATAGTAGATAGCAAGAGTATCGGACGCGTTTGGAGTTTCAGAGATATAACCAAACATCTTACAGTTGAGAGTGAGCTGAAGACAAAGCTTGACGCACTTGAAAGGCTGAATAAAGCAATGGTTGACCGCGAGATCAAGATGGTTGAACTCAAAAGAAGGATCGCTCAGTTGGAGGAGAGGCAATCATGAATGCAATAAAGAAGAAAGGCGGAGGTTATATCGTTTCGGCAATTCGGACGCGGTTTTCATTGCTCCAGCTATTCATCGCATGTGTGATCCTGTGCGTAGGCGTCTTAAGCGTACTTTTTCTCAATGCGACCTCCGTACAAGTGCAGACAGCCGTACGTTCGCATGTGGCTCATCTTGAGGTAATGCAGGAGTTGCGGGTTTTGGTCCTGCAGATCGGCGTCATTCAGGAGGAGACGATGGGAGTTGCTGATCCGACAATAAGGATGCGTTCCCTCGAACAGACGCGAGAGACTGTTGTGAAGGCGCAAGTACTTCTTGATGCTCTTGTTCTAGGTTCCGAGAGTGAGTCGTTCCGCGCTTCTCAAAACGGGCATGCACAGCGCTTATGGCAAGCATACGGGTATAGTGAGCGCTTCTCTTTGGAGCCCGCTCATCAAGAGCTTGCAGCGCATGCGCTCGTGGTGTCTGAGCGCCTGAACTCGCTGGAACTGCATGTAGACCTGGCGCTTACGGAAGATATAAGCGCTGCTACGTCCTCACCTCTTTCAGAGAGCGGATTTGCTCAGTCTAGGCCTTCTGACTTTGTGAGTGCAGGCATTGTGCCTGTAGCTGAAGCACTCTCGGTTCTTGAGGAGTATGAGGTCAAGGAGGTGGCTGCTGCTGTGCGTCATGTGGGAGAAACTGATAGGACTCGCCTTACACTGATTGCGCTGGTATGCCTTCTGGGAATAACTGCTACGCTCTTTGTTGGACTATTGTTCTCGCGCCGTTCAATGATGGGTCCGTTAAGAGAACTCAGTGTCGTTGCAAAGCAGATAGCACAAGGTGATATTGCAAAGCGCGCACCGGTGCATCAACGCGATGAGATCGGCCAGCTGGCAGAAGCGCTAAACATTCTGGCCCAAAAGCTGCAGACCGCATACGCGGATATGCAGCAGGTTGTTAAGGAAAAAACCGAAGAACTCACTCGCGTCCTTAATACTATCGAGATGAAGAATGTGGATTTGGAGAAGTCGCAAATGGCGACCATCAACCTGCTTGAGGATCTTGAGGAAGAGAAACAGGTGGTAGAGGAGCGGGTGCGGCAGCGTACCGCAGAACTGGAGCATGAGAAGAATAAGCTCTTGCAGGTAACCAGCAATATGAAAGGAGGAGGCATACTGCTTGATGAGCATTCTGAGGTAGTATTTACCAATGAGAATGCGTTTAGCATGCTCCATATACCTACCAATACTCCGCACGCAAGCGTTCTGGGGCACTTCTTCGCTCATTTTGAAGGACTAGAGATCAAAGAGCACTTTAAACGATGCATCGACGGCGAGACATTTGCGGTTTCAGAGATAGAAGGTCACGGCAGGGTATATGAGATCTTTTTCCACCATCTCAAGAATAATGAGAAGACCAGCGGGTACTTCATTCTCTTTTTCGATATTACGGATGCAAAGCTTCTTGAACGCTCAAAGAGCGAATTGGTTGCAGTAGCATCGCACCAGCTCCGTACGCCGCTTACCGCAATGCGCGGAAATGTTGAAATGCTTATAGATGAGAGTTTTGGCGCTCTCAACAAAGAGCAGCACGAACTTCTGGATGATATCGAGGTTTCAACGATCAGACTTATCACTATGGTCAACGAGATGCTCGATATCACAAAGATCGAGCGTGGAAATTTGGAGATGAACATCGAGAACCTGAACATTAAGGAGATCGTTAGCTCGGTTGTAAATGACCTTGCTTCATATGCAGAACGCCACAATTTCACTATCAGTGAAATGCTTCCGCCTGACATAACCATAGCGGGAGACAAGGTACGGGTGCGGCAGATATTCCAGAACCTCATAGACAACGCGATCAAATACAGCAGCAGTCCTGGCAACCTTGATATCTCAGCTACCATTGATGGACATGCTGTTGAGATCAGTTTCGCTGACAACGGGATAGGAGTTCCAAAGAATGAACAGCCTAAGCTCTTCGAACGATTCTATCGTGCCTCGAACACAGCAAAGACCGCAAGCAGCGGATCGGGCCTTGGATTATATATTGTGAAGTCCATCGCGCAGCAGCTTGGAGGAGATATCCGGTTCGAGTCTGAGGAGGGGGTGGGAACAACCTTTTATGTAACGCTTCCGTTAGCGCATAATAACAAGTAACGTATGCAATCACATGTAACCAAGGAGAAGCCATTATTGAATAAGCGTATCTTGATCGTTGAGGATGATCATTTCATTTCGCGCGTTTACTCGAAGTGGCTTACTGCCGCAGGAGCGGAAGTAGCAACAGCAAATGACGGCGCACAATGCCTGAAGATGCTCGACGATGCCGCATTCGATATTGTTCTTCTAGATCTTGGCATGCCGGGAATGAATGGCTACGATACGCTTCTCGAGCTGCGAAAGCGTCCTGCGCTTGCCCAGCTCCCGGTGATCGTTCTAAGCAACACTACGATGAAAGAGAATAAGGAGGGTTTTGAAGACATCCGCCAAGCAGGTGTGCGCGATGTGTTGCGCAAATACGAGACTTCGCTTGCCGAGATCGTGCAATGCATAGAATCGTACTTTCCTAAAGATCATTTAGCAACAAACTTGTAACAGTATGAACAAATCACAAAAGATATTGCTTGGCGAGGATGAGGAGTTCGTAGCGCGTTCATATATACGCAAGCTTCAAGTGGAGGGCTACGAGGTGGTGCATGCGCGCAATGGAGAAGAGGCGCTTGAGCTGCTGCAGAAAGAGAAGCCTGATCTGGTTATCCTTGATCTTATGATGCCGTTGAAGACTGGCTTCGAGGTTCTTCAGGATGTTCAAAAATTGGATGCAGAGATCCGAAAGATCCCGATCATCGTCGCTTCGAATCTGGGGCAGAATAGCGATATTGAAACTGCAGTGTCGCTTGGTGCAGTGGGCTTCCTCGTAAAGTCGAATATTTCGCTTAAGGAATTGGTTTTGAAAGTGCGGGAATACCTTCCTGTACAATAGGGAGAACGCACCATGGATCTTTCCGTAGAGAACCTTAAAGAGATACTCATAGCGCCGGGCCACATTGCAAGCGACGCTTTTGAGGTGTCGCTTGCAAGAGCGCATGAGCGCAAAGCTTCAATAACTGTTCAGCTAGTAGAAGACGGCTTGATCTCTGACGAGAACCTGGGGAGGGCGATCGCAAACCATTACGATTGCCGGTTCACCGATCTTAATGGGCTCGCGCTCCGAAACGAATGGCTTGATCTGGTTCCTGAGGTCGTAGCTCGATCTCAGAGAGCTGTTGTTGTATTTCTCGACGAAAGTACCGTAGGGCTCGCAACTGAGAATATCGATAATTATCCTTTCTTTCAGCTTCTCCAAAAGAAAACCGGAAAGACACTCAACATCTCATATGCTACTTCGCATGGGATCGATCAGGCACTGCGCTACTACAAGGGCGATCTGCGGAATAAGACCGAATCTTTGATCGCTTCATGCATGAAAGATCATAAAGAAGGCGATATCGTGCGCCTGGTCGATCTTTTTCTTGAATTCGCTAACGATAGCCGCGCTTCAGATATACACCTTGAACCCCTCGAGAACGAGGTATTGGTCCGATTCCGTATCGATGGCCTCCTGCATGAGGCGGTGCGATATCCGCACGTTCTGCACGAGAAGATCGTCTTCCGCATCAAGATCATGGCGCATCTCCAGACTGACGAGCATGCCTCGGCTCAAGATGGACGCTTTGAATACAAGAGCATCGACAACATTTTCGATGTACGCGTGTCGATATTGCCTATCACCGATGGAGAGAACGTGGTCATGCGGCTTTTGGACTCCCGCACACACCGGTACACGCTTGAGAACTTGGGCCTGGGTGGCGAGGATTACGCAAAGATCGTACGAGCAGTAGAAAAACCGCACGGAATGATCATGGCTGTGGGGCCCACAGGGTCGGGAAAGACCACTGTTCTGTACACGATTCTTGAGAAGCTCAACAGCAGCGAGGTGAACATCATGACCATTGAGGATCCTGTTGAATATGATATTGAAGGGGTGCAGCAAACACAGGTGAATCCAAAAAAGAATCTTACCTTTGCAACTGGCCTGCGCTCGATCGTACGTCAGGATCCGGACATAATCATGGTGGGTGAGATCCGCGATGAAGAGACAGCTGACATTTCCATAAACTCGGCCTTAACAGGGCATTTGGTCATCTCTACGCTCCATACCAACGACGCGGCAACAACGTTTCCGCGCCTTATGGAAATGAATGTAGAGCCCTTTCTGATCGCGTCCTCTGTGAACCTTATCATCGCGCTGCGTTTGGTGCGCAAGATCTGTACTCACTGCAAGGAAAGTTTCGTGCCCAAAGTAAGCGAACTTGAATTGCTGCAGCTGGATGAACGCATCAAAGGCTTCCTTAAGGAAGTAAGCGGCTATGATGATCTGAAGAAGATCAGGCTCTATCGCGGCAAAGGCTGCAAGGTGTGCCGCAACTCAGGCTACAATGAACGGGTTGGAATCTTCGAGGTGCTGGAGGTGAATGAAGAGATACGCTTGTTGATCACTAAGAAATCTTCTGCAGAAGCGATCAACACCAAGGCCCTAGAGTGCGGTATGACATCGCTCTTGTATGACGGTGTAGTGAAGGCGCTTAATGGCACCACAACCTTAGAAGAGGTCATAAAGGTAGCGCGAATGTGATATGAGCATCATTACAGGAATATCGGCGCAAGAGCGAGTCAATTTTGCTAAGAATCTAGCGATCATGCTTCATAGCGGGATCGCCATCAATGATGCCTTAGATGCGCTAGGCCAACAAAGTGCATCAGGGAGATTCAAAAGGATCATTGTGAAAGTGCAGAAGGATATTGAGAATGGCACCTCGCTCTCAAGCGCGTTTCGCAAGCAGGAGCAAGCCTTCGGCGGCATCTTTGTAAGCTTGATCGAAGCGGGGGAGCGCAGCGGGACTTTGCAAGGGAACCTACAGTTTCTCGCAGAATGGCTTTCACGGAGCGCTGACCTGCACCGCGAGGTGTCAGCTGCCATGCTCTACCCCAAGCTTGTCTTTGGCGCATCAGTTCTTTTAGGCGGCGGTCTTGCGATCTTCATTCTTCCTATGCTGGTACCGCTTTTCTCAGAAATGGATGTTGAGCTCCCTGGCATCACTGTCGCACTGCTGGCAATATCACTTTTTGTACAGAATTACTGGTTCTGGTGCGCACTTGGACTTATTGCGATAGTGATCATGTCTGTGCTGCTTAATCGTATTCATGCTATTCGGCGCGTCTTTCATTCGCTATACATTCGCCTGCCGTTCTTCGGTGTATTTTTGAGAAACTACCAGCTTGCGCTTGTTACACAGCTTTTTGGAACGCTTTTGAAAAGTGGGTTGTCCCTGAATGAATCGATCGGCATTGTTGCGCAAGCTGCTTCCAACGAATCATATAAGAAAGCACTTGAACAGATACGCGTGCGTACCGAACGGGGTACTTCGCTGTCTGAATCGCTCTTGGAGTACCCGCTCCTGTTTCCATCCATAGTCCGCAATATTGTTGCTGTGGGCGAACAAAGCGGCACGCTAGTCGAATCTTATGTACATCTATCCGACTTCTATACCAAAGAAGTGAACATGCAGGCTAAGAAGCTTCCGACCATCATTGAACCGCTTCTTTTGATATTTATCGCTTTGATCGTTGGCTTTGTGGCGCTAGCGATCATCATGCCGATCTATGAACTTACCGGTAATATTTCACGCTGATAGGCAAAGGCTCAAGGGAGGGTTCACGCTTCTGGAACTGCTTTTGGTGTGTTCATTGGCACTGATCATCGGCGGCATGACGCTTCCGTTCGGCATTGCGTTCTTTCGCGCACAGCTTCTAAATGAAGCCCAGGCAAGTGTGCTTGAATCGCTGCGGGAAGCGCAGATATATGCGATCTCAGGGAAACTGAACAGTGCGCAAGGAGTCCGATTCTTCGAACATTCTTTAGTGAGGTTCACAGGTGAGTCATATGAGGAACGCGATACAGGTCTGGATCACGCTGTTGCCTTTAGCCCGCTTATTTCAGTGGATGCACCGCTGGAGGTTGTCTATGAGCCTTTTTCAGGAACTCCTAGTGCAACGGGTACCATCCTTCTGGATCTTGATGGCGCACAAAGGAACATCGTCATATCAGATACTGGATCAGCCATTCAATGATCATGCACGTATTCAATGAAAAACAAGGACAATCGCTCATTGAGATACTGCTTGCAGTGGCGGTCTTTACGCTGGGGGTGGTAACCATTGGCTTCCTCGTGCTTGAGTCATTTGCATCAATGCGCTTTGCTCAAGATTCTGTTGCTGCGCGCTTACTAGCGCAGGAAGGACTGGAGGCCGTTCGCGCTATTCGCGATGATTCTTATGGCCTGCTTGAAGCAGGAATGTACGGCCTTGCACGCACAGATGCCGGCTGGGAATTTACATCGTCATCTGACACGTATGGCAAGTTCCAACGCAGTGTTATCCTTACGCAGGCAAGCGAAGAAGTATTTGAAGTCACCTCGTTAGTGCAATGGGATAATTCTGAGCTTTCTTTGTCAACTTCTCTCTCGAACTGGCGGCAAAATGCTGGCGAAGCTGGAGATATCGCATTTGACCTTAACAACGCCGCGCTTATAAGCAGCAGCACGCAACTCTATGGTATTGCGCTAATAAATACAGGCACGTTACAAAGTACGGTCACGGACGTCCATCTGCAGTTTGAAGGGGGAGGCTCGCTGCTTAGCATTAGCTTGGGCGGAGAAAGTGTATTTGCAGCAAGCAGCTCAAGCGCTCCGGTTTCCGGGGAGCGCATAGACATAACTGATTATATGATCGCGCCATCCTCAGGCTACCACCTATTCGATGCATATTTCGTTGAGTCGGTTGATGTTGAAGAAGCAGTGGTAACTCTGATTTTTGCCGACGGCAGCGCTAAGCACGCGCGAGTCTCTTTCTGATCATTATGCACACAACATATAACGCACACGCAGGATTGACCTTCATCGAACTCCTTTTGTACATGAGTATCGCCCTTATCATGGTCGCGCTCCTTGGTCGGATCGGCGTTGACGTATTGGAAAGCAGCAATGCAGCTTCAGCACGAGAGGAGGTCAATTACTACTCATTGCTGATCTCTGAAGATCTGCGAAATTCATTCATGCGCGCTGCACAGGTCGTTTCACCGCTTCAAAGCGCGAGTTCGTCCGTATTGGTGCTTGCTATGCATGATCTGCAGCTTGATCCAACGATCTACTCTTTGGACGCAGGCATTCTATGGAAGCAGGAAGGCACAAATGATCCGGTCCAACTTACTTCAGATTCTGTACTGGTCACAGAGGTGCAGTTTCTTGGCCTGCATGCAACAGACGAGCCAGGGTCGGTTTGGACTGAGGTACTGCTTGAGAGCACTCAGGACAGCAGCATATATAGTGTCTTACAAACTGCATTTTCATTACGATGGTAACGCTAAAGCACAACAAGGGATTCGTGGCGCTTGCGGCAGTGTTGATACTCTCAGCGATCTTCCTATCCGTAGCGATCAGCATCGCCTCAAAGGCCATATCACAACTAGATACTGACCTCGCTCTTTTTGAGCGTGATGCAGCAGCATATGCGGCAGAAGCATGCATTGAAAGCATGCTTCTGCGTCTGCAGAATGATCTGAGCCTAACCGATGTTTCGGAGGTTAGGGTTGGCGGGTACGCCTGCCAAACTGACATGGTCGAGCGAAATGGACAGGAAGGCTCTTTCCGTGTAGAAAGCCAAGTAGGGGATCATGCCTACCGTTTGGAAGTGGTCTTTGAGGAGATCAGTCCGCAGATGGTGGTATCATCAGTAACAAGAATAGGGAATTGATACGTTATGAAACGCACGAATCTAGTTGCTATAGACATCAGTGATGCTTCCGTAAAAGTGCTTCAGCTTGAAGCCGATGGCAGCGTGGAGGCATATGCTACTCAGCAGCTGACGCCAGGGATCATAGAAAATGGGAGAATTGTGGACCATGACGGTTTTTCAGAAGCCTTGCGACAAGTGCTTGCAAGTACCAAGCCAAAAAAACTTCCTTCTGATCTCGATAGCCTGCGTGCTGTCATCTGCCTGCCTGAAACCAAGCTCTTCACATGCGCTGTAGAGATTCCCGCTTCAGTGCGCAGGTCAGATCTTTTGAATTTTGTCGGAGACGAAGCAGCTAAGATCATTCCGTTCGAACTCGACGATCTGTATTGGGATTTCCACGCAACGCAGAAAGATGGGAAAACGATTGCAGTATTCGTTGCTGCTCCCAAGACCGATCTAGATCTCTATGTGAAAGGATTCCATGATGCGGGGATTCGCCCGTCGTTTGTAGGCAGTGAAATGTTTTGCTTGGGCAGGGCGCTTTTGCCGGATACATTCGATGATGCGCGTATGATCATTGATATCGGGGCAAATACTACTTCCATTGGGATCTTTGTTCGCGATGCTCTGGCGCGCTTCTCTGTGGTCATACCACACGGAGGCTCATACTTTTCGCAGCAGATCGCAGATCGCCTGGGGATACCGCTTGAAGAAGCAGAGAGTCTAAAGCGGTCCCAAGGACTCCACATCGATGATGGCAAAGGAGGGAAAGCGATCATGCACGACCTGGTGAGGCCTCTTGCACAAGAGATCGCAAGCGCTAAGGAATATGCGCAGCGCGTATACGGATGCGCGATCTCTGAAGTTCTCGCTGCGGGAGGCTCGTCATTGATACCGGGACTTTGCGAGTTCCTTTCATCAGAAACTGGTCTATCCGTATCCATTGCTGATCCGCTTATCAAGATCAAAGGCCATGATGCATTTGAGGAAAACACCCCGCGCATTCTTTTCTCAACAGTGATCGGACTGGCCTTGCTGTCGGATAGGAGGGATCTGCCGCGTATAAATCTCCTTACCCAATACCGTTTTGAAGAGGGTGAGATTGAGAAAGAGAGGCTCATGATCAGCGAGGTGCGCTCGTTGAGTGATCTGCACTATGTTGTGTATCAACAAAGGATCAAGATGGTAAGTTATGGACAAAGAGTTCTTGCTTTCCTTCCTGTTTTTAAAAAGCTCGACCTAAAACTTTTTTTGACTGTTTTGCTATTTACGATCTCTCTTGGCGTGCTGGCATGGGTTATGATGGTATACATATGATGAGCTCAAAACTATTCCGGTCATCGAAAGGAGGCTTTACGCTTATTGAGGTTCTATTGGTGATTGCTATCTTGGCGATCTTGGCGTCCATTGTTATTGTTGCACTCAATCCTGCACAACAGTTCGCTTCTGCACGGGATGCACAGCGACAAAGTGATGTATACTCGATCCTCAATGCGCTGCACCAGTATGCACTCGATAATGAAGGTGCTTTTCCCGAGGCGCTTACTACTGAGGAACTTGAGATCTGCCAAACGGATAGTCTTTCATGTACAGGTATGCACGATCTTTCCGTATTGACCGATGATCAACAGTATTTAGTTGAGATGCCTGCTGATCCACAATGCCCCTACAGTGATGCGACCTGTGCTGAAGGGGGAACAGGTTACTATGCATACATCAATGAGAATGGGCGCGTGACGGTAAATGCGTATGGATCGGAGAATAGTGAGATAAGCGTTACTCGCTAGGGGATAACCCTCGTTGCTCTGCATTTGACTGACTTATATACTTATAGCTGAATTATTTATTTACTTTTTTCTATGGGGCAAAAGCTACGCATGGTCTTACGCAAAAAAGCATCTGAAGGCTTTACGCTTATTGAGGTTCTATTGGTGATTGCTATCTTGGCGATCTTGGCGGCT
>Ga0164241_10003511_pt1 | contig 15740 bp, 13 predicted proteins | sample OricomyardsoilBY_FD_108780 | JGI IMG/M metagenome (GOLD analysis project Ga0164241, IMG submission 108780) | Backyard soil microbial communities from Emeryville, California, USA - Original compost - Back yard soil (BY) | ecosystem: Environmental > Terrestrial > Soil > Unclassified | place: USA... | reverse complement strand
GGTGGTGTCGCCGCGCCGCGTCTATCTACTGCAGCGCAAGGACGGACGGCTCGGCGTGACGCTCGGCAAGACCACCGGCTGGATCCACCGCGCCTCGCTGCGGACGCGCGGCGTGGTGATGCGCGGTGGGGTCACCTACCAGCGCATCGACGACCAGGGCCTGCACGTCACCACGGAGAAGGGCGCGGAACTCCTGGAAGTCGATCATGTCATCATCTGCGCCGGGCAGGAGTCCGTGAACCATCTGGTCGCCGAGCTCGGCGGCACGGGCAAACCCGTGCACGTGATCGGCGGCGCGCTGCTGGCGGCGGAGCTCGATGCCGAACGGGCGATTCGCGAAGGAACCCAGCTCGCGGCGAGGATATGAAGGCGACCGATTACCAGATGGACCTGTTGAACGAGGGCAGCGCCGCGGAAGCCGGCGACAGTGCCCGCGACGTCGTGCCGTATATCAGGGTCAGCCGGCGCGCGCGCCGCCTGGCGGTGCGCGTGTATCCGGACGCCCGGGTCGAGGTGGTCGTGCCGGCGCGTGCGCGTCCGCGCGAAGTCGAATCCTTCCTGGCCTCGCAGCGCGAGTGGATCGAGAGCAAACGCGCGCAGGCGCTGCGCAATCGGCCGGCGCCGGAGATTTTTCCGCCCGCCAGCCTGCTCCTCGGTGTCACCGGCGAAAACCTGCGCCTGCATCTCGCCGGAGGAATGGGGCGGCTGCGAGTGATCGAGAAAGACGGCCTGCTGCAGGTGTCGGGTGCGTTCACTACGGCCTCGCTGAAGGCAGCCCTGCGCGGCTGGCTGTTGAGCGCGGCCCGCGCGCGACTCGAACCCAGGCTCGAGGCGCTGGCCGCGTCCACGGGCGTGGCCTACGAACGCCTGTCCGTCCGCCGGCAGCGTTCGCGCTGGGGAAGTTGTTCGGTGCGCGGTACCATCAGCCTCAATGCCTGCCTGCTGTTCCAGCGCCCCGAAGTGGTCGACTACCTCATCGTTCACGAGCTCATGCACGTCAAACACATGAATCATTCGAAGCGCTTCTGGCAGGCGGTGGAGAAAAATTGCGCCGGCTGGCGCGCACTCGACCAGGAACTCCTGCAGGGCTGGCGCCGCGTGCCGCGCTGGATCTTTGCCGAGCACTGACATGAACGACGAGAAGGAAGCGCCGCGGCGCGTCGATTTCAAGAACGAGGCCGTGCACTGGGACCTCGGCACTTCGCAGTCCTACGGCGAGTACCTGCAGCTCGACAAACTGCTGGACGCGCAGAAGCCGAATTCCATCGAGCAGGACGAGATGCTGTTCATCATCGTCCACCAGGTCTCGGAGCTGTGGATGCGGCTGTTCCTGCACGAGCTGGGCAGCGTGCTGGAGTGCGTGCGGCGCGACAACCTCGATCCGTCGTTCAAGATGCTGGCGCGCATCTCGCGGCTGCAGGAAGAATTGCTCGGCGCCTGGAGCGTGTTGTCGACGCTGACGCCGTTCGAATACTCCTCGTTCCGCAACACGCTGGGACGCTCCTCCGGCTTCCAGTCGGTGCAGTACCGGTTGCTGGAATTCACGCTGGGCAACAAGAATCGCGACGTGATCGCCGTGCACAAGCAGCGCGACCCCGCAGGTTACGAGCGACTGGAGCGCACGCTGCACGCGCCCTCGTTGTATGACGAAGTGCTGCGCGTGTTGTCGCGCCGTGGCTACGGCATTCCCGACGAACTCATCGAACGTGACTTCGCGGAACCCTATACGCCCAGCAAGGCGGTCACCGCGGCCTGGCTCGGCGTGTATCACAACGCCGAGAAGGACTGGGACCTGTACGAGATGGCGGAACGGCTGGTGGATCTCGACCAGAAATTCCAGCTATGGCGCTTCCATCACCTCAAGACCGTCGAGCGCGTCATCGGCTACAAGCCCGGCACAGGCGGCACCGGTGGCGTGTCGTATCTCGCCAAAGCGCTGGAGCTGAAGTTCTTCCCGGAGTTGTGGCAGGTGCGCACGTCCATGTAGCGCGAATCCGGCGCGCGCCTGTCTTTGACATTTCGAGAATAGCCGTAATATCGTACGGCACCATGAAGACCACCGAAGTGATCGATGCGCTGGGCGCACTCGCGCACGAATACCGCCTGGCCGTGTACCGCTTGCTGGTCGAGCGCGGGCCCGAAGGCCTGCCGGCCGGCGTGATCGGCGAACGCGTCGGCCTGGTGCCGTCCTCTCTCACCTTTCATCTGCAGGCGCTGCAACGCGCGGGCCTCATCAAGCAGACGCGCGCCAGCCGCCAACTCATCTACAGCGCCGACTACGGCGTCATGAACGGGCTGGTGGGCTACCTCACCGACAAATGCTGTGCCGCGAGCGGCGGAAGTTGTGATGCCGCTTGTGTTCCGGCGAGCGCGTCCAGGTCTTCGAAGCGCGGACGGGCCGCATGACGCGCATCGCCGGCACCTGTCAGGAACCCGGAGGGGAGGCGCCGTGAGCGACCGGCCATTGAACGTTCTCATCGTCTGCACCGGGAATTCGGCGCGCAGCATCCTGGCCGAAAGCCTGGTCAACTACTTGGGCCGCGGCAAATTCCGCGGTTACAGCGCCGGCAGCCAGCCCAAGGGCACAGTTCACCCGATTGCGCTCGAACTCCTGCGGCAAATGAACCTGCCCACCGAGGGACTGCGTTCCAAGAGCTGGGATGAATTCGCGCAGGCCGGGGCGCCGGAGTTCGATTTCATCTTCACTGTCTGCGACAACGCCGCGAATGAAACCTGCCCGGCGTACCCGGGACGGGCCCTGAGGGCGCATTGGGGCGTCGCGGATCCCGCATTGGAGAAGGGCTCGGAGATGGATCAGTGGTTGGCGTTCCGCGACGCGTTCCGCGAACTCGAGAGCCGCATCAAGATCTTCACCAGCTTGCCGCTCGCGTCCCTGGATCGCATCAAGCTGCAGGAACGGCTGCACGCCATCGGCAGGTCGCGCGCCGACGAAGTCGCCTGAAGTGAGCCGCCGGATTTTCGCCGAAGCGCTCGGTGCCCTGCTGCTCACCGCCTGTGTCGTCGGCTCGGGAATCATGGGCGAGCGGCTCGCGGCGGGAAACGCGGCGTTGGCATTGCTCGCGAACACGACCGCGACGGCCGCCGTGCTCGCGGCATTGATCGCCACGCTGGGTCCCATCAGCGGCGCGCATTTCAACCCGGTCGTGAGCCTGGTGGCGTTCCAGCGCGGGCAGCTCGATGCGGGCACGACGCTGCAATACGTAGTCGCGCAGATGTTGGGCTGCGTCGCCGGCGCCATGTTGGCGAATCTCATGTTCGATCTTCCAGCAGTGCAGGCGTCCACCCATGCGCGCAGCGGCACCGGCCAATGGCTCTCCGAACTCGTGGCCACCGCTGGATTGGTCCTGGTCGCGTTCCGATCACCCACGATTGAACAAGCCGCCTGGCGCGTGGCGCTGTGGATCGGGGCGGCCTACTGGTTCACCGCCTCCACGTCGTTCGCCAACCCCGCGATCGCGGCCGGGCGGATGTTGAGCGATAGCTTCGCCGGCATCCGGCCTGCCGACGTGCCCGGGTTCATCGCGGCACAGCTTGCCGGCGGAGCGGCCGGTGCGTTGCTGTTGCGCTTGTTCGCTGACAGGACGGTGCGCGCGTGAACCCCGCCGAACGGTTCAATCGCGATTGTGACTGCACGCTGACCGACCTGGATGATCTGCGGCACCGGCTGAACCTCGAGTCGACGCATCGCCACCTGTTTTCCGCCGCGCCCGTGTTCGTGACGCTCGATCACGCGCGCGACATGCAGCGCACCGTGGAGGCCGTCGAGGCGGTGAGCCGCTTGCCGGGCTACCGGCGTGCCGTGCTGGCGCGCGCCCCGGCGATTGCGTACGAATCCCCGGCGGCCCTCGGTGTCTTCATGGGATTCGATTTTCACCTGTCGCCGCAAGGCCCGAGGCTCATCGAGATCAACACCAACGCGGGTGGCGCGTTCCTCAACATCGCGGCCCGCGAAGCACAGATCTCCTGCTGTGAAGGGACCGCACCATTCATTTCAAGTCAATCGGCCGCGCACGAGCTCGAAGACGCGATCCTTGCAATGTTTGCGCAGGAGTGGCGGGCATCGCGCGGCGACCAGCCCCTGCGGTGCGTCGCCATCGTCGACGAGAATCCCCAACAGCAATACTTGTTTCCGGAATTCCAGCTCGCGCAACGCCTGTTCGAACGGCGCGGCATCCGCGCACACATCGTGGATCCCGGTGAGCTGTCGATCCTCGAAGGGCGGCTGGTTGCGAAGGGCGAACCGATCGACCTGGTCTACAACCGGCTGACCGACTTCTACTTCGAGGATCCGCGCCATCGAGCCTTGCGCTCGGCCTATGAAACCCGGCTCGCCGTCGTTACCCCGCATCCACATGCGCACGCGGTGTACGCCAACAAGCACAATCTCGCGCTGCTGAGCGACGCCGCCGAGCTCACGCGCCTCGAGGCAGAGCCCGCGACGATCGCGCAGTTGTTGCGCGCCGTTCCCGGCACGAAGTCGGTGACCGGTCCCGGGGAACCCTGGTGGAGCAACCGGAAGTCCTGGTTCTTCAAGCCCGGCAGCGGGTTCGGCAGCCGCGGTTCCTACCGGGGCGACAAGCTGACGCGGCGCGTCTTTTCGGAAGTGATGTCCGGCGATTACGTGGCCCAGGAGCTGACGCCACCGAGCGAACGCTGGCGAACCACGACGAATGGACGCGAGGCGTACAAGGTCGACATTCGTTGTTATGCCTTCGCCGGGCGGGTGCAGCTCATGGCCGCGCGCCTGTACCAGGGCCAGACGACCAACTTCCGGACGGCCGGCGGCGGTTTTGCCCCGGTCTACACCGTCGCCGAAGCCTGAAAAAGGTGCGGGCGTGCTGGCAGGGGAACCACCAGCACGCCCGCTTTCTTCTTCTAATTATCCGGACTAACTATTCCTGGTCCACCCAGGCATTGACGGACATCGCCGAGGCACTGCCCACCGCCGTGCCGATCAGCGTCGGATATCCGCTGACCCAGGGGATGTCGCTGGTGTACTGCTGGCCGGCGAAGCCCTGGTCCCACAACTTGCCCTGTTCCCACAGCTTGCCCTGGTCCCAGAGTTTGCTTTCTTCCCACACGAAGCCCTGCTCATACGGGAAGCCCTGGTCCCAGTAGAAGCTCTGGTCTCATTGCTTTCCTTTCGCGGTGACCACCGAGAACCTGCCGTCGGCCAGCTGCGTCACGCGGCCCCTGTAGTGCTGCGTGCCGCCGAGATCGGCCGCGATGTTGAGTCCCTGGTTGGCGCAGGAGTTCAGCGTGCCGGTCACGGCCGCCTTGGCATCGACCAGGCCGGTGCCCTGTTGCAGCACGCTGTAGGCGAGCTGGCCGCTGGCGTCCACGGCGGGATGGCCGCTGGCCATGATGCGGCACTTCACCTGGTCGGGCGTGAGGCTGGGGTTGGCCGACAACACCAGCGCCGCGACACCGGAGACCACGGCGGCTGACTGCGAGGTGCCCGACATCTGGAAGAAGTCGCCGCTGTTCATGTAGGTGGGGTGATCCACCGCGATCTTCTGGTACGTGCCCATGAAGCCCCAGACGTGGCCGCCGGGGGCGACCAGGTCCGGCTTCACGAAGCCTTCGAAAGTGGGACCGGCTGCCGAGAAAGAGGCCAGGCGGTCATCGTTCTTGCTGCTGGTCCAGTTGTCGGTCATCGCGCCGACCGTGATGACGTACGGGATGTTTCCCGGTACGCCCACGGTCTGCGGCAGCGGTCCGCTATTGCCCGCTGATACGACGACGACGATGCCGGATTGCCACGCGCGCATCACGGCTTTATTGAGCGGATCGTCCCAATAGCGCGAACGCGCCGGGGCCCCTAGCGATAAATTGAGAACCTTGATGGCGTACTGCTGGCGATTGGTCAACACCCAATCGATGCCGCGGATGACGGTGGCATAACTGCTCGAGCCGTCTTCGCCGAATGCCTTGACCGAGATGATGCGCGCATCCGGCGCCACGCCGAAGTAGGCACCCTTGCTGTCCTTGCGGCTGCTCGCGATCAGGCTGGTGATGTGCGTGCCGTGGCCGCTCAGGTCCGTCGACACCGACGACCAGGTGGCCTGCACGACGTTGTTGACGGCGTCGTACTGCGCGGCGACGCGGCCATTGCCGGCGGAATCCTTGTCGAGCGAGTCGAGTTTCCAGTAGCCCGTATCGATGACGGCCACGCCGACGTCGCGGCCCTTGATGCCGGCGGCGTGCAGGTCTTTGGCGTTCACGTCCACCGGCACCGGGTCGCCTTCGCCGTAGGTGGTGGTGTAGTCGATCTCGAGATCGTCGATGTCGACGTTGTCGTCACCGAAGCGGCTGTTCATCGAGGCGACGAAGCGGATCGCGGTGTTGCGGCCGCGGAACGCGGTGATGTTGTAGCTCTGGTTCTGGAAGCCGGAGTCGTTGGCGGGGCCGGAGATGCGGCCGACTTCCGACCAGGTGGCGCCGGCGTTGCCGCTGGCCTGCACCGAAACGTATTCGCCCCACTCGAGGCCGTTGCGCAGCGACTTGAACTTGAGCGTGACGTTGGGTGAGTTCGAAGGCGTGGCGGCGCGGCGGTAGACCGCGCCGTCCATCTGCAGGATGAGGCGGCCGCTGCCGCGATCCTGCCAGCCGATGGTGACGTCGCCGCCGTGCGGATTGTTGTCGTCGCCTTGCTCCACCCAGTCGCCGAACCAGCGGTGTGTGCCGTCGTTGTTGGCGAAGGATCCGGTGTCGAAATTGTCACGTACGCTCGCGGCCGCCTGCGTGGTCACGAGTGTGTTGGTGGTGATCTGCTTGATGCCGGCCGCGGCGAGAACGCGCGCGTGCTGGGCATCGGTGAGGGTGGCCTCGACGGCATCGATGACGTTCAGGCGGGAGACAACACGTCCGCCCGCCGCAGCTACCGCCTCGGCCGCGGCATCCGTGCTTTGTGCCTCGACGATGTAGCTGTTCACGGTGTTGGAGGCGGCGAGACGCACCGTGGGCGTACCGGATGTCGCTGCCGAACAGGACACCAGCGAACCCATCGTCACACCCATGATGGCCGCTCCCAGGACTCGAGCAACCGCCTTTTGCACCGTCAGATTCATCTTCAAACCGCCTTTTGCGTGGCCCCAGTTCGCTGTTGCGAACGACCCCATTAAAGGCGGAGGTGGCAATTTCAGAGCGTGCGTGTGTGACGCGGCTCTCGGGGAAAATGTGACTTGCGTCTAATAAGGGCCCGTTAAAACGAGCCCTATGTCAAGCCACTCTCAGCGCTGGGAGGCGCGGTTTACAGAAGCTGGCGCGGTCTTGCCGGCGGGCAGGATTTTTTCGAGCAGCGTCGACAAAGGCGAGGCGGGCGCGAACAAATGGCCCTGTCCCTCGTGGCATTGCTCGGCCACCAGGAACTGCGCCTGGGCCTCGGTCTCGATGCCCTCGGCGACGATGCGCAGGCCGAAGGCCAGGCCCAGCGCGATGGCCGCGCGGCACACCGCGCGCGCCTCGTGGTCGTGGCCCACTTCTTCGACGAAGGAGCGGTCGATCATGATGCCGTCGAGCGGGCTGTTGCGCAGCCGGCCCAGCGATACGTAACCCGTGCCGAAGTCGTCGATGAGCACGCGTACACCCTGGCCGCGCAGCTGGTGCAGGGCGGCGAGGCCGTTGCGGCCCGTGGACAACATCTGTTCGGTGATCTCGAGGTCGAGCTGCGAGGGCTCGATGCCGGCTTCGCGCGCGGAGTTCTCCACGTCTTCGGCCAGGCTCTCGGCGGACAGATACTGGCGCGCCACGTTCACCGACACGCGCAGCTGCGGATAACCGCGCTGCGCCAGCACGGCGAGATCGCGGCAGGCACGGCGCAGCACCCAGCGGCCCAATTGCACGGAAAGTCCCGACAGCTCGGCGATCGGCAGGAATTCCGAGGTCGGCACCAGGCCACGGATCTTGTGCGGCCAGCGCAGGAAGGCTTCGACCGCGACGATCTCGCGCGTCGCCAGCGTGAGACGCGGCTGGTAGTGCAGCTCGAGCTCATCTTTCTGGATGGCCTGCGTGAGTTCCTGCTGCCAATCGAGGCGCGTCAGCGACGCGAGGCGCAGTGTGTCGGAGTAGAACGTGACCAGGCGATCGGCACGACGTCCCGCATCGAGCGTGGTGAGCGCGCGTTCGATCAGTTCGCCGGAACGCGCGCCGTCGGCGCCCGACAGCGTGATGCCGGCCTGGGGCGCGAGCTGGAAGACCTGTCCTTCGAAATCCACCGGGTGTTTGAGCGCCTTCATGATGCCGTCGATCACCGCGTCCGCGTCGGCACGCGAGCGGATGTCGGTGAGCACCACGCCGATGACGTCATCCGAGACGCGCGCCAGGCGCGGCAGGTCGGAACGTCCCTCGGGAAGCAGTTCGCTGATGGCCTTGGCGGCCAACTCCACCAGCCGGTTGGCCAGCGCCGAGTCGAACACGCGCTGATAGGTGGAATATCCGCCGATGTGGATCAGCGCCACGCCCACGGTGTCCTCGCGCAGCGCCGCCATGTCGAGCGCCATGCGCAGCGATTTTTCGAAGCCGTCGCGATGCGGCAGCATGCTGCTGCTGGATTTTTCGTACAGGCCGGAGTCGTTGGAAGTGGTGCCGGCGCCGAGATCGCGGCACACGATGAGCACGCGGTCGAAGCCCTGCACCTGGAAGCGCATTTCGAGCTTGACGTCGCCGTCCTGGTAACGCTGCAGCGCGGGCTTGCGCGTCTTGAGGATGCGACGCACGGTCTGCAATACGTGGCTGGACATCTGCTCTGGCCACAGGCTGTTGACGTTGCGGCCGGGGATTTCTTCTTCCGCGGTATTGAGGCCGCGCACGGCATGGCCGCCGACGCAGGAGAGGATGATGCCGTCGCGTCGCACGATCAGCGCGAGGTCGGGCAGCGACTTGGCAATGGCTTCGCGGATTTCAGTGTCCATACTGTCGGAATACTCTTTAGCGGGCTTCGCGCAACACTCGCAGGGCGTTGACGGTGTCGTCACTGCCACGCGAGGACGAATGTTCGATGATGACGCCGTTGGCAATCAAGCCGTCGACGTTGGATTCCACCGCGGAGATCACCGACTGGTGCATCGCGGTCTGCAGGTTGGCGACCGACTCGGTGCCGAACCAGCCGCGCCAGGCATTGCGGCCGCGCTTGGCGCGATACAGCGCGAGGTCCGCGATCTTGATGGCGTGTTCCCAGCTCACCGCGGCGGGCCGGCCCGGCACGAAGGGCAGGCAGGTGAGTCCGATGGAACAACTGGTGCGCACCACGGCGCCTTTCGGCAGCACGCATTTCATCTTGGCGACGCGCTCGCGGATCCGCTCCGCCAGCATGCAGGCATGCTCGACGTGCTGCGCATGGGCCACGACCACGAACTCGTCGCCGCCCCAGCGCACCAGGATGTCGTCGGGGCGGATGGCCTGGCGCAGGGTGCGCGAAACTTCCACGATGAGCTCGTCGCCGGCCGCGTGGCCGTGCTGGTCGTTGATGGGCTTCAACGCGTCGAGATCGATGATCATGATCGCGAGACCCTGCGTGCCCTGGTGGTCGGCCAGCAGGCGCGGGAAGTTCTGCATCAGGTAGCGGCGGTTGGCGAGGCCGGTGAGCGTGTCGGTGTAACTCGCCATCTCGAGCTTGCGGTTCGCGTCCTCGAGTTCGCGGTAACGCTGGGCCAGTTCGTAGGTGCGATCGCTGACCTGCTGCTCGAGTTCCAGCCGATAGGTGGCGGCGCGCGCGATCTTGCGTTGCTGCGCGTACCACACGGCCAGCAGCATCAGCAGCGCGAGCACCGTGTAGGCCACGAAAGCCCAGGGCGAGAGCCAGGGCGAGGGCGCCACGTCGATGGGCAGCGCCAGGTCCTGCGTGCTCCACACACCGTCGCTGTTGCTGGCGCGCACGCGGAACACGTAGTGGCCACCCGGCAGGTTGGTATAGGTGGCCGCCCGACGTTCGTCGGCGCGCACCCAGTTGGCGTCGAAACCGTCGAGCTTGTATTCGTAGCGGTTGGCGCGCGGGTCGGCGAAGTCGAGCGCGGCGAAGCGGAACGTGACCACGTCTTCCTGGTGGTTCAGCGACACGCGCTGGATGCGTTCCTCGGGGACCCCGGCCATGCCCGGTTCGTTGAGCTTCAGGAACTGCGTGAGCACCACGCGCGGCGCACGCTCGTTGAACTCCAGCACTTCCGGATAGAAGGAGTTGAAGCCGGAGGCGCCGCCGAAGAACAGCTTGCCGCTGCGATCGCGGTAATGCGCGCCGAAGTTGAATTCCTCGGCTTGCAGGCCGTGCAGGCGGTGGAAGCGCTGGATGACGCTGGTGCGCGGATCGAGCCGCGCCAGGCCGAAGTTGGTGCTGATCCAGATGTTGCCCGTGCCGTCGGCACGCAGGCCGTACACGGTGTTGTTGGGCAGGCCCTGCGGCTCGGAGTAGTTGGTGAAGCGCAGGTGCGCGGGCCCTGCCCCGGGGTTGTCGACCCGGTCGAGGCCGCCGCCGCGCGTGCCGATCCACACATTGCCGGCGTCGTCGACCAGCAACGCCCAGATGGAATCGGAGCTGAGGCTGTCGAGTTGTTTGCCGTCGCGCTTGTAGTAGTACAGCCGGCGCGTCTTGATGTCCCATACGTTGAGGCCGCCGCCGTCGGTACCGATCCACACGTGGCCCGCGCGATCGCGCGCCAGCGCCGAGATCTTGCCGTTCGACAGGTGCATGCCGTCTTCGGGACCGGCGCGCAGGTTTTCGAAGCGGTGCGTGCGCGCGTCGAAACGCGAGATTCCGCCACCGAACGTGCCCACCCAGAGTTGCTTTTCGACTTCCAGCAGGCTCATGACGCCGCTCGCGGCGAGCGTGGTCGGAACCGCCGGATCGTTCTGGAAAACTTCGGCGCGCAACGTCTGCGGATCGACGCGGTTGAGGCCGCCGCCCATGGTGCCGACCCACATGTAGCCGTCGCTGCCCTCGAGCATGGCCATGACGCGGTCGTCGCTCAGCGCGCCACGCTGGTTGGCCTGGCGCACCGGCGTCACGTGCGAGGTGCTGCGGTCGAGCACGTTGATGCCGCCGCCGAAGGTGCCGATCCACAACCGGCCCTGTGGGTCTTCGGCGAACGAGGTGATGTTGCGGTCGGTGAAGCCTTCCTCGGCGCTGGCGCGCGTGTGGCCGAACGACCAGGTGCGCGGATTCCACTTGGCGAGGCCGCCGGACTTGGTGCCGATCCACAGCGAGCCGCCGCGATCCTCGAACAGCGAGATCACGTAGTCGTCGGGCAGCGAGCGCGGCTCGGCCGCGTCCCAGCGATAACTCGAGAACGATTCGGTGGCCGGGTCGAACCAGGCGAGCCCCTGGATCAGGCCGACCCACAGCCGGCCCTGGCTGTCGAGCAGCAGTGTCTGGATGCGATTGTCCGGTAGCGTCGTGCTGCTGCCTTCGCGCGCGCGATACACGCGCCAGCGATCGTTGTGGGGTTCATAGCGGCCGAGACCGCCGTCCGTGCCCACCCACACCGTGCCGTCCGCCGACTCGGTGAGCGCGCGCACGCGCAGCGGCTGGCCTGGCCTGGCCAGCTCGGCCGGCAATGCCACGCGCGTGACGTCGAAGCCCGTGGCCGGCAGGCGGTCGAGACCGGTGGCCGTGCCGATGAGCTTCTCGCCATTGCGCAATTGCAGGATGGTGAACACCGCGTTGTCGGAAAGCGTGTTCGGCTGTGTGGGTGAATGGCGCAGGCGCTGCAGCTCGCCGGTGCGCGGGTCGAAGACGGCCACGCCTTCATTGTGCAAGGCGATCCAGATGCGGCCGAGACTGTCGCGCGACAAGGCGCGGACGCTCTGCAAGTCTGGCGTGTCGCGCAGTGCCGGCGGGGTCTCGAGCTGTCCGGTCTTGGCGTTGCGGAACACCACGCCACCGCCGTCGGTGGCAATCCACACGCCGTCGTCACTCGCGACCAGCGACGACACCCAGCCGTTCGGCAGCGAGTGTTGATCGCCGCGATCGTGGCGCAACTGGCGGAATTCGTAGCCGTCGAAGCGGTTGAGGCCGTCCTCGGTGCCGAACCACATGAAGCCGTCGGCATCCTGGGTGATCGACAACACGGTCTGTTGCGACAGGCCTTCTTCGAGGCTGTAGCGCTGCACGCTGAGCGGGGGAGTGGCGTGCGCCGTCAGGCAGGCGAGCGCGCCGAGCACCGCCAGCGCGGCACTCTTCCATGAGCTGATTGGCCCGAGTTTTCCCCGCGTTATAGACATTCTGAGAGGCTGCGGACGACTCCAGACCGCATCCTAGTAGCGACGGGAAAATGTCTATGTGATAGGCGTCCGATGCGCCGGCCACGCTGCGCCGCATGATGGCGCTACCTCGCGCATTATGTGATCGAAGTCACGCGCTGGAACGCCTTACGTCCAATCGACGCAGGCGACGCCGAGTTCGGCCGCTTCGCGGCGCGCGGCCAGGCTGCCGTTGACCAGCATGCCGTGTCGTACCAGCCTGAGATGCGGCAGGTCCGACGCGCTGTTGCCGTAGGCGAAGGTGTCCTCGCCGGGACGCGTGTCGAGCAGGGCGCGCAGGCAACGCGCCTTCTCATCGCCGCGGCGATTGGGACTCGAGAGCGTGCCGTCGAGCCGATCGCCGTTCCAGCGCACCTCGGTCGAAATCACCTGGTCGAATTCGAGCTGTCGTGCGAATTCCGGCACGTAGAAATCCACGCTGGCGGACATCAGCACCAGGTGGTGGCCGGCCTCGCGGTGGCGTCGCACGGTCGACAAGGCGTCCTGGAAGCTGCCGCGCGCAATCTTGTCGCGCACGAATGCGCGCGAGAATTCCGCCAGTGCGGCGCGCGGCGTGCCGCGCATCGTGGCCCGCAACAGGGATTGCTTGAGCGCGGCGCGGTCCCGATCGAACACGAAACGCAACGCCGCCGGCAGCACCAGCAGCAGGCGTGCCAGTTGCCACGGGCGCCGCGCCAGCCAGCGCAACACCAGCGGGAACAGCGTGTCGTGCCGCGTGATGGTGCCGTCGAGGTCGAAGATGGCGATGGACATCGGGCCGCGATGTTAACCCATCGCCAACCGGGACTGCGGCCGAACTAGCTACCCGGCGGCGCACGCCGGCCCGATGTCGAGGGCGCTCGCGGCCGCGCGGCGGATGGCGGCGTCGCGTTGCACGCGGATGGCATCCATGCGCTCGAGCGCGACGCGTAACACCGATTCGCGCGCCAATTCGGGGCGGCCCGAGTCGAACGGCGGTGCCGGCGCATATTCGATCGCCAGTTGCACGGTCTCGGCGTAGTCGCGGCCGGCGATCTCGGCCATCACCTCGAAGGCCATGTCGATGCCGGCCGTGACGCCGCCGCCGGTGAACACGTTGCCGTCGCGGACCACGCGGGCCGGATCCGGCGTGACGCCGAATTCGGCCAGGTGGTTGCGCCAGGCCCAGTGGCAGGCCGCGCGCCTGCCGCGCAACAGGCCGGCCGCGGCCAGCAGCAGGGAACCGGTGCACACCGAAGTCACGTAGCGCGCCCGGGCGCCGAGCCGGCGGAGCGCGGCGAGGTAATGCGTGTCTTCGATGGCATCGACGGTGCCGAAGCCGCCGGGCACGCACAGCAGGTCGCAGGTCTCCACCTCGGCAAGTGGCGTGAGGCCGGAGAAATTGAGGCCGCGATCGGCCGCCAGTTCACCCCCGTCGACGGAAGCCAGGATGCAACGCGCACCCGGCAGGCGCGCCAGCACTTCGAACGGCCCGGTGAAATCGAGCTGGGTGATGCGCGGGTACAGGGCGAACACGATGTCGAAGGTTCGGTCCATGGCGGCCTCCTGAGGTTGACGGGACCGATCATGAGCGCCTAGGCTGCTGGCTGAAATGACATTAATCCCTCGATTACTGCCAATGCCATGAAGCGCCGCATCGCATTCCTGCTGTTCCCCGGGTTCCAGCTGCTCGACGCGGCGGGGCCGATCTCCGCCTTCGAGATCGCCGAGCGCTACGTGCCGGGAAGTTACGAGCTGAAGCTGGTGACGCGCGAGCCCGGCGCGGTAGCGAGCACTTCGGGGGCCAGCATGAACGCGGTGGCGTTGCCGCGCGCCGCGGGCATAGACACCCTGCTGATCGTCGGCGGCGAGGGCTCGCGGCCGGCCTGCCAGGACGCGCTGCTGGTGAAGTTCGTGGCGCGTTGCGGCGCCGCCTCGCGGCGTGTGGCCAGCGTGTGTTCCGGTGCCTATCTACTGGCGGCGACCGGGTTGCTCGACGGCCGCTCCGCGACCACGCACTGGACACGCTGCGCGGACCTGGCGCGCAAGTTTCCGCGGGTGCGGGTCGAGGCGGATCGCATCTTCGTGCAGAGCGGCAAGTTCTGGAGCTCGGCCGGGATCACCGCGGGCATCGACCTGTCGCTGGCGCTGATCGCGGAGGACCTGGGGGAGGCCGTTGCGCGCAAGGTGGCGCAGCAGCTGGTGGTCTATTACCGGCGGCCGGGCGGGCAGTCGCAGTTCTCCACGCTGCTCCAGCTCGAGCGGGCCGACGGCCGTTTCGCGCCGCTGCTGGATTTCATGCGCAGCAACCTGCGCGCGCGCTTGTCGGTGGACGAACTCGCTGCCCAGGCCTGCATGAGTCCGCGGAATTTCGCGCGTGCTTTCCACGGCGAGACGGGCACCAGCCCGGCGCAGGCCGTGATGCGCCTGCGTGCCGAGACGGCGCGTGCGCAGCTCGAACTCGGCGGCACCTCGGTGCAACAGGTGGCCGCATCCTGCGGCTTCGGCGACCCGGAGCGGATGCGCCGCGCCTTCGTCAGCCTGTTTGGACGACCACCGTCGGCCATGAAAGCCGTGTCAGGTGGGGAAAGCCGGGGAAACTCCGGCTTGCGCTGAGCGGGGCGCCCGATGGGAAAAGCCGGGAGTTTTCCCGGCTTTCCCCACCTGACACCACTAGGCGGCCTTCGAGGCCAGCTGGCGGAGCACGTACTGCAGGATGCCGCCGTGGCGGTAGTAGTCGCGCTCCTTCGGCGTGTCGATGCGCACGCGTGCCTCGAAGGTGATCGGTGTGCCTTTCGGCGGTGTCGCCACCACCTTCACGGTCTTCGCCTCGGCGTTGTCGAGGCCGGTGATCTCGAACACCTCCTGGCCCGTCAGGCCGAGCGAGGCGGCGGTCTTGCCGGCGGGGAACATCAGCGGCAGCACGCCCATGCCGATCAGGTTCGAACGGTGGATGCGCTCGAAGCTCTCGGCGATCACCGCGCGCGCGCCTAACAACATCGTGCCCTTGGCGGCCCAGTCGCGAGACGAGCCGGTGCCGTATTCCTTGCCCGCGAGGATCACCAGCGGCGTGCCTTCCTGCTTGTAGCGCATGGCGGCGTCGAAGATGGACATCTGCTCGCCGCTGGGAATGTGCACGGTGACTCCACCCTCGGTGCCCGGCGCCAGCAGGTTGCGCAGCCGGATGTTGGCGAAGGTGCCGCGCATCATGACTTCATGGTTGCCACGGCGCGCGCCGTAGGAATTGAAGTCGACGGGCTGTACGCCCTGCGAAACCAGGTACTTCGCCGCCGGGCTGGTCTTGGAGATGTCGCCGGCCGGCGAGATGTGATCGGTGGTCACCGAGTCGCCCAGCAGGGCGAGCACGCGTGCACCGGTGACGTCGGTGACCGGCCGCGGTGTCATCGTCATGCCCTCGAAGTACGGCGGATTGCGCACGTACGTCGACTTTTCTTCCCACGCGTAGATCTTGCCCGCGGGGATCTTGATGGACGACCAGTTGGCGTCGC
>Ga0164241_10003510_pt1 | contig 15744 bp, 14 predicted proteins | sample OricomyardsoilBY_FD_108780 | JGI IMG/M metagenome (GOLD analysis project Ga0164241, IMG submission 108780) | Backyard soil microbial communities from Emeryville, California, USA - Original compost - Back yard soil (BY) | ecosystem: Environmental > Terrestrial > Soil > Unclassified | place: USA... | reverse complement strand
GGCGCGGGCATCCTCGCCGCTGACGGGGCGGTCGCTTCCCTTCCCCAGGCGTCGCACGGAGGCATCGGTGTTGAGGCCCACGATGAGCGCCTGTCCCAGGGCCCGTGCCGTTTCGAGGAGGGTGACATGCCCGGGATGCAGCAGGTCGAAGACGCCGTTGGTGAAGACGACGCGCAGTCCGCGCGTGCGCCACCCCGTCATCAACGCGCCGACGGTCGCCGGTGTGACGATGGCTGCCGACTCCACTACTTCGCCAGCGGCTTGAACTTCACTGCCCCGTCGAATTCCCAGCGGTGCCGCGGCCGGTAGATGCCGACGTCCTTCAGGCGCGACTTGATACGGAAGGTGTAGAGCAAGCGGTGGTAGTCGTACGGCGCGCCGTCGAGTTTATGCACCGCCACGTCGAGTTTGTACGTGCCTTCGACGAGCTCCAGCGCGTCGATCTTCATGCGAATCTCGGCGTCGCCGCTCAGCAGATCGGACTCGTGCTCTTCGATGTCGGTGTTGGTTCCGTAGACGCAGATACCTTCGGCATTGAAGATGCCGATGCCGAACACGAAGTCGTTGACGACGCGGTGCGCGCGAATCTTCAAGGCGACGGTCATGGCTTCGCCGGAGTGAAAGATGTGCGTCGGCTGCCCGTCGTCGGCCATGAGCGTCACGCTCGCGATCTCGACACCGCCGGATCCCCAGCGCCCCTCGCTCGCCTGCGTCATGTCCGCGGCCGTATCGCCCGCGTCGACGGGTCCCTCCGACCTGGTCGCGGATTCGTCCGCCTCCTGCTTGTGTCTGGCGTCGGTCGTCGCGAGAAACTGCTCTTCCTGCCGCTCGACGTCCGTCATGTAAGCGCCGATCACGCGCGTCGGGTCGCCCTGGGCGCGCTTTTCGCCATGGTCCAGCCAGAGCGCTTCATCGCAGAAGCGCTCGACCAGGCCCAGCGAGTGCGTCACGAGCAGAATCGTCTTGTTGCGCCGCTTGAACTCGCCGAACTTGTCGAGGCACTTGTGCGTGAAGCCTTCGTCGCCGACGGCCAGCACTTCGTCCACGAGGAGCACGTCCGGATCGACGTGGATCGCCACCGCGAACCCGAGCCGCATGTACATGCCTGAGGAGTAGTTCTTGACCGGCTCGTCGATGAACTCTTTCAGCTCGGCGAACTCCACGATCTCATCGAACCGGCGCTGGATCTCGCGCCGGGACAATCCGAGCATGATGCCGTTGATGTAGACGTTCTCGCGGCCGGAGATCTCGGGATGAAATCCCGCGCCCAGTTCGATGAGGGCGGAGATCCGTCCCTGCACTTTGACGGTCCCACTGGTCGGCTTCGTGATGCCGGCGACGAGTTTCAGCGCCGTGCTCTTGCCGGACCCATTCCGTCCGATGACGCCGATCGTCTGTCCCGGCGGCACCTGAAAGGACACGCCTCGCAGCGCGGGAAACGTCTCACTCGGACTGAGATCGCGCAGGATGCTGCGCTGCAGCAACGCGCTCTTCAGCGTGGCGAACTGCTTGCCGCCAAACCGGCGGTAGATCTTCGTGACGTTCGTCAGCTCGATGGCCGGCGTCATACGACCTCGGCAAAGGAATCACGCAGCCGGTCGAACAGCCAGTAGCCCGCCAGAAAGACGACGACCGACGCGACGGTCATCACTGCCAGCCCGACCCAGGCGCCGAACGGTCCATGGAAGAAAAGCACTTCCTGGTACGCGACCACGAGGTGGAAGAACGGATTGAGATTGAAATAGCCCTTGTAGGGCATCATGCTCGCGGAACCGTAGAAATAGATGATTGGCGTCGCGAAGAACCAGAACGTCAGCAGGTTGGCGACGAGGTCTTTCAGATCCCGGAAGTGTACGGTCAAAGCCGAGAGCGCGAGCGCCAGTCCGAACGAGAACGTGAGCTGGACGAGCACGATCACCGGGAATAAGAACAGCTGTCCCCAGTCCGGGTAGTGCTGATTCGCCACCATGAACGCGGCGAGAATCGTGAGTCCGAGGAGGAAATGCACCATGTTCGTCAGCACGCTGACGATCGGCAGAATCTCCGCTGGAAACAGGACTTTCTTGATCAGGTTGCCGCCGCTGATGAGTGACCCGGCCGCTTCATTGAGCGACGCCGCGAACCACGTCCATGGAAGAAGCCCGCAGAACATGAAGACGGGGTACGGACGCGTCGCCTCCTCGTCGTTCTTCATGATGTACGCGAACACGAACGTGTAGATGGTGAGCAACAGCAGCGGGTTGACGAAGGACCAGAAGAAGCCGAGCACCGACCCGCGGTAGCGGGCCTTGAGGTCGCGAACGACGAGACTCTGGATGAGACCGCGGTACCGCAGCAGTTCCGCGAGGTTATGCCACATCGACCGAGAGCAGTGCGACGGTGATGTTGTCCGGACCGCCCGCCTTGTTGGCCGCGTCGATCAGTGCGGCGCACGTCGCGTCCAGATCGTCGCCTCGAGCCAGAATGGCCGTGAGCGTCTCGCGCGGCACGACACTCGACAGACCATCCGAGCAGATCATCACGCGATCGCCTTGCCGCAGTTCGAGTTCGGCGATGTCCACTTCCGGGTCCTCGCCGCCGGCCAGCGCGCGAGTGACGACGTTGCGCCACGGGTGGCGCCGGGCATCGGCTTCTGTCATGACGCCCGCGCGCACCTGCTCGCTGACCCACGAATGGTCCTCGGTCACCTGCTCGAGCTTGTCGTCACGCCAGAGATAAATGCGGCTGTCGCCGACGTGAGCGACGACGGGCTTCTCACCGCCCAGCAGGAGGGCCGCGGCGGTCGTGGCCATGCCGCGCAGCGTGTCGTTGGCGTCCATGGCGGCGCCGATCTTCCGGTTGGCCAGCCGGAACGCGGCCTTCAGGCGATTGCCGTTGAGCGTCAGCGCGGTGTCGTACGGGAACGGCCAGGTGCGGTTCGGATCGGCATCATGCGTGTCGTTGACGAACGACTCGATCGTCTCCACGGCGATTTTCGACGCGATCTCGCCCGCGGCGTGGCCGCCCATGCCGTCGGCCACGAGATAGAGCGCAAGGTCGTCCCGCTTGCTGTAGGAGTCCTCATTCTCCTCACGACGCAAGCCCGGATGGGACGCGACTGCCGAGGAGATCCGGAACATGGACGCTAGGCGCGCGGACGGGTCTGACGCGACACCTGAATGCGCGTGATCGCGCGAAGCATGGCGATGCGGGCACGCTCGGCATCGACGTCGACGACGCTCGGCTTCGTCAGCTGTTCTTCGGCGCGCCGTTTGGCCGCTTCCGCCCGGGCGAGGTCGATGTCCTCCGCGCGCTCGGCCGTCTGCGCCAGGATGGACACGCGCGTCGGCAGCACCTCGGCAAAGCCGCCATCGACGAACGCGAAGCGCTTCTCGGTGCCCTTCCGGTACCACATGATGCCCGTCGTCAGCGCGGCGAGCAGCGGTGCGTGTCCGGGCAGCACGCCGAAATAGCCGTCTTCCCCCGGCAGCTCGATCTCGTCCACGTCTTCGTGGGCGATCGCCTGCGCCGGGGTCACGAACTCCAGACGGAGGTGTGTAGGCAGCGCCATCGGCTACTTCTGCGACTGGGCGCGCTCGAGCACCTCGTCGATTGTGCCCGCGAGGTAGAACGCCTGTTCCGGAATCTCGTCGTGTTTGCCGTCGACGATTTCCTTGAAGCCCTTGACCGTGTCGCCAATCGCGACGTACTTGCCCTTGTAGCCGGTGAACTGCTCGGCGACGAAGAACGGCTGCGACAGGAACTTCTGGATCTTGCGCGCGGGCGACACCGTCAGCTTGGCGTCTTCGGAAAGTTCGTCGATCCCGAGGATCGCGATGATGTCCTGCAGGTCCTTGTACCGCTGCAGGATCTGCTTGACCGAGCGCGCGACGTTGTAGTGCTCCGCGCCGATGATGCGCGGGTCGAGGATGCGCGAGCTGGATGCCAGCGGGTCGACTGCGGGATAAATGCCCAGTTCCGCGATGGCGCGCGAGAGGTTCGTCGTGGCATCGAGATGCGCGAAGGTCGTCGCCGGCGCCGGATCCGTGTAGTCGTCGGCGGGGACGTAGATGGCCTGAACCGACGTGATCGAGCCCTTGCGCGTGGACGTGATGCGCTCCTGCAGCTCGCCCATTTCGGTCAGCAGTGTCGGCTGGTAGCCGACCGCCGACGGCATGCGGCCGAGGAGCGCCGAGACTTCAGACCCGGCTTGCGTGAACCGGAAGATGTTGTCGACGAAGAGCAGGACGTCCTTGTTTTCGGCGTCGCGGAAGTACTCCGCGACCGTCAGCGCCGACAGCGCCACGCGCAGGCGCGCACCCGGCGGCTCCGTCATCTGGCCGTAGACGAGCGCCGCGCGCGACTTCGCCGGATCGTTCGGATCGATGACGCCGCTCTCCTGGAACTCGAGCCAGAGGTCGTTGCCCTCGCGCGTGCGTTCGCCGACGCCGCCGAACACCGACACACCGCCATGCTTCATGGCGATGTTGTTGATGAGCTCCATGATGATGACGGTCTTGCCGACGCCAGCGCCGCCGAACAGGCCGATCTTGCCGCCTTGCAGGTACGGCTCGAGCAGGTCGATGACCTTGATGCCCGTCTCGAACATCTTGAGCTCGGTCGACTGCTCCTCGAGCGTCGGCGCCGCGCGGTGAATCGGCCAGCGTTCCTTGGTCGCGACAGGACGATCCGGAAAGTCGACTGGTTCGCCGAGGACGTTCAACACGCGGCCAAGCGTTTCGGGACCGACGGGAATGGAGATCGGACCGCCGAGATCCGTGGCCATCATGCCGCGCTGCAAACCGTCGGTGGGCTTCATCGCGACCGCGCGGACGCGGTTCTCGCCGAGGTGCTGCTCGACCTCGACGACGATGTCGATGTCGTCGTTGCCCGCCTTGCCGGTCACGCGCAACGCGTTGTAGATGGACGGCAGATGTCCGCCTTCGAACTCGATGTCGAGGACGGGCCCGATGACCTGGACGACCTTGCCAACCTTGACTGCTTCAGCAACTACCATTTCCACTCCGTGTCTGGGACACCGGCTGTCGGACAATTCCCGATACCCGGTGTCTTAACTTATTGCGCCTGCGCGCCCGAGACGACTTCGATGATTTCGCGGGTAATCGCGGCCTGGCGCACCTTGTTCATGTAGAGCGTCAGCCCTTCGATCATGTCCGACGAGTTGCGCGTCGCTGCGTCCATCGCGGTCATCTGCGCCGCGAAGAACGCCGCGTTCGATTCGGCCAGCGCGCGCAGAATCTGCGCCTGCACAAGCTGCTGCAGCAGCACCTCGAGAATGCGATCGGGCGAGGGCTCATACAGGTAATCCGTTTTCGCGCCCTCGGCTTCTTCGGCGGCTGTCACGCTCGTGAGCGGCAGCAGCGGTTCAATCACGACGCGCTGCTGCATGATCGACTTGAACTCGTTGTAGACGAGATAGACCGAGTCGACACGCGCCTCGACGAACTCCTGCACGGCCGGCGTCGCGATGGCTTCCGCCTCGAGGACGCCGATCGTCTTCGGCAGGTTCACGTACTCGAACCGCACGGGCAGGCCGCGGCGCGAGAAGAAGTCGCGGCCCTTGCGGCCGACCAGGCCGAGCGAGATGTGCCGCCCGGGATGCTCGCGGAGGAACGTGCCGACGGCCTTGATGACGTTCGTGTTGAAGCTGCCGCACAGTCCGCGGTCGGCCGTGATCACGATGAGCAGCGTGGCGCCGCGCTCCACACCCGGGCGGCGCGCCAGCAACGGATGCGCGTGCTCGTCCACGCGCGACGCGATGCTCGCCAGCACCGCGCGGGCCTGCTTCGCGAACGGACGCGTCGCGATGACGCGCTCCTGCGCGCGGCGCAGCTTGGACGCGGCGACCATCTTCATCGCCTTCGTGATCTGCTGCGTTGACTTGACGGCGCGGATGCGCCGGCGCATGTCAATGAGTGACGGCACTGTGTCTTCTTTCCTTCATTGCTCGCGGCCGCGCTCCCGTGTGGAGGACGCTCGCAGCCCTTCGCTATGCCGCGCTCGTCGCGGCAACGTCCTTGCCGTAGTCCTCGAGCGCCGCGTTCAACGCCTTCTTCGCGTCATCGTCCAGGATCTTCTTCTCGGCGATGAGCGAGAGCACGCCCGGATGGCGTGTCTCGAGGAATGAATAGAGGCCGTCCTCGTACTGGCGCAGGCGCTCCACCGGCACGGGGTCGAGATAGCCGTTCGTCGCGGCGTAGATGATCGCGACCTGCTTCTCGACCGGCAGCGGCTGATACTGCGGCTGCTTCAGAATCTCGGTCAGGCGCTTGCCGCGGTTGAGCTGCTTCTGCGTCGCGGGGTCGAGGTCGCTGCCGAACTGCGCGAACGCCGCGAGCTCGCGGTACTGCGCGAGATCCAGACGCAGCGAGCCGGCCACCTGACGCATCGCCTTGATCTGCGCGGAACCGCCGACGCGAGACACGGAGTTGCCGACGTTGATCGCGGGCCGGATGCCCTGGTTGAACAGGTCGGCTTCGAGGAAGATCTGGCCGTCGGTGATCGAGATGACGTTGGTCGGGATATACGCCGACAAGTCGCCGGCCTGTGTCTCGATGATCGGCAGCGCCGTCAGCGATCCGCCGCCGAGCTCCTTCTTGAGCTTCGCCGCGCGTTCCAGCAGCCGGGAGTGCAGATAGAAAACGTCGCCCGGGTACGCCTCGCGGCCCGGCGGACGCCGGAGCAGCAGGGAAATCTCGCGATACGCCTGCGCGTGCTTCGACAGGTCGTCGTACACGAGCAGCGCGTGGCGGCTCGTGTCGCGGAAGTACTCGCCAATCGTGCACGCCGAGTAGGGGCTGATATAGAGCAGCGGCGCCGGGTCGGATGCTCCGGCGGCGACAACCACTGTGTACTCCATCGCGCCGGCGTCTTCGAGCGTCTTGACGACCTGCGCGATCGTCGACTGCTTCTGGCCGATGGCGTTGTAGATGCAGATGACGCCGAGGCCTTTCTGATTGATGATCGCGTCGACGGCCACCGCCGTCTTGCCGGTCTGCCGGTCGCCGATGATGAGCTCGCGCTGGCCGCGGCCGATCGGCACCATCCCGTCGATGGCCTTCAGGCCGGTCTGCATCGGTTCCTTGACCGGCTGCCGGTCGACGACGCCCGGCGCGATCCGCTCGATGGCCATGAACTGCTTGGCCGCAATCGGGCCCTTGCCGTCGATTGGCTGACCCAGGGCGTTCACCACGCGGCCGATGAGTTCGTCGCCCACCGGAACCGAGATGATGCGGCCCGAGCGCTTGACCGTGTCGCCTTCCTTGATGTCCGTCGAGTGGCCGAGGAGCACGGCGCCGACGCTTTCCTCTTCGAGGTTGAGGGCGATCCCGAAGAGCCCGTTCGGAAACTCGAGCATCTCGCCGGCCATCGCACGCTCGACACCGTGCACCCGCGCGATGCCGTCGCCGACCGACACAACGGTGCCGACTTCAGCCACGTCCACGTTGACCGCGTAATCGCCGATGTGCTCGCGGATGATCTTGGAAATTTCGTCGGCCTTGATCTGCATTCGTGCTCCTCGTCTTCCCCGTTTTCCCTGCGTGCGCCGGACTCGATCGACGGCGCGTGTCTATGCTTCGGCTACGAGCTTTTCGCGAATCCGTTCCAACTGGCGCGCCACACTGCCGTCGAACACGAGGCTGCCGACTCTGGCCACAACGCCGCCGATGATCGCCGGATCGACGCGCTCGCTCACCGTCACCTGGCGTCCCACAGCCTGGCTCAGCGCCGCAACCAGCGCGGCTTTCGACCCGGCTTCGAGCGGCGCCGCCGACGTCACTTCAGCGGTCACCACGCGGTCGGCCGTCATCGACCGTTCCTCAAACGCCACGATGACATCGTCGAGCAGCATGAGGCGGTCGCGATCGGCGAGCAGATCGAGCAGCCGCCGCACCTCACCGGTCATGGTGGCGGCCGCGCGCGCGAGTGCGTCCACGAGCGCGCGCTTCCTCGCGATCGGCACCGTCGGGGTGACGAGGACTCTGGCGAGCTCGGCGTGCGAGTTCACGAGACCGGCAAAATCCGCCAGGTCCTGACGCACGCGATCGACGATGCCCTTGCTGGCCGCGACGTCGAACAGGGCGCTGGCATACTGGCGTGCGGCGGCGTTTGGTGTCATGGGGCGTGGCGGTGTCGGCGAGAGACGGGCGTCATGGTCCGTCAAAACGCGCTGAGCAAAACGTAGATTTATACCATTCGGGCGACGACGCGAGCAAACCCGGAAGTACTCAGGCGATCAGCATTTCGTACAGGCGCTGCAGTTCGTCTTCGCTGGTGAACTCAATCTGGAGTCGTCCCCCCGCACCTTTTCGCACAATCGTGACGCGCGTGCCCAGTGCAATTCTCAATTGCTCCTCGGCGGCGCGCGTGTTGGGATCAACGCGCGTGGCGGGTGGAGCAGGCGGGGCACTCGCCGGCGCGGCTTCCTTGCGCGCGAGTTGCTCCGTCTCCCTGACGGACAGACCTTTCGCCACAATTTCGCGTGCGAGGCTGCGCTGCGCGGCCTCATCGGTGAGGGAAAGCAGGGCCCTGGCGTGGCCCATCGAAAGCGCCGCGGACGCGAGATCGTTTCGAACCTCTACCGGTAACCTCAATAGTCTCATATAGTTAGAGACTGTTGCCCGGTCTTTCCCCACCGCCGTCGCGATCTGCTCCTGCGATAGTCCCTCTTCTTCGGTAAGCCGCTTGTAAGCCTGCGCTTCCTCGATAGGATTCAGATCCTCGCGCTGAATATTTTCGATCAGTGCCACCTGAAGGAGGTCCGCGTCTTTCACCTCGCGCTCGATTACAGGGACCCTGAGCAGACCGGCACGCTGCGCAGCGCGCCACCGCCGCTCCCCCGCCACAATCTCGAAGCGGCCATCGACCTGGCGGACAAGGATCGGCTGGATGACGCCATGGCTCCTGATGGACTGGGCAAGTTCCTCGAGCCGGTGGTCTTCGATATAGGTCCTCGGCTGGCGCGGGTTTGGAACGATCTGATCGATGTCCATCTCCCGCGGTTTTCCTGTTTCCGGCGCGCGCGCTGGCTGAACGGGTGATGCGGGACCGGTGGGACGTGCCTCCGGAATCAGCGCACTCAGACCTCGACCAAGTGCGGGGCGTTTCTCGGCCATCGGTTTACTCCTGCTGGAATTCGGGCGCGGCATCTGGCGTCGACACCGGCGGCTCGGACGATTGGGATGAACGGCGGGCGAGGACTTCGCGGGCGAGGGCGACATAGGCGTCGGCGCCGCGCGATTTCGCGTCGTACAGGATCACGGGCAAGCCGTGGCTCGGGGCCTCGCCCAGCCGCACGTTGCGCGGGATGACCGTCTTGTAGACCTGATCTCCGAAGTACTCGCGGATGTTCGCGCTCACCTGCTGACCCAGGTTCGTCCTGTCGTCATACATGGTGAGCAGGACGCCTTCGATGGAGAGGCGCGGATTCAGGGCGGCACGAACGCGTTCGATGGTCGCCGTCAGTTCGGCGATGCCTTCGAGAGCAAAGTACTCGCAATTGAGGGGGATCAGTACGCTGTCGGCCGCGACGAGCGCGTTCAACGTGAGCAACCCCAGAGAAGGCGGCGAGTCGATGAAGATGTAGTCGAATTGGTCGCGCAACTGCTCGAGCAAACGCTCGAGGCGCCGTTCTCGCGCGTTCATCGTGACCAGTTCGATTTCGGCGCCCGTCAAGTTGCGATCGGCGGCCATTATCGACAGGTTGTCGATTTCCGTGTTCAGGATCGCGTCGGCTGCTGGCGTGTCGTCGCTCGTGAGAGCTTCATATACGCCGGCAGACTCGGCGGCCCGCGCTTTCATTCCGACGCCGCTGGTCAGGTTTCCCTGCGGATCCATATCGACAACCAGAACCCGCTGTTTGGCTATGGCGAGGGTCGCGCCCAGGTTGATGGCAGTGGTGGTTTTGGCCACGCCTCCCTTCTGGTTGGCGACGGCGATAATCCTGGCGCGTTTGGTCATGAAAGGGGCCTTACGGGACGGACAAATTGTCAGCGACCTGTTGACGGCCGTCAAGGAAGTTGGTCGCGCAAACACCCGTGATGTTCCACGTGGAACACGTTTCTAAGTCTTCTCGAGCACGACGAATTTATCGGCACGAGTTATCAATGAAAATATGTCATAAGACCAAATATCAGATTTCTGTTCCCACTCCACGAACCACACAACACGACTGCCTGCGTGCGTGGCCGCTGCCACGCCCTTCCAGAGCTCCACGTCCGGCCGCACGGCGCGGAGCGTGACGATGTCGGCCGTGGCCATGAGACGGGTGCTGCTCCAATCCTGACCGAAGCGCGCGGTGTCCACGTGCACTTGCGGCAACTGGAGGACGCGCGCGGCTTCTCGGAGAAAGCCCGATCGCCGCGTCCGCGCTTCGATCAACACGGCGCGCAGTTCGTGAGGCGCGGCGAGGAGAAATGGAAACGCCGGCGATCCGCCGCCGGAGCCGATGTCGATCATCACGCGATCGTCCGGGCGTACGCTCGCGGCGGCTTGAACGGGTTCGACAATCAATCGATCGATGGCCTGGTCGACAGGATGCGCGAGATCGAACGCCGTAAGATTCATCCGCGCGTTCCACTTCGCGAGCAGTGCCAGATACGCGGCGTTCCTGGCTACCACCTCGTCTGCCGCAACGACGCCCGCGTGGGCCAGTCGGGCTCGGATGATTGATGTGAACGCGTCGGCGGTCACGCGCGTCTAGTCCCGAATCCCGGGACGCATGCGTGACACCCGCGCGGCGAGAATGGCAACCGCGGCAGGTGTGACGCCCGGTACGCGCGCCGCCTGTCCGATCGTGGACGGACGGATCTTCGTCAGTCGCTCCACGATTTCGCGCGACAGGCCGGGAATTCCGCGATAGTCGAATTGTCCCGGAATCGAGCGGTCCTCATGCGCGCGCACGCGCGCCAGCTGCGTCGCCTGCTGCCGCAGATATCCCCGGTACTTGAATTCCGCGTCGAACGTCGCCTCGTCGATGTGTGCGCGTGCGTCGTCTGCCTCGAGCTCGAATCCGCCCGCACGGACGGCATCCAACGACACCGTGGGGCGCGCGAGCGCCTGACCGACACCGATCTGCTGTCCGTCGATGGTCACGCGAACCGTCGATGCCCGCGCACGATTTCGTTCGAGCCGATCGCGCCGCGCCTCGAACACATCCCACCGTTCATCGTCGACCAGCCCTGTCTCGCGGCCGATCGGCGTGAGGCGGAGATCGGCATTGTCGATGCGGAGCAGCAGCCGATGTTCAGCGCGCGATGTGAACATGCGGTACGGCTCGAGGCAGCCCCGCGTGACCAGATCGTCGACCAGGATGCCGATATACGCCTGGTCGCGGCCAAGCACGATCGGCGCCTCGGACCGCACGGCACGCGCCGCGTTGATGCCAGCCATGATGCCCTGCGCGGCAGCCTCCTCGTAGCCGGACGTGCCGTTGATCTGTCCGGCCAGAAAGAGGCCGCCGAGCCGCTTCACTTCGAGCGACCGAGCGAGCTCCGTCGGCTGCACGAAGTCGTACTCGACGGCGTACGCATGCCGCAGAAACCCCGCGTCCTCCAACCCCGGCAGCGCATGCACGATGTCCTCCTGGACGTCGCGCGGCAGGCTCATCGACAGGCCGTTGACGTAGATTTCGTTCACGTCCACGCCTTCGGGTTCGAGAAAGATCTGGTGGCGCTCCCTGTCGGGAAACCGCATCACCTTGTCCTCCAGCGACGGACAGTAGCGCGGCCCGATCCCCTGAATCTGTCCGTTGTAGAGAGGCGATCGGCCGATATTTCCGCGGACGAGATCGCGCACGCGCTCGTTGGTATGGACGATGTGACAGGGAGTTTGCGGGCGGTCGATGCGTTCCGACAGAAACGAGAACGGCACGATCGCGGCATCGCCGGGATCCTGGGGAAACCGCGAGAAATCAATGGTCCGGCGATCGAGCCTGGGCGGGGTGCCCGTCTTGAGCCGCCCCATCTCGACCCCGGTCGCACGCAGGGATTCCGCCAGTTCGCGCGTGGGCGGCTCGTTGGCCCGGCCCGCCGGCCGCTGCTCGTCTCCAACGTGGACGAGGCCGTTGAGGAACGTGCCGGTGGTGATGACGAGCGCGGCGCAACTGACAGCGCCGCCGTCTTCGAACCCCAGGCCGGACACCCGTCCGTGCTCCACGAGAATGCGGCCGGCTCGCCGCAGGATCCAGGTGATCTTCGGCTCGGCCTCGAGCGCCTCGCGCACCCACGCGCCGTAGCGGCGCTTGTCCGCCTGCGCGCGCGGCGACCACACCGCCGGCCCCCGGCTGCGATTGAGCAGCTTGAATTGAATCGCGGTCGCGTCGATCGCGCGCCCCATCAGCCCGCCCAGCGCGTCAATCTCACGCACGAGGTGGCCCTTTGCCGTACCGCCGATTGCCGGATTGCAAGGCATGAGCGCGACCGTCTCGGCCGACAGCGTGCACAGGCCGACGCGGCAGCCGAGGCGCGCCGCGGCCCAGGCCGCTTCCACACCCGCGTGCCCGGCGCCGATGACGACGACGTCGAATTCCACGGCGCTATTTTCCTATGCAGAAGGTGCTGAAGATGTGACGAAGGAGATCGTCCGGCGCGCGGCGGCCCGTCACTTCCTCCAGCGCCGAGCGGGCATCCGCGAGTTCCGCGAGCACGACCTCTTCGCTGGCGCCCTCGGCCAGCGCCTGACCGGCCCGGCCGATCGCCAGTGCAGCATCGGCGAGCAGCCCGACGTGCCGTTGATTCGAGACCGCCGGCGGGTCGCGCCACTCGTCACGATCCGTCAGCGCTGCCACCATCGCCGCGCGCAGCCGCTCGATCGACGCGCCATCGTGCACAGAGACATCGATCGCCGCTGCGTCGTCGAACCCGGCGGCATCATGCCAGGCGGGCGGCAGATCGGACTTGCTCCGCAGCACGATGTGCCCGACAGCTCCCGGTGCGACGAGCGCCCGGTCTTCTTCCGTCACGGGCTGCGATCCGTCAACCACGACGAGCACGAGCGCGGCGACCTCGCGCGCATCGCGCGCACGCCGGACGCCTTCGGCTTCGATGGCGTCGCGCGCGGCTCGAAGTCCGGCGGTATCCACGAGCGTCACCGGAACGCCGCCGATGTCGACCTTCTCCGTCAACAGGTCTCTCGTGGTGCCGGCCACATCGGTGACGATGGCGCGCGAGGAACCGACGAGCGCGTTGAAGAGACTCGACTTGCCGGCATTCGGGCGCCCCGTGATGACCACGGTACGTCCCTCGCGGACGACGCGGCCGGCGCGGCCTTCGCGCACCAGCGCGTCGACCCGCTCGCGCGTGCGGTCGAGTTCCGCGGCTGCCTCCTCGCGCGTCACGAAGTGAAACCCTTCCTCGGGAAAATCGAGCGAGGCCTCGAGGCGGGCGATGAGATCGAAGAGCGCGGCATCGATCGCGCGAATCTTCCCGGTCAGCGTGCCTTCGAGCTGGTCCATCGCCGCGCGTGCCTGGAGCGGCGTGACCGCATCTACGAGGTCGGCCACGGCCTCGGCCTGAATCAGATCGATGCGTCCGTTCAGGTACGCGCGGAGCGTGAACTCCCCCGGCTCGGCAAGCCGCGCGCCCGCGTCGCACGCGAGCGCCACGATGCGGTTGAGCAGCACCGGACTGCCATGCGCGCTGATCTCGACGACGTCGTCTCCCGTAAAGGAGTGCGGCGCGACGAACCATGTGGCCACGACTTGATCCACGTACCGGCGTTCATTCGCCAGAGGCTCGAGGATGTGTCCAAAGGTGGCCCGCCTGGGATCCAGCGGATCGGCGCGGCCCATGAGCGCGCCCGCAATCCGGGCGGCATCGGGACCGGACAAGCGGACCACGCCGATGCCGCCGCGTCCCGAGGGCGTGGCGATCGCCGCGATCGTATCGGTGGTGGAAAAGGGCACGAGGGCCCCGCGCTAGCGTTTGGCGGAGATGATGACGGTCTTCAGGAAAGCGTCGCCGACGCTCTCGGACGTCACCGCGGGATCGTCGGTCACCGTCACGTGGACAATGCGCCGCGCGTACGGGTTGAGCGGCCCGATCTCCTGTGGCATGCCGGTGGTCTTCGCCTTGTTCATGAGGAACTGCGCCATCTGGCGGAGCTCGGCGTCCTTGCCTTTGCGAAAGCCGAGCGCGTCGATCACGTAGTGCCGGTCGCCGCGCGCATCGCGGCGGAACGCCGTGTTCACGATGACCTGCAGGGCGTCGAGCGCCTCGCCCTGGCGCCGGAGCAGCACATCGGCGCCCTCGCCGGCGAGGTTCATGCGGATGTTGTCCGGTGTCTCCTCGGCGTCGATGGTCAGATCGAGACCCATCGCACCCAGAATCCGCTGGACGAATTCCACGACCTGACTATCGAGATTCGCACTCATGTGGATCACCGCTACTTCTTCGCGATTGCGCGCGCCGGCCGCACCGGCGCGGCAATCATCCGGTTGGTCAGATACTGCTGACCGATCGCAAGCAGATTGCTGACGAACCAGTAGACCACGAGACCCGTCGGCGCCCAGAGGAACGAGACGGTGAAGATGACGGGCATCAGCAGGAACATCTTCTGCTGAATCGGATCCGCTGTCGACGGCATCGTCTTCTGCTGCCAGAGCATCGTCAGGCCCATGAGCACGGGCGTGACGTAGTACGGGTCGTGCTTGGACAGATCGTGAATCCATCCGAAGAACGGCGCACCGCGGAGCTCGATGGCCGCCGCCAGCATGGCGTAGAACGCGAACAGGATCGGGAGCGTGAGCAGCATCGGCAGACAGCCGCTCGCGGGATTGACGCCCTTGGTCTTGTAGAGCGCCATCATCTCCTGATTCATCTTCTGGCGCTCGGGATCGGTGACCTTGTATTTCGCGTAGCGCTCCTGGATCGCCTTCACTTCAGGCTGCACCGCCTGCATCTTCTTCATCGACACCATGCTGCGGTGCCGGAGCGGGAAGATGAGCAGGTTGATAATGACCGTGAGCACCACGATCGACCAGCCCCAGTTGTGCACCACGGTGTTGATGGACTTGAGGGCGAGCAGCAGCGGCGTGACGATCACGCGGAACCAGCCGAAATCGATGGCCATCACGAGCTGGGGATCGACCGCGCGGAGCACGTCGAAATCCTTGGGCCCGAGGAAGAACGGCATGTTGAGCGCGCCGGGGACGGAGAGGGCGTACGAGACGAAGGTGCGGTTGCGACCCTTCTCGTCGTTGGGAATCGGAACGTTGATGTTCTGGTATTTGATGCGAACCTGATCCGTTCCGGGCAGCGCGGCCACGAGAAAGTACTGGTCCTCGACGCCTGCAAAGCGCAGCTGCCCCGAGTACTCGGCCTGCTTCTCGATGGTCGCCGCCGGCAGCAGGTGCACCTTCCCGTCCTGGAACTGAATTCCGCGGGCCGGCTGCGCGCGCGAACTGTCTGGCGGATAGCCCAGCCCGATTGACGGGCCGGAGGACACAATGACCGGCTTGACCGCGCCGCCGACGTCCACTGATGCCTCGAGCCGCATGATGTACGGCTTGCCGTCCGGCTGAAAGTAAAACGTCTTGCGGGCGCTGAGGCCGGACGCGTCGCGATACTCGAACGTCAGCGTACCCGGCTGTGTGCCGAGCGACAGCGAGTCCACGCTCGGCTTGTAGAGCGCCGTTTCGAGCGTCCGCGAGAGTTGCGGATCATCGGTGGTGATCGCGAATGGACGCGTAAAGCTGTCGCCGATGTCTCCCGCCACCAGCTCGAGCGGCTGGCCGTTTTCGAGCTG
>Ga0164241_10003509_pt1 | contig 15746 bp, 11 predicted proteins | sample OricomyardsoilBY_FD_108780 | JGI IMG/M metagenome (GOLD analysis project Ga0164241, IMG submission 108780) | Backyard soil microbial communities from Emeryville, California, USA - Original compost - Back yard soil (BY) | ecosystem: Environmental > Terrestrial > Soil > Unclassified | place: USA... | reverse complement strand
TTGTCGAATTTCACAGGTGGGGTGAGGTTGATGCCGATATAGCCGGCACTGCCGCCGCGCCCGCCGCCGCCGCCGATGGACTGCGCGACGATGCCCGCGGAATTGTCGCCTTGCGTGACAACGCTGGTCTGCAGATCACCGGTGACGAGCTTGCCGATGCCGCCCGCGCCGCCTGATCCACCCAGACCGACATTGAGCGTGCCGGCGCCGCCGGCGCCTGCCGCAACACCCACGCCCACCGAGTAGCCACCGTTGCCACCACCGCCACCGATGGACTGCAGCACGATGCCAGTGGAACTGTTGCCCACCGTAGTGACCGTGCCGCTGCGTGTTGCCACCGTGACGGTGCCGGCATCCCCGCCCGTGCCGCCCTTGCCGCCGACTCCCAGCGTGACCGCGCCCGCTCCGCCCAGCGCCGCGGACACCGCGATGTTCACTGTGCCGCCACCATTGCCGCCACCGCCGCCGATGGACTGTGCGACCAGGCCCGCCGATACATCACCCAGCGTGGTGATGTCGCCCTGTGTGCCCACCTTCACCGCATCGCCGGTTGCGCCCGCGCCGCCACCGCCCCCAATGCCCATGGCCAGCGAACCACTCATTACTGGTGAGGCGCTGAGCGCGGCAGAAAGCGCGACCCCGCCATTGCCACCGCCGCCGCCCACACTTTGCGCGAGAAGGCCCGTCGCGCGATCACCCGTGGTGTTGATGCTGCCGCGGAAACCCACCGAGTTCAGCGCGGTGCCCGTGAAGTTGCCGACCGTCACGGTGCCGCCCTTGCCGCCAGCGCCGGCATCGCCGCCCACTGCGGTGCTCAGCGATCCGCCCGTGGATGCCGCCATCGACAGCGCGTAGCCGCCGTTGCCGCCACCACCGCCCACGCTCTGCAGGAATACGCCGGTGGAATCGTCGCCGCCCGTATCGATGACGGCGTTGCCGCTGCCAGCGCTCAATGAAACGTTGCCACCCTGGCCGCCCATGCCGGCCTTGCCACCGATGGCCACCGAAGCGGCAATGCCCACACCGATGCTGACCTGCGATGCGCCACCGCCATTGCCGCCACCGCCGCCGACGCTCTGCCCGAAGATGGCATTGGAACGATCGCCATTGGTCTGGATGCGCGAGGCAGTGCTGGCGTCCTGTCCCTGCAGCGTGACGTTTACGGTGCCACCGTTGGCGCCCGCGCCGCCGGCACCACCGACTGACACGCCCGCGAAAGCGCCGATGGATCCGGAGCTGCCGCCGTTGCCGCCGCCACCACCCACGCTCTGCGCGAAGATGCCGGCGGCGTCGTTGCCACCCGTGGTGATGCTGCCAGCCTGGATGACATCCACTGGTTGACCCGTGCCGCCCGAACCCGCGCCGCCGCCCACCGAAACCATGCCGCCGGAATTGCCGCCGTCCCCGCCCGCGCCGCCGACGCTCTGCGCGAAGATGCCGCGCGCCCAGTCGCCCTGCGTGATGATGGAGGCGCGGTTTTCCACGCGCACCGATCCGCCCGTGCCGCCGCCACCGCCGCTGCCGCCAATGGCGTAAAGACCGTTCGAATCGCGCGAGCTGCCGCCCTGGCCGCCGACGCTCTGCGCGAAGATGCCATCCGACTGCGCGCCCAGCGTGTGAATCACGCCCGGCGAATTGTTGTACACGAACACATTGCCGGCGTTGCCACCGAAACCGCCCGCGCCACCCAGCGCCACCAGGCCCCAGGACTCTGACGCGATGCCGCCGGATCCGCCCACGCTCTGCGCCAGGATGCCGCGCGACCAGTCATTGAATGTGGTGATCGATCCGGTGTTGGTCACCGTCACCGTATTGCCGTTGCCACCGGCACGGGCATCGCCGTACAGCGACAGGAACAGATTGCTCGAGCTGCCGGAAGATCCGCCCGAACCACCCACGCTCTGCGCCACGATGCCGTGCGCTTCCTTGCCGTGTGTTTCGATCTCGCCGTTGTTGGTGACGGTGACCGTGCCGCCATTGCCCGGATATCCGCCATCGCCGCCGCGACCCACCAGGCCATAGGTGTTGCCGCCGCCGCCGCCATTGCCGCTGACACTCAGGCCATAGATGCCATAGGCGCGATCGCCCTGCGTGAACACGCCGCCGTTGTTGGTGACGGTGACTGAACCGCCATCATTGGGCTGACCGCCGCTGCCACCGCCGGGTGCGCCGTAGCCGCCGCCACCGCTGCCGCCCGCACCGCTGCGACTGAAGGCGAGGATGCCGTACTTGTCATTGCCGGTGCTCGCCACCTGGCTGGCGTTGTTGGTGAGGATGACGGTGCCGCCGACCCCGCCGCGTCCACCGGATCTGCCGCCCCACACGGATGCATACGAGTCGCCGCCATTGCCGCCGTCGCCACCGACGCTGCCCACCTGGATGCCGATCTTGTTGCTGGCGGAGATGATGGTGTTGTTGGTGTAGTTGAGCAACGGACCCGGGCCACCGTCGTCGCCAGAAGTCGGTGGCACGACCAGCGCGCCGTCGCGACCGCCACTGCCACGCGATCCGGTCTTGACGTTCTCGTATCCGCCAGCGCCCGACACCAGCACTTCGCTTTCCGGCGCGCCGCCGGCGCCTGGCACACCGAAGAATTCGGTGACCGTGGGACGCGTGCTGATGGGATCGGATTGGGTTCCGGGGTTGTCGACGGACTCGAGGATCATCGTGTGAGCCGTGTTGTTGATCGACACGATGCGCATGCCCACAGGCGGCGTTTCGTCGGCATAGATGATGTCGTTGGCGACCTTGTTCACCAGGAACAGGTAGCCGTCCGCGGTCTGCACGAAGGCCACAGTGCCGGCCGTGGGAGTGCCCGCCGGATCGGCGATCAGCGCATCGACGGTGGTCTCGAGCCCGGTGACCGGATTCGTGACCGCTTGTCCGATGGTGGAGGTCGCATCGGGCGGCGGAGGCGGTGGAGGGGCCATGGCCAGGGCATCCATCCCCGGCAACAGAGTAATCAGGCCAATCAGTACAAAGCGGATGAACAGATCATTCCCTGGATTATTCTTTCCCACGAATCTGCCTCTTGAGCTGGCGACCATTTAAGTCGCACTTATTGGTTCTTGCTGCGCAAGCCGGGACGCGAGACTCGAACAGATTTCCGGCGCAGTCAACGTATATTCTGTACCGCATGCACAGGACACATTCCACGATTGTTCGCGCCGCTGGCGCGCTCGCGACGCTTGCCCTGCTGGCTTCAAGGGTTGCGGCAGCAGAAACATTCGACATCGGTCTGGCTGCCGATGGCAATCGCATCGACGCCATCGCCGTGGAAGCACGCGCGCGCTCCGCGCCCACAGTGGTGATCGTCGGCGGACTCAAAGGTGATGATGCCAGCGCTGCGGCCGTGCGCGCGGCCGTCGCCGCGTATGACAGGCAACGCACTCATCCCGTGCGGCTGCTGGCGGTGCCGGTTGCGAATCCGGATGGCGCCGCGTTGCAGTTTCCACCGACCGGAACGGCTTATCGTGAGCATCCGGAATCGCACACATTGTGGCGCTGGCTCGGTGCGCAGGCACCTGACCTGGTGCTGATCGCGGGCGATGACGAAGCCGGCTTGATCACCGCGCTGGGCATGCACAGCGTTGCAGACATGGGTCGCATCCCCGCGCAGCATTGGTCGGGAAAATCCGACTGGCTCGCCGGCCTGGGGCACATCAGCCGCTCCGAAGCCCGTTCGGAACTCGAAACCCGCCGCGCGCGCACGCCACGGCAACTCGCCGAGCAGCTGGCGCGGCATTACGGCCACGACTTCGATCAACCGCTGTATATCGGCGCCATCGCGCTGATCGCGCGCATTCGCCTGGGCGAGCTGGCCGATGTGCGGCGACTCGTCGAGCCCTATGTCGACGGCACGAAAGACAGCCTCGCGCGCCCCAGCGCATTGGTGATGGCCGGTCACATCGTGTTCACCGAACTGGCGCGCGCCACGCACGATCCACGCTACACCGCGCTGGTGCGCCGGGTGGCCGATCTGGGATTCGACGCGAGGGGGCAGATGCTTCAGGCCATGCCCTATCACGATGGCTACAGCGATTCGGTATTCATGGGCACCACGATTCTGGCGCAGGCCGGCGCGCTGACCGGCGAGCGACGCTACGTCGACATGGCCGATCGGCATCTGCGTTTCATGGAAAATCTCGACCTGCGTCCTGACGGACTGTACCGCCACCGCCCCGAGGCCGATGTGCCCTGGGGTCGCGGCAATGGCTTCGCCGCGCTGGGACTGGCGCTGACCCTGTCGGAGCTGCCGCGCGATGGCGAGGCCTACGCCCACGCGCTGCACAGCTACCGCGATCTGATGGCCGCGCTGCTGCCGCTGCAGACGCGCGATGGACTGTGGCGCAATGTGGTGAATCATCCGGGTGCCTATGCGGAATTCTCGGGCACGGCGATGATCGGCTTCGCGCTGCAACGCGGGCTCGAGCGCGGCTGGATCCGGGGCCGCGACTACCGGCAAGCCGTGGATCGCGCCTGGCTCGCCGTGAATTCGCGCGCATCGGCCACCGGCAGCCTCATCGACGTCTGCGAATCCACCGCGCGCTTCACCACGATGCAACAATATCTGCAACGCGCGGCGTCGCTGGGTCCGGATCCGCGCGGCGGGGCCATGGCCATGCTGTTCGCCACCGAACTGATGGGGAAATAATTTATGCAAATGCGCAATGTCATCGGCCTGCTCTGCTGCCTGGCGCCGCTCACGCTGCCGGCGGCCGAGAACGTATGCGATCAGTCCGAAACCCGTGCCACGCCCTCGCCTGACGGACACTGGGTCGCCAATGTGCAGGAAGAAGTCTGCGCCACGGCCAACGGCACCGCGGCGGGCATCACGGTGGTGCTGGCCTCGAAACAGGACGCCACGCGCAGCAAGCGCGTGTTCATGATGCCGGTACCGCGCACGCGCGATGAGTGGCCGCGCATCCGTTGGCAGGGTTCGAATGCGGTGGAAATACGCGTACCGAATCTGGCTGAAGTGCGTGCACCCGACGCCGAATTCGCCGGCATCCGCATTACGCTGGCCTATTGCGGCGACAATCCCGAGGATCGCGCGCGGCTGGCCGCTTACAAAACCGCAGTACAGCAGTGGCAGAAAGATGTCAGCGCCTGGGTCAAGCGGCGCAACCAGGATGCGCAGGCCGCGGGACCGCGTCCACCCCGGCCCGAAGAGCCGGCACTCGCGCCTGGCCGCTGCACCGATTGAGGCGCGCACCGGGTCAGCGTTGACAGTCCACGCCAGGCTGATGCAGGTTGGCATCCCCGAACGGATTGCCTGGAGGTCCTCTTGCTCTGCCAGATACGCCGGGCCACCGCAGCGGCGCTGCTGCTCACGGCCGTATGCGCCAGCGCCGCCGCGCCTCCCGACCTGACCGGCATGTGGGCCCTGCAAGCCGACGGTCGCGCGCTGGCCGCGCTCAATGGCGTGGGTGATTTCCAGAAGACGGCGCCGTTCACCCCGCTGGCGCGCCGCAAGCTGGCCGAATATCACGCGCTGGTCGACCCCACCGGCGACACGCCCGGCGCGCACTGCGTGCCGGGCGGCATGCCCATCGCCGTGTTTCTCGGCGGCGGCTATCCCGTGGAGTTCGTTCAACGGCCCGAACAGCTCACCATCATTTATGAAACCCACAACGAAGTGCGCCGCGTGTTCCTCGATGGGCGCCGCATCGACGAGAAGGACGTGCTTCCCAGCCGTGGCGGAATTTCGCGCGGCCACTGGGAAGGCAACACGCTGGTGGTGGAAACCACCGGCCTCAAGGAAAGCATCGACCAGCCCACCGCGCACAGCGAAAACGCGCGCATCGTCGAGCGCTATACGCCCTTCACCGAAGGCGGACTGCGCCGGCTGGGCGTAGAAGTGACCCTGATCGATCCGCAGTTCTACACCTCGCCGCCCACCCTGAAGCGCACCTACACGCAGTTGCAGGACAGTCGCATGCTCGATTACGACTGCACCGAGCCCGACTGGGAAGATCATCTCGACACGCTGCGCCAGCAGCAGAAGAAGAAATAGGAAACACATGAACAGAAGTCTTGCCGCGCTCTGCGCCCTCGCCTGCCTGCTGTGCGCCTCGGTGGCCAGCGCACAAAGCTGCAACCGCGATTGCCTGAAGAAGCATCTCGACACCTATCTGCAGGCCGTGGCCAGCCACAAACCCGAGGCCGGCGGCTTGTGGGTGGGTTTTCGGCAGACCGAAAACTCGCTGGTCATTCCCGAGGGCCAGGGCATGTGGAAGAGCATGACGGGCCTGGGTTCCATCCAGCGCCGCTATCTGGACCCGGTGCAGAGTCAGGCGGGCTATTTCGGCACGGTGAAACTGGGCGATGAAGAGGCCGTGGTGGCCATCCGCCTGAAGGTGCAGTGGAATCAGGTCACCGAGGCCGAGTGGTTCATCTCCCGCAAGGGCGATCCGGGAGTGACCGGTGAGCCGGGCAAGACGCCATTCGACATCGAAACATTGCGCGCCACGCTGCCCGCGCAGCGCGTGGTACCGAAGAACGAACGCATGCAGCGCGAAGCCCTGCAGGCGGTGGTCAATACCTACTTCGACGGCATCACCAACCACAATGGCTTCATCGTGAAGGGGCACCCCGGCTGCTCGCGCTACGAGAACGGCTTCCCCACCTTCAACTCGCCCATGACGGCGGGCATGGACATCGGCAACAACGGCAAGACCGACTGCCGCACGCAGGCGGATTTTGGCGTGGCGATCGTCGCGATCCGCAACTTCTATGTGATCGACGAAGAGTCGCAGACGGTGATGGTGTCGGCGATGTTCCGTCGCGAGGCGAAGAACCCCAAGCGCCGCAACCATTTCACTGAGCTGTTCCACCTGGATCACGGCAAGATCCGCGACATCCACGCCGCGTTCTACTACGCGCCGGAAAACCGCCCGGTACCCAACTGGCCGCCGTACGACGGCCTGTTTCCGCTGCCCTCCAGCTATTTCTGAGGCGCGCGCCCGCTTGACTCGTCAAACTCGCGGCAAACCTGTAAGGGTCTGCCGCGAGTGCGTACTGTCCGTGTGACCCCGGCCGGTACCCGGACAAGGCTCAAGCCATGCGCAATTATCTGGTCGTCCTGTTCCGCAGCCTGCACCGCGAGCGGCTGTATGCCGCGATCAACATCGCCGGGCTGTCGCTGGGGCTGGCCTCCTGCCTGATTTTGGGGCTGTTCCTCAAGAGCGAACTGACCTATGACCGACATTACGTGGGCCACGAACACATCTATCGCGTAGTCAACGAATACATCACTGCCGGCAAGAACGAGACATTCGCCATCACCTCCGATGCGCTCGGTCCGATGATCGCAGCCGAGTACCCGGACCGAATCAAATCCTTTGTGCGCTTCCGCAGCAACACCAACGACGGCGGCGTGGCCATCCGGCGCGCCGACCAGCCGGAAACTGTCTATTACTGGGAGAACAGCTTTTTCGTCGACCCGAACGTGTTCGAGGTCTTCCCGCTGAAGATACTGCAGGGCGATCCGAAGACGGCACTGGTGGACGGCGCATCCCTGGCCATCAGCGAAACGGTCGCCAAGCGCTACTTCGGCAATGAGGATCCCATCGGCAAGACGCTGCTCACCGATGGTGGCAACGCCAACCGCATAGCGCTGGTGTTCGCCGATCTGCCGCCCAACACGCACCTGAAGTTCGACTTCCTGTTCTCCTTCAACCGGCCCTTCCTGCGGCTCAATGACAACCCCACGGTGCGCCGCCAGCAACTGACTGGGCCGCAGGCGCTCACGTATACCTACCTGGTCATGAACCCCTCGTTCAAGCCCGCCGAGTGGGCGCAGATGAGCCGGGACTTCAACACCAAGTACATGGCCGACCTGCTCAAGACCGTCAACATCCAGTGGCGCAGCTGGCTGCAGCCGCTGGCCGAGACGCACCTGCAGAGCGAGGTGGGCTACGACCGGCCGAACGGCAATCGCGCCTATCTGTATGGCTGCGCGGCGGTGGCGCTGATCATCCTGATCATCGCCTGCATCAACTACATGAATCTGGCCACCGCGCGCGCCACCCGTCGCGCGCGCTCGGTGGGCTTTCGCAAGATCCTGGGCGCCAGCCGCCTGTCGCTGGCGCTGCAGTTCCTGGCCGAATCGCTGCTGTATGCGGTGATCTCGCTGGTGGTGGCGGTGATCCTCGTGGCGCTGGTGCTGCGGTTCACGCCGATCAACACCTTGATGGACGGCAAGGTCAGCCTCTACCTGCTGCACGATCCCTCGCTCGCGCTGTGGCTGACCGGACTGGCGCTGTTCATCGGCCTGCTCGCGGGCCTGTATCCGGCGTTCTATCTGTCGTCGTGGGCGCCGCTGACGGCGCTGACGGGCAAGCAGCTGGCCGGCAAGGGCAATCTGCGCATGCGCGAATTCCTGGTGCTGGTGCAGTTCACCATTTCCGCCACGGCCATCGCCTGCACGCTGCTGATGATGGCGCAGATGCACTATGTGTCGAGCCGCCCGCTGGGTTTCGAGCGTGACCATCGGCTGATGGTGTCGCTGCGCGGCGCGGCCACCATCGACAAGATTCCTTCCATCAAGAACGAGCTGCTGCGCGACAGCCGCATACATGTGGTGGGGGTGGCCAACCAGACGCCCGCCAACGGCGATCGCGCGGGCATCACCATCGTCTCGACCGAGAATGCCGATGGTTCGATGGCACAGCAGATGTTCAACGTGCTGCCCATCGGTGAAGACTACGAGAAGGCGCTGGCACTGAAGATGGTGCAGGGACGCGACCTGTCATCGCGCCTGCTGACCGACGTCGGCTCGAACATGCTGGTCAACGAGGCGCTGGTCAGGAAGATGGGCTGGACCGAGCCGCTGGGCAAGCGCCTGACACTGGGCGGCCAGAACGGGCGGGTGGTGGGCGTGGTCAGGGACTTCAACTTCAAGTCGCTGCATCACCTCATCGAGCCGCTGGTGATGCTGCCCGCCAACAACGACATGACGCGGGTCAACGAGATCAACAAGCCCTTCCAGCAGCGCCACCTGATGCTCGACATCGCTCCGACACAGGTCAACCAGACGCTCAGCTATGTCAGGCGCGTGATGAGCGAAGCCGATCCGCGCCACCCGTTCGAGTTCCGCTTCCTCGACGAGGCGCTGGATGCGCAGTACAAATCCGAGATCTCGCTGGCCAGGCTGATCGGCATTTTCGCCGGCGTCAGCATTCTCATCGCCTGCATGGGACTGTTCGGCCTCGCGGCCTTCACCACCGAGCAGCGCTCGCGCGAAATCGGCACCCGCAAGGTGCTGGGCGCCACGGCGTGGCAGATCATCACCCTGCTGGCGCGCCGCATTCTCGTGCTGGTGCTCATGGCCTCGGTGTTGGCAGCGGTGGCATCGTTCTTTGCCATCGATGAATGGCTGACCGGATTCGCCTACAAGGCAGGCATCAATCCGCTGATCTTCCTGTTGTCCGCGGCGGTGGCCGCCACAGTGGCGTACGTCACGGTGGCCGCGCAGTGCTGGCGCACGGCCAGCTCCGATCCCGTGAAGACGTTGCGGCATACATGAGCCACAAGCCGGGCTCCTACACGCGCTGACCCCGCCTGCCGACAGCCTGTCGGAAACGGTGGGCGCAGTGTTCGGGCATGAGCGATCCGGCAATCCGCACGCTCGAGGGGCTGCGCGCGGCGACCATGCGCTGTCGCCAGTGCCCCATCGGCGAAAACGCCACCCAGTCCGTCATTGGTGAAGGCCCTGCGCACGCCTGGCTGATGCTGGTGGGCGAGCAGCCCGGAGATCAGGAAGACCGCCAGGGACATCCCTTCGTGGGACCATCGGGACAGCTGCTGGATCGGGCGCTGTCGGCCGCGGGCATGGCGCGCGCCGAGGTCTTCGTCACCAACGCCGTCAAGCACTTCAAGTACGAGCCGCGCGGCAAGCGGCGCATCCACAAGAGCCCTTCGCAGCGCGAGGCCGCTGCCTGCGAACACTGGCTGGAGGATGAAATTGCACTGGTGAAGCCGGCCGCCGCCGTGGCGCTCGGCGCGCGCGCCGCGTGGTCGCTGACCGGCTCACCCGTGGCGGTGACGAAAATGCGCGGCCAGTGGATTACCCGGGCCGACGGTCTGCGCGTGCTGATCACCCTGCATCCCTCGGCGCTGCTGCGCGTGCGCGAAGCAGCCGAACGCGATGCGGCCTTTCAGGCCTTCGTGCGGGACTTGCGCGTTGCGCGCGCCGCAAAGGATACGCTCACAGATCCACGCGGATACTGACCGGACAGTGGTCCGAGCCCATCACATCGGCATGGATCCTGGCTTCCTTGACCTTGTCGCGGATCGAGCCGGATACCAGCACATAGTCGATCCTCCATCCCACATTGCGCGCCCTGGCATTGGCGAAATGCGACCACCATGAATAGTGGCCATTGCCCTGGGTGAACAGACGGAAGGTGTCGACAAAGCCCGCGTCAATGAAATTCTGGAAGCCCTGCCGCTCCTCGTTGGTAAAACCCTTCTTGCCGCGATTGGGCTTGGGATTGGCCAGGTCCAGTTCGGTATGCGCCACATTCAGGTCGCCGCAGAAGATGACGGGTTTGTTCTTCTCGAGCTGCTGCACATAGGCCAGGAAGGCCGGGTCCCAGTGCTCATGGCGCAGCTTCACCCGCGACAGATCATCCTTGGCGTTCGGCGTGTATACCGTTACGGCGTAGAACCTGTCGAACTCGGCCGTGACGACGCGGCCCTCGTTCCACGAGTCACGTTTGAGCTCGTCGGCGAAGGTGAATTTCTTCGCGAAGCTGTCCGGAAAGCCATTGACGACGCTGAGCGGCTCGAGCTTCGAGAAGATGGCCGTGCCGGAATAACCCTTCTTCTCGGCCGAGTTCCAGTATTCCTTGTATTCCGGCAGGTCGATCTCGGCCTGGCCTTTTTCCGCCTTGGTTTCCTGCAGGCAAAGGATGTCGGGCTGGTGCTCGGCGATGAACTTCTGGAAGGTGCCTTTCTTGGTCACGGCGCGGATCCCGTTGACGTTCCAGGAGTAGAATTTCATGCGACGAGTATAGGGGAGATACACATGAATACGATGCAGCGGGTGATGTGTCTGGCCGGCTTGTTGCTGTGCCCGACGCTGACCATGGCGCAGCGCGCCGTGACCATGAACCGCGGCGCGCCCGCGGCACCGCCGGGACTGTCCCAGCCACTGCCGGCCGGTCCGTTCACCTACCGTACCGGCGAAGGCCAGGACATCCGCGTTTCAGTGCTGGCGCGACTGCCATGGCCGTACGCGCTCACCTTCCTGCCCAATGGCGATCTGCTCATCGCGCAGCGCACCGGACAGATCAAGCGCATGGCCAGGGGCACCACTCAATTGAGCGAAGTGACTGGCGGGCCGGCGGCTGTGGGACCGGAGGCAGGCTCCAGCGTGCACGGATACATGGGTATTGCGGTGCATCCGCAATTCGCGCGCAACGGCTGGCTCTACATCATCTACACCAAGCCGATGCCCGAAAACAAACGCACCGCCGCGGTTGCGCGTGTGCGCTATGCCGACGGCCACCTGCCGGACCTGAAAGATGTGTGGGTGGGGCAGAACATCAGCGGGGGGCCCGCCTCCACCGCCCTGAGGCCCGTTGCCAAGTTGTGGATCGGCCCCAGCGGCGGGTTTGGCGACACCGCACAAGATGCAACGACGCTGGCCGGCAAGATCCTGCGTCTCAACGATGAAGGCTCGGTGCCTTCAGACGACCCCTTCGTCGGCAAGGAAGGTTATCGACCCGAGATCTACACCCTGGGCCACCGCACCACCCTGGGACTGACCGTGAATCCGCTCAACAACCAGGTGTTCCTGGCCGAGATGGGACCGAACGGTGGCGATGAGATCAACTGGATCAAGCCAGGCCGCAACTATGGCTGGCCGGTCGTGAGCCTCGGGCGTTCTTATCCTGGCCCTTGGCAGGCCAAGGTCAATGAGCCGGTCCATAGCGGTTATGAACTGCCCCTGCTCTACTGGATGCCTTCGATTTCCGTATCGGGCCTGGCCTTTTACCAGGGCGATGCATTGCCGAAATGGAAGGGCGATCTGTTCGTCAGTGGAGTGCGCTACGGAGAAATGCCGGGCACGGGTCGCGTGGACCGCGTGGTGCTGAACGAAAAATTCGAAGAGATGCGTCGCGAAACGCTGCTCTCGGACCTGCACCAGCGGATGCGCGATGTGGAGGCCGGCCCGGACGGCTTCATCTACATCGCCACCGACGAGGAACAGGGCGCCATTCTGCGCATCGAACCTGGTCCCTGATCGGCGCAGCTCAGCAGGTTTCGCGCGGCTTGTAGGTGGCGTCGAATTTGTCCGGCAGTCCGCTGTCGGACATGATGCAGCGCTTGGAGATCAGCCACCTGCCCTTGATCTTGCGCAGTTCGCTGTACTCGCGGCCTTCCTCATACAGGCTGGGCGCCTTGCCCACGCCCTCGTTCATCACGCCTGTCCATATCACCTCGGCTGTGGCCTTGTCGCCATCGATGCTGATCACCGGATTGGTCAGCAGCATGTGACCGCGCCGCCGTTGTGCGGTGGCAGAGGGCGCCTCCGCACCCTCAGGCCGCTGATACAGCCTGGCGATTTCCTTGTGGCCGCGCGCCAGCGTGCCGTCCACATCCAGCAGCGCGTCTTCCGTGAAATATTCTGATAATTCGTGGGCCTTGCCGCGCGACAGATCGTAGTAGTAACGGGTCAGCAAATCCTCGATCTGGATACGATCGAGCAGCGTGGCCATGGTGAGTGGCTTGTGCTCCTGCGCCCGCAGCGGCGCCGCCACCGCCAGCAACGCAAAAGTCGAGACGGCGCATACAACGCCAATTTGCCGAACCTGTGAAAACAGCCGCGCGCTGAGACTGGACATTGCTAGGCCCCCTGATTGTGGCGGCATTGCCGCGACCCCGAGCATAACGGCCCGGCGTCCGCCGTGCAGCCCGGCACGGCGCCGCCGGGTGCGGCGAAGTTACTGCCGCGGCTCGCCCTGGCGGTTCACCAGAATGGTGTCGCCGGGCGGCTGTGACATCTGCACATGGTGCTCGACATTGCGGTAGCGATACGAAACATCCCAATAGTCCGGGGGACCGCTTTGCGTTGTCTCGCAATGCCTGACGTCGCGATTCTGGCCCTGCCGCCCGGCGTTGGCGCCAACGGCAGCGCCGGCCGCGGCCCCGCCAACGGTGGCCAGATCCTTGCCCGTGCCGCTGCCGATCTGATGCCCGAGGATGCCACCTATCAGGCCACCGACAATGCCGCCGGCCACGCTGCGACCGCCGCCATCCACCCGCTCACGCTCGACCCAACAACGCTGCTCGGGCCGACCCATCACCGCATGGACCGAAGTCACCCGCGCCTCATAGACACGTTCATTGGGACGCCGGCGGTATTCGTAGGTGGGCTGCGGCAGCGGCTCGGGTTCGAAATAATCCGCGCGTCCGCGTTGGTAATCGCGCCCCAGCCGCCGCACGGAAGAAATGCGATTGTTCACGCCCATGCGCTTCAACGAATCGTAGCTGCCCTTGCGCAACACGACACAACGCCCCTCGTAACCCGGATCTTCACACACTTCCCACCGGCCACTGTCGACCACGGCTGAAGAAGCCCGATTGTTGAAACCATAGCGGCTGAAGTCCGGCTGTTGCCGGTTGGTGGTGAACGCGCGGCCGTGAAAATCCTGGCCTTCATAAAAAGTGACTTGCGCCAGGGCCTGCATGCTCATCAGAACCGCCGACGCTCCCAGTAATGTTCGAATGTGTATTTTCATGGGACCTCCGTTGTTCCCACTCTGGTGCCGGACCGCCTGCGGGTTCTGTAGGACTGCGCCGCCAGGAATGGTCGGTGTAGCACCTAAACGACGCGAACTTCCTCCAGGAACTGGCGCATGTTGCGCGCAGGTCGGCCCGTGATCTGCCGGTAGTCCGGCGTCACCAGATCGAACTCACCGGCCTCCACGGCCTGCATGGTGCCGACGGTGCTCTTCGCCAGCTCCGGCGGCACGCCCCAATGTTCGGTCATGTAGCGCGGCCAATCCGTCGGGGCCACTGCCGCAAAGCGCACGGGAGTACGGAAGACCTCGGACATGAGCGCGGCGATTTCCTCTCCGGAATATGTCTGCTCCATGGTCTCGGTGTAGGTGTGCCCCGAAGGCTCGTCGCGCAACAGGATGCAGGCGGCCGATGCGCCCAGGTCATCACGCGCGACATAGGCGCTGCGCGCCGTGCCACTGGGGCGGTGGAACAGCCCGGTGCGCAAGGTCTCCTTCAGGTCGCCCACCAGGATGTCCGCATACAGCGCGTGGCGCAGCAGCGTGAAGCCCAGACCCGAAGCACGAATGGCCTGCTCGGTGGGATAGTGCACCAGGCGGCTGTGTTCCACGCGCGGTGACTCCGCCCGCAGAAAGCTGGCGTACACCACATGCTGCACGCCGGCGGCGCGGGCCGCCTCGATTGCATTGAGATTCTGCTGCAGGCGTACGTCGTTCGTGTCGTAGGTGGGAATGAACAGCGCCTTGCGCACCCCTTCGAGCGCGTGACGCATCGTGTCGGGACGGCGAAAATCCGCCTCCCTCACTCTTACTCCCTGGCTGGCCAGTTCCCGCGCAAAGGGGGAATTCGCATCGCGAGTTCCCACGGCCAGCTCGCCGGCGCGGCCAGAGGCCAGAACATTGCGGATGACGGCCCGGGCGAATTGCCCATTCGCTCCCGAGACGAAGATCATTGATCGGCCCGGCGAGCTGCGGATTTCTTGCGCATCATGAGAGGCTGCCCGTATTCTTTTGTGGGCCGAAGATACTACATCAATGAAAGCACGCCTCTGGACAATCGCCCTGTTGCTCAATGCCTGGACAGGCGCCGCTCATGCCGTGGACTGGCAGGTGGTGCTGCTCAAGCCGCGCGGCTGCAACTACTGCGTATATCTCGAAGAGGCGTTGAAACGCAGCGGTCAGCTGCGCCAGGCCCTGCTGGATGATGGCGCCGGCGCGCGGGTGACGGCTTCCATCCTGCGTCGCGATTCCGCCGAGCTTTCCGGGCCGGAATGGCGCGAGTTGCGGGCACTGCCCTACTTCGACGAACGACGCTGGCGCGCGCAGGCCGCCGAGGGCGCCGCGCATGTATTGCTCAAACGCGATGGCGTCATTGCCTCTGCCGGTGACATTGCCGACTCCGCCGACCTGCGCAGTGCCCGCTTTCCGGGCGAGATCACCATGCCCGATGTCGGCAGCGACCTGGCCGCGGTGCGCGATGCCCGTTCCAGGTTCATCGTCGACCTTTACATCAGCAGCTGGAACCTCAGCTGGTTCTATCGCCTGGCGCTGGATCCGGAGGCGAGACGCTCGCGCAGCAGCGCCGCGTGGATCGCGGCGAACACCGAAACGCTCTCTCCGGCACTGGGCCCGGTCAATGTGATGCTGATGTCCACGGCCTCGGGCGCCGCGGACAATGAAATCTTCAATGCGCTGCGCATCGAGGAAATCCAGGCCGCACTCAGCCCCGCCCTGGTGGCGCCCGGTCAGGTGCGCGTCTTCTACGGCGGTGGCAACGCGCCAGGGGCCAATGCACTGGAGATGCGCGAAGGACGCGTGGGACTGATAAGGCGCGATGTGGCTGGTGCCAGCCCCAGCACCCCCGATGCGGTGAAACGCATATTCCAGTCGATCCGCGCGCAACCGGGCAGTCGCAACCTGCTGGTGCTGATCGGACACGGCAATGCGGATGGCGCGGGCATGTGGGGCAGTCCCGTGCCGCTGGCGCCCGGCACG
>Ga0164241_10003508_pt1 | contig 15746 bp, 8 predicted proteins | sample OricomyardsoilBY_FD_108780 | JGI IMG/M metagenome (GOLD analysis project Ga0164241, IMG submission 108780) | Backyard soil microbial communities from Emeryville, California, USA - Original compost - Back yard soil (BY) | ecosystem: Environmental > Terrestrial > Soil > Unclassified | place: USA... | reverse complement strand
TACTGCTGCATATTATCTTCGTTTTCAACTTGCCAGTCAACCAGGATATTTTTATCCTTTTCAGTAGCCTTTATCGAAACAAAAGTTACCGGCAATGCACCGCTTTCTTCAAACACCACCATATACCGGTTTGTCGCGAAAGAGGCTGCGTCGGAGTTTACCGTAAAGTTAACCGCGCTGTTTTCCTTCAGGCCTATTTCAGTTTTGGTCTTTAAATAATTATCAACCAGGAAAGCGATTAACGTGTCGCCCGGCATATTTTCGGGCTTGAATTGTAACTGATAATTAGTGGCCGCTACATATTCCATGTCATAAAAAAGCGTGTCACTTGCCTTCACAGGGCTTCGGGCTTCTACGGATAATATAGCCCCATTTCTTTTCAAGCTGAAATTCTCCCCGGTGTTGAAGAATTTCACGGCGTCATTAATATCTATACCGTCCTGGTAGTCTTTGTTAAATGCCACGGCATTCCCATCTGCAACTATGCCGGAGGCGGTACTTAAATAAGTACGTAAGAATTGGCTTGACGATATATCCACCTTAACGTAATATACCAAATTGCTGCTATCTCTTTTATCGCTTTCATTAAAAGTCAGCGTTACAGGTGAAGGGCTATTATTGTACACAAAGGCCGCCTGGCCCGATTCAAGATACGGACAGGGTTCTGAAATATCATAAAATGCTGTAGGGATCAGCGGTTTATAACCATTTGCTTCAGATAGCGTTTGGTATCCTCCGGCGCCGTATGATCCGGAAATCGAGGCATCCCACAGATAGAATAGCGACCCGATCTTGTTCATCCCTGTAATATTTCCGAAATCCACTTTCGACGCATAGGGATTTCCTATCGAATAATAATATTTCGCAGGAATGGTTAAGTTTTGAGGCCCGGTGTAAAGCAGCCCCTTACTGCGTAATACGGTAGGCTCGTGTGGCGTAGTATCCGATGCAGTAGCCCTTCTGTCGCCACGGATATACAGAAAGAAGCCATTTCCACTTGCGTTGGTCGGGAATGCACTACCGGTATTCGTGACCATTTTATAAACTCCTGCGGCATTATCCCAATATTTCATCGAATAATTGGGGCTGATAAAATCTAATCCTGTACCGGATGGCCCGGTAATATTTGTTCCAAATCCAACCGTTCCTACTACACCCGGCGCCTGGCCTTCCTGCCATGCCTGGTGTATGGTCTGCAAACTATTGGTAGGTACGGCAAGCAATTGCCAGTTTTCAAGCGCTGTCACATATCGCTCCACGGTTACATCGCCTGTAATAGTGCTACTGTTTAAATTTCCCATCCATGCGGTTTCCGTCGCATTCGATTTTAGCGTTATAAATCCACCCGTATTAAGCGTGGCGCCAGGTACACCAAAGGTTAATGATTGATATATATCCAAGTTTCCCTCAACTTTAACTCCTTTAAAGTTTGCACCGATCCCACTGCTGGTATTGCTAATGATAAGATTTTTTATCCTGTTATTTGCAAATGCTCCGGCAGGAATCGTTTGCGGGGATTTGCCGTGCATGTCAATGGCGCCGTTAGCTACATTGAAGACCCCTTTATTGCTTATCGCTCCGAAAATCTGTAAGGTATCGCCTGAAACAGTTAGTGTAGCGCCCGCATCGATGGTAATATTCATCGCATGCGCACCCCCTGATCCTGATGTTACTATAGGATAGAACTTTGCCCCGGCAGAAACGTGAACATCCATGGCAATAGTTGGAATTTGGCCACAAAGCCAGTTCCTGCTATCGTTCCAGTCGGAACTTACTGTGCCACTCCATTGTCCGGAAGAACCGACTGTAATGGTTGCGGGAGTTGAATTTGCAGAAGAACAATCACCGTGTTGCACCACTGCCCTGTACTGAGTAGTCTGGGTTATGTTGGTATAAGATTGTGAAGTGGTTTTATTGGGTATCGTAGTCCATAGAGAACCTCCGTTAATTGATTTTTCCCACCTTATTACACTTCCGGTATGGCCTGTCAGGTTAAGTGTTCCATCATTAGCTCCAGGACAAACCGTAGCACTTGAATTTACAGTACCTCCGACGGAAACCGGCGCTACAACAACCTGGATAGTAGCTTGCGGGCTAACACATCCATTTACACTTTGGCTTACATGATAATCGGTGCTACCCGCCACCGACGTGACAGGTGTGGGAGCTGTTGTTGAGTTATTATCTACCGTAAACTGGATATTATTATAGCAGCGTCCACCTTTATCGCCAGGAGGAGCAAATCCTATTACATCAATAGTTCCCGTTGGCTCCGTAATGGGAAGTATACGTGATGAGTCACCTCCTATATTGCCAAAATTATCTTCACCCGATTTCGGGGCAAGTCCAACGCTGTAAGTACCTCTTGCGGCAATTGTGTAATTGAAGATATTGGAGATTCTAACTGCTGGAGCACTGGATTCACCATGAGTCGTAATTGTACTTGAAGTTGCAATCACATTTTCTGAACTGTTATATAGTGCCAATTGTATGTTCTTAACAGTCTGGTACGGAGGAATGTAATAATCTATAGTGGTGATCGTCACATTGGGAACGTTTGTAGTGAAAATCGTTTTTTTGTTATTATAAGGATCGGATACATAAAAAGGTTTAGAAAGGGCATCGGTATCCCCGGCAGTACCTGAAATTGAACCTCCGTTTCCCCAGAGGAGCGTAGAACCCGGAAGCCCCGTAGCAGTGAGTGGCGCCGCCACCTGGTTCAAACAATAATTGACAGGTGATACCACAGTAGGAGCAGGTGGAATGGCGTTCGCTGTAAATGTTGCCGTACTTATTGCTGTTCCGCCATCGGTAGTAACACTCACCGTTCCTTTGCAAGGCGTGTTAACCCTGGCAACTATTTCGGTAGCCGTATAGCTTATTATTGAACTTACCTCAATGCCGCCAATTGTTACACTTTTGGGTTCGTATAAATCAGTTCCGGTAATGGTGATTGAACCTCCCGCACATATATCCGGCGACAAACCTGTTATTGTTGGGACGGCGTTGGGCGCCGGGGTTTCCGGGAAAGCTGAAACTGCTCCTGGTTTTTCAATACCTCCGAAAGCCAATTCAGCAGCATTAATACCAACACCGGTACCTGCGCCCAGGCTTTCAAGGCTGTATGCTTTAAAGCCGTTAGTAGTTTCGCCTGCTAACCGTAGAACCGGTATAGCTAAGAGCAATGATAGTGCGACTATGAAAAATAAAATATGTTTTTTGGGGCTGCGATGGTTGCCCAATTTACAACTCGCATCAGTTGCCATTTGCTGATTCATAAAAAACGGATTAAGTAGTTAGCGTATTTTGTTATGAACAACCCAATAATCATAAGGCAAGCCGTTTCAAAATAAACATTACCCTGCTGCCCGGAGCTATGGCAAAAATGAAAAATATTTCTGTTGAAGCCCTTTCGGTAAGTTGAATCGGAAGTCATGATTGTTAAAGAATTGTCTTACGGGTGTTAGATTATGCCTTTCTGCAATTTACATTCTTTCTTTATAATTGGATACAAAGGACAAAAAAATTACCTTGAATGAAAGAAGCGGGTCACATTAAATGACACAAAATAAATTCTATTGATTTTTTTCTGATGCGGGATCACGTTTCGCGGTTCGTGTGCAGATAAGATGCAAGCCGGGCAACGGAAATAAGCCGCCAAATAATGAGGCGTGTACCAAAGAAGATATTTAAATCCTTCTTCGGAAAATAGTACCAAAATGGTTTTTTTCAAAACCCGTCCTTGGGAAATTCAGTAAACAAAAAAACAGATTTTCCAATCGGTTTTTTGTAGTGTAAACCTGGTTAAAAAAGATTTTTTGATCTGAAACAAGTAAGGGATTCTGAGCGAAACGATAATGGTTAAACGAAAAAAAATGGGAATGTCTGTTTACCGGCTCATAGCCGGCGCCAACAGAATCGTGGCGCCGGCATGAGTTGCCGGTTGGTGTGTTCAGTGGTAAGCAACGGCACTTAGTTTTGGCGTTTTAGCTCATAGCGTGCACCTATATAATTGTGTGCCGCTCGTGTTGCCGGTGCGTGCATCAGCGGTAAGCAAGAGCACTTAGTTTTGGCGTTCTTATGGGTCTATATCCATTTTTTAATCGGTGAGCAAGATTCCCGATTGGGTGATATCGGCACCTTTGGTCGACTGGTTTATTAGCCAGTCAACGCGCTCAAATAACTTTTATTTTTTCACCATTCATTCTTATGCCGATATTTTTATTAATTCTTTGTCGATTATCTGATGGGCTAGCTTTCTGCCATTCGTAAGTATGATGTCAGTATCGTTGCGGCTATAGATGGCCCTTTTAAATTCTCCAACGATTTCAACAAAAAGCGATGGACTATTGTCAAAGAGATCCTGTAACGTGATTTTTTCTATTATAAACTCGCAAAGCAGACGAACAGTCGTTTCAAAGTAAACGGTGCCCTGCGGTTTATAACTACTGCAGGAAAGAAAAAGTTTTAAGTTATCATCTTCCAGTAAGTTAAGTTGGAAGTCATTATCGCTATATAATTCTTTCACTAATTTCAGATTGTGTCTTTCTGCAATTTTCATCCTCTGTTTATAATTAAGACACAAAATTAATTTGGAAGGAAGAAGGGCATTGTGTCAAATGACACAAAATAAATTCTATTCATTTTTTTCTGATACAGGATATTGTTTCCCGGCTCGTGCCCAGGTCAGACGCAAGTTGCATAAGGGGAACACGCTGTAAATATTGGGACTTGTGCTTAAGAAAATATTTATAGGATTAGTTATTTAGTTCCCAATGTTGTATTGCATTTAATTTCTTCTGGTAGCTCCGAAGGAGCGGCATGTTACATATCGTTAGCGCTGCTTCGGAGCTACCAGCATAGATGTTAAACAAATTGCTACTAATATGTCGCCTCTACGAGGGTAATGCCCTGTATTGTATTGGAACACTTATTGGCTCTGTATTTGCGATATAAAACTTAATCGTAAATATTTTTATCGTTCTTCGGGGTATAGCAATTTGGATGTATCGGGATTGGGTTTACTCCTCAAAAAAACCGTTCCTGGAAATTTCAGTAAACAAATAAAAAAAACAATTTTTCAATCTGCTTTTTTGTAGTGTAACCCTGTTGAAAAAAGATTTTTTTTAACCTGAAATAAGAAAGGAATCCTGAACGAAACAATGATGGTTATACGAAAAAAATGGGAATGTTTTTTTACCGGCTCATAGCCGGCGCCAACATAATCGTGGCGCCGGTATGTGTTGCCGGTTGGTGTGTTCAGAGGTAAGCAAGAGCACTTAGTTTTGGTGTTTTTAGCTCATAGCGGGCGCCCATACAATTGTGTGCCGCTCGTGTTGCCGGTGTGTGCATCAGCGGTAAGCAAGAGCACTTAGTTTTGGCTTCGTCTGTCTTCAATTAGGGTTTTTATTTTTACTTATGTGCTTGTCTCCCTTTAAGACACAAAATTACTTTAGATGGAAGCGGCGCATTGCGCCAAATGACACAAAATAGATTCAATTGATTTTTTCTCCGACCTGGAATAATATGTCACGGACAGTGCCTGGCAGGCATGTTAAGCGAGAAAAATATACTGCAAATAAGGGGCTTGTACCCCGGAAAATATTTATAATGGTCCTTGGGAAAATGTGCCGGAAACAGTAGTCCTCTTCAAAAAACCTTCCTTGAAAAAAGCCGGTTAAGAAAAATTTTTTGAGCTTAAATAAAGAATTGAATTCGGGACGAAACAATGATGGGTAAACGAAAAATGGAAATGATTTTTTCACCGGTTCATAGCCGGCGCCAACATAATCGTGACGCCGGTATGTGTTACCGGTCCGTGCATCAGAAGTAACCAAGAGCACTAGGTTTTGGCTTGTTATTGGGTGTAGATACATTTTAATTCGGTGAGCAAGGGTGATCTATTGGTTGGTGCCGACGCCTCTTTATGGCTGGCTGGTTTATTAGAAAGTTAACGCGCTCAAATAACTTTTATTTTTTCATTATTTATCAACATCCCCATATTTCTATTAAGCTCTTGTCGGTTATCTGACTGACCAGTTTACCGCCATTCGTAAGTATGATTTCAGTATCGTTGCGGCTATAGATGGCTCTCTTAAATTTTCCAACTATCTGTACAAAAAGCGAAGGACTTTTGTCGAAGAGATCCTGCAGCGTGATTTTTTTTGTTATGAACTCGCAAAGCAGATCGACAGTCGTTCCAAAATAAACGGCGCCCTGCGGTTTGCTACTATTGCAGGAAAGAAAAAGATTTTTGTCGTTGTCTTCCAGCAGGTTAAGTTGGAAGTCATCATCGCTAAATAATTCCTTCACTAATGTCAGATCGTGTCTTTCTGCAATTTTCATCCTGTGTTTGTAATTAAAACACAAAATTACTTTGGATGCAATGAGGGCATTGCGTCAAATGACACAAAATAAATTCAATCGATTTTTTTTCTGATGCGGGATATTGTTTCCCGGCTCGTGCCCAGGTAAGAGGCGAGTTGCGTAAGGGGGATGCGCTGCAAATAATGAGGTTTGTACATAAGAAGATATTTATATCGTTCTTCGGGAGATAGTAATTTGAACGTATTGGAATGTTGTTCTTCGGCAAAGAACCGTTCCTGAAAAAAACGGAATGCAAAAGTATGAAAAGACTTTGAGCTGTCGAGAATAGGGTTTACTTCCGTCTTGTCCCAATAAAATACGTCGCAATCTTCCATCGATATCAGCAATACCTCAGAAGGCTTCTCCTCCCGGTAGCTTATAAAGTTAGACGCAAACTGATCTTCAAAAAAGAAGCTGAGATTCAATTCTTTTCCGTCCTCCAGTCCAAAACTGCGGATGAACCCTTTAATGATAAAATAAAAACGCCTGCACACTTGCCCTTCTCTTAATATCACTTCTCCTTTGTCGAATGTTTCTTCGTGAAGCACCGACATAAATCCGGCGAACTCCTCGTCAGATACAGGAGAAATTTTTTCCATTTCTTTACGAAGCCGGGAGACTACTTCGGGATTATTGATCATCTTTTAAAAAAAAATTTTTGAAAAGATAAAACAGATTAAGAAATAAATATAATTTTTTTATACTGCCTTAGATCATTCATATAAAAAACTGCCTTACAATCTTCATTGAATTCCATTGAACACGATCAATATTTTGAATGCGCCACGGATGGGAATCAAATACAAAATGGATTCCGCTCTAATGAAAAAAACACCACGCCACGGATACATCAGAATAAATTTCCGGGATACACGCCGGTTTCAATCAATGCGCGGATACTTTCTTTTACCGTGGGCGCATCCTCCTTGTAGGTGACGCCAAACCATTGTGAAGAAGTAGGAATTACTTTTATCTTTCCTTTTCCGCTGTTTATATAAGCATCCACGATCGTGGGAATGAAGAACTCTGATTTCGGTTTGTCAGCATTTTCCTGTAAAAATTTTACAAATAGTTTCTGGATATAATCGAATACATGCTCATCAAATCCCCAGAAATTCATGCTTACCGGAGTATCCGCCGGCATGGGCACTTTCAGCGCGTCTTCAACATAGAATATTTTTCCATCTTCGGGAAACACTTTTGTTCGCTCATTAATTCCAATCAGATTTTGTTCAAAATCCACCTCACAAACACCACGGCTCACGGATCCATTTTCCGAAATAGTTTTGGAAAGCTCGTATCCGACAACGCAATATTTTTGGGGCGATACTTCTTCGTTTAAAAATTTTGCTGCTTTCTCAAAAGCATCGGCGCCATAATAATCGTCCGCATTGATTACAGCAAACGGTTCGTGAATAACGTCTTTGGCACAAAGAACTGCGTGCGCAGTACCCCAGGGTTTTGTACGTTCCACAGCGAATTCAACATTGCCAATATGCGAATTCAATTCCTGCATTACATATTCTGTTTCAATTTTACCACTAAGCTTGTGCTCAAATTGATTTTTAAATTCCGCTGCAAAAGATTCGCGAATAATAAAAACTACTTTTCCAAATCCACTTCTGATGGCATCGTAGATAGAATAATCAATAATAGTTTCTCCATTTGGTCCAAAAGCGTCCATTTGTTTATTGCCTCCATAACGGCTGCCCATTCCTGCTGCTAAAATCAAAAGTGTAGGTTTCATCTGTGATAATTTGGTATTTATTATTAAATTAAATTGCTGCAAAATAACAAGAAATTTTTATGCCACATCCGCTGATGGAAGACTTGATGCCCGGAATTATTTTTAAACCGCCTGTTATTTCAGAATTAAAGAACGAATTTTATAACAAATCTAATGTAAGGATTTCATTATTGCGACTTGACGAAATCCATCCCGTTATTTCGGGCAATAAATTATATAAACTTTATTATTTTTTAAAAGAAGCTAAGGATTATCCGGGGAAAAAGGTAATCACCTTCGGAGGCGCCTATTCCAACCACCTTAGTGCAACTGCATTTGCCTGCAAAAAAATAAATGTAAAATGTATTGGAATTGTTCGTGGCGAAAAATCAAAAATACTTTCTTCCACGCTAAAGTTTTGTATGGATCAGGAGATGCAGCTTGAATATATTAGCCGCGGCCAATATCGGAAAATCAATGAAAAGGAATTCTTAAACGACTTGAAAAAAAAATATGGCGACTCGATTATTATTCCTGAAGGTGGGTTTTCTATAAAAGGAAAAGAAGGCGCATCATTAATTACTGAATTGTTTGGCGATAAAAAATTTTCCCACGTGTGTATTCCTGTGGGAACTGCTACCACATTTGCAGGAATTATAGATGTAGATGGTGCAATCAGCGGTGCCGGGATAATTGGTTTTGGCGTTTTAAAAAACTTTACAGATATCGCCACCAGGTTACAAGAGTTGCAGGTGTATGGGGAGAAAAAATATGAATTTAACGGAGATTATCACTTCGGTGGTTATGCCAAAAAGACGAGTGAATTAATTTCATTTATGAATGGCTTTTACAATCAGTATAAAATTCCGCTGGACTTTGTTTACACAGCTAAAATGATGTACGGAGTAAATGACCTGGTTCAAAAAAAATATTTTCAACCGGGCGCTCATATTTTATGCATTCATACGGGCGGCTTGCAGGGTAATAATTCATTACCTGCTGGAACATTGGTGTATTAATTAAACAGCAAATTTACCCTGCCTACAGGACAGGGAGGCTACCGTTAGGCAGGCAAATAAAAAAACCGATTTTTAAATCGGCTTTTTTGTTTGATAAAAGTTTGTGGGATTTGTGACCGGAGATTTATTTCAAATAAAGAGAATCCATATTTTCTCCACAATGAAGCATTCCTGATTTATATTTCGGATCGTTTTTCCCGAGGTAAGGATTATTAATGTCAAAAGAATTACTTAGCCAGTTTGCAGGTTTATCATCACCAAAAGCCATAGGGCAGTTTTGCCAGTAAATTTTATTGCCTTCATAGCCGATCACTTTCAACAGCGGATATAGATTTTCAGATACCATGCTAAAATCCTGGCGCATCTCTGTAATAGCATCTTCGTGCAAAATGGGTTCGGCGTTGGCTTTAATGTCACTGATATTTTGCCGGGCAGTAATAAACAACGAGGAGTCTTTCGATTGAAGTTCGCCTAACTGTATGCTGTCCGTGGCCTGAAGGAATTTTGAAGCAGCCGCTTTTATTGCAGAAGTATCGGCATTTACAAAAGCATCTTTCATAATAAAGTAGGCATCCAACACATTGGCGACAGTTTGATTAAATCCGGGCGAATGCTTTTTTGCAAAGGAGGTTGCTTCGGGTGCTTCTTTCACTGCCTGTTTATCTTTTTTAAAAACAAAAAACCAAAGACCAAGTACGACAATGATCAAAACCAGGATCAAAAGAAATCGTTTCATAATCGTTTGTTTGAGTTTTCTGAGTCAAATCACGGCTATCCCCTATCCTCACTCCCGTCGTTGGCCATTTAAAATAAAATTTAAGAAAGTTTTGCCAGGCCGTCTTTAAGCCTTTTAAAGCCAGCTTCAATATTTTCCATGCTATTAGCAAACGAAATTCTTATATAACCCGGCTGGCCAAATGCATCTCCCGAAACCGTGGAAACATGTGCGCTGTTTAATAAATACATGCAAAGTTCATTAGAGTTGCTGATTACTTCTCCATCATATTTTTTGCCGAAGTAATGCCTTACGTCCGGAAATATGTAAAACGCTCCCTGCGGTTCCACACATTTTAGTTCGGGAAGCTCTTTTAATAGTTCAGTAACTCTTTGTTTGCGGCGTTTGAATTCTTTTATCATTTCGTAAGTAGCGGTTAAAGGAGATTCCAACGCTGTGATAGCAGCCCGCTGAGCGATAGAATTGGTACCACTGGTAAATTGCCCTTGTATTTTTTCGCACGCTTTGGCTACATCGGCCGGCGCTGCGATATATCCTAATCTCCATCCGGTCATTGCGAATCCTTTGCTCAGGCCGTTTATAATGATAACTCTTTCTTTAATGCTATCAAATTGGGCAATGCTTTCGTAATTTCCACCTTCGTGTGAATAATTAATGTATTCATATATTTCATCGCTGATAATACTCACCTGCGGATGTTTTTCAAAAACTTTGACAAGTCCTTCCAGTTCTTCTTTTGTATAGGTGGCTCCCGTTGGATTGCAAGGCGTTGAAAAGATAAAAAGTTTGGACTTTTCTGTAATCGCTTCTTCCAATTGAGCAGGCGTTATTTTAAAACCAGCTTCCGGTGTGGCATTTACAAAAACCACTTTTGCCCGCGCTAACCTTGCGATTTCTGAATAAGAAACCCAATAGGGTGTAGGGATAATGATCTCATCGTCATCATCAAGAATGCTCAACATCGTATTGGCAATACATTGTTTAGCGCCGGTGCTTACAACGATTTGTTGTGGCGTATACGTGAGCCCGTTATCTCTCAATAACTTTTTACAGATAGCTTCTTTCAATTCCGCAAAACCCGACACCGGCGTATAGTGACTCCAGTTTTCATCTATCGCTTTTTTTGCTGCATCCTTGATATGTTCCGGTGTATTAAAATCGGGTTCGCCAAGGCTGAGGTCAATTACATTAATTCCTTTAGCTCTTAATTCGCGGCCAAGTTTGGCCATTTTGATCGTTTCGGGTTCGTTGAATCTGTTTAAAATTGATGAAAGTTGCATGTAGTTATTTTTTAAATCTGCGCAAAAGTACGTTATTGACACATTGTCTGAAAGCGTATCAATTATTTATTTGAGAAAACATAAAATTTTGTTGTTTTGTTAAATATTTTGATCATCGGGGGTAAAAAATGATTCACAACTTGTGTTCATTTGTATAAATCAGTTCATTATTATTGCGGTATTTTCTAAATTTCTCTGAGTGCGTGTATTTAAGCGAAAATCCTCAAAAAATTTCATATCAAACCCCTATCTTTGCGCACCTCTAAAAAAAAATATATTAAGATATGAAACTGAAAGGTTTGGTGTGGTTCTTTGCCATAATGCTTATTCTGATCTCCGTTTATCAACTTTCTTTTACCTGGGTGGTTAACAGCCATGAGAATGCGATGAAGGCCAAAGCGATAAAATTTGTCAACAGGAGCCATCCGGAAATATCCGGCGATGCAAAAGATCAGTTGGTTCAAAGTACCTTTCATCATTATCTTGACAGCACAAGAGACGATAAAATATATCCCGTATTAGGGACTACTTACCAAAAATCTAAAGAAAACGAACTCAGCCTTGGCCTTGATCTTCAGGGTGGTATGGCTGTTACACTGAACGTAAGTCTTGACGGGTTATTAAAATCACTGAGCAATAATCCAAAAGACCCTCAGCTTTTAAAAGCATTAGAAACTGCCAACGCACAGAAATTGAGCAGCGATGCAGATTTTATTACTTTATTTGGAGAGGCATTTAAACAACAAAACCCGGGGGTACCTCTCGCATCTATATTTGCAGGAGCTGGGAAGACCATTAAAATATCGGACAATGACCAAAGCGTTTTAAATTCACTTCAGGCCACTGCAAAAACTGCGATCAACCAGACTTATAAAGTATTGTTGAAACGTATTGACCAGTTTGGCGTTGCTTCTCCATCAATTAATCTTGATGCTAATAAGGGTATTATTAATGTAGAATTGGCAGGTGTTCAAAACGCAGAAAGAGTAAGAAACCTGTTACAGGCATCGGCTTACCTGCAATTCTGGGAAGTATACAATATAGGCGAAATCGGAAAAAATATTGATGATGCCGATAAGGCGCTTGCAGATTATTTAAGTGGAGTGTCTCCCGATTCTTTAAAACTTTCTGCGGCAGATTCTGCAAAATTGCTTCAGAATGAACACCCCTTAGCCAGTGTAATTCATTTTATAGGCCCCCAGCAAAGCCAGGACGGCAAAACCCAATATTATTCTGCCATAGCAAGTGTGGAAGCTAAAGATACTTCTTTGGCCAATAAGTATTTAGATATAAGTGTGGTAAAAAATAATTTTCCACCAAACATTAAATTTCTGTACGGCCTTGAACAGAAAAATGAAAAAAACGGGCAAAGATATTTTGAATTATATGCGATAAAAACTGTTCCCGGAACAGATAAAGCAAAATTGGAAGGTGAGGGCGTTGAAGATTCAAGGGCAGACTATGATGAGCATGGCCGACCTGCAATCAAAATGACGATGACACCAACCGGTAGCCGAATTTGGGGGAAGCTTACTACTGATAATGTATCAAGGCCTATCGCTATCGTGTTGGATAATATCGTGTACAGCGCTCCGAATGTAAATGGCCCCATCGAAGGAGGCAATTCTGAAATCAGCGGAAATTTTACGGTTCAGCAGGCACAAGACCTTGCAAGTATTTTGAGAATTGGTAAAATAGATGCACCCGCGAAGATTGTGCAGGAGCAGATTGTAGGTCCCACATTAGGACAGGCTGCTGTTCATGGCGGTATAATGGCTTTCATCATTTCCTTCATAGTGATTTTCATATTAATGTTGGTGTACTATAATACCGCGGGATGGGTTGCCAACATCGCTTTGATATTGAACTTACTTTTTACCATTGGGATACTGAGCGCTTTGGGGGCTACGCTTACCGCTGCAGGTATTGCCGGTTTGGTACTTACCATTGGCATGGCAGTGGATACCAACGTAATTATTTTTGAAAGGATAAAAGAAGAACTCGCACGGGGCAAAAGCCATCACCAGGCGGTTCATGATGGTTATATCCGTTCTTACGCTCCGGTAATTGATGCACACGTTACCGTGTTTTTAACGGCAGCTATTTTATTCTATTTTGGATTAGGTCCGGTGCTTGGTTTCGCTACTACCCAAATGCTCGGTATTACGCTTTCGCTGTTTTGCGGAATTCTAATATCAAGGCTCGTTACCGATTTGTGGATGACTAAAAAGGACAGGCATTTCAAATATTTTACCTCTTTTTCAAAAAAGATATTCCAGCATGCCAGCTATAAATTTATTGAATACCGTAAAGTCGCGTACGCCATTTCTGTGGTGGTATTGATCCTGGGTGTTGCATCGTTCTTTCATGGTTTTGAAAAGGGTGTAGAATTCAAGGGCGGCAGAAGCTATACCGTGAAATTTGATCATAATGTGGAAAGAGAAGCCATCGCCGGCCCATTGCACACTGCGTTTGACGGTGATTACCCGGTAATAAAAACAGTGGGAGACAACAAACATTTAGACATTACTACTTCTTACCTTATCGGTGTCAATGACGCTGACAGCGCGGTAGAAAGCAGGTTGTTCCAGGGACTGAAATCGCAGCTTCCGGCCAATATTACCGAATCAGAATTCTCGAAAAATTATATCCAGGCTCACCAGGTGGTACAGCCGGTGATTTCGAAAGACCTGGAGCGAGGCGCTATCAAGGCAGTGATTTTTGCCATCTTCGCTATCATACTCTACATCTTCCTTCGTTTCCGCGATTGGAGATATTCCGTTGGTACGATCATCTCGCTATTGCATGACGTATTCGTAGCGCTTGCTGTTTTCTCGTTCTTTAAAAATATCGTTCCGTTCCCGCTGGAAATTGACCAGCACTTCATTGCGGCAATCCTTACGGTGGTTGGCTTCTCGATGAATGATACGGTAATTGTGTTTGACAGGATTCGCGAAGACAGTCATAATATGAAAGGCGCGTCTAAAGAATCCATCATCAATCGTGCGATCAATGACACGTTAAGCAGAACAATTATGACTTCTGTAACGGTATTTATCACTTTGCTTGCACTCTTTATCTTTGGCGGCGACGTAACCCGTGGATTCGCATTCTGTATGTTGATAGGCGTTGTTACGGGTACTTATTCTTCCATTTTTGTAGCTGCACCGATATTGGTCGAATTTGCGAAAGACAAACCTTTGGGAGCAGCACGTATCACTTCTTCTGATAAGAAGAAATTACCAAAAGCTAAAATGGTTCAATCAAAATAATTTAAAAAATATCTTCTTTAAAAAACCGATGAGCGATCATCGGTTTTTTTTTATCCTTATATGCGTGGCTGTCTGGGTTCCAAATACAAAATAGGAATTTGAATTATTTCTACGTCTGCTGACCAGGATGTTTAGTTTTTCTGGAAAAGATAAATGCAACTGATGCACTTTTACTTTTACCTTCATTAACAAACGCAGCAAACAGACAAATACCCTGGATTCTTTTTTATGCAGAGGTCATTGCCGGGCTTCGATTCAACGTTAACTTAACTTAACGAAGCCATTGGTCAGGAGACCAGATGGCGGCATGAACTTATAGAAGGAACACCTTTAGATTCAATTTCGTGTTACGAAAATGGGGTGTAAAAAAACCGGTAAATTGTTACCGGTTTTTTGATCAAAAATATAGTAAGGTGTATACTTTTAAATATCCGTTGCCTCTCCGTAAGCTACAGCGGTAGCCTCTTTGATCGCTTCGCTGATAGTTGGGTGCGGATGAATAGCATTCAGAATTTCGTGACCAGTCGTTTCTAATTTACGGGCTACTACTACTTCTGCTATTATTTCTGTAACGTTATATCCTATCGCGTGGCAACCCAGAAGCTCTCCGTATTTGGCATCGTAGATTATTTTTACAAAACCTTCTGTTGCGCCTGCGGCGGTGGCTTTACCACTTGCCATGAAAGGAAATTTACCCACCTTTAACTCATAACCTGCATCCTTAGCCGCTTTTTCAGTATAACCCACTGAAGCAATTTCCGGCGTGCAATAGGTACATCCCGGTACATTGTCGTAATCGATCGGGTCAGGATTTTTACCGGCAAGGTGTTCGGCTGCATTGATTCCTTCTTTAGAGGCTTTATGAGCGAGCGCCTGGTGCGGTGTGCAATCGCCAATGGCATAAACGCCTTTTATGTTTGTTAGTTGATTGGCATCAACTACGATTCTTCCTTTATCAGTTTTTATTCCCACTTCTTCAAGGCCTATGTTTTCAATATTTGCAGTGATACCTACCGCACTTAACAGTACTTCCGCTTCAAGCGTTACCTCGCCATTCTGTGTTTTTACTTTTGCTTTTACACCATCTCCACTTGTGTCAACACTTGTTACTTCACTATTGACCATGATATCAATGCCTTGTTTTTTAAAACTCTTTTCCAGTTCCTTTGACACTTCTTCATCTTCCACCGGAACTACTCTTGGTAAAAATTCCACAATGGTAACTTTAGTGCCGATGCTGTTGTAGAAATAAGCGAACTCGGTTCCTATGGCGCCCGATCCTACAACGATAATAGATTTAGGCTGATCAGTTAAACTCATTGCCTTGCGATATTCTATTATTTTTTT
>Ga0164241_10003507_pt1 | contig 15749 bp, 14 predicted proteins | sample OricomyardsoilBY_FD_108780 | JGI IMG/M metagenome (GOLD analysis project Ga0164241, IMG submission 108780) | Backyard soil microbial communities from Emeryville, California, USA - Original compost - Back yard soil (BY) | ecosystem: Environmental > Terrestrial > Soil > Unclassified | place: USA... | reverse complement strand
TTCCCCTGATGAGATTGCCTCCTACGCCGAATCACTGAGCCGCATCCTCGGCATGGTCAGTCAGCTCGAACAGGCCGATACGAGTCGGGTCGAGCCCATGGCCCACCCGCTGACCGGGCAAGTCCAGCGCCTGCGTGAGGACGCCGTCACATCCGGCAACGAGCGCGAGCGGTATCAGCGCAATGCACCGCGGGTCGACGCTGGGCTCTACCTCGTCCCGAAAGTGATCGAATGACGTCCCGGACCCTGGCTGAACTGGCGGCGGGCCTCGCCGCCCGCAAATTCTCCGCGTCCGAACTGGCCCGCGAGGCGCTGGCGCGCGCCGAACGCACGCAGCCCACCCTCAACGCCCTGATCAGCATCACCGGCGAGGCCGCGCTGCAGGCCGCGGCTGTCGCGGACCAGCGACTGGCCGCCGGCGAGGCCGGGCCGCTCACGGGCATACCGATGATCCACAAGGACATCTTCTGCACCGAGGGCGTGCTCACCACCTGCGGCTCGCGGATGCTGTCGAACTTCATCTCGCCCTACGATGCGACGGTCGTCACAAAGCTCAAGCAGGCGGGCATGGTGATGATCGGCAAGGCGAACATGGACGAGTTCGCCATGGGTTCCTCGAACGAGACCAGCTTCTATGGTCCGGTGAAGAACCCCTGGGATGTCACGCGCGTGCCGGGTGGCTCTTCGGGTGGCTCGGCCGCCGCAGTGGCTGCGCGCCTGACGCCCATGGCCACGGCCACCGATACCGGCGGTTCCATCCGCCAGCCGGCCGCGCTGTGCGGGGTGACGGGCTTCAAACCCACCTACGGACGCGTGTCGCGCTACGGCATGATCGCCTTCGCCTCGAGCCTGGATCAGGCCGGTGTGATCGCCGTCTCAGCCGAAGATGCCGCGCTCACCTTGCAGGCCATGGCCGGATTCGACCCGCGGGATTCCACCAGCGTTGATGTGCCCGTGCCCGACTATCGCGCCGCGCTCGATGCGCCGCTCACCGGCATGAAGATCGGCATCCTCAAGGAATCCTTCGGCGAAGGGCTGTCGCCGGCCATCGAGAAGCGGGTGCGCGAGGCGCTGGCCGAGCTGACGAAGCTGGGTGCGGTGGTGAAGGAAGTCAGCCTGCCCAGCCTGCCGCTGTCGGTGCCTACTTATTATGTGGTGGCGCCGGCGGAGTGCTCCTCGAACCTGGCGCGGTTCGACGGCGTGCGTTACGGCCATCGCTGCGAGAACCCGAAGGACCTGCGCGATCTCTACACCCGCTCGCGCGCCGAAGGTTTCGGCGCCGAAGTGAAGCGCCGCATCATGACAGGCACCTACGTGCTCTCGGCCGGTTACTACGACGCCTACTACCTGAAGGCACAGAAGGTGCGGGCGCTGATCAACGATGATTTCGCGCGCGCCTTCCGCGAGGTGGATCTGCTGCTGAGTCCGACCACGCCCACCGCGGCCTTCGGCCTGGGCGACAAGACTTCAGATCCCATCACCATGTACCTGAACGACATCTACACCATCGGCGCCAACCTGGCCGGCTTGCCGGCGCTGTCCATGCCCTGCGGCTTCGACGGCCACCTGCCGGTGGGCGTGCAGCTCATCGGCCCGCACTTCGGCGAGGCGAAGCTGCTCAATGCCGCGCATCGTTTCCAGCAGGCCACCGACTGGCATCTGAAAACGCCGGCCGGCCATGCGCAGGGCTTCGCATGAGCGGCGCGGAGCAGGGCGGCTGGGAGACCGTGATCGGTCTGGAGATCCACGCGCAGCTGGCGACGAAGAGCAAGATCTTCTCCGGCTCACCCACGCAGTATGGCGCCGAGCCCAATACGCAGGCCGATCTGGTGGATCTGGGATATCCCGGCGTGCTGCCCGTGCTCAATGGCGAGGCGGTGCGCATGGCGGTGCAGTTCGGCCTTGCCATCGGCGCCAGCATTTCGCGCAAGTCGGTGTTCGCGCGCAAGAACTACTTCTATCCGGATCTTCCCAAGGGCTACCAGATCAGCCAGTACGAGCTGCCCATCGTCGCGAAGGGCGAACTCGACGTGATGCAGGAAGACGGCAGCGTGAAGCGTGTGGGCGTCACGCGCGCGCACCTGGAAGAAGACGCGGGCAAGAGCGTGCATGAAGGTCATGCTGGCGTGTCGGCCATCGACCTGAACCGCGCCGGTACGCCGCTGATCGAGATCGTCTCGGAGCCCGACATGCGCTCGGCCAAAGAAGCCGTGGCCTACATGAAGAAGGTGCACACACTGGTGCGCTATCTGGGCATCTGCGACGGCAACATGCAGGAAGGCTCCTTCCGCTGCGATGCCAATGTGTCGGTGCGCCGCAAGGGCGCGGAGAAATTAGGCACGCGGGCAGAGCTGAAGAACCTGAACTCCTTCCGGTTCGTCGAGAAAGCCATCAACCACGAGGTGGAGCGGCAGATCGAAATTCTGGAATCCGGTGGCAAGGTCGTGCAGGAAACGCGCCTGTACGACTCCGACAAGGATGAAACCCGTTCCATGCGTTCGAAGGAAGAGGCGAACGACTACCGTTATTTTCCCGATCCGGACCTGCTGCCGGTGGTGGTCGATGATGCCTTTCTCGATGCATTGCGCGCCAGGTTGCCTGAGCTGCCCGACCAGAAGGCGGCGCGTTTCCAGCAGCAGTACGCACTTGCGGCCTACGACGCGCAGCTGCTGACGGCCAACCGCGAATTGGCGGCGTTCTATGAAGCGGTGGTCGCGGCCGTTCCATCCGATGCCAAGCTGGCGGCCAACTGGGTGATGGGCGATTTCTCCGCCGCACTGAACAAGGACGGCCTCGAGGTGACCGCGAGCCGGCTCAGTGCCGCGCAGCTCGGTGGCCTTCTGACGCGCATCGTCGACAACACCATCTCGGGCAAGATGGCCAAGGAAGTGTTCGAGGTGATGTGGGCCGAAGGTGCCGAGGCCGATGCCGTCATCGAGGCACGTGGCCTGAAGCAGATCACCGATGGCGGCGCGATCGAGAAGGTCATCGACGAGATCATGGCGGCCAATCCGAAACAGCTGGCCGATTACCGTTCCGGCAAGGACAAGCTCTTCGGCTTCTTCGTCGGCCAGGCCATGAAGGCCACCGCTGGCAAAGCCAATCCCGCGCTGCTCAACGACCTGCTGAAGAAGAAGCTCGCGCCGTGATCCGCAGCCAATTGCGCATGCCGCGCCCGCATTGATGATGGAGGCGGATTGCCTGCGGCGTTTCTTGTTCGAGGATGCGCCCGTGCGCGGTCATTGGGTGCGTTTGTCCCACGCCTGGCGCGAGGCGCGCGAACATCAGGACCTGCCTGCAGGCGCGCTGGCATTGCTGGGCGAGTCATTGGCCGCGAGCGCATTGATTGCCGCCTCGCTCAAGTTCAAAGGCACGCTGACATTGCAGCTGCTCGACAGCCGCGGTGCGGTCAGCATGCTGGTGGCCCAGGCCACCGACGCGCGCACGCTGCGCGGCGTCGCGCATCTGGCCGAAAATGCCTCCGGACGTGGCGCGGGCTTCGCTGAGCAGATCGATGGCGGAAGACTGGTGGTCAGCGTCGAGCAGGGTGAGGCCAGTGCTGCCTGGCAGGGGATCGTGCCACTGGAGGGCGACTCCCTGGCGGCCTGCCTGGCGCATTATTTCGACGCTTCCGAGCAGCTTCCCACCGCCATCGTTCTGGCCGCGGACGAGCAGATGGCCGCCGGGCTGTTGTTGCAGAAGTTGCCGGCCGCCGGCCAGCAGGGCGAAATGGCTGCCGCGGGCACGCAGGATCTCTGGGAAGAAGTCACCGCCATGCTGGTGACGCTGGGCGCGCAAGAGCTGCTCGCCACCGAGCCGCAGGAATTGCTGCGCCGGCTGTTTGGCGCGCGTGACCTGCGGCTGTTCGACGCGGAAAGCGTGGCCTTTGGCTGTCGCTGCAGCCGCGAGCGGGTGGAGGCCGTGCTGCGCGCCATGGGACAGGCTGAAATCGAGTCGATTCTGGCCGAGCAGGGCGCGGTCACCGTGACCTGCGAGTTCTGCCAGAAGCCTTACCGCTTCGACGCCGTCGATGCTTCGCGTCTGTTTCTCGCCACCTCCACCCAGGGCAATGCCAGCCTGAACTAGTGCGCGACGCGGGCAAAGCGGTGATTCCTCCGCAGGCACCGGAGTTGCTGCGCCGTCTGCTGCGCGCCAAGGATCGCATGGACGCCGCCTCACAGGAGGATTGGCCGGTGCAGCGGCTGGCCCGCGTAAGCCGCGTATCCCCATCTCATTTCGCGCGCTCGTTTCGCCAGGCCTTCGGGGTGCCGCCACATCGTTATCTGCTGACGCGACGCATCGAGCGCGCCAGGACTTTGCTGCGGGACACGCAATTGTCCATCACCCAGATCGCCTTCCAGACCGGCTGGAGAAGTCTGGGCACGTTCGGGCGGATCTTTCACGACATCACCGGCGCCAGTCCGGGTGCGGTTCGTGCACGTGCCCGCGAGGCGGGAAATGAACGAGGTCTGGTGCCGGCCTGTTTTCTCAGTGCCGCGCAGCGACCCGATCTCATCACCGCAGTTTCGGAGAAGCGGCGCCGCGGCACGGCCGGTATAACGGCCCGGAACAAGAGGAGTTCCAATGAGCCAAAGCATCCAGATGATGGGCCTGTACGTGCGCGACCAGGACGAGGCGCTCGCCTTCTACACAGGCAAACTCGGCTTTCGCGTCAGCGCGGACGTGCGTAACGGCGACTATCGCTGGCTTACGGTGCAGCACCCGGATCAACCCTCGTTCCAGCTGGGTCTGTTCGTGCCCGGATCGCCGGTGCACGATGCCGCCACCGCGCAGGCGCTGCAGGCCCTCGTTGCCAAAGGCGCCATGCCACCGCTGCTGCTGGAAGTCGACGACACGCGCGCCGCCTTTGAACGGATGCGTACGGCCGGCGTGGAGTTCACGCAGGAACCGGCCGAACGCTACGGAAGCGTGGATGCCAGCTTCCGTGATCCATCGGGCAATGGCTGGAAGATGATCCAGAAACGCGGCTGAATGCCGCGGCCGGACGCTGGATTGCGGCATCGAAATTGATGGCCGGGCGCTCGCCTAGAGTCCAGCCAGATAAGCAGTTCCGCCCAGCGCCGCCATCTGTGCGGCGATCTGCTGCTGGCGCCGCTGCACGTAGCGGCTGGGTCGATCGGCGTGCAGCAGCGCGGGATTGGGGAGCACCGCGGCCAGGCGCGCCGCTTCCTCGCGCGTCAGGCGCGCGGCAGGTTTGCGATAGAAAGCCTGTGCGGCGGCTTCGGCCCCGTAGATGCCGCGACCGAATTCGGCCACATTCAGGTACACCTCAAGGATGCGCTGCTTCGACCACAGGCTCTCGATCAGGACCGTGAACCAGGCTTCCAGGCCCTTGCGCACCCAGCTGTGGCCATTCCACAGGAACAGGTTCTTGGCCACCTGCTGCGAGATGGTGCTGGCACCGCGCGCGCGGCGGCCGCGTTCGGCTTCATCCATCGCCTTGCGGATCTGCTTGAAGTCGAAACCGCGGTGCACGGGGAAGAGCTGATCCTCGGATGCGATCACCGCGAGGCCCAGCTGCGGGGAGATCTGGCTGTAGTCGCGCCAGTGCTGCTGCAGTCGCCACGGCCGCGGATCGTTATCGAACCACGAGGCAACGCGCGCATCGACCATGAAGGCGCTGCTCCAGGGATTGACCCAGCGCAGCGCCAGCACGGACAGCATCGACAGCAGCAGCACCGCGCCGAACGCCAGCGCCAGCAGGCGCAGCGCCCGACCGAACCATCCGCTGCGTTTGCCGCTCAAGTTGCGGCCGCGGGCTCGCCGGTCAGCCCTTGGTCTCTACTCGCCGCGCCGACTGGATGAGCACATCGTTGACGGGCACGTCGTCGTGACCCTTGCGCCGGCCGGTGCGCTCCTTGGCGATGCGGTCGATGGTGTCGAGGCCATCCACCACGTGAGCGAACACCGTGTAACCGGCGTTGCCCGGCGAGGCGTCGAGGAACTCGTTGTCGACCAGATTGATGAAGAACTGCGAGGTGGCGCTGTGCGGATCGTTGGTGCGCGCCATGGCCACGCTGCCACGCTTGTTCTTCAGGCCATTGCTGGATTCGCTCTTGATGGATGCCTTGTTCTTCTTCTGCCCCATGTCGGGCGTCATGCCGCCGCCTTGAACCATGAAACCCGGGATCACGCGGTGAAAGATCAGCCCGTCGAAGAAACCCTCGTCGACATAGGCCAGAAAATTCTCGACGGTGATCGGCGCCTTCTCGGCGTCCAGGTCGAGCGTGAAATTACCCAGCGAAGTTTCGAAGCGGACCATGATAGACCTTGTTTTGTCGTTGGCGGGATGGGGACGATCGGCAGTCAGGGCCAGTACGCTTGCGTGACACGCTCATGACCCGCCAGATCGCGGTGGCAGGCTACGCGATCGTAACCCTCGGCGACAAGCGCGGCAGCCAGGCGCGCGGCCTGCGTACTGCCGTGTTCCAGCAGCAGCAGGCCGCCGGGGCGCAGATGGTGGCGCGCGCAGCCAGCCAGCTGCAGCAGATCGGCATAGCCCTCGTCCGCGGCCACCAGTGCCTGCCGCGGTTCGAAGGTGAGCCTGGCCAGCGCGGCGTCGCCCGCGTCCACATAAGGCGGGTTGCTGAGAATGGCGTCGAAGGTCGCATCGCCCAGCGCACCGCACCCTTGCACGGTCATGAAGTGCACGTTGCCGATGCCCAGCCGCTGGCGATTGATGGCCGCCACCTGCAGCGCGGCGGCGGAAGAATCCGTGGCCATGATCTGCCAGGCCGGACGCTCGCGTGCCAGTGCCAGCGCGATGGCACCCGAGCCCGTGCCCAGATCCGCGACGCGATGCGCCGAGGCGTCGAGGCGCTGCAAACACAATTCCACCAGCAGCTCGGTCTCGGGACGGGGAATCAGCACGTCGGGCATCACCACCAGCGGCAGCGACCAGAACTCGCGCACACCGGTGATGTAGGCCAGCGGTTCGCCCGTGGCCAGTCGCGCCAGGCCCGCCTCGAACATGGCCGCTGTCAGCGCTTCCACAAGGCGCTCCGGGAAGGCGATCAACTGCGCGCGACCCAGGCCCGACAGCGCCGCCAGCAATACCTCGGCATCGAGCCGGGGTATGCCACGCGCCTGCGCCATGCCGAGCAGCGCGGCCACCGTGGCGCCGTCTGCTACATTGCCGGCCGCGCCGGCTGCGCCGGTACGGGAGATTTCGTTGAACACGTCTGGGACTTCCTCGAACCCTGGGGCCGGATTTTCCGCACGCGAGGTGCTGCGCCTCGCCTGGCCATTATTTCAGGAAACGCTGCTGCGCTGCCTGCCGCTGGGTGTGGTGGCTGCCGCGGCCAGCGCCGTGCCACAAGCCGAGAGCGTGGCCCGCCGCGCCCAGGGACTCGCGCCCCACGACGCGCAGTGGTGGGGCGTGCTGGCGGCCAGCACGGCGCTGGTGCTGATCTGCTACGAGGGCGTGCTGCGCCTGCAATGGGCCAGTGCCACACGCCAGCCTTGCGGCGTAATGGCCGCGCTGCGATTGGCTGTTGCTTCGCTGCCGGGCGCCTTTGCGCTGGTGGTACTCGCCCTGACGCCATTGCTGCCAGCGATGCTGTGGATCAGCGGGCGCGGTTTCGGCCTGCTCGGCGTGTTGCTGGTGCTGGGTGGCCTGACCGGCGTGCTGTTCGTGTTTTTCGGATGGCCCGCCATGCTGGCTGAACGACTGTCGCCGTGGGCCGCGCTGCGCCGTTCGACAGGGCTGGTGCGTGCCCGATTTGCGCAGGTGGCCGCGTTGGCAGGGCTGCTCGTGGCCATGGTGATGGTGTTCGCGATGCTCACCGGCATCTTCATCGGCGAGATCATGATGCTGGCCGGACCTGCGGCGCAGAGCAGTCATGTCTGGCTGTCGCTGTCGCGCTGGCTGATGGCCGGTGTGCTGGCTCTTCCCATCCTTTACGGCAGCGCGGTGGCAGTGACCGCTTTTCGGCTGGCCACCGTATCGACCCGGATGCCCTAGCGACGTTCCGGCCAGCCGTGGCGCGCGAGGCATCTGGTCACCACAGCATCCACACAGCGGTGCCCGCCACCACCAGCGCCATGGCGCAGCTGAACCACTGCCGCGCGCGCGGCTGATGCAGCACGCGATCGATGGACGCGCCCCACAGCGTCCACACCAGCATCGAGGGGCCACCGATGAGCATGCAGATCAGCGTGGCCGTGGCCAGATCGAAATGACTGGGCGCCATGCCGCCATAGAAGGCGCTGGCCACGGTCACGGCCATCATCCAGGCCTTGGGATTGATGAGCTGGAAGGCCAGCCCTTCGACAAAACGCAGCGGCCTGGACGCCGTGGCGTCCGCCGTCGCACTCGACGTACGCGGGCGCGCGTCACGCAGAATCAACCAGGCGAGCCATAGCAGATAAGCGGCGCAGGCCCAGCGCAGCACGCCGAAGGCACTGGGCATGGCCAGCAGCAGCGCCGCGGCGCCGATGTGCGAGAGCAGTATCAGTGCCACGAATCCCGCCTGCACACCGAACAGGTGCAACAGCGAACGGCGCACGCCAAACATGGCGCCCGAGCGCATCAGCAGCAGGTTGTTGGGCCCCGGGGTGATCGAGGCCACGAAGGCGAACACCGCCAGCGGACCGATGGTGAGGCTCAGGTTCGGCATGGCGGCACTGTGCCTTGCGGGCGGGGACGGGTACAGATACACAAAATCAAAGGTGGATAGGGTACAGTTTCGTCGGTGACCGACACTCCCATTCCGCTGTACCTGAGCGTAGCCGCCGACATGGCCACATTGATCAGCACGGGTTCATTGAAGCCGCTGGATCGCGTGCCGTCGGTGCGGCAACTGGCGCGTCAGCAGCGGGTCAGCATCACGACTGCCGTGGCTTCGCTGCGCGAGCTGGAACATCGCGGGCTCATCGAGGCGCGGCCGAAGTCCGGCTATTTCGTGGCGCGGCGCCGGCCGGCACCCGAGCCGCCGGTGGAAGTGGATCTGCCCCGGCGCGCGCGACTGGCCGGAACCCAGGCCATGCTCAAGCGCCTGGCGGAGGCCAGCCTGACGCCCGGCATCGCGCGGCTGGGCCAGGCATTGGCCGATCCCGGGCTGTTTCCGCAAGCGGCTTTGCGCGCCAGCCTGCAGCGTGTTGCCCGTCGCGATCCCAAGCTGCTGGGTGAATATCCCATGCGCATGGGTGGCAGCCTGGCACTGCGCGAACAGATCGCGCGGCACTATGCCCATGTGGGCGTGGCGCTGGCCGCCGAGGACATCATCGTCACCAATGGCTGCATGGAGGCGCTGACGCTGGCCGTGCGCACGGTGGCGAGCGCGGGGGACACGATCGCGGTGGAGTCGCCCACCTATTTCGGCATCCTGCAGATCGCCGAAAGCCTGGGTGTCAAGGTGATCGAAATCCCCACGCATCCGCGGGATGGCCTGTCGATCGAAACGCTGCGCGAACTGCTGGGCAGCCGCGCGGGCCGCGACATCCGCGCCATCGCCCTCACGCCCAATTTCAGCAATCCCACCGGCGCCTGCCTGTCGTCCGCGCGCAAACGCGAGCTGGTGCGGCTGTGCGATGCCACCGACATCGTTCTCATCGAGGACGACGTGTACGGGGATGTGCAGTTCGAGGGGCCGCGTCCATTGCCGTGCAAGGCCTTCGACAAGCAAGGCCGGGTGCTGCTGTGCTCGTCCTTCTCCAAGACACTGGCGCCGGGTTCGCGACTGGGATTCATCGTGCCGGGGCGCTACCGCGACACGCTGCGCGCCGCCAAGCACATGGCCTCGGGCGCCACGCCGCTTCTGCAGCAGGAGATGCTGGCCGACTATCTGGCCAGCGGCCGTTACGAACGTCATCTTCGACGGCTGCGCCGCGCGCTGGCGCAGCAGGCCCTTGCGCTCTCGCAATGTGTGCAGGATGCCTTCCCCACCGGCACCAGATTGACGCAGCCCGCGGGCGGATATGTGCTGTGGGTGGAACTGCCGGGGAACGTCGACACCCTGGCGCTGTACGACGAGGCCATCCGGCAGCGCGTGGATTACGTGCCTGGCGCGCTGTTTTCCGCTTCAGGTCGCTATGGCAACTGCCTGCGGCTGAATGCGGGCTATGCCGTGACAGCGGCCACCGCAAGCGCCATCGGTCGCCTGGGCGCGCTGCTGCGCGCTCAAAGTTAGAACGCGCTCTTCACCACACCGCCATCCACGCGCTGCCGTTCAGTCTTCCACTGCGGCGGCGAGCTCTTCAGCCTGGAATTCATTCTGCAGCGCGGTGAGCAGTTCGCCCAATGAACCGTTCATCACGTCGGCCAGCTTGTAGAGCGTCAGGTTGATGCGGTGATCGGTGATGCGTCCTTGCGGGAAGTTGTAGGTGCGGATGCGTTCGGAGCGGTCGCCGCTGCCCACCTGCAGCTTGCGCGACTGCGCCTGCGCACTGGCCTGCTTTTCCTGCTCGGCGGCCAGCAGCCGGGCCTTCAGCAGCGCCATGGCCCGCGAACGATTCTTGTGCTGCGAGCGCTCGTCCTGGCATTCCACCACCGTGCCGGTGGGAATGTGCGTGATCCGGATGGCCGAGTCGGTCTTGTTCACGTGCTGGCCACCCGCACCCGAGGCACGGAACGTATCGACGCGAAGATCCGCCGGATTGATGTCGATGCTGTCGATCTCGTCCAGTTCAGGCAGCACGGCCACGGTGCAGGCCGAGGTGTGGATCCGGCCCTGACCTTCGGTTTCGGGCACCCGCTGCACCCGGTGCGTGCCGGACTCGAATTTGAACGCCGAGAATGCGCCGCGGCCCACCACGCGGCTGATCACTTCCTTGTAGCCGCCGTGCTCGCCGTAGCTCTCGCTGAGGATTTCCACCTGCCAGCCGCGGTTTTCTGCATAGCGCGTATACATGCGGTGCAGATCGCCGGCGAAAATGGCCGCTTCATCGCCGCCGGTGCCGGCGCGCACTTCCAGATAGATGTTGCGTTCGTCGCGCACATCCTTGGGCAACAGCAGCAGCGACAGATCGCGCTCGCACTCATCCAGCCTGGCCTGCAGTCGCGCGTGTTCCTCCTGGCCCATCTGGCGCATTTGCGGATCGGCATCCGCGCACAGCTCGTGCGCCGCGGCGCTCTGGCTTTCCAGCTCCAGGTAGTCGCGAAAACCCGACGTCACCGGTTCCAGTCGCGCGTACTCCATCGACAGATCGCGGAACTCCTGCGAGCCTCCGGCAAGCGAAGAGTCGGCGAGCAGCCTGCCGACCTCTTCGAAGCGGTCGGCGGTTTTTTCAAGCTTTAAGCGGATCGAGGCTTTCATGGGGGAACCGGCTATAGTTGGGCGATGATGCCCTATCAGCCCCGTCTTCCGGCAGCCTTGCGCTGCGCCACACTGGCTGCTCTGAGTTTCCTGCTCGCCGATTGCGCGACGGCACCCTCGGCATCCGCCACCAGATCCGAGGCAGCCACCACAGCGCCGGCCGCGGCGCCGAAAGGCGAATCCGAGGCGCTGATGGCGGCAGAAAACGCGCTGCGCGCTGGCGATTGCCATGGCGCCGCGGAAAATTATCTGGCCGCCGCGCAGGCCAGTTCCGATCCGGCGGTGGCGGCGCGCGCGGCGCAACTTGCCGTGGGCTGCGATCAGCTGCCCATTGCGCAGACCGCGGCCACACGCTGGCTCGCACTGGAGCCTTTCTCTGGCGATGCGGCCCTGACCGCGGCGCTGGTGGCGCTGAAGCGTTACGACCTGCCCGACGCGCGCAAGGCGCTTACCACCTGGCGCGATTCAGGATCGGCCGGCAGCCAGGATCCGCTGCGCTTTGCCGAATTGCTGCAGCAGGAAACCGAAGCCACCGCGGTGTATCGCGTGTTCCGCGAAGTGCTGGTGGGTGAGGATCCCACGGCCGAAGTGCTGCTGGCCGAAGCGCGCCTGGCACTGGCCGCGCAGAACATGCGCGTGGCGAGCCAGGCCGCGCAGCGCGCGCTGGATGTGGACAGCAGTCTGCTTGACGCGCGTGTCATCGTGCTGCGCGCGCAATCGGTTGCCGGACAGCACGAGGCGGCCATCGCCGGTGCGCGGGAGATCCGCGAGGCGCTGCAAGGCGATGATGTGTTTCTGCTCGCCGACCTGCTCATCGCGGCGGATCGTTACGACGAGGCGCGCAAGGAACTGACCACCCTGGCCGCGGCACCGGAAACCAAGGTCGGCGCCGAGCGCCGGCTGATCGGCCTGGAGATGCAGGAGGGGGATTTCGCCGCCGCCGAAGCACGCCTGAAGCCGTTGGTGGGCGAGCGCGGCACCACGGCGCTGGCCCTGCTGATCATGGCGCAGTTGTCCGAACAGCGCGGCGATGATGCCGGCGCCATGCAGAGTTACCGGTTGCTGGCAGACAGTTCACTGGCCCTGACGGCGCGCGCCGCCGCGGCACGACTGCTGATCAAGCATGGCGATCGCACCAACGCACTGGCGCTGCTCGATGAGTACGCCGCACAGAATCCCGAGGCGCGCATTGAAGTGGGCGCCACGCGCGCGCAGCTGCTGGCGCAGTCGGGCGATCTGAGCGGCGCGCTGGAGGGCCTGGATGCGTTGGAGAAGCAGTATCCCGGCCATCCGGATCTGGACTACCAGCGCGCCACTGTACTGGAGACGGGCGGGCGCACGCGCGATGCGGTGGCGCAGTTCGAACGCGCGCTGAAAGCGCGTCCCGAGGATCCCCAGCTTTCCAATGCGCTGGGATTCACGCTGGCCGATCACAGCCTGAAGCTCGATCGCGCCGAGACATTGATCCGCCATGCCATCGAGGTCTCGCCCGACAATCCGGCCATCCAGGACAGCCTGGGCTGGGTGCTGTTCCGGCGTGGCAAGGTCAAGGATGCGCTGCCGGTGCTGCAGCATGCCTGGCGCAACAGCGGCGATGGCGAGATCGCCGCGCATTACGGCGAAGTGCTGTGGAAGTCCGGTGACCGCGGCCAGGCACGCTATGTGTGGCAGCAGGCGCTGAACAGCAACCCCGCGCATGTGGGTCTGCACGCGACCATGGCGCGCTTGACGGGCGAGGGCGCGGAAAAGCCCTGAAGCTCCGGTGATGCGCCGCAACTCGCGCTTTCGCCCACTGGCCGCGCTGGCCGGTGCGCTGCTGCTGTCGGGCTGCGCCATCACGCCGCCGAAGAATCTTCCCGAACTGACGGCCTCGCAGCAGCAGGCCGTGCTGAGTGAGTTATCCGCGTACGCGCTCGATGGACGGGTGGCCGTGCGGGCCGGTGACAAGGGCTGGCAGGCCAATGTTCACTGGCAGCAGCGCGGGGATGTATCGGAAGTGCGGCTCAGCGGTCCCTTTGGCGCCGGCGCGTTGAAGCTGCGCCTGCAGGGCACCGAATTGCAAATGACGGATTCGCGAGGCCACAGGTTGCAGGGCGAGGAGGCGGACAATGCGCTGCGCGAACAGCTGGGCTTCGTGCCACCGCTGACATCGCTGCGCTACTGGCTGCTGGGGCTGCCCGATCCGGCCTTGCAAGCCGACGCATCGACAGGTGGCGCGGACGCCACAGCGATGCAGTTCGACCAGCAGGACTGGCACCTGCGCTATGAGGACTTTCGCGGCGAGGTGGTGGCGCGCGGCAAGCTGAGCATGCCGCGCAAACTCACCGCGACCCGGGATGCGATTCGCCTGCGCCTGGTCGTCGATCGCTGGCGTCTTCGCTCCGGCAAATGACATGCGCTGCCTGGCGCCAGCCAAGCTGAATCTGTTCCTGCACATCACGGGCAGGCGAGGCGATGGGTACCATGATCTGGAGACCGTGTTCCAGCTGGTGGATCTGTGCGATGAACTGCACATCGACGCGCGCCAGGATGGTCGCATCTGCCGCGAACCGGCGCCCGATGATGCGCTGCTGAGCGCGCTGCGTGATGACCAGGATCTGACGGTGCGCGCGGCGCGCTTGCTGCAGCAGGCCACTGGTGTGGCCAGCGGCGCCAACATCCATGTGCGCAAGCGTATTCCGGCCGGTGGCGGTCTGGGCGGCGGCAGCTCGGATGCGGCGACGGTGTTGCTGGCGTTGAACCGCCTGTGGGGCCTGGACTGGTCACGCGATCGACTGGCGCAACTGGCGGTGCAACTAGGCGCCGATGTGCCGGTTTTCGTGCAGGGACGCAGCGCTTTTGGGCGTGGCCGCGGCGAAGAACTCACACCCATCGATCTGCCGCAGCGCTGGTTTGTGATCGCCGATCCCGGCGTGCCGGTGTCGACCCGCGAAATATTTTCGGCACCTGAATTGACCCGCAATACCGCGCCACTCAGAATCGCCGCGCTGCCGGCGGATGGCGGTCATAACGACTGCGAGCCCGTGGTGCGAATTCGGTATCCGCAGGTGGCGCGAGTGCTCGACCTGCTGGCCCCACACGGCGGGCGGTTGACTGGCACGGGCGGATGCGTGTTTGCGAGCCTGGAATCGCCAGAGCAGGCGGACCTTCTGGCGCAGCAGCTTTCAGGCCAGGTACGGGTGTTCGTGGCGCGCGGATTGCCGCATGCACCGCCTTGAATGCATTAAGGTTGTGTAGACAACAGATTGGGGTGTCGCCAAGTGGTAAGGCAGCGGGTTTTGATCCCGCCATTCGGAGGTTCGAATCCTTCCACCCCAGCCACAATTCCCGCCACCCGCCGGCCCATCCGTTGGGTTGTCCGCGCAACCTGAATGCCGGGTTTGTGACGCGCTAACAATTTCTGTTGCGGGAAAGCAAAAGCGTGGTTAATACTCCGGCCTCACGCGTTGCGTAGAGGCCAAGCCTCGCGCGCGCGGGGATACAAGAAAGTAAACGGGGACGCATCGCTGCGAGCACGTGCGAGATCGCACGAGCGGTGTAATCCCTCCGGCGGTTCAATTCATTAGGGGAAACAATCAGTGAGCATCAGTGCAAATTCTGCATCCTGGCGGGTGCGCGCGGCCGTTGCCGCAGTGTTGGGATCGGCGATGCTGCTACCTTCTCTGGCGCTCAGCGCCGAAGAGAAGAAAGACGACGACAAGAAGACGGTCGAGCTGGAAGAGGTCAAGATCACCGGCTCGCGCATCCTGCGCAAAGACCTGGAAAACAACTCTCCGACGGTAACGGTGGGTTCAGAGGCTTTCGACAACCGCGCCAACACAGCGATTGAAGATGTGCTGAACCAGTTGCCGCAGTTTGCCTCGAGCCTGGGCTTCGGCGGTGCGGGTGGCGATCGCGCGCGACAGAGCCAGCAGGGCCAGTCCGCCACGCAGTTCACCCCGGGTGGTTTCGCCGGCGCCGGACTTGACCCCTTGAACGTTTACTCCGCCAGCCAGACTGTGGGCGCGACCTCGGTCAGCCTGCGTGGCCTGGGTTCCAACCGCACGCTGCTGCTGATGAACGGCCGGCGCCTGGTGCCCGTGAATGCCAGCTACTCGGTGGATACCTCTTCGATTCCCTCCTCGGCGCTGCAGCGCGTGGAAGTCGTGACCGGTGGCGCCTCCTCGGCCTACGGCGCGGACGCCGTGTCGGGCGTGGTGAACTTCATCCTCAAGGACAACTACCAGGGCGCCGAGCTGGACCTGCAGTACGGTATCGCCGAAGTGGGCGACAACCAGAACCTGCGCCTGTCGGGCCTGATGGGCGGCAACTTCGGCGACGGCAAGGGCAACGCCCTGGTCGGCATCGAGTACTCCCAGCGCGGCGTGGCTTATCAGTCAAAGCGCGACATCTACAAGTCGCGTTATGCGAACCCCTATGTCGGTGCTGGCGGCAATACGGGCTTCATGCAGTTCGAGCCCACTCTCGTGGCCC
>Ga0164241_10003506_pt1 | contig 15749 bp, 13 predicted proteins | sample OricomyardsoilBY_FD_108780 | JGI IMG/M metagenome (GOLD analysis project Ga0164241, IMG submission 108780) | Backyard soil microbial communities from Emeryville, California, USA - Original compost - Back yard soil (BY) | ecosystem: Environmental > Terrestrial > Soil > Unclassified | place: USA... | reverse complement strand
GCGGCTTGAACGCGACGCGCGGCTACTCCGCGGCGGGCGAGCTGACGATGCAAGCCATCCTGCAATCACCGCAGTTCCTGTACCGCATGGATTCGGAACGAGCGCCTACACCGGAAACCGGCGCCATCGCTCTCGATTCATACCAGCTCGCTTCACGTCTTTCGTACTTCCTGACCAACTCGATGCCGGATCCTGCGCTGTTCGCCGCCGCGGACGCGGGCACACTGTCGAGCGCCGCGGAGATCGAGACGCAAGCCCGGCGCTTGCTCGAAACCCCTCGCGCCCAAGCGATGGTGCGTGATTTCAATCAACAGTGGCTGATGCTCGATCAGCTCTCGGGTCTGGCCCGCAACCCGCCCGACAGCATGGCCGACGTCAAGGGCATCGGTACGGACTACCGCGAGTCACTGCAGCGATTCCTCGACCAAGCATTTTGGGAGAAGGGCGATTTGCGCTCTCTCTTCCTGTCGCCGACCACATTCGTGAACGCACGCTTGGGGAGTGTGCTCGGGCTGCAAGCACCAGCGAGTGGCTTTTCTTCCGTCGAGAATCCGCCCGGAAGTGTCGGTTTGCTCTCTCAGCCCGGACTCATGGCGATGCTCGCGCACTCCGACCAATCCGGGCCGGTGCAGCGCGGTGTGTTCGTGCGCCAACGCATTCTCTGCCTAGAGGTTCCACCTCCGCCGCCAGGTCTCAACCCGGTTGCGCCCGATCCAGATCCGAACCTCACCACGCGCGAGCGCTTCGATGTGCATACCGCATCGCCGAGCTGCTCCGGCTGTCACAAGCTGATCGACGGAACCGGTTTTGGCTTCGAGAACTACGATCAGCTCGGCCGTTACCGCACGGTCGAGAATGGGCTGCCGGTCGACGCCTCGGGCGAGATGTTGGCCACCGGTGAAGCTGGGGTCGACGGTCCGTACAACGGCGTGGCCGAACTCTCGAACCGCCTCGCCACGAGCCCGCGCGTCGAGCGCTGCCTTTCGACCAACTGGTACCGCTACGCGATGGGTCGCGTCGAAACCGAGGCGGATGGCTGCAGTTTGCGTGAAGTCCAGCAAAAGTTCACCGCTTCGGGCGGCCAATTCAAGGAATTGCTAGTCGCCGTGACGTTGACCGACGCCTTCCGCTACCGCCCCGCCATTTCGGGAGACATGTGATGAACCGCGTGCGCAATAATCCTGAGCTGAGTCGTCGCCACCTTCTGCGCGCTCTGGGTGGCGCGGCCTTGGCGTTGCCGCTCTTGTCCTCGCTGCGCGCCGCTGCTGAGGGTGAGAGCTTCCCGAAGCGGCTGGTGTTGATGTACACGCCCAACGGCGTCATCTCGGATTCTTGGTGGCCTCAGAACATCACCAGCGAGACCAGCTGGGACCTGAACACGATCCACCAGCCGCTCGCGCCGTTCAAAAATCGCCTGCTGTTCCTCAACGGTGTCGACCTCACCGTGACGAATGACGGTCCCGGTGGCCTACACCAAAAAGGCATCGGAGGCCTGTTTACCGGCCAACAGCTGCAAAGCGGCGACCTATTCGTCGATGGTTGCGGGCAGCGCGCGGGCTGGGCCAACGGTATCAGCATCGATCAAGAGCTCGCCAAAACGTTGGCCGTCGGGACGCCAATCAAGAGCCTCGAACTCGGCGTGCGTGCGACGGAAAACGACGTGCAGGGGCGCATTGCCTATGCCGGTCCCGGCGCACCGCTCCCGCCCATGAACGATCCGAGTGAGGTCTTTCAACGACTGTTCAGCGGCTTCGGGCAAAACACGGATCAACTCGCTGAACTGCGCGCGCGCCGCAAATCGGTGCTCGATGCGGTGCAAGCGCAGTTCAAATCGGTTTCGGATCGAGTGAGCGCCTCGGACAAGCAAAAGCTGCAGGCGCACATGACGTTGGTGCGCGATCTCGAGACTCGCATGGCCATTTCGGGCAACGGTAGCGCGGCTTGTGTTGCGCCCGCGGTCCCGGCTGCGGTCGACGCCTCGAGCGAGGACGATATGCCGGCGATCGCCGGTCTGCACCTCGACATGCTGGCGACCGCGTTCGCCTGCGATCTCACGCGCATCGCGAGCTTTCAGATCTCGACTTCGCTCAACCACATTCGCTACCCCTGGCTGAATAGCTTGGGCGAGGGCCATGCTCTCTCGCACATGGGGCCGAGCGACGACGATGCCCGCACCCAACTGGTGAGCCGCCAAACCTGGCATAGCCAAATGCTGGCCAATTTCCTGACCCGCCTGAGCCAAATCCCGGAAGGTTCGGGCACCGTGCTCGATAATACGCTCGTGCTCTGGGGCAACGAGGTCTCTGAAGGCAACACGCATTCCCATCAGAGCATCCCGTTCCTGATGGCTGGCGGCGGCTGGTACTTCCGCACGGGTCGAGCCCTCCAATACAGCAACAATTCGCACAATGACCTATTGGTCTCGGTGTTGAACGCGATGGGCGCTCCGACGATGACATTCGGACAGCCCGATCTTTGCGGCGGCCCGCTGGCGAACCTGGTCTGAAGCCGCGGATCTTTGCATTCGGCTCGGATTTGCGCTTAAACGCCCGCATGGGCGTCCTCAATCGCGGCCTCTACGGACCTTTCCTGGCCCAGCTCGTGGTCGTGCGACGCTGCAACCTGTCCTGCACCTACTGCAATGAGTTCGATGAAGAGTCGGATCCGGTGCCGACGGACGTGCTCAAGGCGCGCATCGACAAACTCAAAGCGCTCGGCACCTTCAGCCTGGAGTTCACCGGAGGCGAGCCCATGCTCCACCCGGACATTACCGAGCTGATCCGCTACGCGCGCACGAAATCCTTCCATAAGGTGATGATGATTTCGAACGCGTACCTGCTGAACGAAAAGAAGGTGCGCGCGCTCAACGATGCAGGGCTGATGGAGATGCAAGTCAGCGTCGATGGCGTCTTGCCGAATGACATCACGGTCAAGGTGCTGAAGCCGATGCTGCCCAAGCTCAAGATGCTGTCGCGCACCGCAAAGTTTCCGATCGTGCTGAGCGCGGTGCTAGGCGCGACCAGCCCGGGTGAAGCTTTGAAGGTGGTCGAAGCCGCTCGCGAGTTCGGCTTTCGCCCGCGCGTCTTGGTGTTACACGACGGCAGCGGCCAGATGCACCTGGACGAAGCGGGGCAAGAAGCCTTCGCGCGCGTTAAGGAGATGCTCGGCGGACGGCGCTTCCGCGAAGCCCACGACTACCGCGAGCGGATCTTGCGCGAAGGCAGCGCGCCCTTCAAATGCCGAGCAGGCAGTCGCTACCTGTACGTCGACGAGTTCGGCGACATTCACTGGTGCTCGCAAACGCGCGGCGTGTTCAAAAAGCCGCTGCTCGAGTACACGAAAGCCGACCTCAAGACGCAGTTCTACACGAAAAAGACCTGCGCAGATGCGTGCACCATCGGCTGTGTGCGCACGCAGAGCGCGTACGACGAATGGCGCGGTCAGCCGCTCGATTTCGAAGGCCCGCGGCGTTTGCCGCTCGTGCAGGGCTGAAAAGCATTTTGACGCGAGACACCGGTCGCTTCGTCATCGACGCGCGCTACGTCACTTCTCGACCGAGTGGGATTGGCAACTGCGTGGCCGCGCTGATCGAGCGCATGCCTGCGTTGGCACCCGAGGCGCACTTTCATTTGTGGGCGCACCCCGAGCGGCCGATTCCGGTGAGCGCGCCCAATGTGACGACCTCGGTCGTGACCGCGCCCGCTGACGGCCTGCGCACGTTGTTGATGCCCGCGGCACTCGACCCGCTGACGAGCGCTGACGTCGTGCACTTCCCGTTCAGCTTGCTTGGACGCGGCTTGCCTTGCAGGAGCGTGGTCACCATCCACGACCTCATGTGGCTCGAAGCGCCGCACTTGGTCGATGCGCGACCCGTCGTCCACTCCGTGCGGGCCCAGTTCTACCAAGCCGGGATGCGCCAGGCTCTGCGCAGCGCAACGCGTTTGATCGCCGTGTCGCGCGCGACGGCGGATCGCATCCACGCGATTTCGCCCGAGAGCTCAGCGCGCGTGCGCGTGGTTCACAATGCCGCAGGTCCGGCGTTCGTTGCGCCCAGCGACCTCGGCGAGACGCAGCGCCGTGCCGCGACCCTGATCGGAAGTGACGCGCCGTACTACTTGGTGGTCGGAAAGAATGAGCCATACAAGGATCATCAGCTCGTACTCCAGGCATTCGCGCGGGAGGCGCGTGAGCGTGAGCTGCTGATCCTCGTGCAGCGAACACGAAGTGGCGCTGGGCTCTCCCGGCTCGCCCAGCAGCTCGGTATCTCACATCGCGTGCGTTGGCTACCGACGTTGTCGGAAGCCGAGCTAGTCACGGTCGTGCAGGGCGCGCGAGCGCTGTTGCAGCCCTCGTTGGTCGAAGGCTTCGGGATCCCCGTGCTCGAGGCGATGGCCGCGGGCTGTCCGGTGATCGCGAGCGACACGCCCGCGCTGGTCGAAGTCTTGGGTGGCGCGGGTTTGCACGCAAAGGTCGGCGACACTGCAGGGTTCGCGGCTGCCATCAACCGGCTGCGTTCAGGCTCCTTGCGTGATGAGCTGCGTGCTCGCGGGCTCGAGCGCGCGCGTGCTTTCAGCTGGGACACGGCCGCGCAACAGACAATCGAGGTCTATCGTGAAGCGGCAGCCGCGGAGGGACCGCGCGATGCTTGACGTGTTGGTCGACATGACCGCGCTCAACACGCCTTCGCGCGAGCGAGGCATTGGTCGCTACGTGAAATATCTGTGTCGTGCGCTCGCCACCCGCGACACCTCGTCTGATTCTGCAGCTCCCGGCCGTCGCTTACGCATTGCGGGGCTCGTGCGGCATCGTGGTCCCGTCGCCGGAGCCCTGGATGAAACCCTGCAATTTGAGGGCGATCCGCGAATCCGAGTGAGCACGTGGCAATACCAGCGGCACAAGCTGGAGCGGCGCCTGTTCTTGGGCGGCCTGGCGCGAAGGGTGGGCCCGAGGCTCTTGCATTTACCCGACCCGCCGGGCACGCCCATCGACATGCGGCAGCCGCGGATCGTGACCTGCCACGATCTCATTCCGCTGGTGCTGGCCAAGCAGTATCTAGCGCCCGTGCCCGGCGCGCGTACCTTGCAGTGGTTGCGTGACTACGCTCGCTACCGCACTGCGCAGCGCGTGATTGCGATCAGCGAGGCGACACGGCGTGACTTGATCGAGTACCTCGGCATCGCACCGGAACGCATCGATGTCGTGCACTCCGGCGTCGACCACGAGCGATTCACGGCTCGCGCTGCGGATGGCGAACGCGAGCTCGTCGTTCGTCGACTCGGGTTCGAGGCTCCGTTTCTGCTCTGCCTAGGCGCGAGTGATGCGCGCAAGAACCTCCCGTTGTTGGTGCGTGCGTTCGGTCAGAGCGGCGTCGCGCGCGACGTGATGTTGGTGTTCGCGGGGCCGATTTCGGCTCGCCAGCGAGAACGCTTGCTCGAGGCCGTGCGCGGCAGCCAAGTCGAAGGCCGCGTATCGATCATGGGTTACATCGACGATGCGTTGCTCGTGGCTTTGTACCGGCAGTGTTTGGCCTACGTCTTTCCGTCATCGTATGAAGGGTTTGGCTTACCGATCTTGGAGGCGATGGCGTGCGGGGCAGCCACGCTCACCAGCGGCCTGTCCGCGCTTGCCGAAGTAGCGGGTGACGCCGCATTGACGCTGCCTTCTTTGGATCAGGACGTGCTCGCGGACGGCATCGCGCGCATCACCAGCGACGCCGAGCTACGCGCGCGGCTCCGCGAACGCGGGCTCGAACACGTGAAGGCGTTTACTTGGGAACAGTGCGCGCAACGCACTTTGGCTTGCTACGCGCGCACCCTCGAGGAGGTTGAATCATGAATCCGGTGTGGCTTCCGCTGGCGGCTCTGGCTGGCCTCGGTTCGCTCGGCTTGCGCTATCGCGCACTTGTCAACGGTCCATTCGAGCCGACGCGCTACGTGTGGAGTCGGGGCCTCGGCTTGCTCTGTGATCACAACGGCGGCGTCGGCTTCGTCAAGGGCCAGCGCGGCGGTCGCGCCGCAATGCGCTTCGACCCTGCGCTGTTCGAGCGCGTGAAAGATGGCGATTTGGTGTGGATGCGGCTAATCGCGTTGCCGCAATTTTTGAGCGAAGCGATGCCCAGGATCAAAGCGCGCTTCGCCTTGGTCACGGGCGACGAAGATTGGGCGATCCCCTCGGGCTTTTCCGGCTCGCAGCAGCTGCTCGCGGATCCGCGGATCTTATGTTGGTTCAGTCAAAACTACGACGGCACGGATTCGAACCGCAAACTGCTGCCGCTGCCGATCGGGCTCGACTTTCACACGATCAGCAACGGTCGTAAGTGGGGACATTGGCCCGCCACTCCCGCCGCGCAAGAGGCGGAGCTCGAGGCCCTTCGCGCTGCCGCCCCGCCGAACTCCGAGCGGCAACTGCGCGTTCACGCGGATTTCCATTTCAACAAGCACAAGCAACAGGTTTGGGGTGACGATCGCGTCGCCGTGCAGCGCGCGCTCTCGGGCAATCCAGACGTGCAGTTTCAAACGCGAAAGGTCCCACGCACGGAACTCTGGCGTGAAAAGACGCGCTATGCCTTCATCGTCAGTCCGCACGGCAACGGGCTCGATTGCCATCGCACGTGGGAGTCGCTCGTGCTCGGCAACATCGTGATCGTCAAGCGCTCCTCGCTCGATCCTCTGTATGAAGGTCTGCCTGTCGTCATCGTCGATGATTGGAACGAGATCGAGGCGAGCAACCTGCGCCGCTGGCACGCACAGCATCGGCAAGCGTTTCAGGACCCGCAGGTTCAAGAGCGGCTGACCAACCGCTACTGGATCGAGCGCATGCGCAAAATCGTGGCTGAGCGGCTCGCTGAAGCCGGTGGAGCCCGCTGAAACCCGTGGCAAACGGCGGCCACTGGCCGAAACGTGTGCTAATCGGCAGGCCCTGACCATGGCCGGAACCGTGCATACGATCGTTTGCTTGTCGTCCCAGGATTGGGGCGATCGGATGTGGACCAACAAGCAGCACATCATGAGCCGCCTGGCCAAGCAGCACCGGGTCATCCACATGGATTTCCGGGTTTCTTCGCCAATTACCTTTGCTGCGCGTGCGCTGCGCCACGATCCCTCACTCGCCTTCAAACCGAGCCGGTTGTGGACTGAAGGGATCTTGCCAGAGCCGGGATACGGCAATCTCTACGTGGGTAAATCTTGGGGTCCGCCTGGGCTCGAGCTCTTGCCGCAAACCAACCGCATGCGCGGTCACTTCCAATACGACGAAAAGGTGCGCGTCGTGCAGGAGTTCCTGCATCGCGAACGCATCCGTGACGCGATCATCTGGGTGTATCACCCGGGCTTCGGTGAAGCTGCCTTCCGACTCGAACGCAAGCTCTTGGTCTATGATTGCGTCGACGAATACACCGCTTTTCCGGCTTACAAGGACTGCAAAGAGTGGCTCTCCGCGCGAGAGGAGGGGCTGTGTCGTCGCGCCGATCTGGTGTTCACCACCGCGCCCGCGCTGTACGAGCGAAAGCGCGTCTTCAATCCTGAAGGTACGCACTACGTGCACAACGTGGGTGACGCCGATCACTTCAAGCAAGCGCTCTCATCGACCACGAACGTCCCCGCAGATTTGGCAGCGTTGCCCAAGCCGCTGATCTTGTTCGTTGGCGCGGTCAGCAACTACAAGTTGAACATCGATTGGCTGCTCGAGCTCGCTCGCACTCGTCCCAACTACCACCTGGCCCTGATTGGCCCGATCGGCATCTCGGACCCGAGCACGAACGTCTCCAAGCTGAAGGCCATGCCCAACGTGCACGTGCTCGGCACGCGCGACTACTCGGTGCTGCCCGCTTACCTCAAAGGCTGTGACGTCGCGGTGATCCCGTACCGCTTGAACGAGTACACCGAGTCGGTCTTCCCGATCAAATTCTTCGAATACATGGCGACGGGCAAGCCGGTTGTCGTTTCACGCTTACCGGCGCTCGACGGCTACCTCGATTCCGTGCGCGTCGCCGACGACGAGCACTCGTTCGTGGCCCAGTGTGACGACGCGATCGCCAGCGGCGGCGCTGGCGCAGAGGCGCGCATCGCGCTCGCCGAAGCGAACTCGTGGTCCAAGCGGGTGAATGACTTGATGGGGCACATCGAGCGGAAGCTCGCCACTCTCTAGCCCCAAAAGTCCTGAAAAAACCAAGACCGGTTCGTTTTTCCAGCTCGCTGCCGGTGCTGAATCTCGGGGCGAGCTTCGTGCAATTGTGCTAACTCGCAGCCAGATGAAGTCGCAGCCTGCCTTGGCTATCTGGATGGATCCGGTCGAGTTCTCGCAATTGCGAGCGATCATCGAGACGCTCGCGCCGCGAATCTGCTTGGAGTGGGGCAGCGGCGGCAGCACCCAGACGCTTTTGGCGAGCTTCCCGTTCATCGAAGAATACGTCAGCGTCGAGCACAATCGCGAGTGGCACGACAAGGTGAAAGCGATCGTTACCGATCCGCGCTTGCGCCTGTTTCACGTCGCTGCCGACAAGCCGCTCACCCTGCCAAAGCCAACTGCCAAGCAGAGTGAAGCGTGGGACTTGCAAGCGGAGCTCGAGCCGGACGTCATGGCCTCGTACGTGGGGTTGCCTCGCACCCTCGGCCGAACTTTCGACTTCGTACTCGTCGATGGTCGTGCCAGGAATTTTTGCGTGCGCGAGGGCTATCAGTTGCTGCGCTCGGGAGGCGTGCTCGTCGTGCACGACGCGCAGCGTGAAGACTACGCTGCGGTGCTCGCTGAATTCCCGCGTTCTGTCTTCCTGACGCCCTGGCGCCAAGGACAGATCTGGTTCGTTCGGAAGCCCTAATCAACAGATGGCGACTTCGCATTCCGAGCAGGCGAGTGTTCTCGTTCTGGGGAAGATCCTTGCGACGCTCTCGGAAGCGATTGTTCCGCTGGTCATCGTTCGGCTGCTCGGCAAGGCGGACGTCGGTATTCTGTCGGGCCTGCTACTGATTTACTCCACGGTCGCGCTGGTGCTGACGGCGGGCTTTCCGGAAACCCTGACCTTCTATCTACCGACGCGCCCGGCAGCCGAACGCAAGGCAATCGCGCGGAAGGTGGGCCAAGCGTTGCTGTTGATGGGCGTGCTCGGTGGCGCGGTGTTGCTCGGAATGAGCCTCGCCGCGCGTTATGCGCCGAGCCTCGCGCAGGGGATGATCAAGGGTGAAACGACGCCCTCCGCGGCGGACTCTCTGAAGTACTTAGCCCTGTTTGCGCTGTATCCCATCGCTGATTTGCCGGGTCGCATGTTGCCGAACTTGCTCATTGTCGAGCAACGTTCGAAAGCAGCAGCAGGCGTCGGCATCGTGAAGGCCGTGGGCAGCTCCGCTGCAGCGCTCGTTCCCGTGGCGCTGGGCGCCCCGCTGTGGGTCGTGGTTTTGAGCATCGCCAGCTTTGGTGTGCTGTTCGGAGTGGTGCTCATCTACTACATCCGAGCGCTTTACCCGGGGGTGCCGAACATCGAATCACCGGTCGGGATGGACAAGCTGCTTCGCTTCGGATTGCCGCTCGGTCTCACGGACATCGTATCGATGCTGAACAATCAGCTCGACCGCTATTTGATTGTGTTCTTCTTTCCGGTCGCCGCGCTTGCGGAGTATCAGGCTGGCGCCTGGCAGATCCCGATCGTCACGACCATTCCGTACACGATTGGCGCTGTTTACGCACCGCGCTTCGTGGAGCTGTTCAGTCAAGGTAAGAACCAGGAAGCGATCGATATCTGGCGGCAATCTGCGCTCAAAACAGCACTCTTGATCGTCCCCATCACGATGGTGTTCGTGGTCGCGGCCGAAGAAGCGATGGAGCTTTTGTTCACCGCTAGCTATCTGCGGGCGGCGCCCGTGTTCCGCTGGTATTGCGTGCTCACGCTCGGGCGAACCGCAGCCTTCGGCTCGATCATCGTAGCCGCCGGTACGCCGCGTTTCGTATTTCAGGCGGCGGTGTTCTCGTTGTTCAGTAACGCGGTGCTGTGCTGGGCGCTGGTACATCTCGTCGGCTTCAACGGGCCAGCGATGGGTACCGCGCTCGCCTTCATCCCCACCGTGATCTACTACTGCTATTGCATCGCTCTTGCCACGAAGGTCCCTTTCAGCAACATCTTCCCGCTGTTTGGCTACCTGCGCGTGCTGGTGGTCGGCGTGCTCGCGTCGCTCCCCGCGTGGTGGTTCAAGTCGGTTGTCGCTTGGCCGGCTGCGGCGCGCTTACCTGTCGAGGCGCTGCTCGTGCTCGGTAGCTTCGGGCTGCTCGGAAGCTTATTCGGTGAAATTCGCCGCACGGACTGGGCGTTCTTGGGCAATTGGCTGCGCCTGCGTATGCTTCGTGAAAGCTGAGCAACGATGACCAAGCTTCCGCGGCTGATCAGTCTGGTTCCACAGCGCTTCGAGGATGGCGGGTTTTCTGGCGTACCCCGCTTCGATTGGGAATTGCGTAAGGCGCTGCCCGAGGTTCAAAGCGTCAACACCAAATGGAAGACGCGAGCTTGGCTGCGCTGGCTTGCGTTGCGCGAGCCAGACGCGATCGTGATCACCGGCAACGAGACCTCGCTGATGGTCCCGGATCGGTTGCGCACCGTGGTCATGCACCACGGCTGCGCGCAGACGCACTTCGATCGCGATCCCGCGTGGCGTGGCCGAATGGAACGCGGATTTTGCCAAGCGCAGCGTGACATGTACTTGCGCCCGAATCGCTGGTTCGTCTCGATTGCGGCTTGGACGGCTCAGCAGTTCTCGCAGCACCACGGCGTACCCCCCGCTGAGCTGCTGCCGAGCTGGGTCGAAGCCATTCCGCGTCGCGCCGTTCACAACGCGCGGCCCATTGTGCTCGGTGATTTTCGCACCGTGAATAAGGGCAGCGACGTGATCGAACAGCTGCGAAAGGCCATGCCCGAGGTCGAGTTCAAGACGCTCGTGTGCACGTACGAGGGGCGGAAAGAGGTGTACGCCAACGTCGACGCTTACCTGTGCCTGAGCATGTCCGAGGGCGGCAGCTTCTCGGTCTCGGATGCGGAAGCGACCTGTTTACCTTTGGTCACCACGGACGTCGGCAACTACCTCGAGTACACCGCAAGCCAAGTCATCCCCTGGCAACAGCGCGGTGACGTGGAGCTGGTCAAGAACGAGGTGGCTCGCGCGCTGTCGCATCCGCGCGGACCGAGTTTTTTCGAGAGCTGGACCTTCGACAAGTGGCGTAAATCCTGGCGAACTCTGCTCGAGCGAGTAGCCGACGTGAAACACCGTGACCCAGTGCTAGGAGCTTCGAGGTGAATCTCGGGCATTGGTTCTTGCCGAAACAAGGCCGCCTTTCCGCGGAAGATCGGCGCTTGCTCGCGCGCGTGCCCTCGCTGTTCCCGGCGCGCTGGCAGATCGCCCTCTTGCACCCAGCGCGCGAAGACGTACAGGTCGAAAAGCGCTTCGACGCGATCACGCCGCGCCGTTGGGATCTGCGTTTTCGCAGCGCTCAGCGCTATGACGTGCTGGTTGCCGGGCGCATCCCGGGGTTTGCGCCTGCAAGTGCGCCTTTTCGCGCGGCCCTCGGGTCTTGCCAGCTGCTGCTGACGCTCGATGCGACTTCGAGCACCGCTACCAGCGTAGAACCGCTGGCTCAGCTAACTGTCGAAGGCGGCACCTTGCGCGCATACCGCGGTGAGCTCACCGATCCGCTGCTGCGCGTCGACGACTATCCGACCGGTGTGCGTCCGATCCTGGAAGATCTCAGCTTGCTCCACGAGGTGCTCTCGCAGATTGACGCTGCGGGACTGCTTTTTCACCTAGGCGTCGTGCCCGCGCTGCTGGACGATCGCATGACTGCGTACTTGCGCGGGTTGTCGCAGCTCGTGGTGAGCATGCATGGCTTCGAGCACGGCTATGCCAAGCACTCCGAGATCTTGATCCGCGCGGGTGATCCCTTCAACCAGCGTGGCACGGTGTCGGGCTTCGATGAATTCTCCGGTCGAGATTACGCCGAGATCTTGCCGAAGATTCAAGAAGGGCGTCAGCTGCTCGAAGCACGATTAGGCCAGGTGCCCCTGAGTTACATTCCGCCGTGCAACGAGGGCAACCGCAGTACCGGTCGTGCGTTGCTGGCCACCGGCTTCGAGTATGTGCTGAGTGAAAAGCCGATCCCCGGTTGCGAGCTACCGCTGATTCGCTCCGACTTCTACGACCGCTCTTCGGCGTTCTCACCGGAAATGCGGCCCAATGTGGCATCACTGCACGCGACCTGGGAGGCGGACATGTTGCGCGCGGGCGACACGCAGTCATTGCCATGCTTCCTCTCTGCTCTGGTCAAGCAACGCGCTGAGGCGCGCGGCCAGGTCGAGCACGTTGCGGGGGAGTTGCAACGTGCGTTGAGTCGCGGCTGACTCAGCGAGCGATGCGCTCGAGCACGATGCGCTGCGCGCGCGGCTTCGTATTCTCGATTCGAAATGTTTTCACGACACGGGCGGCTTCGCTCTTCGCCAATGAGCGAGACCGCGCGTGAATGATGGCCAAAGGCTGACCGCGGCTGACTCGGTCACCTTGCACCGCGCAGAGCTCGATGCCGGCGCTCGGGTCGATTGCTTGATCAGCGCGCGTGCGACCCGCACCTAGCGCGATCCCCACCAGTCCGAGTTGGTAAGCGTCACACGCGGTCACGTAGCCCGCGCGAGGTGCCAGGACCTCGAACTTGGCTTTGGAATTCGCCAACCGTTCGGGATGTTCGACCGCGCGCACATCACCGCCGTGCGCTTTGACCATGCGCAAAAAGCGCTCGAACGCCGAACCGTCCGCCAAGGCGCGTTCGAGCCGTGCTCGCGCGCGCTTTGGAGTGCGCTCCGCTTTGCCGAGCAGCAACATCTCTGTCCCTAGAGTCAGGGTCAGCTCGCGCGTATCGGCAGGCCCTGCATTCTGAAGCACTTCGACCGCCTCACGCGTCTCGAGGCCGTTGCCGATGGTGCGTCCAATCGGAGCATCCATGGCAGTGAGCAAGGCCACGACCCGCTTGCCCGCCGCAGTGCCGACGCGCACCAGCGCTCGAGCGAGCGCGCGCGCCGACTTCAGCTCCTTCATGAACGCGCCTTGCCCGACTTTGACGTCCAACACCAAGCCGTCGATCCCCTCGGCCATCTCCTTCGACAAAATGCTGGCGACGATCAGCGGAATGCATTCGACGGTCGCGGTCACGTCGCGCAGCGCGTAAATGCGGCGATCTGCGGGCGCTAGTTCGGCGCTCTGGCCAATCATCGACGTTCCTACTTCGCGCACCACACGCTCGAAGCGCGCGGGGCTGAGCTCCACCTGGTAACCGGGAATGGCCTGCAATTTGTCGAGCGTGCCGCCGGTGTGACCCAAACCGCGGCCGGAGATCATCGGCACAGCGACACCGCACGCGGCAACGAGTGGCGCGAGACAAATGCTGATCTTGTCGCCCACGCCGCCCGTCGAGTGCTTGTCGACCTTCAACGACCGCACCGAGGGCAAGCGCAACACCTTTCCGGAATGCAGCATGGCCTCGGTCAAAGCGACCGTTTCGCGGTCGGTCATCCCGCGCGCGAACACGGCCATCAGCCAAGCGCTCATTTGGTATTCAGCGACGCCTCCGGCGCTGAACTGCGCGATGAATTCGCGAATCTCCTCGGCTGAGTGAGCGTGCCCGTCGCGCTTGCTCCGGATCATTTCGACCGGGTTGAATGGCCCTTTCATGAATCGGGGGAAGCGTACTACTTTACCGGCTACTCGTGGAACGCGCGCGCGGCAGGCCCAAGGGCAAATTCACTCAACATCGCCGGCTGGATCGCCTGCGCGAGATATTGGAAAAGCATCCGCGCGGCATTTCGCTATACGACCTGGCCGATGCGCTGTCCGTGACGGTGCGCTCGATGCGCCGCTACCTGAAAGAAATCGAGCGCGAGTACGACTTGGAGAGCGTGCCCGCCCGCGGCGGCGGACCGCTCTTGTGGAAGGTCCGCTCGGGTGAAGTGCCGCGCAAAGTCGAACTACGACGCACGCAGGCGTACGCGCTGCTCGCGGCGCGCCGTCTGTTCGAGCCGATGCGCGGCTCCGCGCTATTCGAGGAAATCGACCTCGCGGTGGGCAAGCTGTTGGCGTTTGCGCAGCGGCCCGGCCGCGGTCCGAACGCGGGCCTGGCGGACGCGCGGCTCGAGGATCGCTTCCTCTATCTGCCGCACGCCCCCAAAAACTACGCTGAAAAGACGGAAGAGCTCGACGACCTGTTCCAGGCCGTGTCCGACCTACGCCCATTGCGCTTGTCATACAAGAGCGCGTTCAAGGCTGACGAAGAGCGGATCACGATCCACCCGTACGCCTTGGTATTGCATCGCGATTCCGTGTATTGCGTCGGGTTGCACGTCGACAAAGCCGAGGTCCGCACCTTCGTGCTCGACCGCATGCGAGACACCGAATGCGCAACGACCGAGCGCTTCGATCTCCCGCCTGATTTCCAAATCGACCAGTATTTTCAAGGCGAATTCGGGATCTGGAAGGATCCGAAGCCCCACCGAGTGGTGATCGACTTCGACGCTCGCGCCGCCGAATACGTGCGCATGCGCAAGGTTCACGCCTCGCAGAAGCTCGCGGCCATCGGTGGCGGCGGCGTGCGACTGACGATGACCGTCGGCAACTTGAACCAAGTCGTATCTTGGGTGCTCGAATGGGGCGCGCGCGCCAAAGTGGTGGAGCCGGAAGAGCTCGCGGAGCGCGTGCGCGAAGAGCTTGAGGGTGCCCTCGCCCTGTACGCAGGCATGAAGCGCACGCGAAAGCCCGTGAAAAAGTGAGGCGGAAGCGCGCAACCAGCCGACTATTTCGCGCGAGTTAGCGGGTTTTCGCTACGATTGACCCCAGCTTCCCTGAACGAAACACCCAGAAGAGCGCCGAGCCCGAGCAGCCGGAGCAATTGAACGCTAGTGCGGCGCCAAATTCGTAGTATAGGGAGTCGGCGCAACATTTCGGGAACGATCTCCGTTCTCGCCGATGGGCGCTACGTTTAGGTGGTTCTAATGGCTGATGGTAAAATCAAGAAGTTGACTGACAAGGGATTCGGTTTCATCGAGACCGCAAGCGGGGAAGACGTGTTCTTCCACATGTCAGCCGTTGAAGGTGTTCGTTTCGAAGACCTGCAGCAGGGTCAGGCCGTGTCGTTCAACAAAGGCCAGGGCCCCAAGGGTCCGCGCGCCGAAAACGTGCGACCTAGCTGATCACCAGGGCGGTTTAACCGTCCCGTTGGAACGGGAGCTTTGCCAACCAAAGCTCCCGTTTTCAGTTTGTGCAGTTTGTCGTTTGTGAGAGTGGGGCGATCTCAACCCAGCATCGCACCCCACATCGCGCGCCGTTCCCGGCGCGTCCCGAAGCGATGTCCGGCGATCTCCGGCGTGCGAGCCCGCTTGGCGTGAAGGTCGTCGTCGATGCGGTTACGCGCGGCCGTGACGCGGATCGCTATTGCCTCGCAAGGCTAACGGCAGCCCCACGAGTGACGAATCGCTCAAACGTCACTGCGCAGCAGCTGGTGTTCGATCGCTTTCGTGCCGAGTACAACAACGTCAGGCCGCACGAGGCACTCGGGCAAAGCCCCCCCATCAGCCACTACTCGAACTCGCCTCGCCAATGCCCGACAAGCACCAAAGCCCCTAATACCCGGATGGAATGAAGGTGCTGAAGGTCGACGCCCAAGGCAACGTCAAGCCACTCAACCAAACCAAAGTCCGCCTTTCAACACTGCTCGGTGGTGAGTACGTCGGTCTCCTG
>Ga0164241_10003505_pt1 | contig 15752 bp, 16 predicted proteins | sample OricomyardsoilBY_FD_108780 | JGI IMG/M metagenome (GOLD analysis project Ga0164241, IMG submission 108780) | Backyard soil microbial communities from Emeryville, California, USA - Original compost - Back yard soil (BY) | ecosystem: Environmental > Terrestrial > Soil > Unclassified | place: USA... | reverse complement strand
TGCCGTCAATGAAATGGCGGATGACGATGTATTTGCCGTAATTGGACAGGCCGGCTTTCTGGTTCACATACATCACCGTGCCATCGGCGGTCGCCATCACGGGATCGGTCGGTTCGCCGTGCCGGTCCGTGTGCAAATGAATGATGTCCAGTCCCTCGTGCATCTGCCAGCCGTCGGTGCGGACACAGCCGAAACTGCCGCTCGCCGCCGGACGGTCCGGCGACGTGGGCGCGAAAAACTTCGCGTCACCGCCCGGCTCATACAGCGCGTGGTTCGCCGTGGGAAATTGGAAAGGTGATTGCGCGGGCGATTTCACCCCCCCCGCCAGCAGGATCACCGGCATCAAAAAAACAAATGGTTTCATCATTTTATTTTGCGCCGGCATTCTTTTTGGCCTGATTGTTCAGGCCGGCCACGATCTGTTTGGCCTCATCGCGCGATGCGTCCGGGGTGAAGGAAAAGACGCCATTTGCGATGCGATGCGAAACGATCGGCGCGGCGAGCCAGCGGCTGTCCTTCGTCTGATCGCTCCACTGGCTGAAGACGGCGATGTGCCGGCCGGAATTGGCCGAAGTATATTGCTCCAGGATCCAGGTGCCGCTCTCGTCGAACTTCACTTCAATGGCATAGCCGCCCGGCGTTTGCAGCAAGGTGGCGCCGGCGACGTTGGCCTCCGTCAAAAACGGTTCGCGGCTGATCGTCACCAGCACCGGGCTGGCGCGCAGCACGGAAATCGTCTCGCCGCTGCCGGGCACCTGCGCGCGGTTTTCCAGATGCAGCCGCAACGACGCCACTTTCTCATCCGTCTTGTTTGTTTGGCAGCCGGTGACCGCCAGCAGCGCCGCCAGCAGCGGCAGCAAATAAAGATTGAATCGCAGCGCGTAAAAATTCATAGTGCAGACACAAAATCGCAACCAGCGAGCAATGTAAAGATTATATGGGAAAACAACACAACAAAGCCGAACACAAAAAGCGCCGCAAAAGCTACGTCAAACGGAAAAAAGCCGTCATCAAGACCAAGAAGGCCGCCGCTAAAAAATCCTGATCCATGCCCGTCGTTCACCGAGGCCGTCTCCCGACGGCCTTTTTTATTTTTCACGAATGAGACGCCGGCGCCAGCCCCGTTGACATTGAAACATGGAACCTCAAATCATCCCACTGCCGCATTGAAACAGCATTGACGCCGCCGGCAAATCCGCCTACGGTCGCCGCCTTAAAATGACTCCATTTGTCCGGCTCTGGATTTTGATCTCCGTCTTTGCCAGCCTCGCCGGCTGGACCTTGTCGGCGCTAGGCGAGTTGAACCGTGGCGGCTATGCCATTAGCTTTGTCATTTTTGTTGGTTTCCTGGTGTGGCAGTGGAAACCGCTGGGGTTAATCCCCGGTAAAATTAGTTTTCGCCGTCTCCGCCGCCCGCTGCCATTTTGCTTCGCCGCGCTGGCCGGCCTGATTTTATTGGGCGGAATGCTATATCCGCCGAGCAATTATACCGGGCTGACCTACCACATTCCCCGTGTGCTGCAATGGCTCGCGCATGACGGGTGGTTCTGGATTCACACGTCAGTCGTGCGGATGAATTTCAGCGGCTGCGACTTTGAGTGGTTGAACGTGCCTTTGCTGCTTTTCACCCAATCTGACCGCGCATTATTTCTGCTCAATTTCATCCCGTTTCTATTCTTGCCGGGGTTGGCTTTCAGCGTTTTTACGCGCCTTGGTGTTCGCCCCCGGGTTGCGTGGCAATGGATGTGGCTGCTGCCGACGGGATACATCTTCATACTCCAAGCCGGCAGCATTGTGAATGATGCTTTTACCGCGATTTATGCGCTGGCGGCGATTGATTTTGGCTGTCGCGCCTGGGAATCACGCTGGCTTCGCGACCTGTGCTTTTCGCTGCTGGCAATCGCGCTGATGACCGGCACCAAGGCGACCAGCCTGCCGTTGCTTTTGCCGTGGCTGGTCTTGGTTTTCAGGCTGCTGCCATTACTCCGTCAAAGCTGGCCGGCGACATTGCTGGCAGCGGCGCTGGCGACCGGCGTTTCGTTTTTTCCAATGGCATTATTGAACAAGATTCATTGCGGCGACTGGCTGGGAACGTCCACCACATCCGCCCAGTTTGAGATACACCAGCCGCTGGCCGGCGTCATTGGCAACGCCTTCCAACTGACGCTGGACAATTTTGTGCCGCCGGTTTTTCCGTTGGCCGGCTGGTGGAATGTTCACGCACCATTGATGATGCCCCGCTTTATCACGGATGCGGTTAACGCCAACTTCGACACGGGATTTTTTACCGTCGGCGAATTGCCGACGGAAGATTGGGCGGGTGTCGGCTTTGGCCTCAGCGTATTGCTGGTGGTTTCAATTCTTGCCTCGCTTTGGAGGCGTAAAGCCGTTCCGCAACTCGCGGTTCACACCGCAATTCCCTCCTGGCTCTGCCGGTGCGTGTTGTTGGCTGCATGGATTTCATTGCTTGCTTACAGCGTCAAATCGGGGCTGACGACGGCGGCCCGTCTGGTGGCGCCATATTATGCGCTGTTGATTCCCTCGCTGCTGATCAGCCCGGCTCTGTCAAAAATAGTCAGCTATGGCTGGTGGCGGGTGCTGACCGGCATCGTTTTGATTTCTGCGTTTGCCGTGTTAATCACGTCGCCGGACCGCCCGTTGTGGCCGGCCAAAACCATTTTATCTATATTGCACGAGCAGCACCCGCAGCAACGTCTGGTCGCCCGCGCCCTGAATATTTATACGGTTTATTCGGAACACTTTGATGCGCTGGCCGGTGTGCGTGCGCTTTTGCCGCAAAACATCAAAACCGTTGGCTTCATTGGCACGGCTGACGACAGCGACATTTCGTTATGGCGGCCCTTTGGCAAACGGCGGGTGGAACATTTTCTATTGACCGACCCGCCGGCGCTGATTCGGCGGCAGGTCGAATACGTCGTGGTGGGCGGACGCAATCTGGAGGAAAAAAACATGACCCTTGAAGCGTGGCTGCAACAATCCGGCGCGAAATTAGTAGCCACCACCAATGCTACGTTGAAAGTCAGCGAGGGATCGCAGCCGTGGTATGTGACGCAGTTCAACCCTTGAACACAATGTTTAAGCCCGATCCAATCGCAAGAACATTGGCCAAGATTTAGGAAATGTTCGCTCGTTCAAAAACGAAGAGATGATTCAAGCCAAGCTGGAACGATTTCCGCCGGAGCAGCAGGAAATGGGGTGCCGGAAAAATCTCCACCGTTTGTTCCACCCGGTAGCCGTGGTGTTCCTCCAGCGACATGCCATCCACGAGATGAAAAAATTTCAGCACCGCCAGAATCCGGTCAACTTGCGGTGACGGCACGGTGATCAACAGTTTTCCGCCCGGCCTCAAAAACCGTTCGCAGCTCTCGCCCAGCGCCGCATGGGCCGACGGCGGGAAATGTTCCAGCACCGCTAGTAGAGTGATGACATCAAATGGCCCGGCGGAAGGCGGCACGGCTTCGGGGAAATTTCCCGGCAGCAATTCGCAGCCGTTCACGCTCGTTTTTTCAGGCAATGTTGGGTCCACGCCCAGACTACCGCTCCCAACGCAAGTTCCGAGCCGTTGAAACAAGGCTCCATCCGCGCTGCCGATGTCGAGAATTTTTGAGCCGGGTGAAATAAACCGGCGCACTTTGGCAATCCGCCAGCGTTGAAGAATCCGGTCGGTGAATTTCATGTGTGGTCAATGTGCGGAATTATCCGGCGACCATCGGGTCACGGTCTTCAACCCCAGCACGCTCATAAAAAAACTGGAGAAAACCGTCTGGACTCCAAGTAAAATGAGCGTGGCGGCGGGGATGAGGCGGCGCAGGTTTTCTTCTGTGGATGGCAGCAGGCCGAAGTGAACTTGTTGCCACAGCCACAATGCGCGCAAGAACATCGCCAGTCCCAGCAGCAATAGCAACAGGCCGATGGCAATGCCTTTTTCCAGCGTAAAAATTTTGAACAGGCGCGTCAGCTTGGGGTCTGCCGGCAAAAGCCCTTCCGCAATGGCGAAGGTTTTGGTGTAAAAAGCGAAGGCCACCAGTTGAAACCCAACGACAACCGACATGGACGACATCATCAGCGTGCCGACATTCAAATGGATGTTTCCGATTTGAAGGCCGCGCACCGCCAGCACTGCTGACAAGAGCAGCCCGAACACTGAAAGGAAAAGTCCCGGAGCCAGAAACAACCAGCGAGGCGAGTAGATGAGCATGAATCGTAGGTGCCGCCAGCCGTCGCGCCACGGCTTCAAATGCGGCGGACGGGAGCGTCCGTCCTTATGCAGCGTGACGGGCACTTCGGAAATTTTTAATTGTTTCAACGTGCCTTTGATGGCCATTTCCGAGGCGAACTCCATGCCGATGGTTTGCAGTTCCATTTTGCAATAGGCGGACTTGGTGAGGCCGCGCAGCCCGGAGTGAAAATCATGCACGGGACACTTGAAAAACAACCTCCCGATGGCGGTGAGCACGGGATTGCCGATCCAGCGGTTTTTCCAAGGCATCGCGCCGGGCAGAATGACGCCGCCGCCGGCGGGCAGACGACAGCCCATGATCAACTCGTCGCCCTGCTTGAATTTTTCCACGAACCGGTCCGCCTGGGAAAAATCATAGCTGTCGTCGGCGTCGCCCATCAAAATCCATTCGCCCCGCGCCGCCTCGATGCCGCCGCGCAAGGCGTGGCCATAGCCTTTTTCACTTACCGGCACCACGCGGGCGCCGAGCTTTTCCGCGATGGCCTGCGAGCCGTCGGTGCTGCCGTTGTCGGCGACCAGAATTTCGCCCGTGACTTCGGCGCGTTCCAGCCCGCGCCGGGCCTTCTCAATGCAGCGGGCGATGGTTTCCGCTTCATTGAGACACGGCATGAGGATGGTCAGTTGCACGGGTTTGTCTGGCACGCGATGGAAAGGTTTTATACACGTTGCACCGGGGGCTTGGCGAGAACGGGTTGCAAAAATCCGGCGGGCAATTTATCGCCGTCAACGCCGTTGGTCACCGGCGTGATTTCTTTGGCCGCTTGGATTTTACCGCCGCCAACTGAATGGCGCGGCGCGCCCATTCGACCAGTTCCAACGGCTGTTCCAGAATTTCCGGAGGCACCTCGTGATACGCCATCGTCATCACTTTGCCCTTCATCTCATAAGTGAACGGCCCCATGCCGCGCGCGCTGTATTCCACCTGCGATTGCGCGTCCGTTTTGAAAAACAGCCGGCCTTCGTCCAGGATTCCGAAAAACTTGTCGCCGGCATAAAGCCCGTGCGCGCCGAACATCGCCCGCGCCCGCAATTCCGGCAGCGCGCTTAATTGATCGAACACAAAAGCTTTGAAGGAATCAGCAGAGTCATTCATGGCTGCAGCCATCCCAGGGAAAGGATCATTATTTCAAAACCGTGGTGTTATCGGCCAGAAACTGCCAGTCGCCGGCATCAGCAGGTGAATAACTAAGCGAAAATGACCCGGTCGAAATGATGGGGCCGGTCCACCTGTGCATCTCCGTATGACCATCAGCAAATGACACCCCGGCGGCTTTATCATGATAGTTTGCAGGAAGGTCAATAATATCTTTAGTGATTGGATCACATTCGGTTGCAAAACCACCGTCATTCATAGATGCCGGATTCTCGTCAATAAACACAAACGTGCTGGCCGGCTTGACGATTTCCGTCAATTTTGCGTAAGTGCGATACTTGGTCGCCGGCAGCCATTGGCCGGCGTCAAAGACTTGACTCATGGAAATGCTGCGGACACTCGGATAAGCCTTGCCCGCAATGATCCAAGTGGTGAGGTCCGCCGGACATTTGAAAAAGGAAGCACTTTTGCCAACATAATTATACAAGGGGGAATTGGTGAGCGTGTTGACATCCCAATTATAGGGTGTGTTTTGAGCATTGCCTTTCAGCCAAATGGGACGTCCGTTAAAAAATCCCGTGCCTGGTGGATTATCCAAGGACGCGACCAGCATGGCACCATTATCGTCGGCATACATCTGCCAAGCCCGCACCATCTGGCGCTGATTTTGCAGGCATTGGAAGGCGGCGGAATTCGGTTTCGTGCCGGCCAATGCCGGCAGCAGCAACCCGCCTAAAATCGCAAAGGTGACAACCAGCACCAGCAACTCGGTCAACGTGAAGCCGTTGACCTTCGCGGCATTGAAAATGAGCGGGCGTTCTATTTTCATAATGTCAAGGACTCGCAACGATGCGATAAAACCGCTGGCCGATCATGGGCGCCGGGTCGCTGACATAGCCCTTGGCGCCGGTAAATGTCACGTTGCCCGGCAGGTCCTGCCACACCGGGTCGGCGAGATTGGTGGTGAACTGGGCCTGATATATTTTCCCCGCCGCCAGTGGCCAGGCCAGAGTGGGATTGGAATTAAAAACGCCGTTCGGAACCAGTTGCACAAAAAACATGGCGGCGGCGTTGGTCGTGCCGGCTTCATCGGCGCCGATGAACGGCAGGGCGGCAAGATTGACCGCAAAAATATCGCTGCCCGTGTTGAAATCCGACCCGGCGATGTCCGGCGCCCGGCTCTGAAAAAAGAGCGATTGACTGTCCGCGCTGAAGACCGGCTGAAGCGAACGGTCGGCCGCCGAGGAACTGCCGTCGGCGTTCACGCTCACGAGAATGGTGGCGTGGCTGGCCGTATCATAAACAAACAAATCAGGCGCGTCGTTGAAATCAAACGGCACCAGATTCGTGGCGGAACTGCGATAGGCGATGAACCGGCCATCAGGACTGATGGTCGGCGAATCGGAACTGGAACTGCCGCCGCCGGTGAAATCGTAGTTCTGGCTGATCAACACGTTGCTGGCGGATTGGAAATCGTAGAGATAGACGTTCTCTATCGCTGGAATACCGGTGGCGCTCAACGCATACGCGAGCCGGCGGCCATCATCAGAGAATCTCAAGGTCGCATGGGTTGAAAATGTTCCTCCGGTATTCAAAGTAGTAACGGTCTTTGTCGCTAGGTCCACGGCAAACAAGCTGATAGATGAGTTTGCCAAATAGGCGAGCTTTTGCCCGTCCGGGCTGATCGCCACGGCAAAACTGTTGATTGCGGTAAAATTGGTATAAGTTCGCGCGGCAAGCTGCGAGTTCCAGACAAATAAAAATTTTCCCAAGCCCGGCGGTGCGCCGATGAAGGCCACGAAATGGCCGTCCGGCGTCATGGCGTTCGCGATCACTCCCGAAGCGGTCAGCGCATAGGTAATGCCCGCCGGCAAATCCCGGAGAAACAGATTCTCCGTGCCGGTGCCGAAAGAACCGATGGCCAGATTGGAGGCCTTGCTGTGGAACAGGAGATAACGTCCGTCCGCGCTGAGAGCCGGTGCAAACGAATCGCCATTGCCGGAGTGAATGCCATCAGTGCTGACGCTGGCCAGCGCGGTGGCGCCGGTGGAAAGATCACGGACAAAAACATCCAGTGCGCGATTATTATCGTTGCCCGCCAGATCATCGGCGAAACTGGTAAAGGCCACGTAACGACCGTCGCCGGATATGGCGGGCGCACTTGAAACGCCATCGCTCGAAGCGTTTCCGTTGGTGTTCACGCTCACCAAGATATTCGTGCCGGCAGCCATGTCTCGCACGAACACATCGGGATCACCGTTCGTGTCATTGGCCGTCAGATTATCCGCGTCGCTGGAAAACGCGATGAGCAGGCCATTGGAGCTTGCGGAGAAAGCGGTGAACTGGCTGCTGCCGTTGGGTGTCAACGCCAGCGTCGCTGGCCGGCTGACGGAAATTAATTCATTTGTGTCCGCCGTCACTGCGTGCAGAAAAACATCACGAACTTGATGGCGGTTGTCGGGCAATAGATTGGCGCAATCAAAGGCCACGGCATTTCCATCCGCGCTCATGGCGGGCACGGCGGACACATCCACCCCCGCTGCGGCTCCGCTGGCATCCGCGTCAATCAACTGGGTGGTTCCGGCCTGCATGTCGCGCACATAAAAATGATAACCGCCGTCCGGCGGGCCGGGCGTCAGGTCGGTGGCGGAACTGATGAAGGCCACAAAACGCCCGTCGTCGGAGATCACCGGGGCGTCGCTGAATCCGTTCGCCGCTGAACCATTATCCAATCCAACACTCACCAGCGTGCTGGCGCCGGTTTGCGCGTCCCAGAGATAAATGACGTTGGTGCTGGAACGACCGGCTCCATACGCCACGAAGCGGCCGTCGGGTGTCATCGCCAGATCGTGAATCAGCCCGGCCGGAATCTGCGGCACATGAGCGTTGGTGCTGATGATGTCTGTCAGCCCCGTCTGCAAATTGTAACGCATAATAATCCCGGCCGGGGCGGAACTGGCCGAGGAATTGGTGCAAGCCTCGAAGGCGACAAACTGGCCGTCGGCGCTGAGGCTGAGATTGCAGGCCACGATGTTGGAGGTGCCGGCCACGGATTTGAAAATCGCGCGGGCGTTGGTGCTGGCCCATGCAGTTTTGCCGGCGACCAGATCGCGCACATAAATTCCGCCGCCAATGTTTCCCTGGGGAACCAGATTGGTGGCTGCGCTGTAAAACGCCACGTAGCGGCCATCCGGCGTAATTTCCGGAGATTCGGAGCCGGACGATGTCAGGAGAGAAGACGAAGCAGCCATCGCCCCCGGGCTGGCCAGCGTGGTGATGCCGGTTTGTCGGTCGCGGACGAAGATGTCGGGAATGTTGTTATTGTCACCCGCAATGAGGTCAGTCGCCGCGCTGACAAAAGCGACATAACGGCCATCCGGCGTCATCACCGAACCATGCGAGCCGCCGTTGGCCGCGCCGCCATTAGTATTGACGTTCACCAGAATTGTCGTGCCATTGGCCAGATCGCGGATAAAAATATCGGCGGCGTTGTTCGTGTCATTGGCGACCAAATCGCCGGCGCTGCTCTCGAACAAAGCGAACTGGCCGTTGCTCGAAATCGCCGTGGGATACGAATCCTGATTGCCACCGCCAGCGCCGCTTTGATTGACACTGACCAGCGTGGTGGTGTGGTTGAGCGTGTCGCGCAAGAACACATTGAAGCGAAACGGCGCGGAAAGATTGAAGTGGTTTGTCAGCGTCAGGTTGCTGGCCGTGCTGGCAAACAAAACATACCGGCCGTTTGGACTAATGAGGGGAAGCCCGGAATTTCCATCGCCACCCAGTTTGGCGGGAAAAGATGATCCGAAAGACGACACGAGTTGCGCCGCGCCCGCCGGGAATCCGCTGAATGCAACAAGGCAGCAGATGAAAAAGCCTAGCACCCTCGTTTTGCCAAAGCCGCTCATGGATTTTCGGCATTAAATGGAAAACAACTTCGCCTTGGCAAGCATTAACTTGTTGATTTTTTAATCAGCGCGCGGCCGACGCTCAATTTTCCCACGATGACCGCGCCTGCTTCCACCACGATGTTTTCCGCCCTCACGTCGCCGAAACAGCGCGCGGTGGCTTTCAGCGTGACGGTGCCGCTGGCGTGCAGGCTGGCGGCCAGTTCGCCGGCGATTTCCGCCGAACCGGCCGTGATGGGTTCCGCCCAGCGAAAATGATTTTCCACCGGAATGATCAGATGCGCGGCGGTCAGGCTGCCTTTGATTTCCGCGCCGGAATAAATCGTCAACGACCCTTCCGCCGTGAGCTTGCCGTGAAATTTCCCCCGGATCACCACCTCGCCCGCGATGGTCTCGGTGTTGAAGACATAACCTTTCGGCTCAACGACCAACCGGCCCTTGGTCTTGAAGTTCTTGGCGACGGCCGTGGTAATACGATGATCGTGCAAGTCCAGATAACGGCTGCACCATTTGCACATGGTGGATTCCGCACTGGCCGGCACCTCCAGTTCGGCTCCGCATTCAAAACATTTGATCCGCCGCTGCCGGGGCGCGCGGGCGGGCGCGGCGCGGACGGGATTGAGCGCCTCCTGCACGCGGAAATGCCGGCTGCATTCTTTGCAAACGGTGGAGAACGCCAGCCGCGCCTCCGGCTGCTGATGGCCGCAATGCGGACAGGCCACCAGGATTCGGTCCTGTATCTTTGCCGGCATTCAATGGGTTGGCGTGGGCGGCCCCGTTTCAGCGTGCGCCCAATTTGCCGGCGGTTTCGGAATTTTTAGGCGGTTCCGGGGAAATGCCCCGGGGCGGGGCGGTGGGCGCCACCTTGTTCGGATTTACCTCCGTCTTGCCGACATAAGTCACGCCTTCCTCAATGACCAGCTTGGTGGCGCGGATGTCGCCGAACAATTCCGCCCTGGCCTTGATCTCGATTTTTTCCTTGGCGCTGATGTTGCCCGTGATCTTGCCGCGCACCACGACGGACTGCGCGTTGATGTTCCCGTTGATGACCGCCGTGTCGCCGAGCGACAGCACGCCATCGGTCTGGATTTCGCCGTCCAGCTTGCCCTCGAAAGTCAGTTCGCCGGAAAATTTGAGATTGCCCTTGATTTCAACGTCCGGGCCAAGAACGTTTTTTACCGCGTGGCCGTTGTTCATGTTTGAATCCATAATTTTTTGTGTTTAAGAAAATGCCGCCGTCATCAGCCCCGCACGGCCCGATGCAAATTGTTTGCGGCGCATTAAGATTCCAGCTTGACGCAACTCGCCTGCCAATTCGTCCGCCGGTGAAATGTTTCCCGGAATTATTTTCTTCCCATATCTTTGCCCGGGGAGAAATAAAAGAGCGCAAGCCAAAACCGCCTTGAATTGCAAGGTTTTCGCGATGATGTTCAATGGGGCAAATTTCAAACGCAGTGCGCGGATCAATTTGCATGATGCCGTCAGATCATCCGCGCCAGGTTAAAACAGGAAGTTTTTTTGCCCGGGCTGGTAAGCGGCTTGCCAGTTTTGACGGCGAAATTTTGCTCCTGCCTTTTCCGGATCAATCCGCAAAACTCAACTTGCGGCGCGGCCGATGTTGGATAGAATGACCTGCGGCTGTCGCGGAAAACCAGCCGGCAAACAAACACCGCATGAATCCAGAGCTTTCAAACTTCGCCGCGCGTCTGCGCGAACTGATTTCCCGTCGGCAACCGGTCGTCGGCGACCGGCTTTTCAACGAACTCGCGCTCGAACTGTTCGCGCTTCAGTCCCAAAACAACCCCGTTTACCGCAGGATTTGCGAAGCCCGCCGGTTGACGCCGCCAGCCGCCGGGCAGTGGCCGCAAATTCCCGCCGTGCCGGCCGCCGCGTTCAAGGAACTGGAGCTGACCTCGCTTGCGCCCGGCGAACGCGCCGCCGTTTTTCATTCCAGCGGCACGACGGAACAAAAACCGGGCCGCCATTTTCACAACGCCGCATCATTGGCGGTCTATGAGGCGTCGCTATGGAACTGGTTTGGGCAAAATGTGCTGCGGAGCGCGGACAACTTGTCTGCAAGCGCGCCGTCCACGCGCGAACCGGCTGGCTGCATCCCGGTTTTTTTGACGCCGCCGCCCGGGCAGGCGCCCCATTCGTCGCTGGTCCACATGTTTGAAACCGTGCGGCAAAAACTGGGTGCGGCCGATTCTTCTTTTGCCGGCAAACTGGACGAAGCCGGCGCGTGGACGTTGGATTTTGACGCCGTGCTCGCGGCCTTGAAGCCGCCGCCCGCCGTCCGCCGCCCGTTGCTGGTTTTTGGAACGGCCTTTTCCTTCGTGCATCTGCTGGATTTTTTGGCGGAGAAAAATTTGAAGTTTCAACTGCCGGAAAATTCGCGCGTGATGGAAACCGGCGGCTACAAAAACCGCTCGCGCACGCTGCCGAAAACGGAACTGCATGCGCTCATCACCAAGTTCCTCGGCGTGCCGCGCGAAAACATCCTTTGCGAATACGGCATGAGCGAATTGAGTTCGCAGGCTTACGATTCTGCAATTCAAAATTCAAAATTCAAAATTCAAAATTCGGAACGCCAGTTCCGCTTCCCGCCGTGGGCGCGGGCGCAGCTCATCTCGCCGGAAACCGGGCGCGAAGTTGCCGAGGGCGAAACCGGTTTGATCCGGGTGTTCGACCTGGCAAATGTGTTTTCCGTGGCCGCCGTCCAGACGGAAGATTTGGGCATCCGTCGCGGCGACGGCTTTGAATTGATCGGCCGCGCGCAACTGGCCGAGCCGCGCGGCTGCTCGTTGATGAGCGCGTAAATTGTGAGCCACCATTCGTTAAATCCCATGAACCTGCCCAATTATTTCCTCGCCGATCTCCCGCCGGAAGCGGTGTTGTCGCCGAAGATGATCGCCGAGGCGTGCGAGGCGCTGAAGCGCAACCGCGAGAAATATCTGCGGCCACGTTCGACGGACGACATCGTGAAAATTCTTTGCGAAGTCGCGTCGGAATGGCTGCGGCCGGAAAATAAATTTCGCAAGCTGGCGCTGGCGCTGGGGCCGGCGGAAACCGGATTTTCTAGGGCGGTTTTGGAAAAGGGTCTCGACGGTTTTTTCCGCCAGTTCACCCCGGAGAATTTCCAGGCGCTGCTGGAACAGGAATTGGGCCATGCCGAACGGTTGGACAAATTCGTGGCCGCCGGCGTTGGCGAAAAGTTCAATCGTTCGGCAACCGTTCACGGGCCGGAACTGCTCGTTCATGTCGCGGCGGGAAACATTCCAAATCCGACATTGATGAGCCTCGCGCTTGGCCTGCTCACGCGCTCGGCCCAGTTTGCCAAGTGCGCCAGCGGCTCCGCGTTTTTGCCGCGATTGTTCGCCCATTCGATTTACGAACTGGATCGCAAGCTCGGCGCGTGCCTCGAGCTGGCCGAATGGCGCGGGGGAAACCAGGCATTGGAAGACGTTCTGTTCGCCGGCGCGGATTGCGTGACGGTGACGGGCAGCGATGAAACTTTGCTGGCCGTGCGCGCGCGGCTGCCGGCAAAAACGCGGCTGCTCGGCCACGGCCGGCGCGTGAGTTTTGGCCTGGTGACGCGCGAAGTTTTGCGCGCGGAGACGGTGGCGGAAATCATTTCGCGCGCGGCGGATGACGTGATTGCGTGGGATCAAAACGGCTGCCTTTCGCCGCACGTCATTTATGTCGAGGAACGCGGCGCGGTGGAATCGGACAAATTTGCGGAACGGCTCGCCGTGGAACTGGCGAAACGCGAGGCCGGCGAGCCGCGCGGGAAAATTTCCGTGGAGGAATCCGCCGTCATCGCGTCGAAGCGCGCCATTTACGAGGCGCTCGCGTGGCATCGCGCCGACGCAAAAATCTGGGCGAGCCGCGATTCCACGGCGTGGACGGTGGTGTTTGAACACGACGTGCGCTTCCAGTTTTCGTGCTTGAACCGGTTTATCTACGTCAAACCCGTGCCGGATTTGAACGCGGTGATGCGGGGCGTGGATGAAATCCGCGGCCAGGTTTCGACCGTGGGGATTGCCGCGCCGCCGGAAAAAATGGCGGAACTGGCGACCCAGTTTGCCCGCTGGGGCGCGACACGGATTTGCCCGCTCGGCCAGATGCAAAATCCGCCGCTGACGTGGCGGCACGACGGACGGCCGGCGCTGGGGGATTTAATCTCGTGGACGGATTTTGAAACGTGAGGCGTGATGCGTGAGGCGTGAATAATTCACGCGTCACGTTTCACTTGTCATGGATTTAACTTTATGAAAATGGAATTGCGAAAAACATTTCAGTTTGAGGCGGCGCATCTGCTGCCGTTGCTGCCTAAAAATCACAAGTGCCGGCGGCTGCACGGACACAGCTTCAGCGTCGAAGTTGTGGTCGCGGGCGAATGCGATCCCAGGCTCGGCTGGCTCATGGATTACGCCGATATTTCGGCGGCGTTCAGGCCCGTCTGGGAAAAGCTGGATCATTATTATTTGAATGAGATTCCCGGCCTCGAAAATCCGACGAGCGAAGTCGTGGCCGGGTGGATTTGGAAAAAGCTGAAGCCCAAGCTCCCGTTGCTGACGGAAGTGGTCGTGGCGGAAACCTGCATGGCGCGGGCGATCTACCGGGGCGGGTGATTTTGCAGAAATTCCAAAAACATTCCCGCCCTGGGATTGTCCGGTTTGCAAAAACGCGGCGGTCATGCCCGCCCGAACCGGAATAAACGCCCGGTTTGTTTTGATTTGCATATCGCCAAAACGAATGTCTTGGCAAAACGCGGCGACTGGGCTAATTTGGTGACAACCCCTTAGACTATCTATGAATGTTCGTCTTAACAGCCATTCACATGCTCGTCGGCCTTTATTCCGCAACTTGATTCAGGCCGGCCGGGCGTTCACCTTGATCGAATTGCTGGTGGTGATTGCGATCATCGCCATTCTGGCGGCGATGCTGCTGCCGGCCCTGGCTCATGCCAAAGCCAAGGCGCAAAGCACCCGGTGCGTCAATAACCTGAAACAGTTGGGCGCGGCCAACCGCATGTATGTGGATGATGCCAACGACCATCTGGCGTATCCGAACTGGGATGGCGGAGCTGCGGATGCGCCGCCAGGTTGGCTTTATAGTTCAAATCCAAAATATAAGCCGGCTGGTGCTCCTGCTGGAATTCCTGATCCTTACCCTTCCGATAATATAATTTTTTGGAAAAACAATCCCATTGCCGCCAACCAAACCGGGGTATGGTTCAAATATGCGCCCAACCCAGATGTGTTTCTCTGCCCGGTGGACATCACGAGCCGAACTTATACCTTGAAGTCCGGGACAACAGGAGTGAATCAGCAGCCCGTTCGGCCCAATAAACTTTCCTCCTATGTCATGGATGGGGCGGTTGTGGGTTATCCAACCGTGCCGCCTTACGGTTCGCCTATCAAAATATCTGCGGTCTGGAGTCCGCTGTGTTATTTGATTTGGGAACCGAATGAATATCAAAATATGAGCACAGTCTCTGAATACAATGACGCGGCCAATTTTCCGACCACTGATGAAGGCATTGGCCTGCTGCACAGCAAACATGGTGGCAACGCGCTGGCGCTAGACGGCCACGTGGATTTTGTGACGACGATCCAGTTCAAGCAGTATTCGACCGTCGGTTCCGGGCCTGGTCCGGGCGGGAAAACCTACCTGTGGTGGGATAATGTCAGCGCCAATGGAAGGTGAAGCTTTAAGGCTTTGATAAATTTCATTGGCGGCCCGATTATTTTTTAATGCAAAACGCTGAATTGGAATTGAAACTGGGAAGCGCCATTGAAAATAAACCCGCCCGTTTTCTGCAATCTGGAAGAGTCGGACAGTTCATCCTGAAAATTTGATCGGCGCCGCCTGTTTTGCCGCTGGACGCGGCCGCCGTTTGGCCTTTGAATGACGCCATGATTCTCGGCACCGGGATTGACATCATCGAAGTGGCGCGCATTGCGGCGGCGTTCGCGAAATTTGGCGGGCGGTTTGCGAACCGCGTTTTATTGCCGGATGAAATCACCTACTGTCTCCGGCACAAAAATCCCGCGCCGTTTCTCGCCGCGCGGTTTGCGGCGAAGGAGGCCGTCTCCAAGGCGTTCGGCACGGGCATCGGCGCGCGGCTGGGCTGGCGGGACATGGAAATCCGGCGCAAGGAATCCGGCGAGCCGTTTGTGACGCTGCACGGTCCGGGCGCGGAACTGTTCGCGGCGCGCGGCGCCCGTTGGTTGCATCTGAGCCTCACGCACACGGAAAATTACGCCGCCACCACGGCGATTTTGGAAGGGTGAGATTTTTCCGCCGCCGGAAATGATTTACCCGGTCGCCGCCAAAGCGCAAAATGCCGGTTGAGGAAAAGGAAGCAAGTTTGCGCTGGGAACAAAAAGCCGGAGCGCCGAGCACCTGCTCGGCGTGAGCCCGTATTTTTCCAACGCGCCGGGCTGGTGCCCGGCGCTCCATTCTGACCGTTCGCGCCTGTCCG
>Ga0164241_10003504_pt1 | contig 15752 bp, 10 predicted proteins | sample OricomyardsoilBY_FD_108780 | JGI IMG/M metagenome (GOLD analysis project Ga0164241, IMG submission 108780) | Backyard soil microbial communities from Emeryville, California, USA - Original compost - Back yard soil (BY) | ecosystem: Environmental > Terrestrial > Soil > Unclassified | place: USA... | reverse complement strand
TCGCGCCGCGTCCGGGGCCTCGCGGCGACGCGAAGACGCATCAAGGACGCATCGCTCCTCGGGTTGCTGGGGCCGCGCCGCCCGCGGACGCATCGCTCCTCGTGTTGCTGCGCCAGCAACCTGCGCAGCGATACGTCGCGCCGCGTCCGGGGCCTCGCGGCGACGCGAAGACGCATCAAAGACGCATCGCTCCTCGTGTTGCTGGGGCCGCGCCGCCCGCGGACGCATCGCTCCTCGTGTTGCTGCGGCCGCGCCGCCCGCGGACGCATCGCTCCTCGGGTTGCTGCGCCAGCAACCGGCGCAGCGATACGCCGCGCCGCCTCCGGGGCCTCGCGGCGTCCGGGGCCTCGCGGCGACGCGGGGCGGGCTGGACGCGCCGCCAAGCGCGGTCCCATCGCGTCTTGCTGGCTCCCGGACGGTCGAACTGCTAGAGCCGCCCTTTGTTGGGAAGAGCCGGCGCATTCCGCCGGTTCCCGTGGCGGTCCAGAGGCTCATGCTCCACTCGTTTCTGAACGTCCTGCACATTTTCGTGTGCTTCTTCCTCATCGTCGTCGTGCTTCTCCAGCAGGGGAAGGGCGGCGGCCTCGGCGGCCTCGGTGGTGCCACGGCGGCGCAGGTCTTTGGCGGGCGCGGTGCGGGCAATTTCATGACCCGGCTGACCGCGGGCTGCGCGATCGTCTTCATGCTGACCAGCATGCTGCTCGCGTACGTCTCGTCGGCGGGTGACCGCGCGATGCGCGAGCTCGACGAGACGCAACAACCAAGCAAGTGACCGCGGCGTCCGTGGACCAGGCCGCGCCCGGCGCGAGCCTCGGCTCCGATGCCGCCGGCTTGGTCGCGCTGAAGCTGGTCGTCTCGATCTTCGTCCTCGCGACGGGGTTCCAAGGCATCAGCGACGACGACTTTGCGCGGGTCGTCATCGCGCAGGGCTTCGCCCACGCCCCGCACCTCGATCCCAGCGGCACGAGCTGGCTGCCTCTCCCGTTTCAAATCACGGGCGCCGCGATGATGGCGTTCGGCGGCGATCTGGCGGTCGCGCGCGTCGTCGCGGTGCTTCTCGGTGTCGGCGCCGTCGTGCTGGTCCATCGCGCGGCATGGATCCTCACCGAGGATCGGCAAAGCGCGCTCGCCGGCGCAGCCATCGCCGCCGTCCTCCCGTGGAGCGCGCGCCTGGGTGTGTCCGCGGTGCCCGAGCTCCCGGTCGCGGCGCTGACGCTCTTCGCGCTCGCCGCGATCGCGCGGCCCACCGCGACGCGTCTCGTCGCGGGCGGCGCATGTCTCCTCGCGGCGTGCCTCTCCCGCTACGAGCCCTGGCTCGTGACGGCGCCGTGGGCGTTCTTCGTGCTGACGTCGAGCACCTCTGTGACGGCGACGCGCAAGGTCGACGTCTCTCGCGCCGCAAAAGGGATCGCCGTCGCCCTCGCGTTCGCCGGTCCGCTCGCGTGGAGCCTCTGGAACCTGCGCGTCCACGGCTCGCTCTTCCACTACGTCGACCGCGTCTCGGCCTACAACGCCGCCGTCGATCACGACGGCGTCGCGACTCGCGCGGTCGGCTACGTCTTCGCCACGTTTCGCGCCGAGCCCGAGCTCGTCTTGCTCCTGGCGTTCGTGGCGTACCAGCTCTTCGACGACCGGGGACGTCGCGCGTGGCTTCCGTTCCTGTCATTCCGACGGCCCGCGTTCATCCTCGGGTTCCTCTTCGTGGCGCTCACCGTGCTTTCAATTCGCGGCGGCGCGCCGACTCATCACCCGGAGCGCGCGCTCCTCGCGCTTCACCTCTTCGGCGCCGTCGTGCTCGGCCGCGCGGTCGTGTTCGCTGCAAAGGGCGGCGCGCTCCCGCTTCGCCGCGCCCTCGTCTTCGCGCTCATCCTCGCCCCCGCGATGCTCGTGCTCCGCTCTTGGTACCTCTTCAAAGAGTCCTTCGCGGACCGCGCCGACGAGGTAGCGATCGGTCAGGACGTCGCGACCATGGTGCCGGCAGACCAGCGCGTCGCAGTCGAGGTCGTCGACTACGGTTACTTCGCCGTCCTGGCCGGCACGCGCGCGCCTTGGCGCGCCGACCTTGCCGGGGAAGTCCGCCCCGGCACCGGAGGCGACCCCCAAAGCCCCGAACAGCTCTTCGCCGCGACGCGGGCGAAGGGCGATCGCTTCGCCGTCGGACGCACCCCGGAGGGAGAGCCTCCCGGGGCGAGGATCTTGAGCTTGCGTGGGAAGTGGGCGCTTTATGAGGTGGACCCAGATTTCGCTGACGCTCGCAAGTGATGGTCGGGTCGAAGGAAGCCCCGCCCATGCGGGCGGACAACAGCGGCCGCGCCGAGCGCGAGCGACGCGGAGGTGCCAGACGGCCGCACCCTGCACGCGTTCAGGCCACAGGCGGGAGCGCACAACCACCTCAATCGAGGATCGCTGAACGGCTCCATCGGCCAGAGCATCGAAGTCCCCCGTGGTGAGCCCCGAGTCCCTCGGTCTGGATGTCCAAAGCCCCCTGCGCTACTGAGCGAGCTGCGTGACGACCCCATCGACTGCTCCCGAACGATCGACCGCGACGAGCCCCGAGGGCGGCTCCGCGCTGGATCTTCTCGCGCTCCTCGCGCCGCTGCGCAAGCACTGGCTGACGGCGATCGCCACCGCCGTGCTCGTCACCGTCGCCGTGTCGTTCTGGACGATGCGCCAGACGAAGATCTACGAAGCCGTCGCCAGCGTGCAGTTCGATCCGAACCCGCCGCGCCCCCTCGGCGATCGCGTCGAGTCCGTCGTCGAGATGGGCAACGGCGCCTTCTGGGACACGCGCGAGTACTACGAGACGCAGTACCAGATCATCCAATCTCGCAAAGTATCGCTCGGGGTCGTGCAGAAGCTCGGTCTCGCGAACGACGTCCGCTTCCTTTACAACCTTCCGCCTGACGCTCCGGCGAAAGAGCTCGACGAGCCCGTCCCCGAAGAGGACGCAGCAGAAGCGCTCCGCGGCCGTATCCGCGTCGACCCGGTCAAGAGCTCGCGCATCGCGCTCGTTCGCATCACCGACGCCGACCCGGATCGCGCGCAACGCCTCGCGAAGGCCGTGGTCGAGGTCTACCGCGATCAAAATGTCGACACCGTCATCGAGTCGACCGACGACGCAATCGATTGGTTGCATCGCGAGCACGACAAGCTCCGCGGCGAGCTCGAGTCGAGCGAGATGGCCCTGCACACCTACAAAGAGGAGAAGAACCTCCTCTCGGTCGAATACACCGACCAGTCGAACATGCTGCGCGAAGAGATCGGGCAGCTGAACGGCACGCTGACCACGATCCGCACGCACCGCGAAGAGGTCGCCGCGCGCTACGCCGAGCTCTCCAAGGTCCCGTCGAGCGATCCGAGCCTCATCCCGGCGTCCGAGCTGCTCTCGAGCGAAAGCCTCCAGGATCTTCGGAGCCAATTCGTCGACGCGGTCCGGACGCGCGACTCGCTGCTCAAGGAAGGCCTCGGCAAGAATCACCCCGACGTGCTCTCGGCCGATGCGCGCGTCGACATCACGAAGACCGCGCTCATCGCAGAGGTGAAGAACATCCAGGGCGCGCTCGAGCGCGATCTCAACATCGTCAATCGGCAAGAGGCCGGCGTCTCTGGCCTGTTCGAGAAAGCGAAGAAAGAGGCGCTCGATCTCAACCTCAACGAGATTGAGTACAACCGCCTCCGCCGTCAGAAAGAGAACACCGAGAAGCTCTACAGCATGCTGCTCGAGCGCTCGAAAGAGAGCGAGCTCACGAGGCAGCTGCGGGTGAACAACGTCTCGATCGTCGACCTGCCGATGCGCCCGGGCGGACCGATTCGCCCGAACGTCCCGCTCAACACGATGATCGGCCTTCTGATGGGATCGATCCTCGGCGTGGCGCTCGCGCTGCTGCGTGGCCTCCTCGACCGCACGGTGAAGACGCCCGACGACGTCGAGAAGGCCATCGGTGCGACGTGCCTCGGCCTCATCCCCGAGATCGAAACGAAGACGCTCACGCGACAGAAGCGCCGCGATCGCACGCATAACTCGCCGGAGCTGCTCGTCAACGACGAGCCGCTCAGCAGCGTCGCGGAAGCTGCGCGAACCGTGCGCACCAGCCTCCTCTTCATGTCTCCCGACCGTCCGTTCCGCACGCTGCTCGTGACGAGCGCGGGTCCGTCCGAGGGCAAGACGACGATCGCTTGTTACATCGCCACCGCGATGGCTCAGGCGGGCAAGCGTGTCCTCCTCATCGACTGCGATCTCCGGCGGCCGCGCATACATCGCATCTTCGGGGGCGTCGGTCGTGACATGGGGCCCGGCCTCACCACCACGCTCCTCGAAGAGGGCGCAGGCGATCCCGTCGTCCCGACCGTCGTCCCGAACCTTTCCATCATCCCCGCCGGACCCATCCCACCGAACCCGTCCGAGATCCTCCACTCGGAGAAGTTCAAGCAGTTCCTCCACAAGATGGCGGGTCGTTTCGACGAGGTCATCATCGACAGCCCGCCTGTCGTCGCCGTCACCGACGCCACGATCCTCTCCACCCTCGTCGACGGCACCGTCCTCGTCGTCCGCGCCCACAAGACGCGGAAAGACTTCGCCAAGCATGGGTATCGGCTGCTCACCGACGTCGGCGCGAACGTCGCCGGCATTCTGCTGAACGCCGTCAACTTCGGGTCGGACGAGTACAAGTATTCGTACCAGTACTATCGACGCGCCGATTACTACGGCACCTCGAAAGACCCGCGCCCGAGCACAGCCGGCGCCCCGGCCGCGCCGCCTCCTCACTGAGTTTGAACTTCTCGCCCGATCTCGCCACGAATCTCTGACGTCTGCCCGAGTCAGCCATGGCCACACACACTTCGATATCCCCCGAGTCTCACGCGCCCTCCGCGGGCGTGCGCCGGGTGATCGTCGTGGCCTACCACCTGGGCCTGTGGACGATCGCGCTTCAGCTCGCGCTGCAGCTTCGCTTCGACGGTGTCGTCTCTCAGCCCTGGGCACACCGCCAGTGGACCGTGCTCGCGCTGCTCCTCGTGCTTCGGCTCACGGGCTTCTATTGGCTCGGTCTGTTTCACGGCCTCTGGCGTTACGCGGGCATGCCCGAGCTGAAGAGCATTGCCTGGGCGACGACCGTCCCTACGGTCATCTGCTTCGCAGCGGCGATGATGTCCGACTCGCTGCGCCTGCCGCGGACCATCTACATCGGCGAGTGGCTCGCTTCGATCGTGCTCGTCGGTGGCAGCCGCTTCGCCATCCGCATGATCCGCGAGCGCGTCCGCGCGGGCGCGAAGGGCGTCGATGCGATCCCGACGCTCATCGTCGGCGCAGGTGACGCCGCGGACAGCTTGGTTCGAGACGTCCAGCGCAGCGAGACGGTGCGCTGGAACATCAAGGGCTTCCTCGACGACAACACGACCAAGACCGGCGCGCTCGTGCGCGGCATCCGCGTCCTCGGCACCGCCGACGAAGCCACGCTCGCGCGCTCCATCCAAGAGCACGGCATTCAGCTCGTCGTTCTCGCCATCCCCGCCGCCGACGGCGCTCGCCTTCGCGAGATCGTCCAGGTCTGTCGCAAGGCCGGTGTGCGAACCAAGACGATGCCGAGCCTCGCCGACCGGATCGAGGGCCAGCTTCCGCTTGCCGCTCTGCGAGAGGTCGCGATCGAAGATCTACTTCGCCGCGCACCGGTCAAGCTCGACAGCGACCAGGTCGGCGAGTTCATCAAGGGCCGCACGGTCCTCGTCACTGGCGGCGGCGGCAGCATCGGGAGCGAGCTCGCCCGTCAGGTGCTGCGCTTCGAGCCGGCCAAGCTCCTGCTCCTCGATCACCACGAGAACGCTCTCTTCCACATCGAGCGCGAGCTACGCGCCCTCGAGGTGCCCGTCGCCATCCACGCGCTCGTCGGCGACATCACCGACGAGCGTCGGCTGCACCAGGTCTTCCAGCGCTATCGACCGGCAGTCGTGTTTCACGCGGCCGCGCACAAGCACGTGCCGATGATGGAGCAGAACCCGGCCGAGGCCGTGAAGAACAACGTGTTCGGCACGCAGATGGTCGCAGACGCAGCGCACGAGTACGGCGCCCGCGCGTTCGTCATGGTCTCGACCGACAAGGCCGTGAACCCGACTTCGGTCATGGGCGCGACGAAGCGGGTCGCAGAGATGGTCATTCAAGCGCGCGCCTCGTCCAGCAAGACGCGGTTCGTCGCCGTGCGCTTCGGCAACGTGCTCGGCAGCGCAGGCAGTGTCGTCCCGCTCTTCCGCGAACAGATCGCCAACGGCGGTCCCGTCCAAGTCACGCACCCCGACATGCAGCGCTACTTCATGACCATCCCAGAAGCAGCGCAGCTGGTCATGCAGGCGGGGGCGCTGGGCAAGGGCAGTGAGATCTTCCTCCTCGACATGGGCGCTCCGGTGAAGATCGTCGACCTCGCGCGCGACCTCATCGAGCTCTCGGGCCTTCGACCCGATGTCGACATTCAGATCGAGTTCACCGGCATTCGGCCTGGCGAAAAGCTCTTCGAAGAGATGCTCCACGGCCACGAGGCCTTCGACACCACGCCTCACCCGAAGATCGTCGTCGGACGCTACCCCTCGGCGCTGCCCGACAGCGTCGGTCGCGAGCTCGCCACGCTGAGGGCGCTAACGGTAGGTGGCGACGAAGAAGCCATTCGCCGCGTGCTTTCCCACATGGTTCCGGAGGCGACGCTCTCCGGCGCGGACGTCACCGTCGCCGACGAGGAATCGGATCCCGGCGTGGATGGCGCAGAGGCGCTGCGCCCCTCGCTCACCTCGGTGGCCAGCTGATCAAGGTCGCGTTCGTCGCTCCCTACTACCGCCCCGCCTACGTCTACGGCGGGCCCACGACCTCGATGTACGCGATTTGTCGCGCCCTCGTCGTCGCAGGTTGCGAAGTCAGAGTCCTCACGACGAACGCGAACGGTCTAGGTCGCGTCCTCGACGTTCCGCTCGGGGAGCACGAGCTCGAGCCGGGATTGCGCGTCCGATACGTACGGCACGGCTACCGGCACTCGACGTCACCAGCGCTCATTCGGGAGCTGCCGGCGCACGTTCGATGGGGCGACGTCGTCCACATCGGCTCGGCCTACAATTTCCCCACGATCCCGACGCTCGCCGCCGCGCGCGTCTTCGATAGACCCGTGGTGTTGTCGCCGCAGGGCGCGCTCCAGCGTTGGGAAGGCTCGACGAAGCCACGCGTCAAGCTCGCCTATGAGCGCGTCTGCAGCCTCATCGCGCCGCGCCGCTTTGCCCTCCACCTGACCAGCCGATCGGAGCAGGCACAGAGCCGAGAGCGCATGCCGAGCGCGCTCGCCGAGTACATCCCTCACAGCGTGACGATCCCGGAGACGTCCGCTGCGCACGTTCCACGAAATGGAAAACTCCGCCTTGTCGCGCTCGGCAGGCTCCATCCGATCAAGGGGCTCGAGAATCTCCTCGAAGCTTGCGGAAAGCTCGCCACTCATCAGAGCTTCCCGTTCGAGCTGACGCTCGCCGGAGATGGCGACGCGGCGTACGTCGGGCTGCTCCAGCGTCGTGCGCGGGAGCTCGGCATCGAGGCCAGCGTGGTGTTCGCAGGCCAGGTGAACGAGGCGCAGAAGGCGGCGCTATTCGCTCGTTCCGACCTCCTCGTTGCGCCTTCGTTCACCGAGAACTTCGGTCTCGCGATCGCCGAGGCGCTCGCTCATGGTGTTCCGGTCATCGCGGGCAATGGGACACCGTGGAATGACCTCGAAGAAGAGGGGTGCGGGTTCTGGGTCCCCAACGACGCGAGCACGCTAGCTCTGACGATCCGTCGCGCGTCGACGCTTCCGCTTCGAGAGATGGGCGAGCGTGGTCGCCAATGGATGCAGCGGGACTTCACCCTGTCGGGGCAGGGACGCGCGTTCGTTGGGCTCTACGAGCGACTGCTCAAGGGCTGACGCTCGCCGCGCTGTCGGGAAGCCTCTTCTCGCTCTTTCGTTCGAGCCTCGTCACGAGGAGCATCGCGACGACATAGGCTGCGGCGTAGCTCGCGATCGTGATCCACTGCGTGCTGGCCGACGCGTGAAGCACGGAAACGGCTCCGAGCGTGCAGGCGAGCATCGCGACGTACTCGGCGAGCACCGTGCGCCGGTGGCCCCAGCCGACGATCACCAGCCGTTGGTAGAAGTGGCTTCGATGGGGGAGCCACACCTTCTCCCTGCGCAGCGCCCGACGGAACAACGTCACCGTCGCATCGACGATGAATGGAGAGAACGCGAGGATCGATGTCCACAGCGGCGCGGCGCCAGAGCGCTCGGCGTGGAGCATGAAGGCCGCCGCGACGAAGCCGAGCGGCGCCGAGCCGACGTCGCCCAGGAAGATGCGCGCCGGCGGAAAGTTGTAGACGAGGAATCCCGCCGCGGCGGCCGTCACGATCAGCGTCGCGATCGCCGTCGTCACCTGCCCGTGTGTGAAGAACGCATATCCGAGAAACGCGAAACCCGACGCGGCCATCCCGCCGGCGAAGCCGTCCATGCCGTCCATGAAGTTGTAGAGGTTCGTCATCCACACGACGAAGAGGAACGTCAGCGCCGCGCCGACGACTCCAAGCGCCATCGTTACGCCTGGGAGGGGGAGCGACTCGAGGCCGAGTCCGCCCACGACGAGCGTCACTGCGGCGCCTGCGTGCACTGCGAAGCGATAGCGCGCCTTCACGCCACCCCGATCGTCGGCAAACGAGATCGCGACCACCGCGACGGCGGCGAGCGTGATCCAACCGAAGCCTGGCTCGACGTAGGCCGTCAGCGCGAGCGCACACCAAGCGATCGCCACGACCGACACAATCGCGAGCCCGCCGGTTCGCGGCGTCGGCCTCACATGCAGCGAGCGCTCATTCGGTAGATCGACGACCGTGAAGGGAGCGCCTGGTTGCCAAAGCATCCGAGTCGCGGCGACGGAGAGCGCGAAGGCTGCAATTGGCAGCACCCACCAGAGCGCCGTCACGATGCCTCGGTACGCCAGGCGGCGACCATCTCTGGGAGCGAGGACTCGAGTCGATGCTTGGGCTGGAAACCGAGCTCGACCAGCGCGGCGTTCGAATAGTGTGCGCTCCCGAGCAGCTTGCCGAGCCGCTCTGAGTCGAGGGGCATCGGTCGCCGCGCGAGTCGCTTCAACACATCACCCACGCGCGCGCCGCCCTGCAGCACGCCAAGCGGGATCGACCAACTCGGCGAGCCGCGTCTGGTTCCTGAGCACATGGCTTCATAGATGCGCCGAGTCGAATAGGGTTCGCCATCGGTCGCGATGAACGTCCGCCCGTCCGCGAGCGGCTCGCGCTCGAGCAGCAAGAGCGCGGACACCAGATCGCGGACATCGATCAGACTGCGTCGGTTGTGCGTCTCCGGAAGCGGCGGGAACCGTCCTCGAGACACGCCGATCATCATCTGTCGTAGATTGCCTTTCACGCCCGGGCCGTAGACCAGCGGAGAACGAAGGACGACGCCTAGTGGCGCATCGCGTGGAGTGAGCACGAGTCTCTCGGCCTCGTGCTTCGCGCGACCGTATGCGGTGGTCGGAAACGCCGCGCTCCCATCGTTCGGGGCGACGCCCGTGCTCTCACCAATCGCCTTCACGCTGCTCAGGAACACGAAGCGAGGCACTCGGGCTTGCGACGCGGACTCCAAAAGCGCGCGCGTGCCCTCGACCGTCACCGAGCGGTGCAACTGGTCCGAGCGCCCGCTGCCCTCGTCCTCGGCGTGAGCGTGTCCGGCCAGGTGAATGACCGCGCCAAGCTCGGCGCAAACGTCGGACGGAAGCGCGCCGTCACCCAGCGCGTGGACGACGAGCTCGACGTTCGGGCCCAATGCCGCCAGGGCGCGCGCGCGGTCTCGGACGAGCGCCCGGACCTCGCGTCCCGAGGCCAAAAGCTGCGTGACTAGCTCTTTACCCACGAACCCCGTCGCGCCAGTGACGAGCACGCGACTAGCGATCGCCACGCCCTGCTCCGCGCGACGCCGCACTCTCTAGCGTCTCCAACCAGGCTCGCGTCGCGATCGGTCGATCGAACTGCGCCGCGAAAACCTCTCTCGCGCGCGCGCCTCTTTTCTCGCACCAAGCGCGCGAGCGCGCAGCGTTCCCGATCGCAGCCGCGAGCCCAGCGGCGTCGCCAGCTCGCCCCGTCCAGCCGAGATCATGCTCACGCACGACGCGAGCGACCTCGCACGTCGGAGGACCCACGTACATGATGGGACGACCCACGGCCGCCGCCGCGTACAGCTTGCTCGGAACCAAGAGGCCCTCGAGGTCCTCACGCAACGAGATGAGGTGTACGTCCGCCGCGCCCAGACTCTGCTCGAGCGTTGCCTCTGGCTGATACGGCAGAAAGCGCACGTTCGAGAGACCCCGCGCCGTCGCCTCGGCCTCTGCGCGGCGAACGCCCTCGCCGATGAACAACATCAGCACCTCTGGATGCGTCGACTCGAGCTGCCGCGCAGCCTCGACGAACGTGCCCACGTCGTGCCCCACTCCCAAGTTCCCGCTGTACATTGCGACGAAGCGACCTTCGAGACCATGCTCCTTCCGGAACGAGTTCTTCTCCACGGCGATCGGCGATAGCACGCGCCCATCTGCCCAGTTCGGGATCACGCGCAAGTTTGCCCGCGGCGCGCCCTGCGCGACTAGCTTCAAGGCCATGCCCGGTGATATGGCAACATTGTGCGCCGCGCTTCGATACGCCAGCCGCTGAACCGCGCGCAGTGAGCGAGCCGGCACGCTCTCCTCCCGCAGCATGCCCAATTGAATCGGCAGGTCCGGGTAGACATCCTGCACCCAGGTCACGAACGGCACCCGACGCGCCGTCGCGACCGCCAAGACGCCGCTCGCGATCATCGGCGGCGTCGTCAAAGCGAGCATCACATCCGGCCGACGCTCGACCATCGCGCGCGACAAAGACGTCGCCCAGAAAGAGCCGTAGTCCGTCAAGCGGCGCAACACGCTCCGCTTCCCCAAGTTGGTCGCCCAGGGCCGGACGACGCGGACACCGCGCAGCGTCTCTTCGGGGGCGAGCGTCGCTCCGCCGCCGAGGTAGCCTCCGCGGCTCGCCACCACCGTCACGTCCACGCCGGCAGCGGCCACGTCCTCGAGCATTTGCGCAAGCAGCTGCGCCACGGCCGAGTGGTCGGGGGCGTAGAACTGGCTGACGGCGAGGACGCGCATCGGCGGGGGAGGGGCTTAGCATGGCGGTGGGGGTGGTGGGGTGGCGTGGGTGCTGCCCATGAATCATCGGACCTGGGTCAGACAACACACCTCCCGTGTCCTCGTGCCGATTCGCGCAGATGCTCCGCTTGACGCCCCGGTACGCCAGGTTGAAAGTCACCCTCGACGTGGCAACTAAACTTCGTAAAATCAATCGCTTGGAGGATCGCCCGCGCCATCTGAGTTGGCTCACGGGGAGACCGTGAAGCCCGCAGCCACCAAGCGCAGTCTCTCCACGATCGTCCGGCGCCTCTACGGTCACCTCAGCCCCCGACGTCGCCGCCAGTTCGTCCTTCAACTTGCGCTGACGTGTGTGAGCGCCTTCGCGGACATCGTCAGTATGGGCGCCGTCCTACCTTTTCTCGCAGCCCTAGCGACGCCCGAGTCGGTGCTGCAGCGGCCCAAGGTTGCAGCCATCGCGCACCTGCTTGGCGTCTCCACTGGCAAGGAGTTGATCCTCCCGCTCACGCTCGCCTTTATCGGGGCTGTCCTTACGGCAGCCGCGATCAGAATGTTGCTCCTGTGGGCTGGCAATCGATTGTCATTTGGGGTCGGCAGCGACTTCAGTATCGAAATCTTTCGTCGGACCCTCTACCAGCCCTACCAAGTCCACACCGCGCGCAATAGCAGCGAGATCATCACCGGCATCACCAGCAAGGTTCAGAACACCATCAGCGGAACGCTTTGCCTGCTCGCATTGTGTGGCGCATCCGTAGTCCTCATTACTGTCATGGCCGCGCTCCTCGCCATCGATCCGCTGATAGCTTGTGTCGCCGCCGTCGGATTTGGCTCGAGCTATGGAATCATCGCGTGGGCGACGCGACGTCGACTGAAGAAAAACAGCGAGGAGATCGCCCGCGGACAAACTCGACTGGTCCGATCGCTACAAGAGGGACTCGGAGCAATTCGCGACATTCTGCTCGACGGTGCCCAGCCCGTCTATTGTGCTGAGTATACGGCGGCAGAAGACCGCCTTCGCCGTGCCAACTCGACCACGAGCTTCATCAGCCAGAGTCCGCGCCACGGTATGGAAGCCCTCAGCATGACATTGGTCGCCTTGATCGCCCTCGCTCTCAGCAATCAGGGCGGCGTTGCCAAGGCGCTGCCGATTCTCGGTGCTCTTGCTGTTGGAGCGCAGCGGCTCCTGCCAGCGTTGCAGCAGGCGTATGCGGGTTGGTCCGGCTTGCTCGCGAGCCAGACACAGCTATCCGAAACCCTGACTTTTCTTGACCAACCTCTCCCCGATGACTCGGTGTCCGAGCGGCAAAAGGCGCTAACCTTAAATTCGTCGGTCCGCGTTCATGACCTCCGCTTTCGTTACACTACGGATGGTCCCTGGGTTTTGGACGGCGTCGATCTGACCATTCCGAAGGGCTCGCGAATTGGCATCGTCGGTTCGACCGGAAGCGGAAAGAGCACGCTGCTTGATATATTGATGGGCTTGCTACCGCCCGGCGAGGGTCAATTGACGGTCGACGGCGAACCAGTCATCGGTGCCCGCGTCCCAGCATGGCAGCGGACGATTGGTCACGTCCCGCAGGCCATCTATCTGTCCGACGCCTCGATTGCCGAGAATATCGCGTTTGGAATGCGCGGCACCGACATCGACATGGAACGGGTGCGTGATGCAGCCAGGCGCGCCCAAATTTCAGACTTCATCCAAAGTTGTCCAGAGGGATACGACACGGAGGTCGGCGAACGCGGGGTGAGACTTTCGGGGGGGCAACGCCAACGCCTGGGCATTGCACGCGCCCTCTACAAGAAGGCGACAGTCCTCGTATTCGACGAAGCCACAAGTGCGCTCGACAACGCGACCGAGCAATCCGTCATGAGCGCGATCGACGCGCTCGACCGAAGTCTTACGCTGGTGCTCATCGCGCACAGGCTGACGACAGTGCGACGGTGCGACGTGATCGTCGAAATGGCTGATGGCAAGGTGATTGCCCAGGGTACCTACGACGAATTGCTCCAGCAGAGCGAGACGTTTCGAGCTGCGGTCAACGCGGGCGAGCGTGTGCCGTCGTGATTGACGCCAAGACACTCACGCTCGAGCAATTGCTGCAGATCGAGGATGAGCCAGCCTTGCTCGACTATACCTGCGAGCACACCGGTGTTCCGATCTGGGCGCTCATTCGCACCGAGTGTCTGTGGGCGCTGATCGACCAAATTCACTACCGGCAAACCTCCGGGCCAGCTCCCGCGGTGCGCACACAGCGTATTGAACGGGCTCGGACGCTTGGGCGCTCGCTTCTACACAACGTCGTTCGACGGCAGCTTCGCGGTTCAATCTGTTTGATGCCGAGCGGTATCGCGAACACGCTCATCGACGGGCGGTGGTTCAACCGATTAAGTGGGCACTTCGCCAATTGCGCTGCCGAGCACACCGTGGTGGTCGAAGATCAATTCTGTTGGCAGTGGCGGTCTCCAAAGCATTTTGAACACACGCTGCTGCATGCGCCCCTGGCAGAGGCGGCACGGGTCGTGGGGAAGCTTCGGTTAGGTAGCTCCCATAAAAGAGTCGCGAGCCAACTCGTCGAGATTGTTTCCGCGCGCGCGCGTCAGCATTTTGACTGGGAGATCCCCAAGGCGACGCGCGACGGCGTCGCTGCCGAGCTTGCGATGCGCGTCGCCGAAGCTCCTGTGCTTTTCGACATTCACCGTGCCCTCTTTAGACGCCTTGGGACGAAGCTTCTGCTCAAGGAGGACGGTTGCTTCTCTTCGTCGTCGGTGATTGTGCGCGCGGCACGCTCGCTCGGCGTTACAACGGCGGAGTACCAACACGGCATCGTTTCGCCGGGGCACTATGCTTACAACGTCGCGCCTGCACTGCGTCGGAGCGATCAGTACCAACAGACTTTGCCTGAGCACTTCCTGGCCTATGGCTCGTGGTGGAACGAGCAAATCAACGTTCCGCTGGCAAAGCTCGCGGTGGGGAACCCGCACCAGGCCGAACGCATCCGGACGGTCAAACCCAAAGCTGACGCACAAGATCGGGTTCTCGTGTTGGGCGCCGGCATCGATACCCGAAACTACGTTGCCTTCGCCGCGCGAATTGCGCAGGCATTGAAGTCGCGGGGCCTGAGGGTGGTGCTCCGGCCGCATCCCGTCGAGCGGGCGCAGCTCGAGGCGATTCATCAGAGCGGTGACCAGGACGTTGAGATTGATCCCGATCGGGATGTCTACGAATCACTCGCTGGCGTGAATGCGGTGATCGCAGAGACCTCGACCGTGCTCTTCGAAGCGGTGGGTTTGGCCAAACGCATCTTTAGCTGGGACACCGATCGTGCGCGCTTCGCGCTTCCAGTACACCCATTTCAGCGCTTTTCTGAAGTTGAAGAGGTGATTGCCCTGCTCGAGGCAGCAGACACCGGCTCGGTCAGTGCTGGGGTCGATTCAATTTGGTGCCCCGAGTGGAGAGACAACTACCTTCGATTTCTCGCTGACAGCGGAGTCGCCTGACGTCTCGTCTGTGCGTCGCCGAACAAGACGACTCGCCGCGCCCTTTTCAAGTCGAACTTTAGAGACGTCGGCTCAGGCGCGTCGGAAGACCGCTTGAACCGGATCACCCTCGAGGAACTTTCGGGGTTCGGGGCTGGCGATCGCGTTGGCTAGGACCTCGAGCGCCGAGCGCTGGGCCCGAAGAGTGAGCTCCACGTCTGCATTGGTGTGGGCCAGCGAGAGGTTGTGGCCGACCAGGAATAGGATTCCGCGCTTCACCATCTCTTGTTGGACGAGGCTGCGGACCAAGAGCGCATCGGCGTTCGGAGCATCGGAGAACAAGCACACGCTGCGCGGAGCAAGGCCGATGCATTGGGTGAGGTGGTCGACGCCGAAGTGCTTGGCGAACATGTTGTAGCCGTCTCGGAGCCGCTCTCCTTGAGTGTAGAGGTGTTCGATCACGCCACCCTTCTGCATGACCTGGATAGTGGCGCGGGCGGCAGCCAGACCGATCACGTCTCCACCGAACGTGAAGGAGAAGAAGATGTCGTCGAACGTCTTCATCACGTCGCATCGCCCGACGACGGCGGCGATTGGGAATCCGTTGCCCATCGCCTTGCCAAAGCAGGCCAGATCCGGCGTCACTCCATAAAGCGCTTGTGCGCCGCCGAGATGCATCCGGAAGCCGGTGACGACCTCGTCGAAGATCAGCAGCGCGCCATTCTTCTCGCAGATCGCCTTCACGCCGGCGAGGAAGCCAGGCTCTGGCTCCACGATTCCGACCGGCTCCATGATGACGCAGGCGACCTCCCCCGCGTTATCCGCGAAAACCCGCTCGAGCGCGGCCAGGTCATTATAGGGAAATGTCTTGGAGAGCTCCTGCGTGGATCGCGGAACCCCGAGGCTGCGCGTCGTGGTCCCGATGAACCAGTCCTGCCAGCCGTGGTAGCCGCAGCAAATGACCTTTTCGCGCCGAGTGAATGCGCGAGCTACGCGCACGGCTCCGCTGGTCACGTCGGAGCCGTTCTTGCCGAATCGGGTCATCTCCGCGCAGGGAATGATGTCGGCGAGCTGCTCAGCAACCTCGACCTCCAGGGGGT
>Ga0164241_10003503_pt1 | contig 15755 bp, 12 predicted proteins | sample OricomyardsoilBY_FD_108780 | JGI IMG/M metagenome (GOLD analysis project Ga0164241, IMG submission 108780) | Backyard soil microbial communities from Emeryville, California, USA - Original compost - Back yard soil (BY) | ecosystem: Environmental > Terrestrial > Soil > Unclassified | place: USA... | reverse complement strand
TAACCCGAAGGTCGCAGGTTCAAATCCTGTCCCCGCAACCAAATGGTCCCGTGGTGTAGTGGTTAACATGCCTGCCTGTCACGCAGGAGATCGCCGGTTCGACCCCGGTCGGGACCGCCATTTCATATAAAGAAAAGAACGAAACAAGTTGTTTCGTATTTTTTTATTTGTTTTAACAAAAAACTAATAAAGACAGTCAAACTATCCTTAGGACAACTCCTAAGGACTTTTTTATATATTCAAAACCTGTATAATAAAGAGCAGAGAACATTGTGAGTAAAGTAGGTGAAGTCTGTGAGTAAATATGAAGTAACAACAAAATCTTCTGAGGAGACACAAAGGTTATCAGAAAAACTAGGTGAGCTCGTAGAGGCACAAGATGTAATTATTTTAGAAGGAGATCTTGGAGCTGGTAAGACGACTTTTACAAAGGGACTAGCAAAAGGTCTTGGAGTGAAAAGAGTTGTAAATAGTCCTACCTTTAATATCATTAAAGAATATAAAGGAAGATTACCGCTATATCATATGGACGTGTATCGCTTAGCAGAAAGTGAAGAGGACTTAGGCTTTGATGAATATTTCTACGGTGAAGGAATTACGGTAGTAGAATGGGCTCATTTAATAGAGGCATATTTACCAAATGAAAAGTTACAAATTAGTTTATTCCATGCTGGAGATGACACAAGAAGAATTATACTCGAGCCAATTGGAGATCGCTATATTAGATTATGTGAGGAGCTATTACAAGATGAAAGTACTAGCAATTGATACTTCAAATTACGTAATGGGTGTATCCCTTATTGAGGAAGGAAACGTAATTGGGGAAATCATTACAAATTTAACGAAAAACCATTCTGTACGTCTTATGCCAGCTGTAGAGAAACTGTTAAAAGAGTGTGGCGTAAAACCGAAGGAATTAACTAAAATCGTTGTAGCTGCTGGACCTGGATCCTATACAGGTGTTCGCATAGGCGTGACAGCGGCAAAAACATTAGCTTGGTCACTTCAAATACCAATTGTAGGTGTATCAAGTTTAGAGGTAGTAGCTGCAAACGGTGCTAACTTTAACGGGTTAATTTGTCCTTTATTTGATGGAAGACGTGGGCAAATTTATACAGGGTTATATACATATGAAGGAGAGCAGTTAACTTCAATAGAAGAAGACCGAATTATTCTTATTGTGGACTGGTTGCAAATGTTAAAAGATAAAGGACAGCCTGTTTTATTTATCGGTAACGATGTTAAATTGCATAAAGAAACAATTATAGAACATTTAGGTGATCAAGCTGTATTCGCTCCATTTACTAAAAATAATCCAAGACCAAGTGAGCTAGCATTCTTAGGATTACAAAAAGAAGAACAAGATGTGCATACGTTTGTTCCGAGCTATCTTCGTTTAGCTGAAGCTGAAACAAAGTGGTTAGAAAGTCAAAACAAGTAGGAGCTTGCAGAAGATGGATATGATATTTAGAAAGATGGAGCTTGATGATATTGCTCAAATTGTAGCTATTGAAGAAGCGTCTTTTTCAACTCCTTGGACTGCAGATGCCTTTCATCGTGAATTAACGATGAATGAACATGCACATTATATTGTGTTAGAAAAAGATGGTCGTGTAGTCGGGTATTGTGGATTGTGGATAATTATTGATGAATCACATATAACAAATATAGCTATTTTGCCAGAATACCGAGGTCAAAAGTTAGGAGATGCCCTATTGAAAGCAGTTATTTCTGAAGCGAAAGAACTAGGGGTAAAAACAATGACACTTGAAGTACGTGTATCAAATGAAGTAGCAAAGCAGTTATACAGAAAATACGGATTTCAAAATGGTGGGATTCGTAAACGATACTATGCAGACAATCAGGAAGATGGTCTCGTAATGTGGGTGAATATATAATGGAAAAAAATACGATTATACTTGGTATTGAAACAAGTTGTGATGAAACAGCAGTAGCAGTTGTTAAAAATGGAACGGAAATTATTGCGAATGTCGTTGCATCACAAATTGAAAGTCATAAACGTTTTGGCGGCGTTGTACCAGAGATTGCATCCCGTCATCATGTAGAAGAAATTACAGTTGTGTTAGAAGAAGCTTTAAAGGAAGCAAACATCACATTTGATGATATTGATGCAATTGCTGTAACAGAAGGTCCTGGTTTAGTAGGAGCACTTCTAATTGGAGTAAATGCAGCGAAGGCAGTAGCGTTTGCACATGATATTCCGTTAGTCGGTGTTCATCATATTGCTGGTCATATTTATGCGAACCGTTTAGTAAAAGAAGTTCAATTCCCGTTATTATCACTTGTTGTATCCGGTGGGCATACAGAACTTGTTTATATGAAAGAACATGGTTCATTCGAAGTAATTGGTGAAACACGAGACGATGCAGCTGGAGAAGCATATGATAAAGTAGCTCGTACGTTATCTATGCCATATCCAGGTGGTCCTCATATTGATCGCCTTGCACATGAAGGAGAACCGACAATTGATTTGCCTCGTGCATGGCTAGAACCGGATTCATATGATTTTAGCTTTAGTGGATTGAAATCAGCAGTTATCAACACTGTGCATAACGCAAAACAACGCGGTATAGAAATTGCGCCAGAAGATTTAGCGGCAAGTTTCCAAGAAAGTGTAATAGATGTACTTGTAACGAAAGCAGCTCGTGCAGCAGAAGCTTATAATGTAAAGCAATTACTTCTTGCTGGTGGAGTAGCTGCTAATAAAGGACTTCGTGCGCGATTAGAAGAGGAATTTGCACAAAAAGAAAACATTGAATTAATTATTCCACCGCTATCTTTATGCACAGATAATGCAGCGATGATTGCAGCCGCAGGGACAATTGCTTATGAACAAGGTAAGCGTGCAACATTAGCCTTAAATGCAAATCCAGGATTAGATATTGAAGCATAGTTATGCACATAATTAACCACAGGTTGTGGATAAAACCCATATTGTCTGTTGATAATATGGGTTTTATTGTGTATATAAAATGTTGATAACTTTTTTGTCGATTGTGGATAATGTGGAAAAGTTATTTTAAGGTTTATTTTATAAAGGTGGATATGTGTATAAAATTGTGGATAAATAGGATGATGTCAGACCTTTGAATTTGTTCTTTTTCGGGAAATAAAAAGTAAGAAGATATCCCCGAAAAACATTTTGAAACATCCCCCTATTATAGAAGATGCTAATATTGTCAATCTTTGTCGTTAAATCGATATTTCGTGTCGAATTGTTAATATATATAGGGTTACAATAGATATATTTGAAAAATCGTTGGTATATTCTAAGTTACGATTGATATACTCAAAAAATTGTTTCTGTATTAAAAGAAAAAAAGATGTCGCATAGTCAAAAATCCTGACTTATGAGACATCTTCCTTATTTAAATATGCTTATACATGCAGCTCTTCCCATTCTGCCATACAAGTTTCAAGTTGTTCTTGTAGCGTTTGCTTTTTAGTTGTAATTTCACTAGCTTTTTCATAATCTGCATATATTTCTGGTAAGCAAAGTTGATCTTCTAACGTAGCAATTTCTTCTTCTAATTCTAATATACTTTGTTCTAGCTCTTCAATTTTTCTGGTGCGTTGACGCTCTAGTTTTTTACGCTCTTTTTCTTCTAAATAATTTAATTTCTCTTGTGCAACCACCTTTTGAACAGGAATGTCACTTTCTTGCTGTTCAAGTTCTGCACGTTCAATCATTTCATTTTTCTTTTCAACGTAGTAATCGTAATCCCCTAAATATTCCTGTGCACCTTCTGTTGATAACTCAACCACAGTCGTTGTTACACGGTTAATAAAGTAGCGGTCATGTGAGACGAATAGAAGAGTCCCTGGGTAATCAATTAAAGCATTCTCCAAAATCTCTTTACTATTTAAATCAAGGTGGTTCGTAGGCTCATCTAGAATTAACAAATTTGACTTTTGCATCATAAGTTTTGCAAGAGCTAATCGAGCTTTTTGTCCACCACTAAGAGAAGATACTGGTTTCAGTACATCATCTCCTGTGAATAAAAAATTCCCGAGTATAGTACGGATTTCTTTTTCAGGTTGCAGTGGATATTCATCCCATAATTCATTTAAAACCCGTTTAGAAGATGTTAAGTTTGCTTGTTCTTGATCATAATAACCAACAGATACATTTGATCCGAAAGAAACATCACCATTTAATAGTGGTAACTTATTCACAATAGACTTTAACAATGTGGATTTCCCAATTCCGTTTGGACCAACTAAAGCAACACTATCTCCGCGAGTTAAGCGCATAGTTACATGTTCAATTATAGGGTTCTCATCATAGCCGATGGTTGCATCATTTACTTGTAAAACATCATTTCCACTTTGCTTTTCAATATCGAAGTGGAATGATGCTGACTTAGAATCCCCTAATGGTCTCGTTAATAATTCCATTCTGTCTAGTTGTTTACGACGACTTTGAGCACGTTTCGTTGTAGAAGCGCGAGCTATATTCTTTTGAACGAAGTCCTCAAGTTTTGCGATTTCATCTTGTTGTTTTTCGTAACGTTTCATTTCTTGCTCATATAATGCTGATTTTAAGTCTAAATATTTACTGTAGTTACCAACAAATCGTCTGCTTTCTTTATTCGAAATTTCATATACTTGTGTAACGAGTTTGTCTAAGAAATAACGGTCATGTGAAACGATTAATATTGCGCCAGGATAACCTTGTAAATATTGCTCAAGCCACGTTAATGTTTCGATGTCTAAATGGTTTGTAGGCTCGTCCAAAATAAGTAAGTCTGGTTTTGTTAATAATAATTTCCCGAGAGCTAATCTTGTTTTTTGCCCGCCGCTTAAAGTAGAGATCGTCGTCTGGTGCGTTTCAACTGGGAAGCCAAGGCCGCTTAAAATGGAGCGAATATCCGCTTCATATTGATATCCACCTTGATCTTTATAATTGAGTTGCAATTGGTCATAATCAGCTAACAATCTTTCATATGTAGCTTCGTTTGAAAAGTTTTCTTCTTTTCCCATTTCTTGCTCAAGCCTTCGAAGTTTTGTCTCCATTTGCTGTAAGTGGGTAAAGACGGTTAGCATTTCATCCCAAATTGTTAAAGACGTTTCTAGTCCAGTATTTTGAGCTAAATATCCGATTGAGACATCTTTAGGTTTTATAATTTCGCCACCGTCATGAGATAATTCACCAGCGATAATTTTTAATAATGTAGATTTGCCTGCTCCATTCCTTCCAACTAATGCGATACGATCTTTTGTTTGTACTTCCAATTTTATGTTTGCAAGAATCGTTTCTGCACCGTATAATTTCGAAAGCGCGTTTACTTGTAATAAAATCAATGTTTTCACCTCAAATAATTTCTTAACTTTGCCATGTTTATATTTCTCAATCATACTAAAAATAGTGTATAGTTTAAAATAAAGAGAGAATACTTCTTCTCTTTATTATACAAGGAATTTAATGAGTGCTAAACTTCTGTATTTGATTAAAGTATATGAATAAAGATAGGAAGAGAGGAGAGGTCATATGGATCAGCAAAAGATTCCACAAGCCACTGCTAAAAGATTGCCTCTATACTATCGATTTATCCAAAACTTATCTCTTTCTGGTAAGCAGCGTGTTTCATCGGCCGAATTGAGTGAGGCAGTAAAAGTAGATTCCGCAACAATACGAAGAGATTTTTCGTATTTTGGAGCGTTAGGGAAAAAGGGATATGGATATAACGTAAATTATTTATTATCATTTTTCCGTGAAACACTTGATCAAGATGATATAACACGTGTAGCACTTATTGGAGTAGGTAATTTAGGGACCGCTTTCTTACATTATAATTTCACGAAAAACAATAATACAAAAATTGAAATGGCATTTGATGTTAGTGAAGAGAAAGTTGGAACAGAAATCGGGGGCATTCCTGTATACCATTTAGATGAATTAGAAGAGAGATTATCAAATGATATACAAGTGGCAATATTAACAGTACCGGCTACAGTAGCACAAGCTGTAGCAGATAGATTAGCTGAAACGAGCGTACATGGTATTTTGAATTTCACACCAGCACGATTAAACGTATCAGAGAATATTAGAATTCATCATATTGATTTAGCTGTAGAGTTACAAACATTAGTTTACTTTTTGAAAAACTATCCACAATAAAACGCAGAGGAAGCGACCTCTGCGTTTTATTATTGTTTCTTCTTTGTGAATTTAACTAATATAAGGCGAAGTGCCAAATTAAAATCAATTGTTGCCATAACTGCAAATAGTATTGTCCACACATTCCAGATTGTATCTGTCACGTTCGTAATGGCGAAGCGTGTAAAGATACATCCAAGAAGGAAGTATAGTGCAGCCATGAACAATGGTGAGTTTCTCATACAAAAAATCCTCCGATAAAGCCTTGCATTTTTTCAGCTTCTTTAATCATTTCTTGAATTTGCTCATTGCTCATAAAAATTTGCCCAATAGCGACTAATGTATTCATCGCAACATGAGCTGCAATCGGAACGATAATACGCTTCGTCTTCACATATAAGAAGGCGAATACGAGCCCCATAGCAGTGTATACCAATAAATGAGTAAAATCAAAATGAATTGCTGCGAATACAAGCGAACTAATGATAGCTGCGATAAAGAAGTTAAACTTCTTATAAAGCGTGCCGAATAGAATTTTTCTAAATACGATTTCTTCTAAGATAGGTCCAATTATAGATACAACAATAAGGAACCAAGGTATCGTTCTTGCGATGTCCATCAGTCTGTCTGTATTCTCAGATTCACGTGGAACCCCAAATACATACATTTCAATCATACCTGCAATGGATTGTGAGATGATTGCTAAGAAGAACCCGATGAAAATCCATCCAATAGTAGCTGGGACAGAAGAGCGCATTGGATCTAAATGCCTGTCACGAATATCTGTTCTAAGTAACCAAAGTACGATACATAATGCAACAAAGAAGCTAATAATTGCCCAGTGTCCCGTTATGATTTGTCCTTTTTCCTCAATGGTAAATCCTCTATTATCGTAGAGTCCTGTTTTTAGGAGAAGTGGTAATCCAACAACGCCGGATAACTGCATTAAAATGTATGTAACGATAATCCACCAGTATTGTTTCTTCAAATGGTTTAACCATCCTTTCTAACTATAGTGTATGAGATAAGTTAGGATAACATGTAAATATGCTACCTACGATATAAACCTCACTTGAATTATGTTTTTTTCGTAAATCCTTATTTGAAATTATAATAGAAGACAGGAGAAAGTTGTGTGTGTAGCGAAAACAACTTAGGGTGTCCTTTCATATTGTAACATACGAGCAGTGGAAACAACGATTCATATAGTAAAGGCAGTATTCTATATAGAAAGTTTATATAGTGATTTGCGAAAAAATTATGATTTTTTTACTTGCAAAAGAAATTGAGATTATTTATTATTATAAGTGTGTTAGCACTCGGGTGACTTGAGTGCTAATAAAAGAAATTTACATAACAAAATGAGGAGGTTATTGTTCATGCTAAAGCCATTAGGTGATCGCGTTGTAATTGAGCTTGTTCAAGCAGAAGAAAAAACAGCAAGTGGTATCGTATTACCAGATACTGCAAAAGAAAAACCACAAGAGGGTAAAGTTGTTGCAGTAGGTACTGGTCGAGTGCTTGAGAATGGTGAGCGTGTTGCTTTAGAGGTAGCAGCAGGTGATCTTATCATCTTCTCAAAATATGCAGGTACTGAAGTGAAATATGAAGGTACAGACTACTTGATTTTACGTGAAAGTGACATTTTAGCAGTTATCGGTTAATTATATAAATCTTAAAAAATCCAAGGGGGTCAATTATTATGGCAAAAGATATTAAATTTAGTGAAGAAGCACGTCGTTCGATGCTTCGCGGTGTCGACACTCTTGCAAATGCAGTAAAAGTAACGCTTGGACCAAAAGGTCGTAACGTTGTACTTGAGAAAAAATTTGGTTCACCACTTATTACAAATGATGGTGTAACAATCGCAAAAGAAATCGAATTAGAAGATGCATTCGAAAACATGGGTGCGAAATTAGTAGCAGAAGTTGCTAGCAAAACAAATGACGTAGCTGGTGACGGAACAACAACTGCAACTGTATTAGCGCAAGCTATGATTCGTGAAGGTCTTAAAAACGTAACAGCTGGTGCGAACCCAATGGGTCTTCGTAAAGGTATCGAAAAAGCTGTTACTGCTGCAATTGAAGAATTAAAAACGATTTCTAAACCAATCGAAGGTAAATCTTCTATCGCACAAGTAGCTGCTATTTCTGCTGCTGACGAAGAAGTAGGTCAATTAATCGCTGAAGCAATGGAGCGCGTTGGTAACGACGGCGTTATTACTTTAGAAGAATCTAAAGGCTTCACAACAGAATTAGACGTAGTAGAAGGTATGCAATTTGATCGTGGATATGCATCTCCTTACATGATTACTGATTCTGACAAAATGGAAGCAGTTCTTGATAACCCATACATCTTAATCACTGACAAAAAGATTTCTAACATTCAAGAAATCTTACCAGTATTAGAGCAAGTGGTACAACAAGGTAAACCACTTCTTATCATTGCTGAAGATGTAGAAGGCGAAGCGTTAGCTACATTAGTAGTGAACAAACTTCGTGGTACATTCAATGTAGTAGCTGTTAAAGCTCCTGGATTTGGTGACCGTCGTAAAGCAATGCTAGAAGATATCGCGATCTTAACTGGTGGCGAAGTAATCACTGAAGAATTAGGCCGTGACTTAAAATCTGCTACAGTTGAATCTTTAGGACGCGCTGGTAAAGTTGTTGTAACGAAAGAAAACACAACTGTAGTTGAAGGTGTAGGAAGCACAGAACAAATTGAAGCTCGCATCGGTCAAATCCGTGCGCAATTAGAAGAAACAACTTCTGAATTCGATCGTGAAAAATTACAAGAGCGTCTTGCAAAACTTGCAGGTGGCGTAGCGGTAATTAAAGTAGGTGCAGCAACTGAAACTGAGTTGAAAGAACGCAAACTTCGCATTGAAGATGCACTTAACTCAACTCGTGCAGCAGTAGAAGAAGGTATCGTTGCAGGTGGTGGTACTTCACTTATGAACGTATACACAAAAGTAGCTTCTATCGTAGCTGAAGGCGACGAAGCAACAGGTATCAACATCGTACTTCGCGCACTAGAAGAGCCAGTTCGTCAAATCGCAATCAACGCTGGTCTAGAAGGATCTGTAGTTGTAGAGCGTCTAAAAGGCGAAAAAGTAGGCGTTGGTTTCAACGCAGCTACTGGCGAATGGGTTAACATGCTTGAGTCTGGTATCGTAGATCCAGCTAAAGTAACTCGTTCTGCACTTCAAAACGCAGCATCTGTTGCAGCTATGTTCTTAACAACTGAAGCTGTAGTAGCTGACAAACCAGAACCAAATGCACCAGCAATGCCTGACATGGGCGGCATGGGCATGGGCGGTATGGGCGGAATGATGTAATTCCGTTTGTCCTAAAAAACATCCATTTCTATATAGAAATGGATGTTTTTTTATGTTTTTTAGAAAAGGAAATGAATTTCTGTAGAATTTTGTCGCTTTCTCTCTTGACCATACCGACACTTCATTGTTAGAATCTAGGAAGATAATATAAAACGATCCTTCATATATCCTCAATGATATGGTTTGAGAGTCTCTACCGGGTTACCGTAAACAACCTGACTATGAAGGCAGTGTGTCTTATATTTATAAAGAGCGGAGACTATCTTTCTTTATAAAGCCAGACCCCTGCCTTTTCTTTGTTATGAGACTAGAGGCGGAGGACTGGCTTTTTTTATTATATTAGTAATGCTTTTCGCCAAATTGGTGAAAATATTTATATACGAGAACTAACGTTGGGGTGATTATTTTGAAGAAACAACACGATACAATTATCGTTTTAGATTTTGGAAGTCAATACAATCAGTTAATAGCACGTCGAATTCGTGAGTTCGGTGTATACAGTGAACTTCATCCACATACAATTACTGCAGAAGAAATTAAAGCAATGAATCCAAAAGGGATTATTTTCTCTGGTGGACCAAATAGCGTATACGGTGAAGGTGCATTACATTGTGATGAAAAAATCTTTGAACTAGGTTTACCAATCTTCGGTATTTGTTACGGTATGCAGCTTATGACGCAACACTTCGGTGGTAAAGTAGAGCGTGCAAATCACCGTGAGTACGGAAAAGCTGTTCTTAAAGTAGAGAACGAATCAAAATTATATGCGAACCTTCCAGAAGAGCAAGTTGTATGGATGAGCCATGGTGACTTAGTAACTGGTTTACCTGAAGGATTCGTAGTAGACGCAACAAGTGAGTCTTGTCCAATTGCTGGTATGAGCAATGAAGACAAAAACTTATACGGTGTACAATTCCACCCAGAAGTACGTCACTCTGAGCACGGTAACGATTTAATTAAAAACTTCGTATTTGGCGTATGTGGTTGTTCTGAAGGATGGAACATGGAGAACTTTATCGAAGTAGAATTAGAAAAAATTCGTGAAACTGTTGGAGACAAAAAAGTACTATGCGCACTTAGTGGCGGTGTAGACTCTTCTGTTGTAGCAGTATTAATTCATAAAGCAATCGGCGACCAGTTAACATGTATTTTCGTTGACCACGGTTTACTTCGTAAAGGCGAAGCAGAAGGCGTTATGAAAACATTTAGCGAAGGCTTCCATATGAACGTTATTAAAGTGGATGCAAAAGACCGCTTCATGGACAAGTTAAAAGGTGTAGAAGATCCAGAACAAAAACGTAAAATCATCGGTAACGAATTCATTTACGTATTTGATGATGAAGCGTCAAAATTACAAGGTATGGACTTCTTAGCGCAAGGTACACTTTACACAGATATCGTTGAAAGTGGTACAGCAACTGCACAAACAATTAAATCTCACCATAACGTTGGTGGACTTCCAGAAGACATGCAGTTCAAATTAATCGAGCCTTTAAACACGTTATTTAAAGACGAAGTACGTGTATTAGGATCTGAACTAGGAATTCCTGATGAAATCGTATGGCGTCAACCATTCCCAGGACCGGGTCTTGGTATTCGTGTATTAGGTGAAATCACAGAAGAGAAATTAGAAATCGTTCGTGAATCTGATGCGATTTTACGTGAAGAAATTATTAAAGCGGGCTTAGACCGCGAAATCTGGCAATACTTCACTGCGCTTCCTGGTATGCGTAGTGTAGGTGTTATGGGTGACGAGCGTACTTACGATTACACAGTAGGTATCCGCGCGGTAACATCTATCGACGGTATGACAGCTGACTGGGCACGTATCCCTTGGGACGTATTAGAGAAAATCTCTGTACGTATCGTAAACGAAGTAAAACACGTTAACCGTATCGTGTATGATGTAACGAGTAAGCCACCAGCAACTATTGAGTGGGAATAGTATTTATAAAAAGGTCCATCTATTGCTTATGCATAGATGGATCTTTTTTATTTTGGTATTAATACGAACGAAACTATAAAAATTTATGAAAATGTTCGTTTTTAAATTGACAAAACTACTTCGTCGAGTTAATATGATTATGTAATTCAAACGAAAAGTGAATATTATAGCCGTCGTATAATATCGGGGATATGGCCCGAAAGTTTCTACCTAGCTACCGTAAATGGCTTGACTACGAGGCGTTTGTATAAAGATGAGGGGAAACTTGTCTTTGTTTATAGAACGCTTCCATGTATATATGCAATGGAAGCCTTTTTTATTTCTCGGGATAAAAGAGGGCTAGGGTGAAATACGGCGAGTAATCATATAACGGGGGAAACATAGGATGAAACGCTATTTTCAGTTTGATGAGCTCGGTACGAATTATAAGACTGAGTTCATAGCAGGGTTAACGACATTTCTATCTATGGCTTACGTACTATTTGTCAATCCTGCTACGCTGTCGCTTGGAAATGTTAAAGGGTTACCAGCAGGTACAGGGATGGATCCAGGTGCAGTATTCGTTGCTACGGCATTAGCGGCAGCGATCGGTTCGTTAATTATGGGTATTTTCGCGAAGTATCCAATTGCTTTAGCGCCAGGTATGGGAATTAACGCGTTCTTTGCTTATACAGCAGTGTTAACGATGGGTATTCCGTGGCAAACGGCCATTGCCGGAACATTAATGTCAGGTATTATCTTTATTATTCTTACTGCTTCAGGTATTCGTGAAAAAATCATTAATGCAATTCCATCGGAGTTAAAGTTTGCAGTAGCAGCAGGTATTGGATTATTCATTGCTTTCCTTGGATTCCAAAATGCTGGAATTATCGTGAAAAACGATGCAGTTCTTGTTGGGTTGGGGGACTTAACAAAGGGCACAACGTTACTAGCAATCTTCGGGGTTGTTACTACGATCGTCTTCATGATTAAGAAAGTTAATGGTGCAGTATTCTACGGTATGATTCTTACAGCGATCTTAGGAGTTGCAACAGGATTAATTGATACTCCGAAAGCTGTGGTGGGAGCAATACCGAGTCTAGAACCAACGTTCGGCGTGGCGTTAACGCACTTCGGAGATATTTTCACAGTTCAAATGGGGATTGTTATTATAACGTTCTTCTTTATCGATTTCTTTGATACAGCAGGTACGCTTGTAGCGGTTGCAAATCAAGCAGGATTAATGAAGAACAATAAATTACCACGTGCAGGAAAAGCGTTATTTGCAGATGCGATTGCAACTGTAATTGGTGCGATTTTAGGTACATCAACAACAACGTCTTACATTGAATCGTCTGCAGGGGTAGCAGCAGGAGGACGTTCTGGATTTACAGCAGTTGTAACAGCAGGATTCTTCTTACTGGCACTATTCTTCTCGCCATTACTAAGTGTTGTAACGCCAGCTGTAACGGCACCGGCTTTAATTATTGTAGGAATCTTGATGGTTTCTTCCTTAGGGGAAATTGATTGGAAGAAATTCGAGATTGCAGTACCAGCATTCTTTACAATTATCTCTATGCCACTTACGTATAGTATCGCAACTGGGATTGCGATTGGATTTATCTTCTATCCAATTACAATGGTTGTGAGTGGTCGTCGTAAAGAGGTTCATCCGATTATGTATGTTATGGGAGTTTTATTCGTACTATATTTCATCTATGTTCGTAAATAAAAGGGGTTTTTTAAAGGTCTAGACTTAAGGGGAGTCTAGACCTTTTTTGCGTCTTCAGAAAATCTTAAGGATTTCCGAGCGTTTTTCTTCAGAAGTTTTCTTATAATAGAAGTTAGGGATTAAAAAAGTGATGGGGGAGATATTGTGGCACACGAAACAATACTTGTCGTAGATGATGAAAAAGAAATTCGGAATTTAATTACAATCTATTTAAAGAATGAAGGATATAAAGTATTACAAGCAGGAGACGGAGAAGAAGGATTACGTCTATTGGAAGAAAATGAAGTACATCTAGTCGTATTAGATATTATGATGCCGAAAGTGGATGGTATTCATATGTGTATGAAGGTAAGGGAAGCGAAAGAGATGCCTATTATTATGCTTTCTGCGAAAACGCAAGATATGGATAAGATTTTAGGGTTAACAACGGGTGCAGATGATTATGTAACGAAACCATTTAATCCGTTAGAGTTAATCGCAAGAATTAAATCTCAGTTACGCCGTTATATGAAAATGAATGGTTTCGCTATACAAAATGAGGACGAGCTAGAAATTGGAGAGATGAAAATAAACATCTCGACCCATAAAGTTATTGTGGACGGAGAAGAAGTGAAACTAACTCCGAGGGAATTTTCAATTTTAGAATTGCTAGCTAGAAATCCAGGTATGGTGTTTAGTGCGGAGCAAATTTATGAAAAGGTGTGGAACGAACGATCTTTCCAGTCTGATAATACCGTAATGGTGCATATTCGGAAAGTGCGTGAAAAGATTGAGGAGAATCCAAGGAAACCTAGATATATAAAAACAGTATGGGGAGTGGGGTATAAGATTGAAAAAGATATTTAATCCGTTTACTTATGTTAGGAAATTTCGCGAATTAATTGGAAAGATAATAAAGAGTGTGAAACGGAGTATACGGATTCAACTTATTACGGCGTTTACTGCTTGTGCGTTATTAGGTCTCTTTGTATCAACGAAGATAGTAGCACCTATTTTTGAAGATGCTAGCCAGCATGCTGAGATTAATTATAGAGATGGTATGGAGCAAATTAATCGTAAAGCTCAAAGCACGGCGGAAATGATGGTTGCTGAAAATAAATTAGATGCTGTACAAAACATGATAGAGCTAGAAAATGAAAATTTAGAGCAAGGGCATGATGCCTTTAAAATATTAGTTACTGACGAAAATGGTAAAGTTTTGTATAAAACGAAGCAAGCGCAAGAAGAACAAATTAATTTGCATAATACAATTCGTAATGCGACTTCATTTGCTATCAATTATTCAAATAATAATGATATTGAAAGATCAAGAAAAGAGTTTATTACATTCTCTCCTATTACAATTGAAGGTAAGAACTTATATATGTTTGTAAGCGGGATTCCTCAAGGGGAGGTAGTGTATTATAAAGTAGAAGGACCATTCCCATTTTTAATTGGTGTTCTTGTATTCATTTTCTCTTTCTTCTATATAACAAAGAGAAAGATGAAGCAGATTGAAGCAATGGCGCAAGGTGTAAAGGAAATAGAAAGAGGCAACTTAGCGTACCGCATTGAGAAAAAAGGTGAAGATGAGATTGCAGCTTTAACTGAGAATATTAATAATATGGCAGAAGAGCTTATGAATAATATAGAAAAGGAACGTAAATTAGAGAAGCAAAAGAATGAGCTTATTACGAATGTATCTCACGATTTACGCACACCGCTGACTTCTATTATGGGCTACTTACGATTACTTCGAGATTCTAAATATGAAAATAAAGAACAACACGATGAGTATACGAGAATTGCTTTTGCAAAGTCGGAGCAGTTAAAAAATTTAATAGAAGATTTATTTGAGTATACGAAGTTAACAAATGAACAAGTTGTATTAGAAAAACAGGAAGTTTGTATGAATGAGCTACTCGAGCAATTAATAGAAGAGTTAGTACCGCAGGCGGAAGAACATGGACTTACGTTTGTTAAGAAGTTTCCTGAGGAACGTGCTTATGCATCGATTGATTCGGAAAAGATGGTTCGTGTATTTGATAATTTACTAATGAATGCGATTAAGTATAGTAAAGATGATGGAGAGATAAAAGTTTCTCTTCAAAGGCAGCGTAGGGATATACAAATTGTAATTGCGAATCATAGTGAAGAGTTTACGAGAGAAGAGTTAGCGAATTTGTTTGAACGTTTCTATAAGAAGGATCAATCTCGAAGTAGAGTAACGGAAGGCTCGGGACTCGGTTTAGCGATTGCGAAAAGTATTGTTGAGTTACAAGGTGGTAGTATTCGAGCGGAATATAGGGATGGTATTATTCAATTTATCGTTTCGTTACCAATTATAGAAAAATAATAAATGAATAGAATGATATGTGATAAAAAGGCTTATTTTAAAATAAATAAGCCTTTTTATATTTTTTATAAAAACATATTGACGATTAGAGCTTAGAGGTGTAATATAGAACAAGTCGCCGATGACAATAACGTCGAAAGCGACAAACGAAATAAAAAACTTAGTTGACATTGAAAGATGAAAATGTTAACATAAGGAAGTCGCAAATGAGCGACCAAGTAGTTCTTTGAAAACTGAACGAAACAAACAACGTGAAACGTCAATTTTTATTTTAGATGCTAGACAAACTAACTTTATTGGAGAGTT
>Ga0164241_10003502_pt1 | contig 15756 bp, 12 predicted proteins | sample OricomyardsoilBY_FD_108780 | JGI IMG/M metagenome (GOLD analysis project Ga0164241, IMG submission 108780) | Backyard soil microbial communities from Emeryville, California, USA - Original compost - Back yard soil (BY) | ecosystem: Environmental > Terrestrial > Soil > Unclassified | place: USA... | reverse complement strand
TGTGTCCTCTGCGCCTCTGTGGCCAATTTATTTTCCGAGCAGATGCGGGTTCGCTTCCAAGCGGTCCCACACGAGCTTGTCTATGACTTCACGGGCGGGTTCGCATTGGATGCGCTCGATGATTTCGCCGGCAAAGGCGTGGATCAGCATCTGCTTCGCCGTGTCCAGGCTCATGCCGCGCGAGCGCAGGTAAAAAATGCTTTCATCGTTCAACTGGCCGATGGTCGCGCCGTGCGTGCATTTCACGTCGTCCGCGTAAATTTCCAACTGCGGCTTCGTGTCCGCGCTCGCGTCGTCGGAAAGCAAAAGATTTTTGTTCGTCTGCTTCGCATCCGTTTTCTGCGCGATTTGACGGACCAAAATGCGCCCGTGAAAAACGCCTTTCGATTTGTCGTCGAGAATGCCGTTGAAATACTCGTGGCTCGCGCAATGCGGCTGCGCGTGCTCGACGATCATGTGATGGTCGGCCAACTGCTCATCCTTCGTCAAATAAAGACCGTTGAGAATACATTCCAAACCTTCGCCCGCGAGCTTGGTGCGGATGTTGTTGCGCGATAATTTTGCGCCCAGCGCAAACGAATGAACCGTCACCTTGCTGGCGCGGCCAAATTCGCCGGCAATCGTCGCGACGTGATACGCGCTCGCGGCTTCGTCCTGAAGTTTGACGTGCTCCACCGCCGCGTTGTCGCCCGCGAAAATCTCCGTCACGGCATTCGTCAGATACGCCACATCGCCGGTGCTCAAATAACTTTCCACGACGGTCAGCTTGCTGTTCGCCCCGGCGATGATGAGATTGCGCGGCGAAATCGCCTCGCCGGAATTTTTTGCGGATGAAAGATAAATCAACTGCACCGGCTCGGCGACTTCCACGCCCTGCGGCACGAAGATAAACGCGCCGTCGGTGAAAAAGGCCTGGTTCAGCGCGGCAAAGGAATTGCCCGCCGGCGGCGCGTATTTGCCCAGATGCTTTTCGATCAGCGCGGAATCGCTCGCCAGCGCGGCGGAAAGATTTTCAATCCGCACGCCGCCGTTCACGGGCTTGATCTGCGACAGTTTCGCCGAGAAAAACCCGTTCACGAACACGAGCCGGTGCCCCGGCAGCCTGGTGAAAACGGATTCGTCAATCACCTTGGATTCCGCGCCATTGACCGCAATCTGGCCGGCGAGCGAAAAATTCAGTTTGGCAATCGGCGTGACATTCGTGAAGCGCCAGTCTTCGTCCTTGAGCGTGGGAAAGCCCTGGTCGGCAAAGCTCGCGAGGCCGGCCTTGCGGAGCGGCGCCAGCCATTTTGGACCGGCGGCGGCGGCCTGTTCCGAAAATTTTCCGACCAATAAATCCGTCCCGTTGTTTGCGTTTGGCGTCATATTTAGAATCATTCTAATTACAAATTAGGCGAACAATCTCCCATTTTGGCACGCGTTACGCAAATTAAAACCGCGGCGAAAAACGGCTGTTCAAAATTGTCGCGCGAAGAACGCGAAATCAGCGAAGAAAAAGAAAATCCATTGCCAAATCTTCACCGGCTTCGCGTTCTTCGCGCGAAATAAATTTTACGTTCTGCCGCCGAAATGGCACCTTGCAGCCTCATGCTTTCGCAAGACACAGTTCTGGACGCGCTGAAATCCGTCAAATATCCCGGCTACTCGCGCGACATCGTTTCCTTCGGCCTCGTCAAAGAAGTTTCCGTCGCCAACGGCGCGGTGAGCGTCACGATGCAGTTGACCTCGCCGAATCCCGAAGCCGCGCAGCAGATCAAAGCCGAGAGCGAACGGCTCCTGAAGAATCTTCCCAGCGTGAACCAAGTTCACGTCGAAGTGCGCCCGCCCGCCGCCGGCTCCGGTGCGCCGGCAAGGGCTTTCGCCAATCAAAACAAAGTAAAAGGCGTCAAGCGCATCATCGCCGTCGCCAGCGGCAAGGGCGGCGTCGGCAAATCCACCTGCTCCGCCAATCTCGCCTGCGCCCTCACGCATCTTGGCGCAAAAGTCGGTTTGCTGGACTGCGATATTTACGGGCCGAGCATTCCGCTGATGATGGGCGTCCATGAACGGCCGACCGTCAACGAAGCCGAACACCTCGTGCCGCCGCTGGCGCATGGCGTGAAAGTCATGAGCATCGGTTTGCTGGTGACGGACGACCAGCCGGTCATCTGGCGCGGGCCGATGATCACGAAAACCATCCAGCAATTTCTGCTCGCCGTCGAATGGGGCGATTTGGATTTTCTGCTCGTGGATCTGCCGCCCGGCACCGGCGACGCGCAGCTTTCGCTCTGCCAGACCGTGCCGCTGGATGGCGGCGTCATCATCAGCACGCCGCAGGAAGCCTCGCTCGGCGTCGTGCGCAAAGGCATCGCCATGTTCAACAAGGTGAACGTGCCGATCCTCGGCATCGTGGAAAACATGAGTTATTTCACCACGCCGAACGGCGAGCGCGTGGAAATTTTCGGCCACGGCGGCGGCAAACAGGAAGCCGCGCGCCAAAATGTTCCGTTCCTCGGCGAAGTGCCGATCTTCACCGAAATCCGCGAAGGCGGCGACCGGGGCATGCCCATCACCGTCTCCACGCCCAATCATCCGGCGGGCAAGGCGTTCATCCAAATTGCGGAAACGCTGCGGGAAAATCTAAAATAAATTTAGCCACTGATGAAACACAGATTGAACACGGATAAAAATGATTCTGCGTTCACGTTGACGGAAATTCTGGTTGTTATCGCCATCATCGGAATTTTGGCTGCGCTTTTGTTGACGGCAGTTTCTCAAGCCAAAGGCAAAGCGCGAAAAATGCAATGCGCCAGTAATTTGCATCAATTGGGAATTGCTTTGAACGGGTTCGTCCCAGAAAACCACGTTTATCCTTTGTATGTAAATTTCAATATTTCAAAGCATAATACTACGGCATACTACAATTGGGCTGAAGCATTGAGCTATGAAGAATTGGGTTTGGTAGAATCTAAAATGCCTTATTATACGCATGGCGTTTGGATTTGCCCTTCTGCCAATTGGCATCCAGACGGAACGCAAGATGCCAGGACAAATTGGTTTTCTTATGGCTACAACTGGTGCGGGTTAAATTCGGCGGGAAATACCGGCTCACTTGGTCTTGGTGGGCGCAACATTTCAACTTTAGGTCCGCTTCCGCCTCCAATTGGCGAATCGGAAATAATCGCTCCAAGTGATATGATGGCGATTGGTGATGAGTTCGATGGTAACGATGAGTTACAGCGGGCAACTTGGATTTACACCGGAAAATATGGCCGAAATGGAAATACCTTCGCCCGCCATCAAGGCAAAGCCAATGTGGTTTTTTGCGACGGCCACGTTGAATCGCCGACGTTGCAATTTCTTTTTGAAGACACGAGCGACGAAGCGTTGAGCCGCTGGAATCGCGACCATTTGCCGCATCGCGAAAAACTTTCGCCATGATTCTCCGCCCGCCAAAAGCTGCGGAGCAGCGTGTGATAATAGCCCACAGCGTGAGCTGTGGGTAAAAGCACGCAATGGAAAAAGCTCCGGCAGGAGCGGCAGAAAATTCACGCCGCGCTTCATATTTCTTTCGCCCCACCCGGGGCTTGATTCATTTTGGCGACCAAACCCACGGTTTCACCGTGGGCTACTATCTTTCGCCACTCCGTGGCTGGCCAAATCAGCATGGTTTTAGCCGGGCAGCGAAAGTTTTTTCGTCAGCTCTACAAACTGTTCCAAGCTCAATTTTTCCGCACGTTCTTGGAACGAGATGTTCAATTCGGCGAACGCGGCTTCCAGTTGTTCCTTCGGCCATTCCTGCTTCAGCAGTTTCAGCATCATCTTCCGGCGTTGCGAGAACGATTTTTTCACGAGCCGGCGGAACAGGTTGCGCTGTTCCTCCGTGAGCAGCGGCGTCTCGCGGCGCACGAGACAGACGCACGCGGAATCCACGTTTGGCACCGGGAAAAAACAATCCGCCGGAATCTTGAACCAGCCGCGCGGCGCGAAATCCAACTGCACAAGCAGCGTCAGAATACCGTAGTGGTCATCGTCCGTCTGCGCCATGAGCCGTTGCGCGACTTCCAGTTGAAGCGTGACGACGATCATCTGTGGTGCGCGAACACCGGCGGCGAGTTCCACCAGAATCGGCGAGGCGACGGAATACGGCAAATTGGCGACGAGTTTCCAATCGCGCCAGTCGCGCGGTTCGCGCTTGAGATAAGCGAGCGCGTCGTCGTGGATTAGGAAAAGATTGTCGGGATAGTTTGAGTTGTTGTCCGCCCTCTCCCCGGCCCTCTCCCCAAGGAGAGGGAGTTCATTGTTCCCGCGCTGGGAGGAGTCCGCAGGCAACGGATTGACGGGAGCATCCGCCTCGTTCTCCCTCCCCCCGGAGGAGAGGGCCGGGGTGAGGGAGGGTTCTCCTTCTTTCGACACCAACCCAAACCGTTCCGCCAAAAATTCAACGAGCCGATGATCCATTTCAATCGCCAGCACTTCGCCGGCTTTCGCCAGCAGCAATTCCGTGAGCGGGCCAAGGCCGGGGCCGATTTCCAGAACTTTGTCGGTTTGGCTTAATTCTGCCGTGGCGGCGATGTGTTCCAACTGGTTCGCATCGTGCAGAAAATTCTGGCCGAGCGACTTCGTGAGCTGGATGTCGCGCTTGGCCAGCAGTTCGCGCATTTCAGTGAGTTTCATTGGGGGAATGGTGTTGCGCGAAGACCGCGAAGTTGGCGAAGGGAATTCATCTTCGTTTCCTTCGGATTCTTCGCGCGACTCTTCTGATTTGTGTGCATCGGTGTCAATCTGCGGCCAAAACCGTTTTCAATTCGCTGACGGCTTTGGCCAGTTGTGCCTTGGTGACGGTGAGCGGCGGCGTGAAGCTGATGATGTTGGCGTGCTCGCCTTCGGGCAGAAAAATGTAGCCGTGCTGCAATAGTTTTTTAATGGCGTTTAAGGCAAGTTCCGTCGCGGGCCGGCCATCGGGCAAAGTCAATTCCAAGCCCGCCATCAGACCCAAACCGCGGATGGAGTTTTGAGTTTTGAATTTTGAATTTTGAATTGAAGAAAGTTCGCCCAACAGAAATTTGCCCAGCTTCGCGCTGCGTTCGACCAGTTCCAATCTTTTGATCTCGTGGATTTGCGCCAGCGCCAGCGCGCAGCCAACGGGGTGGCCGAGGAAAGTGCTGGTGTGGATCGCTTCGCCGTTCGAGGCGGGCCACGCGGCGTCCATGAGATCGGCGCGGCCGATACAGGCCGAAAGCGGAAAGCCGCCGGTGAGCGCCTTGCCGAGGCAGATCAAATCGGGAACGGTTTGCGAATGTTCGCACGCAAACCATTTGCCGGTGCGGCCAAAGCCGGTGTAAATCTCATCGAAAACAAGCAACGCGCCGCGTTCATCGCACAGCTTGCGGAGCAGCGGCAAAAATTCTGGCGGCGGGACATTGATGCCGCCGCGCGCCTGCACGGGTTCGATGAGGATCGCGCCGATTTTCTCGCGGCGGAAAAACCGGCGCAGGGATTTTTCGACAAGCGGCAATTCGGCTTTCGTCGTGGGAAATTTGACAAAGTGTCCAAACTCGCGAAGCTGGGAGCGGAACGGGGCGCGGAAAAAATTCCGGTGCGTGGCGTTGAGCGCGCCGTAGCCGAGACCGTGGTAGCCGCCTTCAAAGGCAATAATCCCGCGTTTGCCGGTGGCGAGAATGGCGGTCTTGAGCGCGGATTCAACGGCTTCAAAACCGGAATTGGAAAAGATTACTTTTCCCGTTTTAAGTTTTGAATTTTTAGTTTTTAGTTTCGGCGGATTTGTCCAGCGCTTAAAAGTGATCCGGCTCAACTCACGCGCGAGTTCCGCTTTAAGCGCGTGCGGGTGCACGTCGCCCATCGCGTGCAACAGCTTGGCCATTTGCTTCTGTCCGGCTTTGACGACGTTCGGATTTGCATGGCCGGCGGCGGCCACGCCAAAGGCGGCGGTGAGGTCGAGATATTTTTTACCTTCCGCATCGCGGACGTGAACGCCTTTCGCGCTCTCCCAAACGATGGGCCACGAGCCGTCCGGCTCGAAGAACAGGACATTACGCGATTCGTATTTCCGCAACGTGGCGATGGTCTGGCGGGTGGTCATTTCAATTCAGGCGCACGTCCGCCGGCTGGCCGGGGCGAAGATTGGCGGCATCGGCGGGAGCAAATTCAGCTTCAATCATAAACACCAAATCCGCCCGGGTTTCACGGCTGTAAATGACGGGCGGCGTGTATTCCGCCTGCGTGGAAATGTAATTTATCGTGGCCTTGAACGCGCGCGCCGCGCCGTCGCAATGGACGGAAATGGTCTGGCCAATTTTGATCTGCGGCAATTTTTCCTGCGGCACGAAAAAGCGGATCTTGAGATTTTCCGCCGGGAGCAAAACGACCACGGGATCGCCGGCGGCAACCCACTCGCCAACCCGGTAGAGCGTGTCATGAACAACGGCATTCGTGGGCGCGAATTGTTGTTTTTGATCAAGCGACCATTGCGCCTTGTCGCGGGCGGCGGTCTGCGCTTCCACAGCGGCCTGCGCGGCGCGGATGGCGTCGGGGCGCCCGCCCAATTTGGCGGTTTCCAATTCGGCGGCGAGCTGGTCAACCTGGGCCTGGCTGGCGTCGCGCCGGGCGCGCACCTGATCGAGTTCCTCCTTGGAAACGACGTCCTCGCCGCCCAACTGTTCGCGGCGGGCGAACTGGGTTTGGGCCAGTTTCAGATCGGCCTGCGCGCGATTCAACTGGGCGTTGAGCGCGGCGATTTCCGACGGCCGGCGGCCTTTGGTCAGATCGGCCAACTGGGCCTGTGACTGCGCGAGGTTTTTTTGGGCCTGGGCGAGCGCGGCGGCTTCCGGTTCCCGTTCCAACGCGAACAACAACTGCCCGGTTTTGATCGAATCGCCCCGGGCGACCGCCAGATTGTTCAGCGCGCCGCCCAGCGGGGCGGCGACATAAACGTATTCGCCCTCGACATAACCTTGAAAGCCGCCGGGGGAATTTTTCGCGCAGCCGGCCAGCAGGGCGGCGGCGGCCAGGGCCGGGATGATGTTGCCAAAAAATTTCATGCGAACGCCGCAGTGACGTTAGCAGGGAAGGAAATTTTTTACGAGTGAAACGATTCATTCGACTTTCAACCTACCGAATGGTAGGCTGCGCGAGGTTTATGAAAAAATTGACGCTGCTTTCCTGTTTGACCGGGTTCATGTATGCGGCCGCCGCCGCGGAAACGAACGCGCCGGCCTGGCTGGTCCGCCCGCTGTCGCTGGCGGACTGCGAGAACATTGCCCTCGTTCAGAACGCCGTGGTTCTCAAGGCCAAGGACGATCTGGAGGCATCGCAAGGCCTGGTCATTCAGACGCGGGCGGTGGCATTGCCGCAGTTGACGGCGGGCGGCAAATATCAGGACGAAGAAAAAACGCTCGTGCAGAATTTCCCCGGCGCCGGTGAACAGCCGCACCAAAGCTGGAACGCGGGCATCCAACTGGTTCAGGACGTTTACGCCGGCGGCAAAATCGTGGCGGCGCTTCACGCGGCAACGGCCACCAAGAAACAGGCTTTGGCTCAATACCAAACCACGTTGGCCAACACTTTGCTGCTGGTGCGCGTGGCGTATTATGACGTGCTGCTGGCCAACCAGCAGATCACCGTCAATGAAGCCTCCGTCAAGCTGCTGCAAAAGGAACTCGACGACCAGCAGCGCCGGTTCGATGCCGGCACGGTGCCGCATTTCAACGTGCTCCGCGCCGAGGTTGCCGTGGCCAACGCCAAGCCCGCGCTCATTCACGCCCGCAGCCAGTATCGCATCACCAAGAATGTTCTGGTGAACCTGCTGGGCTACAACCTGCCGCGCGAAGTGCTGGAGGACATTCCGATGACGTTGACGGATAATTTTGACACGGCGCCGTGGAATTTGGCCCTGCCGGACGCCATTCAGGAGGCGTTGGAACGGCGCACGGAACTTCAGGGTTTGCGCCAGCAGATCAAGTTGCAGGAGCTAAATGTCGTCAATGCCAAGTCCGGCTATAAGCCCACGATTTCGGCTTTTGCCGGCTACAACTGGATAAACAACGCCTTCAGCACCGACGCGGCTGATGAACTCGATGGCTGGAACGCCGGAGGTCAGGTGAGTTGGAATCTTTTTGACGGCGCGCTGACGGCCGGCAAGGTCAAGCAGGCCAGGGCGCTTTACCACAAATCCGAAACCGAACTGGCCGGCCGTTCGCGGCAGATTGAACTGGATGTGCGCACGGCGTATTCGGATTTCATCGAGGCCCAGGAAGTGCTCGATTCCCAGAGCAAGGTGCAGGAGCAGGCCGAGGAATCTTTGCGCGAAGCCAACGCCCGTTTCAACGCCGGCACCGGCACGCAGCTCGACGTGCTGGACGCGGAAACCTCGCTCACCCAGGCGCGCACCACCCTGGTGCAGTCGCAGCATGACTACGCCACCGCCCGCGCCCGGCTGGAACGCGCCATCGGCGCGGAACTTGCGCCGGCGAAGTAATTTTCTGAACCCCAATTTGCCGGTTGCGGCGGCGGCGGCTTTCGTAGATTTTGTCGCGCGTGAAAATTCAACGAGCTTTACTCTCCGTTTCCGATAAAACCGGCCTGGTGGCCTTGGCCCAAATCCTCGCCGCCCAAGGCGTGGAATTGATTTCCACCGGCGGCACCGCCAAGGCGCTGCGCGAAGCCGGCCTGGCCGTGAAAGACATCAGCGAACACACCGGTTTTCCCGAAATGCTCGACGGCCGCGTGAAGACGCTGCATCCGCTCGTTCACGGCGGCTTGCTCTACATTCGCGGCAACGCCGCGCACGAGGCGGCGGTGAAAGAACACGCCATCCAGCCGATTGATCTCGTGGTGGTGAATCTTTATCCGTTTGAAGCCACGGTCGCCAAACCGAATGTCGCCTTGCACGATGCCATTGAAAACATTGACATCGGCGGGCCTTCGATGCTGCGCAGCGCGGCCAAAAATCACGACAGCGTCACCGTCGTCGTGGATCCGCTGGATTATGCGGAGGTGGCGAAACAGATTTCTGAAACCGGCAACACGACCTTGGATTTGCGCCGGAAACTTTGCGCGAAAGTCTATGCACGCACGGCGGCTTATGACGCAGCCATTGCGGCGCATCTGCAAAAAGAATTTTCCGCCGGCAAAAACACGCTGCCGCAGGTGCTGACGATTTCCGCGCCGCTGGCGCAACCGTTGCGTTACGGTGAGAATCCTCATCAAACCGCCGCGCTTTATGGCAAGTTCTCCGAGTATTTCAAACAGCTTCACGGCAAGGAACTTTCTTACAATAACATTCTTGATCTCACGGCGGCGGCGGCGCTGATCGCAGAATTTCATGGCGAGGTGCCGACACTGGCGATTCTCAAGCACACAAATCCGTGCGGCGTCGGCCAGGGCGCGAACTTGCGCGAGGCTTGGGACAAGGCGTTTGCCACCGACAAGCAGGCGCCGTTCGGCGGCATCATTGCCGTGAACCAGCCGCTTGACGCCGCTTGCGCCGAAGCCATTTCAGAAATTTTCAGCGAGGTCATTGTCGCGCCGGAATTTTCGGCCGAGGCGCTGGCCATTTTGCGGAAGAAGAAAAATCTGCGCCTGCTCCAGATCGTAAAATCTCCCCTGTCCGCGCAGCCGTGGGACGTGCGCAGCGTGGGCGCGGATTCATTTTTATTGCAGCAGCGCGATTTGAAAATCACAGCGGCAGCCGATTTGAAAATCGTCACGAGACGGCAGCCAACGGAGACGGAATTGAAGGCGATGCTGTTCGGCTGGCGCGTGGTGAAACACTTGAAATCAAACGCGATTCTCTATGTCGGCGAAGGCCGGACGCTGGGCACGGGCGCAGGCCAGATGAGCCGCGTGGATTCCAGCCGCATCGCGGTGTGGAAGGCGGGCGAGGCGAAATTGCCGCTGGCCGGCAGCGTGGTGTGCAGCGACGCGTTCTTTCCGTTTCCCGATGGCCTCCTCGCGGCGGCCGATGCGGGCGCGACGGCGGCGATCCAGCCGGGCGGTTCGGTGAAGGACGCGGAAGTCATCGCGGCGGCCGATGCGCGTGGCATGACGATGGCGTTCACCGGCGCGCGGCATTTCCGGCATTGATTCGGCTCGTAAAACAAAACCCGCCGCGCGAAATGAAATCGCGCGGTTTTTTATTTCAACAGCCGGTAGATGAGGGCGAATTGGAAGGCGGTGACGGCGGTCAGCAGCAGCCAGACGCCGAGTTCGTGGAGAAGCAGGCTGCGCTGGCGCGGCGCCGCCAGCCAGAATTGAATTTTGGCGGAGCCGAAGGCGATCAGGTCGCCGTTGCGAAGCCGGGCGGAAGTTTGCGATTCATCATTGATGGCGGCAAACGTTTCCGGCGCGGTTTGCAGGAGAAAGCCTTCTTTTTTCTGAAATTCCAACGTGAGATGGCGATCCCAGACGCCGGGTTCATCAAGGATCAAATCATTTTCCGCCGCCCGGCCGATGCGAAAAGGAAAACGGCGGACGACTTGGATGTCGCCCGCCATCTTGCCCGAAAGAATGCACAGTTGGATCATCAGAAAATGCGGCGGCCAACGACAATCTGGTCGCCGGGATAAACCGGCGGATCGGGTTCCTTGCCGGAGAGGATGTCATCCATGTTCAGAGTGAATCGCTGGCCGTTGGCGCGGATTAAATAAATTTTGCTGTGGTCGGCGAAATCGGTGAAATCCTGCGCCGTCGTGATAGCCTTGCTCACCGTGATGGGACCGGTATAAACCATGCGATTGGGGCTTTTGACTTCACCCCGGACATAATAGAGACGGTCATTGGAGGCTTTGACTGTGACATCCAGATGCGTGTAATACTTCGGAACATAGAGATCGTGAATGGCATCTCCCAACTCAGCAGGAGTTTTGCCCGCCGCCTGAACGCTGCCAATGTCGCTCAAAGTGATGGTGCCATCATCTCTGATAGGTTTTTCCATCGGAGCAATTTCGTCCGGCGGACCTTGGAGCGTGATTACGACGGTGTCGCCCACATGGAGATGCGCCACTGCATTGGTGTCAAAGTTGGCGGGCGGCTGACTCATCACGCCGATGGGTTTCTTTTCGCTGGAGAACATCGAACACCCGCTGAACACGAACACAAACAGGGGCAGCAAGAGCAGCAGGGCATGGCGGAAAAATTGAAATGATTTGGCTTTCATCGGCATAAGATTCTAAAGGACGCGGCGGCCCGTTAATATTTCTGTTTAATTTTGATTTCGGCGTCGTTCCCGCCGGCGGCCGCCTTGGCTTCCGCTTCCTGCTCTTCAGCGCTTTGCGACTGGTAGTAATCGTGATAATAGCCGCTGTAGTAATAATAGCCTTCGTCCTGCGACATGTTGATGTTGTTGAGGACGATGCCGACGAAATTACCGCCGACTTTTTCGATCATCTGCTTGGCGCGGATGGTCATGGGTTGCGGATAGCGGCGATATTGGATGACCTGCATCACCAGATCCACTTCGCTGGCCAGAACGGAGGCGTCACTGACGCCAAGGATGGGCGGTGAATCAAAGAAAATGAAATCATAACGCTGCTTCAACTCGGCAATCATCTCTTTCATCTGGGCGGAACCGAGAATGCCCATCGAACTGTTGGGCAGCCTGCCGCTGGCCATGAAATCCAAGTTTGGCACGCCCGTGGTCTGGACGATTTCGACAATTGTATTCTGCTTGAGCAGGTAATTGGTGAGCCCCAGATTGTTGGCGACCTTGAACAACTTGTGCAGCGTGGGGCGGCGCAAATCTGAATCCACGATCAAAACCCGGCTGCCGCCTTGGGCGAAAACCGTGGCCAGATTGATGGTGGTGGTGGATTTGCCCTCACCGGCGCCGGCGCTGACGACCACAATGGTGTTCTGAGTTTCCGCCTTGCGGGAAAAGAGCAAATTGGTGCGTAAAACCCGGTAGGCTTCAGCATGTTTGCTTTCCTGCCCTTCTTCCAGCAGATAGCCGATGTTCTGCGGAATGACACCCAGCACGGCGGCCTGAAAGGTGCGTTCCACGTCGTCAATGGTTTTGACGCTCGTGTCCAGATATTCAATGAAGAAAGCCAGGCCAATGCCCATGACCAGACCGAAAATCAGACCCAGCACAATGTTGACCGTCTTGTTTGGTTTGACGGGCGTTTTGCCAGGTTCCGCCCGGTCGGCGATCTGCACCATGCTGTTCTTTGGCATCGCGGCATCCAGCCGGTCCATTTCAAGTTTCGCATACAGCAGCCGATGCTGATCGCGCAACTGCTCCAGATCACGTTTGGCATCGTAGTAAGGCTGGTTTTTGGCGGATTCAGCCTGATCTTTGGCCTTGGTCTCTTCAATTGACTTACTAAGGGAATCAAGTGCGGCTTTTTTGGAACTGACCTGGCTTTCCAAGCCGGATAAAATGCCGGCCACGCGGGCGTCAATCTCACGGTTTAATTCATCAATCAATGTTTGAACCCGGGTTACCTTGAGATTGTCGGGCGCATAATCAATTTTCAACTGGGCAATCGCTTGTTCCGCCTCGTGCAAACGAGTCAGCCCGGCGTTCAGATCCGGGTCATTGCCCACTATGCCAGGCAATACGTCACGCAACTGATTTTTCCCCAGCGTCTTCAAGTGGTCAAGCATGGCGGAATGTTCCGTGTATTCATGTTGACCTTCAATCAACTGATCATGATACCTTTGCAGTTGATCAGTGGTCAGTGAAGGAGTGTAACCAACGGAATTGGCCTGATCCACCGTGATGCCCAGCTTGCCCCGAAGTTCTTCAATCTTCTGCTGGGCCGTTTGAATTTGATTGGATTCCTGCAGATATTGCTCATTAAGAACCTGTATGCCCGTGGCGGAATTTTCCTTGCGGGTGTTCAAGCGATATTGTCTGTAAGATTCGGCAATCGTATTGGCCAGCACGGCGGCTTCTTTGGCGTCATCGCTGTAAACTGTGATGGAAATCAACTTGGTGTTGCGCACGGGAGCCAGATTCATGCGGTTCTGGAGGATTTCCATCGTCTCCGTGGTTTTTAACGGCTCGCCATTGTTAAATTTCTTCCCCCATTCAACATTCAAGTTCAACGAGCTGATGACATTGCTCAAAACGAGCTGCGACTGCATGATCTCAAAAGTCGTCTGTATGAAGTAAGGATCATAGGGAATCATGGAGGCGGTCACCGTGCTGCCGTTGAGACCGTCCACGGCATCGTTTTCCACTTTGATGCGGCAGGTGCTGGAGTAGGATTCCGGCAGAATGAAGGTGACGGCAGTGGCGATGATGGCGGTGATAAGAAAGACCGTGATGATAATGGCTTTGCGGATGCGGATGACGCGCCAATAATCTAAAAAGTGCAATTTGGCCTCTGCCGGCGGGGGAGAATTTTTCAATGGGTCCATATAAATAAAAAAAATGGGAGCCTGTCTTAGACTCGGCTCCCGACATTATGTTCAAACCATGGGATGCAACGCAACCAAGGCTCAATAATTTGCGCCCAGACCAATGTAAACCCGGTTGCGGGAGTAACTGCGTCCAGCGATGTCTGAAAAAAGTTCGTCGAAGTTATAGCCTGCATCCGCGAAGAGGTGGCTGTTAAATTGATAGTTGAGACTGACGCCCGCACCCACGGTATTGTCACCTTGGTTGCCATAAGCACCGTCTTTATATCTTGAATAGGCATACTGACCCACCAGCGAACCCGTCAGCTTGGAATCAAACTTATGCGTCAAATTCAGGTAAAATATCGAGCTTTGCTGATATTGCGTCAGACGCCCGTCATTGCCCGGTTGAACCACGTCAGTCGCATTGATGTCCTGAGTAAATCCACCTTCCAAGAAACTGCCGGGAATAAATGTATAAGTGGCGGAAATGTTCGCATACGGCGCAAGTGAGTGCGAAGCTGAAATCGGATCATTATACATGTCCACATAGGACACGCCACCACGGGCCACACCGCTCAAGTTGGGAGTAAATTCATGCTGCACGCCCACATAACCATAATGCGTGTCGTTATTACGCGAGTCACTCTTATACAGACTGCTACCTTCCACAATATTTTGATTGCCAGTATAACGCGTCCAAGCAAAATTATAGCCAATGAATCCCATCGTTTCCTTATCAAATTGCCACTGTAAATCCAAACCGGCATTTTGTTCAATACGATTCAATATGTCCGCTTGACTTACCGTGGCGGAATCAATGGTCTTGTCAGAATAAACAACAAGGTTGTTTCCGTAATGAATGGCCGTGCCGAACTGGCGCGTCCACTCTTTTGTCAAAGTGATTTTGCCACGGTTAAACACATTGTTGCCGCCCACGCGGGTGACAGCGCCGGCACCAGTAAGCAGGGTGGGATCCTGGGCAACAACGAAAGAATCGGTGACATTCAATTTCAAAGTTTCATCAAAAGCATGATCCAGCCAAAAATCAGCCTGATGAGTGTAATCAATGGGGCTAGAATCATCGGTATTCGCCCGGTCAAAATAATAATACATTCCGAATGTGTAACGAATCCCTATGTCGGTTTGCTGCAAATCCAAGTTGGCCGAAACAGAAGGAGAGACTTCCATCCCCCAACTGCTCTGCTTGGTGTTGGAAGCCGTGTAGTTGTCGTCGTAAAAACCACGCAAGGTTCCAGAGACATTCCACAGTTTCGGCGCTGCCGCTTCCATGCCTTGCGCGAAGGCCGAAGATAATCCGGCAGCGCTTGCTGCCAGCCCGATGAAGACAAAGGTTTTTTTCATTTTATGTCTGGAATTTTTTATGACCGTTTACACTGGTGGCGTATTTTTTAATCCAACGGCCGATTGCTTGGCAAATCTATCAGTCCGGCAAGAGGCTCGTCAAAACAAATTTTCAAAATTTATTTGTCCGCCACCATCATAAATTTATGGAATTGATGCCATTCTGCCGGGTGGCGGCATATTTTTGCGCTGATTTCCCCCGGTTGAACCTGTGACATCCTGTCAAACCGCCAGAAATGACAGCACGAAACAAACGTGTCTGCGTCCCAAGCGCGAAAAAAAGTGAAAACCAAGCACCGCCGGCAACGTCGCCAGCAGCAGCGCAAACTTTTTCATCGTCAGCCATTCACATCGTTTGTCCGCGCGTCGCTCATGGCCGGTGCTTCTGGACAAATTCAGCCAATAAATGCTGCGTGAACGGCCTTTACCGCCTGTTCGCCTTTGGCCAGGTCAATGACCACGGAAACCTTGATTTCGCTGGTGGAAATCATGTCAATGTTCACGCCTTCGTTGGCGAGCGTTTCAAACAGTTTTCCCGCCACGCCGGTGTGCGATTTCATGCCGACGCCGACGATGGACAGCTTGCCGATCTTCTCGGCGGTGATGACCTGGCGGAAACCAATCTCCATTTTCAAGCCGTCAATGACCTGCTGCGCCTTGAGCAAATCCGGTTTGTCGGCGGTGAACGAGATGTCGGTCTGCGGTTCGCCGGTGCCGTGGCTGATGTTTTGGACGATCATGTCCACGTTCACGGTTGCGTCGCCGAGCGCCTTAAAAATGCGCGCGGCCACGCCGGGTTTGTCCGGCACGCCGACGAGCGTGACTTTGGCTTGATTTTTGTCGAGCGCGACGCCACGCACGACGACGCCTTCCATGCTTTTGGTTTCTTCTTTCACAATGGTTCCGGGATTGTCATTCAAACTGGAGCGGACTTCAAACACGACGCCAAATTTTTTGGCAAATTCAACTGAACGCGATTGCATCACCTTCGCGCCGAGGCTGGCGAGTTCGAGCATTTCGTCGTAGGAAATTTCCTGAAGCTTGTTTGCC
>Ga0164241_10003501_pt1 | contig 15758 bp, 11 predicted proteins | sample OricomyardsoilBY_FD_108780 | JGI IMG/M metagenome (GOLD analysis project Ga0164241, IMG submission 108780) | Backyard soil microbial communities from Emeryville, California, USA - Original compost - Back yard soil (BY) | ecosystem: Environmental > Terrestrial > Soil > Unclassified | place: USA... | reverse complement strand
TTTCGAGGGTTTGCTCTTCAAAGGAAAGAGCGACTTCTCCCTTTTCAATAAGGAAAAGGAAGGGCGTTTCCGAAGAGCTTCCTTCGCCCGGGCTTTTTCCTGCAAGCACCTCGCGGGCCTTGGCACTGCGGGCGATCCGCGTGAGTTGTACCGACGATACGGCGTCGCCAAACAAGGAAGTAGCTTGGAGAGTCAAAGTAATTTGCGCGACACGGAGTTGTTCTTCGACGTCGATATTTTTGCGTACAAAGATGGTGTACACATTTTTGGGGATCTCTAAAACCGTTGCAAAACTACGGGCCCGCCAGGTTTGGTTGGAGAGGCGGCCCGTCAAAACGTGGAGCTCGCCGATGAGGGTTCCAGCAGAATAGCGGCTTTCGCGGCCTGTTTCGGCGTCCACGGCCTCGACGACTCCGCCTACCACAAGCAAGACACGGTCAAACAAAACGTCCCGCCGTTGCAAAACTGTTCCGGGACTCACCTCTAGGAGGGGGCCGTTTAACAAGAGGTCGAGTTCCCAGCGGGGAGCCCGAGGAAAATACTGACGAAGGGATTCTTCCACCCCTCTTAAACGGTAGTCTTGCCTGGCATGCATAAGAACGTCTTGCACGCCAAAATCGACGCCTGTCCCGATTTCTTTTTCGTGAGGACTCAGCGGACGCGCCACGTGGGCGAGAACTAATTTCCCCGAAGCGTCGGGAACAAAATCGTCCGCTGAGCCGTGAATCATTCCGCCGCCGATATCAACTTTTTTGAGGTCGGCAGGTTCTAGAAGAAGCCCCGTAAATTTTGAGTAGAAGGCCTTCGAGGCTTCGTTGGCGTCGGGGGCGTCGACTAAGAGTTTCTTCAAAACAGAGAAAGCAGCAATATCGGCCCAGTGCGCGTACGTTTTGACGCCGTCTTCGCCCCGCGCTCGAAACGCGTACGCCGTCGTCTCGACAGGGTGAGGCGACCACATGGGGCGAACCAAGAGTCCCTCAACGTCGTTCCAAACGTCGGATTCCAATTCATGAAAAATAAATGTGTTAGCAAAGGTCCGTTCCGGCACGCCCATAAGCGCGGCCATCTTTTTCATAACAGAGGTTCGGACAAGCCGGGTTGAAAAGAATTTGAGCCTATGGTCGCTCATGGCAAGCGAGGGGAGTCCCGCAAAATGATCGTCGTGGCCGTGGGTCTGAAAGACACCCTCAATCTCGGTCAAACCGAGGCCGATTGCCTCGAGGGATTCTAGAATGTTGGGGCCGGCGTCGATGAGATAGTTTTTGCCCTGGAACTGAAGCAAGCTTCCCATGCAGGGGCGCGTGGTGTCCCATCCGTCACCTTCGCCAATGTGGACGACGGAAAAGTATTCGCGTCGAATGCGGCTTCGTCCCAATCGAAACGCAGGTTCGTAGGTTTGCCCGGGGGCCAGATTGAGGTCCACGTTCAAGCGGGTATCGCCCAGCGAGAAGGTGAACTTGTTCAGGGCTGCGCGAGTGAGGGTCAGACCGGGACGCAGTTCAATCGACTCACCGTCAAGGGGCGCGAGTTCAACTAAGTCTTCGGTCTGGCGAAGGGACCCAAAGCTGAACCAAAGTTTTTGACGAATGACTTCGGCCGCCATTTCCGGCGAAACACCGGCGGAGAGGATTTCGGCCTCGCTGGCCAGACCATAGGTTCCGCGAAAGAGCGCCTCCGACAGCGAGGCCAGCGCGCGGGAATGGCCGACAACCATAGGCTTCGTCCCATTATTATTGGGGTGACCAGGCAGGATCATTCCCTGCCGATAAAACATCTGCAAAATGGGAAACTCGGCGAGGTTGGAAAAGCCGCCGTTTTGGACCGGAATATCGGAAAGTAAAATAGCGTTGGGGCCAATCTCGTAGGTTACACCGGCCTCGGTGCGCTCGCTAATGAGGCCGCGCCGCATGAGGTGTTTGACGACGTCGGGCGGGCTCCCGCATAAAAAATAGAGACTGTGCTCTGGAATCCGAACGTAGGTGACGCCTGGGGTGACGGGAACACTGACCATGATCTCTCCATTGTAGAGGCCTTTAGAGTAATTTCAACCCGCCTCACCCGAAGCCTGCTCTAGGCGAAGCTTCCACCCTTCGAAGATCGGTTGAGTTGCCAAACGCTCCAAGGTACGCAGGAGGTCTTTAGACCGCGTCACCGCCGGCCCTTTTTGCTCTAAGGCGGGGTCGAGTGACGGGTCGCCCAATAGTCTGGCCGCCGCGAAGGCAATTTGAGCGGCCTTCACCAAACTTTGTCCGACTGTTTCCCCGGCCCAAAACGCGGGCTGATCCACGACAAGATCTTCGCCGGGCAGGGGATCACCCGTGGGCTTGTCCCAATCATGGATCCATGCCTCTGTCAGGCGAGTTCGTTTACGAATGGTCACCGCTAGAGTTTTGCCCAGCGTCATGGCCACGCGCGCCAAATCAAGGGGACTGGGCGGCGCGGTGCCCTCCTCAACCGGCATATCGAATTCGGCGAAACGCTGAATCAAAGAAACGATGGTGGGATCTTCGGGCAAGGCTATTGTCCTTCCGTCGGCAATGGTAAAGGTTCCGGCGAGGAGGGGTGCCGCCGAAAGCCGCACCCAGGACTGGAAGGTCTGCGCCCAGGCCTCACGGTTTTCGCGGGATTCCCCCTGGTCCAGAGAGTCAAGAACGTGGTTTCCTGGGACAAAAAACTCCAATCGCCTGGCCTCCCAGAGCTGTTTTTCAAGGGCTTCGGCGTGTTTCTGCTCTTGATCGACGGCCTGATCGATGGCTTCACGGACCTCGGGAGAGGCGTCGAACCCATCTTCCCAAACGTAGGGGCCGGGATGATTTGAAAGTGCTTCGGTCCACGGTGTAAACCGCTTTTGCCGAACCGACAAAATGGCCTGCAAAATATCGGGCAGGGACAGCCGCAGCCCGGTCGGCCTCAAAAGACTCTCCATCGTTTGAGGGCCCTCGGGGAGGCGTTGACGGCTGGGTACTGTGGCGTCGACAGCGCGGCCCCAGGCCTGAATCGTTTGATCAATCAGAGCGGGTTCGGCGGAAAAAAGGAGAACACGAGGAAGTCCCGGAAGAAGGGCCTGAGCCCAAAAACTGAGGGCCGAACCCGCAGGAGGAAGGTTCACCCCCTTCCACCACCGCAAGACGTCGACAAAGGCCATGACCAGATTGTATTCCCGCTTGGAAAGCGTCGACCACCCTTTGCCGACGACGGCCGGAAGGTGCGGTTCCAGGGTTCGAGCGATCCTTTCGGAGATTTGGGTTCGAACCCAATGATCAGCCTCTTCTGAAAGTTTAAAGGTGAAGGGAACCCAGTTCGCGACAAGGACTCCGGTATCAAATCCAAACCGGCGAAGGGGAGTCAGTTCTCTTGTGAGGTAGGTCCACCAGTGCCCTCTCGAACGGGGAGTAGAAAGCGAACGACGAGCCAACTCGACGGCACTCTTTGTATCCTGAGGCGTGGGACGAGGTAAGGCCTTATCCGCCGTTTCAGGAACCGGTTCCGATGATTTTGAGGACCGCAGAATCGCGCCGCGGCCCTTTGTTATTTCAGGAGGCGGGTCAGGTAAAAGATCGATCAGGACGATGCGTTGGATTTTTTCTTCGTCGGTGACATCTTGAAGAAGAACAGCTCTCACAAGGCCGGCCTTATGGGGAGTGCGGCTCTTGTTCGCTTTTTGTTGCAATTCCGAACCGGTTTCCGACTCGTCCATAGGCACAGTGTAATCGTTTGGACCAATGAACTCAACGAAGGGTTTCCTTTTTCCGTAGGATTACGGTACAGTGGCCCCCATGGTTCGACTCAGCGGCGTCAAGCTCTCGTACGGTGGCCGAGTCCTCTTTTCTCAATCTGACCTCCTCATCCGCCCCGGCGACAAAATGGGACTCGTTGGTCCCAACGGGGCCGGAAAGACCTCGCTCTTTCGTGTGCTGGCGGGGGAAGAATCCGTCGATGAGGGAAGTGTAAACGTCGATGCGGGCGTGGTCATGGGGTATTTTCGGCAAGACGTGGGCGAGATGAGCGGACGATCGGCCCTCGAAGAGGTTTTGGCGGGTTCGGGCCGTGTCCACGAATTGGGCCAAGTGTTAGCGGAACTAGAACACCAAATGTCCGAGGGAACCTTGGACGACGCGGGGATGGACCGCTACGGCGAGGTTCAAACAGAGTTTTTGCACCTCGGCGGCTACGACAAGGACACTGACGCGCGCGCGATCTTGACCGGGCTGGGGATAGGCCCCGACCGCTGGGATGAGCCTGTGGAACGCTTTTCCGGCGGCTGGAAGATGCGAATTGCCCTTGCGAAGATCCTCCTGCTCAATCCGCAGGTCCTCTTGGTCGACGAACCGACCAATCACCTCGACTTAGAAACAATCGAATGGCTGGAGGGCTGGCTTAAGGCCTTTTCGGGGGCCCTCCTGATGACCTGCCACGACCGCGAGTTTATGACCCGCGTGTGTACTCGAACGGTCGAGGTAGCCGGGCAGTGCGTGACCACGTACGCCGGCGATTACGAGTTTTACCTCAGAGAACGGGAGCTTCGCCGACAACAGTTAATTGCCGCGCAAAAGCGGCAACTGGATATGTTGGCCAAAGAAGAGGAATTTATTGCTCGGTTTCAAGCGCGCGCGAGTCACGCCGCTCAGGTGCAAAGCCGGGTCAAGATGATCGAAAAGATCGAACGCATCGTCATTCCCCCCGAACCGCGATCCATGAAATTTGAGTTTCCTCAGGCCAAGCGCTCGGGTGATTTGGTGGCCTCGGTTACCGGCCTTGGCAAGCAATGGCCTCGGGCCGACGGCACGTTCCGCTCCGTTTTCAGCGGAGCCACCGCAACGATTCAGCGGGGACAGAAGATTGCCCTCACAGGAATCAACGGTGTCGGGAAATCGACCTTCCTTAAGGTTTTGCTGGGCGAGACCGAGCCGACCGCGGGAACCGTAGCCCTAGGCGCCAGCGTTTTGGCTGGATCGTTTAGTCAACATTCGAGCGATGTGCTCATTCCTGATCGAACTATCTTGGAAGAAGTTCAAGAACGCCTTCCTCAGGCTCCTCTGGGGACGATCAAGAATCTCTTGGGTGCCTTTCTGTTCTCGGGAGACGACGCCGACAAGCCCATAAGAGTCCTTTCCGGCGGCGAAAAAAGCCGCGTGATGTTGGCGTGCCTTTTGGCACAACCTGTTAATTTCCTTGTCCTGGACGAGCCGACCAATCACCTGGACATCGTCAGCAGAGAAGTCCTCCTCGAAGCGCTCCAAGGGTTTGAGGGGACGGTCTTGATCGTGAGTCACGACCGCTACGTTCTCAAACACCTGGTCAATCGGGTTTTCGAACTCGATCACGGGGCGCTCTCTCTTTACGAAGGACGGTACGAGGAGTATCTGGGCGCTCGCGCTGCGGAACCCCTAAAGCGTTAGTCCTGCAAGTCTGGCTTGGGCAAGGGCCCAGGGAGAGTCGGGCGCACTGTCTTTCGTCGTGACCTTTTGGTAATCGTCCCGCGCTTCCGTGAGGAGTCCGCAACCTTCGGCAATTCTTCCCATCACATACCAATCCCCATCCTGGGGACTGGCACCTTCGTTGAGCGAGATGGACTTTAAAAGAACCTGATGGGCCTCATCCAAGCGCCCCATTTCGGCGTATACCGCCGCTAAGGTGTTCAGGTTATATGGAGTTTTTTCACCTGTCAGGTTAACCGATGCCAACGCGTAATTGAGGGCATCAGTAAGGGATGTTTTTGCGAGAAGTCCGGCCCAGGCCAGGTTGTTGTCGTCCAACGCGGTGAGGCTCAAATTATGGTCCGCGATCAGCTTTTCTGCGGCTGGAATATCGGCCTTATGAATGTAGTAGCGGACAAGAGACCAGAGGGCCTCTTGATCGTTGGGGTGTTGGGAGTACTGCGTTTTGAGGAGGGATTCCAGTTGTTGGTACGCTCCGGTGGCAAAGAGGTCGCGTTGGTACGTCGCCCGCAGTTCTGCAGGGGAATCGTTGGAGGCCCAGCGCCGAGAGACGCGGAGTGACGCGGCGTGATCGTGGATGAACTGATAGCTGAGGGCGACAAAGTGAGCCAAAGCATTCGGGATAATCTGCGGCGTTTTGTCGATGTCGGATTCAGCGGGCTGAATCGCGTTGGCAGAGGACGCGGAAAAGGCCCGAAGAATGTGAGACACTGCCAAAATAGCCTCTCGATCGTACCGGCCGGGCCCCCAAACGGAGTTGATCGTGATCGTCATGAGCTTGCTTTTTTCCTGCCAATCAGAAAGAAACCAACGGATCCATTGGTTTGCGGTATCGAGGTTGTTCGCCGCCAAAATTTGATCAAGCTGATCACCGATCGACGCGGGAAGAGAAGAAACCGCAGCGATTCGATAACCCTTTTCTGAACGGACAACAAACAGGCTGAACGCTGTGGGTTTGCCGGGAGGTGTGTATTGGATATGGTAGCCTTCGGCGTCGGTTCCCTCGATGCGGGGTTGCAGGGTGCCGACGATGTAGTCGCGTTCCACCGAAACGGGGAGATCACTCTTACGAGCGTTGGCTGATAAGCTGTCCCATTCTTTGCGAAGGCTTCCAATGAGGTTTGTTCCTTCCAAACGCTTCAAGAAAGAGGGCTCCACAAGGGGTATGAAGATTGCTAAATCGAGACCTCTCGACTTTTGGATCCCGTAAAGGTAAGGGCTCAAAGCGTCTTGGGGACGCTGTATTTCCGTTATTGAATCGGGTGCGGCTGTCAACTTTTCGGTGAGACTCGCCCGGTAATCGAGATTGACCGATTGACTCGAACCCTGTGCCGCTTCGTGGAGAAAGGCCGCCGCGTCTTTGTAACGGCGCGAGCGAATGAGAAGGTCGGAGATCCGTTCCATCACCGACCGCAGCGTATCGGAATCAAGATTGCTCCGGCGGAGTTGAGCAATCGTTTCGGCAGCGCCTTTCGTAGGAACCTGGGCCGCCCAGGTGTAGGCCGCCCTCAGCACAGCGTCCTTGACCGTGTCGGCTCGTTTGGCAACATCGTCCCATTGTCTCAGATACCAGAGGTCGGCCAAGGGGTTCGCGGTGAGATTGTAGTCCGCCAACTCTGATCCCACTTTGTCGTAGAGAGCGACGGCCTGTTTGAGATCGTCGGGATTTTCGTAGCGGAGTCCCTGTTCGTTGTATTCCAAAAGAATGGCCTTGTTGACCCGGGAAAATGACAACTCCGGCTTTTCTTGAATCGCCTTGTCGTACGCCTCCAGCGCCCCGTCACGATCGTAACCGCTTCCAAAACGCCGCCCAAATTGATCAAACTGAAGGACCCAGGCAAGATTCGTTAGGGCTTCTATTTTGTGAGGTTCAATGGCCGCAGCCTGCCGTGCGTAGACAGCGGCTTGGCCGCCAAAACCGGTAGACAATAGAGCGCGCGAGAAGCGAATCAACGGCATGGCTTCGAGAGGAGCCTTGTCTCGCTGCTCGCGGTAGAGGGCAAAGGCGTCTCGAAAGCGGCCGGCGTCCAAAAGTTGTTTGGCTTGGAGGTCAAAGGAAAGCTTCATCTCGGCGAAGATTTCCTTGGCGTTGACCAGGGCTGTACGGGTCTGCTCGAATTCGGCAGGAGTCATATACTGGTTCTTGGTTTTCCAGTCGTAATCAACTTCAACGATGTCGTTGCTGGGCTGCCAAGCGTGACGGTGGAGCCAAATCGTCCCAAAGGTTTGATCCTGATCTTCGGGTAAGAACCGGAGATCAAAGCCGACAGGAAGGTGAATGCGATTCTTCCAGTGGAGAAGGAACGGAAGGCTGAGTCGAAAATCATGGACGCGTTTGCTGCCCTGTTCGTCCACAAGGACGTCGGGAAGCCACGATAAGAGATGCTTGGGGCGAAGACTGACCGAAGCGGAGTCCATGGACGTGTCGGCCTGACCGACGGATTTGACCCGAATAGTCAGGGAAAAGGGCGTATCCAGATCATCAGGTTTTGAAAAAGACACGCCGTCAAGGGTTGCTCCTTGGTACTCGTCGGCCGCGTACTTTTTGGCATTCTTTTTTGTTTGATCAGGGTCTGCGTACGCGTACCTTTGCCGATAGTAGGTGTCAAATCCTCCGCTGTAGACCGTGTCCTCGGTGACGTCGGCGTTGCCGAAGTCTTTGAGAAAATAGTCACAGGTTTCGGTGATTTCTTGATTTTCGAATCCGAATTCGGGAGTCTGCAGCAAGGCCTTGGTCGTGTCCGCCGCGACGAGAACCCAACGCTTTTGGTCCCAGTAAGGAAGGGTAGCCCCTGGGTTAAAATCGGCCGTCGGGTCCAGCCAAAGCGGGTGGTCTCCGGTCACGTAAACAATCGCATGGTCAAACCAATCTAATCCAGGGACGTCGGGCATTACGTCGAGGTTAGACTCGTTCCACAACAGGCCGACGAACGCCTGATAACCAGCCTGCCGCAAAAAAGCAGCCAGGAGAACGGCCTTATCCTTGCAGTCACCGTAGCCACGCTGGAGGACTTCCGAAGGCTTGTAAGGAATAATCGAATTTTGTCCCAGTTCGAGTCCCACGTATCGGACCCGTTTGTTGAGCCAGTGCATCAGGCGGGCCGCTGTTTGAGCGAGATCGTGGGAAACCAGGGTTTCCAGCGGTAATTTTACCAATGGATCGTTGATCTGTTGATCAATGGCACGACTGTAGGCCTTGGCCAAATCCTGCCACGAGGGTGCTGTTGAAAAGCTCAGAAAGGGATGGAGGACTTCATCCCTTTTGAGGTTGCCTTCCTCGCTTTTTTGGGCACTTTCTTCAGTCAGTTGACACGTCCAAACGGGGACTGTCCCCTCAAGAGACTTTTGAAGGGGCAGGGTCGGATTTCCAAATGATTTGATGACAAAGGGACCCGTTGCGGGCGGCGTAATTTTGACTGTTTCAACAAGGATGGGAAGAGAGCGGCCAAAAGCCCAGCGGCTGCCCACCCCCGCGTTGGCGAGCATGGGGTGAACAGTTTGGATGATCTCTTGCTCAACAAGAGAACCAATACTGATATGGGGGTAGGGAATGGTCAAGGTCTTGCTGTCGGAATAGATTCCCTGGTCGCCTTGGCCGCTCTGACCTTCCACGGCAGTGGAGGGGTCCAGCACCCACGCCGAACCGTCGGGATTAATGATGCGTGCGCGAATGATCGGCTTGTCGTCGTGCCAAGGACTCCACGAGGTTTGAACCTGACCCCACCCATCAACGGCATCCTGCGCTTGAATCCGGTAGACAAGTCGATGATCGCAGGTTTCGCTTCCGTCGGCGTTATAGCGGAATTGGGCACTCTCAAACAGCACAACGACCGACTCCGCGGGATAAAAGCCCGCCGCTTTCACAGTCGTCAAAATGTCGCCGACGTTTGCTGAAAAAAAGGGCTGTTTGTCCCAAAGTGCTAAAATTGAATCAACACGGGGCGTAGCCGACACGGCAACAACGGACCAAACCATCCAAAAACAGACGAAAAACCACGGTGCGCGAAACTTCATGAACGGCTCCTCAAGCTGAGGGTAGCACGGAGTTTTCTTTGCCCACAAGAGAAAATCATTCTGAGGTTTTTGAAACTGTTAAGAAGGTAGTGTCACGGGCCCTAACGGGCCAGGACGAAAAACTGGTCCTTCGGGCGCTTGGTCCGCAGGTCGTTGAGGGTAAGTTCCCAGAGTGTTTCCAGGTCTTCGACGCGTTGCTTTTCGTCGTCGGCAGCAGAGACCTCGAGTTCCGATACAATGATGAACCGAAAACCTGCCTCACCCTCGGCGTTCCAAGCGGTTTGGAGAGCCTTTTCAGGGTGAGTCCCCAGTTCGAGCTGAAACCAATGCCGGTTCCGAATGGCCGTGAGATTACGGCTTCGTCCCAGAAAGGACCCGCCCGACTTCGTGGCGATTTCGTAGACACCGGAAACAGGGGGATGGGCCTTCCACTCGGTCAGGAGCTTCTTACGGTCGTTCATGAGGTCCCGGTCCCTGTAGTCAGCCACGATTCAACCCACTGCGGCAGATTGCCCGACCAAGTTTTGGTCAGTTGTCGAAAATGAGTAACATCACCCGTGGTAAGAGACCGCGCGGCTTCTTCGAACTCGGGTTCGTTGCCCGCAAGGGACCAAAGAATTTTGAGAAGAGCGTCTCTGCGTTGAAGAGGATTTGCTGCTTCGTCGCGTATGGCCCGTTCGACGAGACGGCGCAGGGTTGCCGAAGCCTTTCCCGGTTGACGGGCGAGCCAGTCCCAGTGCCTTGGGAGTAAAGTTACCTCGGTACTGACAACGCCTAACTTGGGGCGTCCCGGCCCTTTTGGAGGGGCGGGCAAGACCCTGTTGAGGCAGTCCTCAACGGACCCCCTCCAATCAAAATCGCGCTGGATTCCCGAATCGTGTTCAAAAACGAAGACTCCGGCCTCTTCGCGGCGGGGATAAAGGGCGCGAATAACCTCTTCGAGAGGTCCGGTAGCGACCCAGTGGGTTCCGACAAAGGCGGAATACAAGGAAGAACTCATCATACGGTATTATTACCAAGGTAAAAATAATTTGTCAATTCTACCCTGGTAAAAATTATGATTTCTATAACGCTGATTTTATTCCTCAGAAAGGAGTTGATCTGCCAGTGTTGGTAGGACATCGCGGTTGATTCCCAGAAGAGAAGTGACAGACAACGAAACTTGGTCCAGGTTTACCAACCCCTGTTTCAAGAGAGTCAGCAATTCCGCCAGCCGTACAATGGCGACCGCGCGTCGCGCTGCCGCGGGAGACTTCGCAGGCCAAGGCCGGTGTCTTAACAGGTCGACCAAGTCTGTCGGAAAATTCCATTTTTCGGCGACTTGAGCCCCTAGCTCCGCGGGGTTAACTAAGGGGGCCAGTTCTTCAAAAAGGGCAAGCCCCACGTCTCGGAGGCGGCAGAATTCTTGAATCCGGTTGTTGCGCTCGGGGTGCAAGACACCCGTAATGATCTGGCCCAAATTGTGCAAAAGGCCGCCAACCATGGTCAAATCGACCTCGGCCTTGCTTACCTTAAGGTAGCGGGAAAGGGCCACCGCCAGTTGGGAAACCCGAACAGCGTCGTCCCAAACTTGCCGTTGCTGATCAAGATACGACGCTAAAACCTTATGGGCACCGTAGGATAAAAGGAGCCCGCGAATTCCGTTCAACCCTACCAACTGGACGGCGTCGCTGATGCTGGTAACCCGGTTCCGATTACCCAGACTCGCCGCGTTGAGATACTTGATAAGGTCCGACGCCATGGCGGGATCACGCGCCAGACGGTTGGCAACGGCACCCAGTGCCACGTCCTCTTGTTCTAAGAGTTCCCGCAAGACCTCAAGGTTTTCGGGAAAGGGGGGAATCGACTCGATGACCTCGACCAGTTCCTGTGAAAGCCCTGAAACCCCTTCTTGACGATGTCCTTCCATGGGAATCCACAACGACGCATTCGTCTCAATCTCAGACACCTTGAGTTCAAAGGCCTTTTCGTTGAGTCCCATTTTTTTGAGCATCATCAGTAACATGACAATGCCCAGGCCCGCGCCCTCCGACGAATCGAGGACCTCGTCCATTGCCTCTGCCATCGACTGAAAGGCGTGAGAGCGGGCAATGCGGTCGTAGGCTCGGGTGAGCTCAGTTTTGGTCATGAGTGCGTTGTTCCTGACGCTCAGGTAAAGACTGTTGTTGTGAATGAGAAAGGTCGTTTTAATGTAGAGACCAGCGGCCTCTTGGAGCTTGAGATAGCGGGAACTCTCTTGCAGTGTTTTTTCTTTAAAGGAGGTCATCCCTCGGGCATAGTCGTCCAAATTGGTGAGGTCGAGCTTCTGTTCCTCGAAATAAACCCGTTTGGTGTTGGCCTTTTTGGCGTTTCCCGTCAACTCTTTGAGGCAATAGGCTAGCCCGTCGTGAAGGTCTGTTTGCCCCAACTCGGTCAAAAAAAGATGGAGAATTTCTTCGAGCTCGATCTCGGTTTCGGGAGGAAGGGTAAAGGTCTGGACGGTGAGGGGAATCCCGTTGCGAGCCGCCAGCAAGACTTTTTCTCGATCAATCTTCATGCCGTCGCCATTGTGGGGGGAATCGCGCGTGTTGGCAAGCCGGGGAGTTTAATGAATCGCCCTGGGTTCAGCGGAGCCTTTTTTATGTGAGACCCGACTCAACGAGCCGGGTCTTTTGTTCATTATAGTATGCGGCCTCAAACCCCGCCGGCGGGATGTCGCCGATGGGGCCCATCAGCCTCTTGGCGTTGTACCAGTGTACCCATTCCAGAGTCGAGAACTTGACGTCTTCCAATCCTTTCCATGGTCCACGCTTGCGAATGACCTCGGTCTTGTAGAGCCCATTTATGGTTTCTGCCAGAGCGTTGTCATAGGCATCGCGGACGGGTCTTGTGGAAGCATCGATACCGACATCCTTGAGCCGTTCGCTGTAGCGGATGGAGAGGTACTGGCTGCCGTGGTCGCTGTGGTGAATGAGCCCTGTGTTGACCGGGCGAGCCCATAGAGCCTGTTCCAAGGCGTCGAGGGTCAGATCGGCGCTCATGCGCTTGGATGCCCGCCACCCGACAATGGTCCGTGCAAAAGTGTATATAAATACAAGAGAAAAGATACGACCGAACCGCCTTTGGTTCAGCCGACCCCTCGGCAATGATGAGGACGTAGTCACCTTGCATGACAATCAAACTAAATCAAACTAGAGGTGGAGATACTGGTCAGGGCGTTGCAAAGACCCTTCTAGAGCCACTTGGCCCCTGCGATCGTACATGGCTCCAAGATTCTCACCTGCGTCTTACGGCGTTCATCCGTGGTTCTCTTTTGATTTTAAGAAACAAACCACAGATAGGCGAATGCGCACGGATAAGGAGATGAAAAAATGGTAACATTTGCCAGGGCCCGAATCACCCCCCTGCCTGAATAGAAAAAAGTCAGGACAAAGAAAAGGTTAGGGTGACAATCTTGTTAGTCAATTTCATACGACCTCAACTCGCCCACGACTGTCTCCATATTGTCAAAGTCTCTGTCATTGTGAAGAAGGAAAACATCATTCTCGATTGCTGTCTCGGCAATCAATAAGTCGATTGTACTTCTGATCGTTACTCCTGCATTCCGACATCGAATATTTAAAATCGCAGCGCGTTCATAAGAAACAGAGCCATGTCTTAAAAAATATGACGGCACCGTCTCAAAATATTCCTTTAACGATTCAAACTCCTTTTGGGACTTTGCCCCTTGGAGAATCTCTTGGTAGATAAAATCATTTATGCCCCAAGGGATCTTCCTCGTCAAAATCGCCTCAAGAAGTTCTGTTTTTGAATTCTTCTGATTCTTCAAAAAGCCAATGAGCACAGAAGTGTCGACGAGTACCATTAGCCCATCCGCATTTGCTTGTGATCATAACCCTCAACGAACTCGATCTTTCCCTTCAATTCGCGAATGTCTTTGACCTTATGATTTCTGACAAATTCGAGAAGCGCAGTCTCTACAAGTTCTTTCTTTGTATGAATATTTGCAGCATACTTGAAAGCCTCACTGACTAAATGATCATCCAAAACGATAGTTGTCCGCATCCTGACACCTCAATGTGTATTGTAATACACACACAGCTGCTCATCAAGATTCTCATCCGCGTCTTACGGCGGCCATCCGTGGTTCTCTTTTGATTTTAAGAAGCCAGCCACAGATGGACGTGAATGCGCACGGATAAGGAGAGAGGAAAATGGTAACGGTTTGCTCGATTCCGCAAGTACACTTTTTAATCGACCCCTCGGCAATGATGAGGACGCTGTCACCTTGCATGACAATCAAACTAAATCAAACTAGAGGTGGAGATACTGGTCAGGGCGTTGCAAAGACCCTCGGGCACCGCTCCCGCAGGCAGGACCCGTGAGCACGCCCGCAGACAGCTCCCGAAGTGCACTTCTTGGCAGACAGCCGTTCCTCTTCTATACTCTTGCCCACCATGACAGCCGCAGAACTTCGTCGAAAGTATTTAGAATTTTTTCAGTCTAAGGGCCATTCCATCATCTCGGGCAAGAGCCTCATTCCCGAAAACGACCCTACCGTCCTTTTTAATACAGCGGGAATGCAGCCGCTCGTCCCTTATCTTTTGGGTGAAAAACATCCCTTGGGGACGCGCCTGACCGACGTTCAAAAGTGTGTGCGTACCGGCGATATCGAAGAAGTCGGCGACTCGTCTCACCTGACCTTTTTTGAAATGCTGGGCAACTGGTCGCTGGGCGACTACTTCAAGAAGGAAGCGATTACCTGGTCCTATGAATTTCTGACCAGCAAACAGTGGCTGGGAATCGATCCTCAGCGCCTCTGGGTCACGGTGTTTGCGGGTGAGGAAGGCATTCCCCGCGACGAAGATTCAGCGGCCATTTGGAAGGGCCTCGGCGTTCCCGCAAACCGCATCAGCTATCTGCCGCGCAAAGACAATTGGTGGGGACCGGCGGGGCAGACGGGGCCCTGCGGTCCCGACAGCGAAATGTTTTACGACACGGGCCGAGCTTGCGGTAAAGGCGAGCACTGTGAAGGTCCGGCGTGTTCGTGCCGCCGCTGGCTTGAAATTTGGAACGATGTGTTCATGCAGTACAATAAAACGGCCGAGGGCAAGTACGAGCTCTTGGCCAAGCCCAACGTCGACACGGGCATGGGCGTCGAGCGCACGAGTACGATTCTTCAGGGAAAGATGAGTGTGTACGAGACCGAACTCTTTACACCGATCATCGCCGCCCTCGAAAAGGCGACGGGCCACACCTACGGAACCGACGAGGCCAAAGACACCAACCTTCGTATCATCTGCGACCACATCAAAACCAGTTGTTTCATTTTGGGCGACGACCTGGGTGTGCTGCCGTCGAACGTGGGCCAAGGCTATGTCCTGCGCCGACTGATTCGCCGTGCGGTGCGCTGCGGCCGCAAGTTAGGAATCGGCAAACCTTTTTTGACAATTCCTGCCGGTGCTGTCCTGGAGATTTATCGCGGCGTGTACGACGAGATCGTCGGCAGTCAGGCGATGATATTCGAAGAGCTGACCCACGAAGAAGAACGCTTCCTCAAGACGCTCGAACACGGCGAACGCGAGTTCGAAAAAATGCTCCCCGGTCTACTCAAGAACCCCAAAAAAGAGATCAGCGGCCGCCTGGCGTTTAAGCTCTACGATACCTACGGCTTTCCCATTGAAATTACCGACGAACTGGCCGCCGAACACGGCATGACGGTCGATCACTCCGGCTTCGACGAGGCGTTTGCCAAGCACCAAGAGCTCTCCAAAGCTGGTGCCGACAAGACTTTCAAGGGTGGCTTGGCCGATCACAGTGAAATGACCACGGCCCTTCACACGGCCACTCATCTCATGCACAAGGCCCTGCAAATCGTCCTCGGGCCGCACGCTAAGCAAAAGGGATCGAACATTACCCCCGAGCGTCTACGCTTTGACTTCAGTCACGACGTCAAAATGACGCCCGAACAAGTGGCCGAGGTCGAGCGCATCGTCAACGAACAAATCCAACGGTCCCTGCCCGTCAGCATGACCATGATGACTCTGCAAGACGCGAAGGCCCAGGGCGCGATGGCCCTTTTCGGCGAGAAGTACGAAGAGAAGGTCAAGGTTTACCGCATCGGCGACTTCAGCATGGAGGTCTGCGGTGGTCCCCATGTGGAAAACACCAGGACGATGGGTCACTTTAAAATCCTGAAAGAAGAGGCGACGAGCGCCGGAGTGCGCCGCATCCGGGCCGTTCTTCAACAGTGATTCCTGACCTTTCGTTTTGGCAATGGGCCGCCATCCAGACATCGGGTGCTTTGGTCGGATTGGCCAAGGTAGG
>Ga0164241_10003500_pt1 | contig 15769 bp, 16 predicted proteins | sample OricomyardsoilBY_FD_108780 | JGI IMG/M metagenome (GOLD analysis project Ga0164241, IMG submission 108780) | Backyard soil microbial communities from Emeryville, California, USA - Original compost - Back yard soil (BY) | ecosystem: Environmental > Terrestrial > Soil > Unclassified | place: USA... | reverse complement strand
TCGCGTCAACGAGCCGCAGAGACCGGCGGCTCGCAATCCGCTCACGCCGATGGACAGCTTGCGCTGAGCCGACGCGAAGGGATCCGAACTCGAGAACCGTGGTCCTGCCGGAAAGCGACCGTTCCAGTGTAGCCGCGACACCTACCGGCCACGACCGTATCGATACCGCGATCCGCCACCCGGGTGGCGCCGGCCCGCCGGACGGGTCAGTCCAGGATGAGTGCCTGGGTGGATTCCGCCGGTGACTCCGCCGGTTCGGCTTCGTGGACCTGGGCTTCGCTGGCGGCCAAAGCCGCGCCCACGATCCCGGCGTTGTTGATCAGCTGGGCGACGACCGTCGGCGTGCGGTTGCGCAGCAACGGCACCCATTTCTCGGGCTTCTTGGAGATGCCGCCGCCGAGGATGAACAGCTCCGGCCAGAGCAGGTTCTCCAGGTGGCGCAGGTACTTGGAGGCCCGCTTGGCCCACTGTTCCCAGGAAAGGCCGTCACGTTCGCGGGCGGAGGCGGCGGCCCGGGTCTCGGCGTCATATCCGTCGAGTTCGATGTGCCCGAGTTCGGCATTGGGCACCAGCTTGCCGTCGTTGATGAGCGCGATGCCGATTCCGGTACCGAAGGTGACGACGATGACCAGGCCGTGTATCCCCCGGCCCGCGCCATAACGCGCCTCGGCCAGCCCGGCCGCGTCGGCGTCGTTGAGCACCGTCACCGGCCCCGGCATGAACGGCTCCATTGCCTCTTTCAACGACGTGCCGATCCAGCCCTTGTCCACGTTGGCCGCGGTCTGCACCACCCCGCCCAGCACCACACCGGGAAAGTCGACCCCGAACGGGCCCGTGTAGTCGAACTGGGCGGCGACCCGGCCGGCGGTCTCGGCGACCGCCTGCGGGGTCGACGGACTGGGCGTCGGCAACCGGTACCGTTCGCCGATCAGCACCCCGCCGCGCAGGTCGACCACGCCACCCTTGATGCCGGTGCCGCCGATGTCGATACCGAAAGCGATGTCGGGCTGGTTGGTTGCCACGCGAGCTCCTAGCCGATTTGTGGGCCGATTGGGGGCCGATCGGGTGCGCCGCCCGGTCCGGCATGGACGGCATGGGTCCCGGAATCGTACTGATTCGATTCGGCTGGGGCACGGCAGTGTCCAACCCGGGACCCCGGGCAGGGCGCGTCAGCTCGAGCAGGCAGCGTCGGGCAGTGCGGGGATCGGCGGGAGCGGCTTGGCCGCCGCGGTCTGCCCCTCGATCACGGCCGGCGGGGTCGCCGCGTCCTTGATGGCCTTGAGCTGGTCCCGGACATCCGGGCTGACGGAGTCGTAGATGTACCGCCCACCCAGGGCCAGGTCCACCGAGTCGTCGACCCGGGAATCGACGACGAGCTGAGCGCACGGCGTCACCAGCAACACCGTCCGGGCGGCGGCGGCCCCGGCCGGGCCGAACCGGATCTGGGCGACACAGCGCAGATCCGACGCCGGGTAGAGGGGGTCGTTGCCGCTGTCCATGAGCGACTCGAAGCCGGCGGCCCGCAGTTCGTCGGCGACCGCCTTCGCCTGGCCCCGAACGGTGCTGGAGTTGAAGACCGTCAGCAGGATGGTCGACGGGTTCGCCGGGCGTACGTTGGCGAGGCTCTCGTGGTCGGCGTACGCGCCCAGCGAGGTGACGATCTGCGGCGTCGTCGAGGTGGACGTGGGCGCCGGGGTGGACTCCGTCGGCGTGGACTCGGTCGGCGTCGCGGCGGTCGAGTCGGCCGCACTGCTCCGGGTTGTCGGTGCCGTGGTCACCGGGGCCGGACCCGGGGCGTTGCAGGCGCCGCTGTCGGCCACACTCTCCCGCAGGCTCGGAAACCAGACAATCGCCGACACCACGAACAATGCGATGAGCACGATCGCGACCGGCCAATAGCGCCGCCGACGATAACGATCGGGTGCGGACTCGCGACTCACCGCTGAACAACCTCTCCTCTGATGACTGCCGACGACCGCAATGGACCCGTCACGTCCCTGCGGGCAGGGCGGCGCCGGCACGCGACTGGCGCCATCATGGCTGGCGCGACATGGAACCAGGGTAAAGCCACGCCGACCTGTCGCGGACCCCCGCTCGACCAGGGCCGGGGTATCGGCTACTCTGCGCCCGCCGATCGGATCGTCGGGGACCAGCGGTGATTTCCCCGGGGGGGCCGGTGCGGCGAAGGGACCGGGTGTGACGGCGGCCGCAGCGGGCACAAAACGCGGGTCGTGTGCGTTAGCCGGGTCGCAGTAACGGAGCAGATGAGACCCGGGGGCTACCCGGGGTGAGGAAGAGAAGATGGCTACCGACTACGACGCTCCACGTCGGAACGAGTCCGACGAACCGTCCGAGGATTCCCTGGAAGAACTCAAGGCGCGCCGCAACGAGGCGCAGTCCGCCGTGGTGGACATCGACGAGGGTGACACCGCGGAGAGTTTCGAACTGCCCGGCGCGGACCTGTCGGGCGAGGAACTGACCGTGAAGGTCATCCCCAAGCAGGCGGACGAGTTCACCTGCTCGGTGTGTTTCCTGGTCCAACACCGCAGCCGGCTGGCGACCGACAACGGCGGCCGGCTGGTGTGCGTGGACTGCGCCTGACCACGACCGTGACCTCGGACGGAGTTCTTCTGTGGAACCGGTGATCGACGACACAGATCTGGCGGCAGCTCCCGGGTGGAGCCGGGCCCGCCGCCAGGTGGGGGATTTCCACCACGCCTACGGGCTGCCCGTCCGGGAGGTGCCCAGCGCGTCGGTCGGCGCGGACCAGGTCGCGCTGCGGCAGGCGCTGATCGAGGAGGAGGTGCGCGAACTGTCGGACGCCGCGACGGCCGGTGACCTGATCGGGGTCGCGGACGCGCTGGCGGACATCGTGTACGTCGCCTACGGCACGGCCCACGTGTACGGCATCGACCTGGACGCCGTGCTCGACGAGGTGCACGCATCCAACATGACCAAGCTCGGTGCGGACGGCCGCCCGGTTCGCCGGGCCGACGGCAAGGTCCTCAAGGGTCCGGGCTACCGACCGCCGGACATTGCGGCAATCCTCGGTCGGGGCGCCGCACCGGTCGACGGGGTTACCCTCGACTGACGAACCGGATGAGGCCGCATGAGCCGCCGCAGCGGGCCGACGAGGGATGTTCAGCGACAGGAGGGGCGGCCATGGCGGGATCGTTCTCCACCTGGATCCGCAAGTTCACCCGGGACGACGACGAGGTCGACGCCGACCGCCTCAGCGGTGAGGCCGACGCGTCCGGCGCGGTGCGAGCGGGGATCTGTTGTCAGGGTGAAGTGGTCAAGCTCCAGGGTCGGCTCCGGTACGTGGACCTACGGCCGACCGACTCGCTGGCCACGCTGGTCGCCGAACTGTACGACGGCACCGAGGGCGTTCAGCTCATCTGGCTGGGCCGACGCTCCATCCCGGGGATCGAGCCGGGACGCACGGTCAAGGTGCGCGGCCGGGTCGCCATCCGGGACGGTCGCAAGGTGATCTACAACCCCGATTACGACCTGCTCCCGGCGCACGCGTGAGCGAGGCTTGCCGAGCGAACCATCAGCACTGGCGCCGGCGCCCTGTCCGGGTGGCCGAGCTTGTGAGGCGACCCGGAGAGGCGGCGGAGTGAGCGTTGCGCAGCCCGACCCGCCGGGCCACGAGCCCGGCGCGGCCGAACCCGAGGCGCCCACCCCCGCCGAGCCGGAACAGCGTGCCGCACCCACCGTCTGGGACCAGATGGGTGGCGTCATGGGCATGTTCGACTCGGGTCTGCCCGTCGTCGTGTTCATCGTGGCCAACACCGTCGGCGGCCTGGGCTGGGGGATCGGCGCGGCGGTCGCCGCGGCCGTCGTCATCGCGATCCTGCGCATCGCCCGGAAGCGTCCGGTCACCCAGGCCATCGGCGGCCTGTTCGGCGTCGGCATCGCCGCGTACATCGCCTACCGGACCGACTCGGCCAAGGGCTACTTCCTGCTCGGGATCTGGAGCTACCTGCTCTACGGCGGGGCCCTGCTGCTGTCCATGGTCGTCCGCTGGCCCCTGATCGGGGTCATCTGGGAGTTCATCAACGGGCGGGGAACTGCGTGGCGCAAGGATCGGTCGCTGGTCCGGCGCTACGACTGGGCCACCTTCGTCTGGGTGATCGTCTTCGCCGTCCGGTACCTGGTGCAGAACTACCTGTACGACACCGACCAGGTCGGTTGGCTGGCCGCGTTCCGGCTGATCATGGGCTACCCGCTGTTCATCATCGCGATCGCGGTCAGCGTGCTGATCGTGGCCAGCGGCAGCCACGGCTGGCCGTCGGACGGGACCTGGCGGGACCGGATCAGGCACCTGCGGCAGACCGGCCCGGGCCGCCCGGGTTCTTCCTGACCCGGGCGCTCAGCGCAGCGCCTCTCGCACCTGGCTCTCCACCTCGGTCGAGGCCACGAACAGCAGCTCGTCGCCGGGTTCGAGGGGTTCGTCCGGCTGCGGCACGATGACCCGACCGCCGCGCAGGATCGTCACCAGCGCCGCGTCCCGGGGCAGTCTGAGGTCGCGCACCGGTCGTCCGGCGATGCCTGTCGTGGGCGGCAGCGTCACCTCGACCAGGTTGACCTGGCCCTGCCGCAGGGTGAACAGGCGCACCAGGTCGCCGACCGACACCGCCTCCTCGACCAGGGCCGCGAGGATGCGGGGTGTGGACACGGCGACGTCCACCCCCCAGGCGTCGGTGAACAGCCACTCGTTGCGCGGGTCGTTCACCCTGCCGACGACCCGGCCGACCGCGAACTCGGTCTTGGCCAGCAGCGCGACCACCAGATTGACCTTGTCGTCGCCGGTGCAGGCGATCACCACGTCGCAGGTCTGCAGTCCGGCGTCCTCCAGGAGGGCAACCTCGCAGGCGTCGGCGAGCACCCACTCCGCGGCCTCGATGCGGCCCGGCTTGATGGCCTCCGGGTCACGGTCGATCAGCATGACCTGGTGGCCGTTTTCGACAAGCTCACCGGCGATCGAACGACCCACCGACCCGGCTCCCGCGATGGCGATCCGCATCAGAGTGCTCCCCTTGGGAGGTCGCCGGTGACCCCGGCGGCGATGGAACGACCCACCGACCCGGCTCCCGCGATGGCGATCCGCATTACAGACCGTCCACCGGGGAGATGCCGGCCTTGCCGGCCACGTCGTGGATGTCGCGGGACAGGACCGAGGCGTAGATCAGGTCGCCGTCCTGGACGACGGTCTCGGCGGACGGCAGCAGGCCCCGGCCGAACCGAACGACGAAGGCCGCGTGCACGCCGACCGCCGTCTCCAGTTCCGTCAACGCCCGGCCGATCCAGTGCCGGTGGTAGGGCAGGTTGACAATGGTCACGGTGCCGGACGGGTCCCGCCACTCGCTGATCAGCCCTTCCGGGATGATCATCCGCAGCAGCCGGTCGGTGGTCCACGGGACGGTGGCGACCGTAGGGATGCCGAGGCGCTCGTACACCTGGGCCCGCTTGGCGTCGTAGATGCGGGCGACCACGGTCTCCACGTTGAACTGCTCGCGGGCGACCCTGGCGGCGATGATGTTGGAGTTGTCGCCGGAGGACACGGCCGCGAACGCGTGCGCCTCCATGATCCGGGCGGCCAGCAGCACGTCCCGATCGAAGCCCATGCCGGTGACCTGTTGCCCATGGAATTCGCTGCCCAGTCGCCGGAACGAGGCGGGATCGCGGTCGATGACCGCGACCGAGTGGCCGGCGCGGCCCAGTTGCCGTGCCAGGGACGATCCGACCCGGCCGCAACCCATGATCACGATGTGCACGCAGGCTGCCCCTTTCACGTTCGAGGACGCCGATCAGGAGCAACCTACAGGCTGGGAGTGACCCCGCGTCCGAGCACCCGGGACCGGGCCGGGTGTGCCCGGCCGGCGTGGGGAAGATCGGGCCGTGTGAGGCGACCCGATGTTCCCCCTGCCGGGCGGTACGCGGGTGGCGTCGTGCGCCGCGCGAATCACCGGGGTGCTTCGCCCCGGTCGCGCGCCGGCGGCGTCCGACTCACCGTAGGCTCCCGAACTGTGTCCAAGCTGACCACGGCCGCCAAACGCATGCTGGTCGGGCGGCCTTTCCGCAGCGACAAGCTGGCGCACACCCTGCTGCCCAAGCGGATCGCGCTCCCGGTCTTCGCGTCCGACGCCCTGTCCAGCGTGGCGTACGCCCCCCAGGAGATCTTCGCGGTCCTGTCGGTGGCGGGACTGGCGGCGTACGCGTACGCGCCCTGGGTGGCCGCCCTGGTGGCGTTGGTGATGATCGTCGTCGTCGCCTCGTACCGGCAGAACGTGCACGCCTACCCCAGCGGTGGCGGCGACTACGAGGTGGTGACCAAGAATCTCGGCCACACCTCGGGTCTGATCGTGGCCAGCGCCCTGCTCGTCGACTACATCCTGACCGTCGCGGTGTCCACCGCATCGGGCGTGGCCAACATCGGGTCGGCGATCCCGATCGTCGGTGATCACCCAGTGTGGTTCTCCCTGGGCATCATCGTGCTGGTCTGCGCGGCAAACCTGCGGGGCATCCGCGAGTCGGGCTCCGCCTTCGCGATCCCGGTGTACGCCTTCATCATCTCGATCGCCGCGATGGTGCTGACCGGGCTGGTCCAGTTCATCTTCGGGACCGGCCAGCCGGCGCAGAGCGCCTCCTTCCACATGCAGGCCGAGCACGCGCTGACCGGCCTGCCGCTGATCTTCCTGTTCGCCCGCAGCTTCTCCTCCGGGTCGGCCGCGCTCACCGGGGTCGAAGCCATCTCCAACGGGGTGCCGGCGTTCAAGAAGCCGAAGTCCAGGAACGCGGCGACCACGCTGGCGCTGATGGCGGCGCTGTCGGTGAGCATGATGATCGGCCTGGTCGCGCTGACCCTGTTCACCGGTGTGCAGTACGCCGACGACCCGGCGAGCCAGTTGTTGGGCGCTCCCGCGGACTACTACCAGAAGACGCTGATCGCGCAGATCGCCGAGGCCATCTTCGCCGGCTTCCCGGTCGGCTTCTACATCGTCTCCTTCACCACCGGGTTGATCCTGGTGCTGGCCTGCAACACCGCATTCAACGGCTTTCCAGTGCTCGGCTCGATCCTGGCGCAGGACCGGTTCCTGCCCCGGCAACTGCACACCCGCGGCGACCGGCTGGCGTTCTCCAACGGCATCGTCTTCCTGGCCGTCATCGCGATGATTCTGATCATCGGGTTCCAGGCGCAGGTGAACGCCCTGATCCAGCTGTACATCGTCGGCGTCTTCGTCTCGTTCACGTTCTCCCAGCTCGGCATGATCAAGCACTGGAACAAGCTGCTGCGCACCGAGCGCGACGCCACGGTTCGGCGCCGGTACCGCCGGTCCCAGACCATCAACGCCATCGGGTTCTGCTTCACCGGGGTCGTGCTGGTCATCGTCCTGATCACCAAGTTCCTGGCCGGCGCGTGGATCGCGATCCTGGCCATGGCCGTCATCTTCGTCACGATGCGGGCCATCAAGAAGCACTACGAGCGGGTGGCCCAGGAGATCGCCGCCGACGAGGACGATCTGGTGCTGCCCAGCCGGGTGCACGCGATCGTGCTGGTGTCCAAGCTGCACCTGCCGACCATGCGCGCCCTGGCGTTCGCCCGGGCCACCCGGCCGGACAACCTCGAGGCGGTGACGGTCAACGTCGACCCCGAGGACACCGCCGATCTGGCCCGCGAGTGGGAGGACCGGCAGATCCCGGTGCCGTTGAAGGTGATCGACTCCCCGTTCCGGGAGATCACCAAGCCCGTGCTCGACTACGTGCGACGCACCCGCAAGAACGCGCCACGCGACGTGGTCACCGTGTTCATCCCCGAATACGTGGTCGGGCACTGGTGGGAGCACCTGCTGCACAACCAGTCCGCCCTGCGCCTCAAGGGCCGGCTGCTGTTCACCCCGGGCGTCATGGTCACGTCGGTGCCGTGGCAGCTGTCGTCGTCCGAGGCGCTGGACGAGCGTATCCGGCAGCGCACCGACCGCTCCAGCTACGTCCGCGGGCGCTCGCCCGGCTCGATGTTCCCGCCGGAGGGGGCCAGCGACACCGACACCTTCGGCATCCGCTACGGGGACGAATGACTCAACCGGACCTCTCCGCCGACGACCTGACGCCCGGGGTCGAGGTCGTGGTGGACGTCGGGCCGGTCGCGCACGGCGGGCACTGCGTCGCCAGGTACGACGGCCGGGTGATCTTCGTGCGGCTGGCCCTGCCGGGGGAACGGGCGCTGGTGCGGATCACGCAGGCCCGTCGCGGGTCGTACTGCCGCGGCGAGGTGGTGCGGGTACTGGACGCCGACCCGCGGCGGATCACCGCGCCCTGCAGCCATTTCGGGCCCGGCGGGTGTGGCGGATGCGACTTCCAGCACGCCGAACTCGACCTGCAGCGCGAGCTCAAGGCGGTCGTGATCACCGAGCAACTGCGGCGATTGGCCGGCCTGGAGGTCGTGGTGACGGTCGAGCCGTTGCCCGGCGACGGCTTCGCCTGGCGGCGCCGGGTTCGGTGGGCGCTGGACCCGGACGGTCGCATCGGGCCGCGCGGCGTCCGGTCGCATCGGGTGATGGCGGTCAATCAGCGCCGACCCTGCCTGATCGCCGGTGCTGAGTTGAACACCGCGACCGACACCCTCGATGTGCCGCCCCGGGTCCGGAGCGCGGCACCCCGGCCACCGCGGGCGAGCCGGGGGCGGCCTGGGGACGGCCTGCGCGTCGCCGGAGCGCTGCCCGAGGTCGTGCTCGCCCAGGCCGCCGATGGCGCCGTGACCGCGACCTGGCCCGGCGGTGCCGCGCCGACGAGCCCGGTGATCGTCGAGCACGCCGCGGGCAGGGACTTCGCGGTGGCCGCGGACGGGTTCTGGCAGCCGCACGTGGCGGCCGCGGACGTGCTGGCCGCTGCCGTGCGCGACGCGCTGGACGGTCTCGACCTGGCCGGACGCACCGGCTGGGACCTGTATGGGGGTGTTGGTCTGTTCGCCGACGTGCTCGCCCGGGCCGTGGGCGAGGCCGGTACGGTGGTCTGCGTCGAGTCCGACGAACGTGCCGCCGCGTTGGCGGCCGACAACCTCGCCCGACACCCGGGGTTCACCGTGCGGACCGGCGACGTGCGGGACGTGCTGCCCGAGCTCGACCGGAACGTGGCCGCCGTCGTGCTCGACCCGCCGCGCAGTGGGGCCGGGCCGCGGTTGTCCGCCTCGCTCGCGGAACTGGGTCCCGACGTCATCGTGTACGTCGCCTGCGACCCCGCGGCGCTGGCCCGGGACACCGCGGTGCTGCTGGTCGGCGGCTACCGGCTCGACTCGCTGCGGGCGTTCGACACCTTCCCGCAGACCCACCACGTGGAATGCGTCGCCCGGTTCGTACCGGCCGCGAGCGGTATCTGACCGATCCCACCGAGAACCGTCGGCGAGTCTGCCCGCGTATGTATTCGCAACGCACCCACCGTGCTCTTCCGTGCGTTGTCAGCACTTGCCGTGAACGTCGTCAAGGAGTTTCGTATGTCCATGTCAACGGATGTCCGGTCAGCCGAGTCCGCACTTGCCCGTCCGCACGCGGATCCCCTCGCGCGCGTCACTCTCGGTAGCGACGTCGTCGACGTGATGTTCCCGCTCATCGACGACGACGAATGGCCGCCCTATCCCGCCGAGAGCGTCGACGCCGTCCTGCTCGCGCACGACCTGGCCGAGATCGTCGGGGTGCCGTGGTTCGTCACCAACCTGTCCCGCGGCGACATCGTCCGGGTGCACCACGACGGCATCGGCTACGTCGGCGGCGTCATCGTCAGCCGCGGCGGGCATTCCACTCTGCACGTGATGGCCGCGACCGACGACGAACTGGCTCCGGTCATCCGGGACCTGACCGCCCTGGGCGCCGACGTACGCAGCGGTCTGGAGCCGCCGATGCTGGCCGTCGACGTGCCGGAGAACGTGTCGCTGAACGTGGCCGTCGGCATCCTGACCGCGGCAGAGTCGATGACCTGCGCGTTCACCGTGGCCAACGATCAGCACCGGGCTCGCGCCGCCTGTGCCTGACCCTCGCACCGGATCCGCCGGCGACATCGCCGGATGATCAGGCCGAGTTGCGCCGCTGCCGGGCCAGCAGCTCGGCCGGGGTGTCGGTGATGATGCCGTCGACCCCCGCGCCGGCCAGCGCTTCCCACTCCGCCGGGGTGTTCGCGGTCCAGCAGACCACCCCGATGCCGGCGGCATGCAGTTCGGAAACGACGCCCGGCCGAGCCAGCAGCGCCCGTGCCGCCGGGTTGTAGTAGTCGGCGTCCAGTTCGCGGCACCGGGCCACCGGGTCGGCGTCCAGGGCGCTGACCAGCAGACCGAACGGGCGGTCCGGAGCCGCCCGCCGCAGTTCTCGCAGCACCTCCACCTCGAACGACTGCAGCAGCACCCGGTCGGCCACCCCGGCCCCGTCGATCTCGTCGAGCACCGCCCGGATCTGCGCGCTGGTGTGGTAGCCCTTGAGCTCCAGCAGCAGCGCCCTGCTCGGGGTGAGCATCGCCAGCAGTTCGGCCAGTCGCGGCACCCAGATCCCGGGCCAGCCACGGACGGTGAGCGTGGCCAGGTCCCGCAGCCGGGCGGCCCGGACGGGTCCCCGCCCGGACGTGGTGCGGTCCAGGTCCCGGTCGTGCAGCAGCACCGGCACCCCGTCTGCGGTCGGCTGGGTGTCGGCCTCCACCCAGGCGGCGCCGGCGTGCCAGGCGGCCAGGAACGAGGTCAACGTGTTCTCCGGCAGTCGGGCGCCGGCCCCGCGGTGGCCCACCACGACGGGTTGTTCCCCGTCCCGACGCAGGGTGGCGGGGGACGGCGCCGGATCGGGTGATGTCGCTTCCACGGGCGGAATTTACCGCCAACGGGGGTGACCGTCAGGCCGTGGCTCGGTCCATCCGCCCGCGGCGCGTGGCCAACGCCCCACGCCGACGGTGAACTGGACGGCCCGCTCGCGCGTCCACGACACGTGCCGCGCGTCGATGGTCCGGCGTGCCTGGCGGTACGGTCAGGGGATTGCGGGCGGGACAGCAGGGAGGCGCCGGTGGCACAGCAGGGTCACCCCGACACACCGGGCGAGCAGTCGCCGGTCGAGTTGCGCAACCTGTCGCCGGCCCGGCTGCGGGCCATGCCGCCGGCGGAACTGGCCGCCGCGGCATCGGAAATCCGCGAGCTGCTGGTGGAGCAGACCTCCAAGCGGGGTGGGCACCTCGGCCCGAACCTGGGCGTCGTCGAGTTGACCATCGCCCTGCACCTGGTGTTCGACTCGCCGCACGACCCGCTGCTGTTCGACACCGGCCATCAGGCCTACGTGCACAAGATCCTCACCGGCCGGGCGGCGCAGTTCGACACCCTGCGGACCAGGGGCGGCCTGTCCGGCTATCCGAATCGGGCCGAGTCCGAGCACGACTGGATCGAGAACTCGCACGCCTCGACCTCCCTGTCGTACGCCGACGGGATGGCCAAGGCCATCGCGCTGCGGGGAGAGCCGGACCGCACCGTCGTCGCGGTGATCGGCGACGGGGCGCTGACCGGTGGGATGGCCTGGGAGGCCCTGAACAACATCGCCGCGGCGGATCGGCCGGTCGTCATCGTGCTCAACGACAACGGCCGCTCCTACGCGCCGACCACCGGCGGCATGGCCCAGCGGATGGCGGCGCTGCGGCTGCGCCCCGGCTACGAGCGGATGCTCGGCCGGGTCAAACACACCCTGCCGCGCACTCCCGTGGTCGGGCGCCCGCTGTACGCCGCCCTGCACGCGGCGAAGTCGGCGGTCAAGGACTGGTTCGTGCCCCAGACCATGTTCGCCGACCTGGGCCTGAAGTACGTCGGACCGGTCGACGGGCACGACATCGAGGCGCTCACCCAGGCGCTGGCCGGCGCGCGGAGCTTCCGCGGGCCGGTGGTGGTGCACTGCGTCACCCGCAAGGGCCAGGGCTACCATCCGGCGGAGACCGACGAGGCCGAGCAGATGCACTCGCCGCCGGCCTTCGACCCGGCCACCGGCAAGCCGGTCGCCGCGACCACCACCACCTGGACGCACGTGTTCGGCCGGGAGATGGTCGTGGCCGGCGCGGAGCGCCCGGAGGTCGTGGCGATCACCGCGGCCATGTGCGGTCCCACCGGGCTCACGCCGTTCGGCACCGCCTTTCCGGACCGGATCTTCGACGTCGGCATCGCCGAGCAGCACGCGCTGACGTCCGCGGCCGGCCTGGCCATGGGCGGCATGCACCCGGTGGTCGCGGTGTACTCGACGTTCCTCAACCGGGCCTTCGACCAACTGCTGATGGACTGCGCGCTGCACCAGCTGGGCGTCACCGTGGTGCTGGACCGGGCCGGCGTCACCGGCGAGGACGGCCCCAGCCACCACGGCATGTGGGACATGTCGTTGGCGGCGATCGTGCCCGGCCTGCGGCTGGCCGCGCCCCGGGACGCGGCGACCTTGGCCGAGGAGTTGCGCGAGGCGCTCGATGCCGACGGCGGGCCGACCGTGCTGCGCTTCCCCAAGGGCGCGGTGCCGGCCACCATCCCCACCGTCCGCCGGCTGGTCGCCGAGGCCGGCCACGGGGTCGACATCCTGGCCGAACCGGCCGGCCGGCAGGAGCCGGACGTGCTGCTGGTGGCCGTCGGTGCGTTCGGCGCGATGGCCGTCGAGGCGGCCCGGCTGCTCGCCGCGCAGGGCATCGGCGTGACCGTCGTGGATCCACGCTGGGCGCTCCCGGTGCCGGCGGAGATAGCCGGGCTGGCCGAGGAGCACCGGCTGGTGGTCACCGTCGAGGACGGCGGCCGGTCCGGCGGCGTCGGTGCCGCGATCACCGACCGCCTGGCCGACACCGGCGTGCCGGTGCACGTGCTGGCGTTGCCGCAGGAGTTCCTGGAACCGGCCTCCCGGGGCGAGTTGTTGGTCGATCTGGGGTTGACCGGGCAGGCCGTCGCCCGGGGCATTACCGAGCTGATCGCCCGTCGCACGTCGGACGTATCCCGCCAAGTCATTTCGGGCAACGGTCCGGAACCGGCCGAGCGGTAGCGCGAGCGACAGGGGAGATCATGCGGGTCCTGGTGGTGGAGGACGCCCGTCGCCTGGCGGATGCGATTGCGCGCGGTCTGCGGGCCGAGGGCATGGCCGTCGACGTCGCCTACGACGGGGTCGAGGGTCACCAGAAGTCGATGCTCACCCGATACGACGTGGTCGTGCTCGATCGCGACCTGCCGGAGATGCACGGCGACGACGTCCTCACCGAGATCGTCACCGCTTCCGACTCCACCCGGGTACTGATGCTCACCGCGTCCTCCGGGGTGGAGGACCGCGTCGACGGGCTGTCCCTGGGCGCCGACGACTACCTGACCAAGCCGTTCGCGTTTCCCGAGCTGGTCGCCCGGATCCGCGCGCTGGGTCGCCGCTCCTCGCCCGCGGTCAAACCGATTCTGCGGGCGGGAGATCTGGAGCTGGATCCGGCCAAACGCATCGTGACCCGTTCCGGCCGGCCGCTGGAGCTGACCCGCAAGGAGTTCGGGGTGCTTGAAGTGCTGCTGGCGGCCGGCGGGACCGTGGTGTCCAGCGAGGAGCTGCTCGAACGGGTGTGGGACGAGAACGCCGACCCGTTCACCACGACGGTGCGGGTGACCATGATGACGCTGCGCCGCAAGCTCGGCGAGCCGGGGATCATTGACACCGTCGTGGGATCCGGCTACCGCGTGTCCGCCGGCTGAGCCGGCCGGTGAGCACGGCCGGTCACGACGCGTCGGCGCGTCCGATCCGCCGCCGGCCGATCGACCAGCGGCAGAGCCTGCGACTTCGGCTGACCCTGTTGGCCACCGCGTTGCTGGCGTTGTTCGGCGCGCTGCTGCTGGCCCTGGCCTACGTGGTGGTGGGACGGGTGGTGGCGGCTCTGCCACAGTTCCCGCCGGGCACCCTGGTGCAGGTCGGGGATCAGCTGATGGACGCCTCCGCCGCGGCCGCGGAGATCGCCGAGCAGGGCCGCCGGACCGTGCTGCTCGTCGGGCTGATCGCCTTCCCGATCCAGGTGCTGGCCGGGGCCCTGCTGTCCTGGCTGCTGATCGGCCGGACGCTGCGGCCGCTGTTCACCCTCACCCGGACCGCTCGGGTGCTGTCGGAATCGTCGCTGGACCGCCGGATCCGACTGCCCGGTCCCCGCGACGAGGTGGCCGACCTGGCCGACACGTTCGACGAGATGCTGGATCGGCTGCAGGCCGCCTTCGACGCCGAACGGCGGTTCGTCGCGAACGCCTCGCACGAACTGCGCACCCCGCTGTCGGTGATCCGCACCGAGGCCGAGGTGACGCTGGCCGATCCGCACGCGTCCGTCGACGACCTGCGGGAGATGGGCGAGGTGGTGGTGGAGGCCGCCGACGGGGCGAACCGGTTGCTGACGTCGCTGCTGGTGCTCGCCCGCACCCAGGCCCGCGGCGTGTCGGTGCTGCAGGTGGTGGATCTCGCCGACCTGGTGCCGTCGACGCTGCAGGTGAACCAGGCCGCGATCACCGAACGGGGACTGTCCGTGTCGGTGCGGACCGAGCCGGCCCCGGTGTCCGGCGACCCCGCCCTGCTGGGCCGACTGGTCGGCAATCTGGTGGAGAACGCGGTGCGGCACAACGTGTCCGGCGGCTGGATCACCGCGCGGACCGGTTCTTCCGACGACGCGGCGGTGCTGGACGTGGCCTCCTCGGGGCCCGTGATCGACGAACGAACGGTGAGCGAGCTGTTCGAGCCGTTCCGGCAGGGCCGGCGGCCGCGCACCGGCCAGCGGGGGACCGGGCTCGGGCTGTCCATCGTGCGGGCGGTCGTGGCCGCGCATCACGGTTCGGTGGACGCCGCGCCGGTACCCGACGGAGGATTGCGGGTGACCGTGCGGCTGCCGTTCGGCGACCTGGCGACCGGCGGGCCGGCGGGTGGGACGTCATGAAGGGTGGCGGGCCGTGCTGCTGACGATGGCCGTCGCACAAGGGATCCGGGACGGGTCGGTGACCGCGGTGTTCCGCCGCTGGGATGCCCCGCGGGTGAAGATCGGCGGCACGCAGCGCACCGGGGCCGGCGTCATCCGATTCACCTCGCTCATCCGGGTCGACGACGCGTCGCTGACCGAGGAGGACGCCCACGGGGCTGGGATGGCCTCGCTGGCGGCTCTTCGGAAGGCGAACCAGCGGGGTCGGGGCGCTGCGCTCTACCGGATCGGCGTGACCTTCGACCGGCCGGACGAGCGGGTGACGCTGCGCGCGGCCCTACCCGACCCGGCCGAGCTGGCCGAGCTGGCCGCGACCCTGGACCGGATGGACCGCGGCCGCCGGACCGGCCTGTGGACCCGGACGATCCTGCGGCTGATCGAGGCCAACCCGGCGGTGCGGGCGCCGGACCTGGCCGCCTCGCTCGGCCGGGAGACCAGGCCGTTCAAGCTGGACGTGCGCAAGCTGAAGGAACTCGGGCTCACCCACAGCCTGGACATCGGCTACGAGCTCTCGCCGCGCGGGCAGGCCTTCCTGGACGCCGACGGTCCCAGTTGAACGGCGGGCCGGCCCCTGGCGGAGCCGTGCCCTCAGGGTGAACCTGGCCGTGCGGGCGGGTTCGTCCGTCGTTGCCGGGCCCGGCGGGTTGCGCTGATCAAAGGCCCACCGAACCGGACAAAACGGCGCCGGAAATGGGTTTTCGATCAGCGGTGTGCCACGAACGTGGAGGAAGGAGCTGCCGTAGGAGGTTCCTTGTGATGCGGTGCTGTGCAGGAGATGAGGGTTGGCCCCTCGGCGTCGCTCTGCAGGGGGAGG
>Ga0164241_10003499_pt1 | contig 15770 bp, 9 predicted proteins | sample OricomyardsoilBY_FD_108780 | JGI IMG/M metagenome (GOLD analysis project Ga0164241, IMG submission 108780) | Backyard soil microbial communities from Emeryville, California, USA - Original compost - Back yard soil (BY) | ecosystem: Environmental > Terrestrial > Soil > Unclassified | place: USA... | reverse complement strand
GTACGAGCACGCCCTCGTGAAGGTCGCAGAAGAGCGTCCGGGCCGCATCGGTCTCACCTATCTCGGTTTTCTTGTCGCGCGCGGACACTACGACGATCCGCCGCTTCGGTCGGCCGCGCTCGATCTCGCCCGCCTCATCGCGCAGGGGATGCTCTCGAACACCACCGACGCGTGGCAGGTCCTCGTGGCGACGATCGCCACGGCGTTCTACGGAAGCGCGCTGCCCGCCGAGCTTGCCGAGACGCACTACACCGCGCTGCAGGGCGCGTTCACGGCAAAGCTTCGCGGCGATCTCTCGACGCAGACAGGCTGGGGCGTCGCGACCGCGTTCGCCCTCGACGGCGCGTATCGAGCCATCGCGGACCTCGCGCCGTCCCCGAAGCGGACGGTCACCGAGATCGCCCGCGCCCTCGAGAGCGATCCGAAGATCGCTCAACCCGGCCTGGCGGCGTTGGCTTCGGCGCTCGTTCGGTATGGCGCGCTCAGCGCCGACGGCCAGCTCGGCACGCCGATCCTCGGACCGAACGACGTCCCCCTCCCGGGCCGCGCCGAGGCGCGCGCGTCGCTCGAGCACGCGCTCTCCATGCTCGCCGACGATGGCGCACCTCCGAAAGCGGCGCTCGACGACCTCGTGAGCCTGCTCGACGGTGGCGCCGCGACCGTCGCGCTCGCCACGCTCGGAAAAGATGAAGCGGCGAAGCCCAAGGCGAAGCCGGCCGCCGGCGCCGCGCCACTCTGCGCGACAGAGGAAGCCACGCCGATGGATCCACGCGTGCGTCGCGCCGTCGGCAAGCTCGCCGATCTGCGCCGCAAGGTGTGGACCTCGCCAGGTCTCAACGACGGTTCCGCGTTCGGCGCGCGCGCGCGCCTCGCCGTGCTGCTCGCCTCGGACGCGATCGACGTCGCGCAAGCGGCGGCGGCCGACCAAGCCAAGAAGAGCGACGCCTCCGACTCGCCGCTCGACGCCCTCCCGCGGACGAAGTTCTTCGTCCCTCAAGCAGAAGCGAACGCGACCCTCACGAAGGCGCTCGCGACCTATGGCCTCGCGGGAGATGAGGCCGCGCTCATCGACTCGACCTACACGATGACGCGCGGCTTCTTCACGAGCGGTCGCGACTATCTCGACGGGAAAGGCCGCCTGACCGGCAAGGCCTTGCTCTCCTCGCTCGCCGGCGTCCTCGAGGACGGCTCGGGCACGCTCGGCGCTTCAGAGCTGCTTCGCGCGCTCGCCCGTTCGCTCTCGGATCCTGCATCGAAAGGTTCCACGCCTGTCTTCGTGTCGGTCGCGCGCGACCTCTACGCGAAAGATCAGCCGATCGAGGCCGACATGGTGCTCCTGTCGGCCGCGGCGATCGCATCCGTCACCGACAGCGGGGTACCCGAAGAAGCGATCGAGCTCGCGACGTCCAGAAAGAGCGACGTCGCCGCCGTGATCGCGTTCCTTCGCGAGACCGAGCGCATGTTCGACAAGGGAGAGTTCCACCCCGAGCGCTTCACACCCGGCTTGACCGAGATCGCGAAGCGCAAATGCGCGTACTCGAGTGTGTCTGGGATCGTCGACGCCTACTCGGCGATCGCGCAATGGAAGGCGGGCGATCACGACGGCGGACGCGCGGCCCTCGACGCGTGGCTCGACCACGCCGCGAGCGACCTCAGCGTTCCGCGGTACTCCTTTCAGTTCAAACAAGAGACGCGCACCCGCGGAGTGAGCCTCACGCTCGAGGTCGGGCTCGGCCGTGGCCTCCTCTCTGCGACGAACTCGCTTCAGGCGGGCGCGGTGGCGAAATCGAGCGGCGAACCGACGTTGTCGCTCGACGTGACGGTCGCATCTGCGGACAGCAAGCGGACGCGCGACGACACGGCGCGGTTCTACATCTCCGCAGCCGCGACCGCGGCGGTCTACCACTTCATGTCCGGCGACGACGAGAAGGCAGAGGTCGACGCGATGCGCGCCATCTCGGCCGCAACGCGCCGGACCGAGCTCTTCGTCCCCGACGTCAGCGAGTCGCCCATCGCGTCCGCGAGCGACGCGGCTCCGATCTTGGCCGTCGCCGGAGAGCTCGCCGCCGAGCGCGGTCGTCCGCTCCTCGCGGGCTCGCTCTTCAGCGTGGTGCGCGCGAGCCAACCCGCCGAGACGACGACCGCGACGGATCTCGAAGACCTCGCCGATCGCTCCACGCCGAGCATCGACGGCACCGACGGCATCAAGCCTGTGTTCGCGCGGACGAAGAAGACCCTGCACGATCTCGCTGCGGGCCTCCCGTGCGGCGGCAGAAAGCTCGATCGCGCCGCGCTCCTCACGACGACCTGCGAGTCGTATCCACGCGCGCTCGGCCTGCGCGTCGCCGACTCGGTCGCGGGTCTGCCTCGCTTGAAGCCTGGCCCGCGCGGAGAGACGAGCGCCTGCCCCGATCTGGCGGCGCTCGACGCGTTCTTTGCGCCGATGCAAGAGGGCCGCTACGAGCCGGATCGATTGGTTCTCGCGTCGCGCACCCTCCTCGATGCGGGCAAGACCTTCGACGCGACGATCTTGCTGACGCAGCAGCGCGACAGCGGCCACTGCAGCCGCGACGTCCTCGCCATGCTCCACGATGCGGCGTCTCGCCTGAAGGGCGTACCGGCGCTTCGCGCCGACGTCCTGGGCGCCGCGGTCAACTGCGGACGCGGCGCGATCTCCGCCGAGCTCCTCGCCGACCTCGACGGCTTCGCGACCGAGATCACGCGCCTGGGAGATCCGGTGCGCGAGCTCGAGCTCGCGCTCTTCACCGCAGACCTCGCCCTCTCGTCCGACGACGCTCGTCCCATCGCGATCGTGGCGCGGCGCGACGGCTTCATCGCTCGAAGCCGCGAGTCCGGGCCCGTGCTGCTCGGCATCGCGCTCGTGCTCGATCACGTCGCGAGCGCGCTCGCCCACGATCCGATTCGTATCGCGGAGACGCGCACCGATTACGAGCTGCTCTGCGGAACGAATCCGCGCGACGATCGCGCAGAGCTCTGCGGCATCGTCGCTTCGCTGCGCAGCGACACCGGCGCCGCCGAGGAGCGCGCCAAGACGGCGAAGGCCGCGCTCCAAAAGCTCCTGACGATCCCCAAGTAGCGCGGGCTGGCTCGTGCGTCTCGCGACGCCTACTTCGCCCTCGACTTCGCGCCCTTCAGATCCGCGTCGCTCGGCGTACCCGTGCCGGTCCCGAACGACGTCCTCGCCTGCTGTGCGCCGTCGTCGAGGTCGATGGAGGACGACTTCTTGCCGAAGCTCGGCTTGGACGGCGCGCTCTTCTGCTCGATGTTCGTGGTCGACGGCGGCTTGACCCAGGGCGCGGTCGCCGTCGGTTTCACCGTCGGCGGTGGGGCCTTGGGTGTTGCGGTCGGCGGCGGCGGCGCGCTGTCGACCGGTTTTGCGGTCGGAGGCGGCGCGGGCGCGTTCGCCTTCCGTGCCTCTTCCACCTCGGGGGCCGAGTCTCCGGCTGGATCGAGGTCCTTCGCGCGGTCGAGCTTGTCGAGGCACGACTCGCCCGCGAGCTCGCGGCACTCGTGCTCGAGCGCGTCCTGACGCAACGCCTTGCCGCTCGCGATGCGATCGGGCGCCACGTGAGGGCCGGTCGAATCGGGCCTCGCCGTCGGCACCGGCGGGTTCTCCGGCTCGGGAACCGCGATCTCCTTCGGCTGCAGGACGAACCGCCAGACTACGAACGCGAGGATCCCGAGCGCCGCGACCGCAGCGAGCTCCGCCAGCCAGCGCTCCTTCATCCACCGACGCATGCGCGACACACGCTGACGGACGGTCGCGGCCGGCAGACTTTCCTCTTCGGCGATGTGCTCGAGCTTGTCGCCTTCGCCCTCGCGCGCCATCCAGTCGAGCGTCTTCTCTGCGTCCTTCGAGCCCTTGGCCTGCTTCTCGACCCAGCGGATGAGCTCGCGTTCCTCTACCGGACCTGGCGACGTCTCGACGTCGGGAAGCTCGCTCGGCTGCTCACGACCGGCGCGGCGATGAAGGTCCGCGATCTTGTGGCGCGCGACGCCGATCAGCCATTTGCGAAGATCCGTCTCGCCATCGGGCACGGTCTTCGAAGCGAGGGCCTCGACCAGCACGGTCTGCACGACGTCGTCGATGTCGCCATCCGAGACCCGACGCTTCACGTAGTCGCGAAGGAACCGCCGCGTCTCGGCGGCGCCGAGCTTCTGCTGCATGCGCCTCTCGGAACCTTCGGCCATGTTGGGGCTCATCCGAAGCCTATCGGACAGAGCCGCGCCAGTGTGACAGCCCGCGCACGAGATCTTTGGACGGAAGAGGCACGCGGCCGATACGAAGCGAGGAGACCGGTGCTATCGTCCCGCCCGTGCCGAAGGCCAAGGCCCCTGTCGCTCATTGGCTCATCAAGAGCGAGCCCTCGAAATACGCTTGGAACGAGCTGGAAAAGGACGGGCGGACCTTCTGGGAGGGCGTTCGAAATTTCGAAGCACGCAACAACCTCCGCGCCATGAAGCTCGGCGACCTCTGCCTCTTCTACCACTCGAACGAGGGCAAAGAAGTCGTTGGAATCGCAAAGGTCATCCGCGAGGCCTACCCTGATCCGACGGCCGCAGAGGAAGACTGGAGCGTCGTCGACGTGGCACCGCTCAAGCCTCTCCGTCACGCGGTCGGGCTCGACGTCATCAAGAGCGATCCCGCGCTCGTCGAAATCCAGCTCCTCAAGCGCTCGCGCCTCAGCGTCGTTCCGGTGTCGCGTGAGCATTTCGAAGTCATCCTGAAGCTCGGCAAGACCAAGCTCTGACCTGCTCGATGTCCGCCATGCGCACTCGCCTTCCCCGCTCTGTCTCACGCCTCCTCGCCGGGGCGACCACTTGGCTCCTCCTTTCGACCGCCGCGTGCGACGGCCCGGCCCTCCCCTCGGTCGTGAAGGGCGAGCCCGTCTGCGAGGCGTTCTCTCTCGGCACCATCCCGATGAAGGGCTCGCTGAAGCACCCCGTACGACTCCGCGTTCTCGACGGCGACAGCGCAATCGCGACCGTCATGCTGGGGGGTATCCCTGCAGCGGGCCCTCCGACGCGCTTTCTCCTGCCTGACTCGAATCAGGAGTACACCCTCGAGTGGACGCAGTGCGCGGACGAGCACGCGCCCTCCCCGGCCACGACAGGCACGGCCAGCGGGCGAGGCATCGCGTCGACCCACTACGAGTGCGGCGACGCGAAGCCGTACGCCATGGTGAAGTTCACGACCAAGAAGGGCGACCGATCCACGCACGAAGTGCCGATGGATCCGCCGCCCGATACGTCGTGCTGGGGGCCGACTGCTGGACAGCCCGCCGCATCGACCTCGGCCAGTGCAGACGCAGCTCCGACGGCGTCCGCAGCTCCGACGGCGTCTGCCGACGCGACGGCGTCTGCGGATGCGACGGCGTCTGCCGACGCGACGGGTAGCGCTGCTTCGAGCGCTGCCCCCCCGATGTCAGCGAGCTCCGCCACGACGGCTCCATCGGCAAACGCGCCGCCGAAACCGTAGCTCGAACCTTATTTCGTACCCTCGCAACGTCTTCTGACGGTTGCGCGGCCCGCGTCGACGGTCCCTCCCCCGGGACGGGCTCGACGCCAGCGCACTCCGCCGATTCCCTGCGCAATCCTGAGCAATTCAGGGACGATTCGCAGGACTCGGCGCCGCAAGTCCTACAGTCACCTACGGGCTGTATCCTTCTCGCATCATTGGTTCTGCCCCGTTGAAACAGGTGGCACGCCTTGTGCGGATACGCCCCCCGTAACCATGCCGTTGCCCCCCGATTCTCTGACATCTTTGCGGCAGCGGACCTTTCCGCACACCTCCCTTGCAGCCGGCGCGGCATCATCGCTCGTCGCCAGGAGCCGGTCCGATGCGTCGTTCTAATCGCTCCTTCCTCGGTTCGAATGGTCGCACGCTGCTCGCGTCCGTACTTGGCGCCTCGGCTGCCGGACTGGCGTTGCTCCCCTCCGGGGTCGCGTCGGCGCAGCTAAACATCAAGATCCGACAGCCGAACGTCCTGCTCGTGATGGACAACTCCGCGTCGATGGCCTTCGCGCCCGACGGAAGCGCGGCGGACTGTCAGAGCGGTGAGCCGAGCCGCTGGTTCATCGCCACCGAAGCGCTGACCGGGACAGTGGCCGACGGATGGTGCCACAGCGAGGGAAGCCTCTCGAGCGCTGAAGACTTCACGGGCGCAACGAGCTCGACCAAAAACACGTTCATCGCCTTCGGCGACGACTCGGGCGGCGGCCCCGGCAACCACAAGGTCTGCGTCGCGGCGCCTCGACGTAGCACGAGCCCATGGTCGCTCTCCGACTCCAAGCCTGGCAGCTGGTACGGCAGCTCCTTTGGCTCGAGCAGCAAGCGCAGCCAAGCGATCATCTACCGTCGGTTGGAGAAGGCCGACTCGACCGCCATCGACTGGGAGAGTTCGAGCACCTGCACGTTCGACCAATCCAACGACGGCGCGATCGACGCTTTCAAGGATCGGCTGCGCTTCGGCATGGCGACGGTCGATCCGCTGAAGAACCTCGGCCTGTTTGGGATCCCGCTCGCCGAGACGTACAACTCAAAATCGTCCGTCAGCAACTATCCGAGCACCTACTTCTTCGACCCGCGCGACTGGCTTCCGACTCGGCAGACGTGGGAGGAGTCGCCCTTCGACTACGGGTTCTCCTACTGGTACGCGTCCGGCTCTCACAGCAACACGAGCACGTGGGGATCGGGAACGCGCTTCGGGCTGTATCCGAGCACCCACCTCGACCTGACCGTCAACAGCGTGCTCCCGTTGCCGGTCTGCCCGGACCCGCTCACGCCGACGGTCGGGTGCGTCGACAACTTCGACGCCGGTATCCGAAACTCGTATGCCGCGCCTTGGAACGGCCGACTGATCGGCTTCGGCGAGCCTGACGCCAGCACCGCCGACACCCTGAAGCACAACGGCATGCTCGAGCTCGCCATGCAGGCGACCGGCCCGTGGCAGCGTGGCTCGACGCCGCTCGCCGCGATGATGCGCGACGTGCACGAGTTCATGCGAAACGACACGCAGAGCGTGGGCGCACAATACCCCGGCGACGATGACTACGACTCGCACAAGCTCGGGCCCGAGACCGACGCTGACTACGTGGTCGGCGGTTGTCGCGACCAGGCCGTCGTCGTCGTCTCGGACGGCAGCCAGTACCGCGATCTCGACGCGAGGCCTGGCGACTACGCCAACGATCTATACCTCGACCACTCGGGGAGCCGCCAGAAGGTCTCGACCTACGTCGTTGGGGTTGGGGCAACCACGTTCAACTGGGCGGGGACGGACTACCCCTGCGAGTTGCTTCGCGATACGGACTTTGCCCCCGGCGGCGTCTGTGCGCCCGGGACGACGACCCACTTCGAGAACACGGGTACGCCCCCCGGCGCGCTCGAGTCGTGCTGCACGTTGGCGGAGATTGCCTACAAGGGCGGCGATCCCGCGGAGGTCGACAAGCGGCTCTTCTTCGCAGACAGCAGCAACGACGCGCGCACGAAGCTCCTGCAGATCATGGGCGATATCGCCGGCGTCACGATCAGCAGAACGGTCCCTGTCTTCGCTCGGTCGACGGGGATCGCGCCTTCGGCGACGGCGCCGGCAGCCTCTTACGAGATCTTCAGCGCCCTCCAGGTCACCACGACCGGCGGACCGTGGAAGGGAGTCCTGCACCGGCTGCGCAATGTCTGCGACGCGGCCGGCGCCCTCTCGACGGACAACATCACCGCCACCAGCACGGTCGGCGACCGCTTCGAAGACAACATCCTCAACACCACCGTCCGGAAGCGGAAGATGTTCACCGCCGTCTCGCTGGATGACCCGGATCAGAAGGACGGCTCTCGCAAGAGTTTGCGTGACAACTCGACTTCCTACGACGGACGGGACGGCCTGGACGGCCGCAAGTTCGCGCAGACGGATCTCGTCGAGCCGCAAGATCTCGCCGGGGAAGTCAGCCTCAAGTGGGGCGGCGGGAAGATCAGTAGCTTCCTCAACATCGACACGAAGAACTCGACGCTCAAAGAATGCGTCAACGTGTTCGGCTCCGTCATCAGCGGGTCGCCGACCACGAAGGCCGACCTCTGCGCCGGCAAGGTCCTGGAGTGGCTCGGTGGCATGGATGTCGGTCTATCCGACGGACGTCACGGGCTCGGTGCCATCTGGCGGTCGAACCCCATCATCGTCACTCCGCCCCAGCCCACGATCTCGGACGAGTCGTTCTCGGCAGATGTTCGCACAGGCTCGAACGCCTCGAATGACAGCTACGTCGTGCAGCAGAAAGAGCGCCCGACGATGGCGTACGTGCAAACCATCGACGGTCTCTTGCACGCGTTCGTCGTCCAGCGAAACAAGGTCGACGGGACAGGCACTCACCCTGAGTACTTCACCGACGTCCCGCCAGCCGACACGGACGACAACAACGAGCTCTGGTCGTTCATCCCCCCGGCGGTCGTAACGCAGCTCTGGCCGAACTTCGACAAGCACGCTCGACTCCTCGACGGACCGGTAGTCGTGCGCGACGTCGCCTGGCGCCGCACGCAGACCGATCGACAGGACGACCAAGCCGACTGGCACTCCGTCCTGCTCGCGAGCGGCGGGTTCGCTGCGGCTGGCGGCTTTTACTATGCAATCGATGTCACGAACCCGACGGATCCGAAGTTCCTCTGGCAGTTGAGCCGCGAGGGCAACCTCGATCCGCTGTTCGGCGACGTGCTTCCTGGTGGCGCGATCACGACGTTGCGTGTGAAGAACTCGTCCGGCAACACCGAGCTCGTTCCCGTCGCGATCTTGCCTGGTGGACAGCCGAACTCACCTTCGCCGAGCGGAACCATCGACCGCGGATCGTGGAGCCCGGGGACTGGGACGCCGAGCGGTTGGAAGACTTCGAACTGGGCTGGAGCGAACAAGCCGCGTCAGAAGATCCTCAACTGGGACACAGAGCAGCGCTCACGCAGCCTGACCATCGTCGATCTCAAGACGGGCGAGATTCTCGGCCGAATGGTCGGGCAGTCCGGCGATCAATACTCGACCATCAATTCCGGGGTGTACATCCCGCTCAACAACTCGCACTTCGACAGCCCGATGTCGGGCGCGCCAGTCCCGTTCCCCGACTATCCGGGGCAGCCTGCATCGCGTGCATACATCGGCGATGTGGACGGGACGATGTGGCGCGTCGATCTCACGAGCAACGATCCGAAAAAGTGGGAGGCGCAGATCTCCTGGGATGCTTACAACGCCGACTCGCTGAAAAACGCTCTGGACGAGGTCAACGGACAGGCGGCGCTCAATCTCACTCCTTCGGCGACGGAGATGGCGACGATGGGACAACCCATCCAGCTCGACCCGCTGATTTCCGTCGACGACAAGGGAGATCCCGTCGTGATGTTCGCGACTGGGGATCAAGAGCAATTCCAGGCCGGTTCCCCAGGCATGGTGAACTTCACCGTCAGCTACAGCGACCCGTTCGTCGTGGCGCCCGCGTTCACACCGACGCTCTTGACGGACGTGGGCTACACCGATGGCGTACGCGTTACCGGACCGCTGACGCTCTTCGATGGCAACCTCTACATGAGCTACTTCAAACCGAACGGCACCGGGAGCTGCGTTCTGGGCTCGAGCGGGTGGTGCGCTTTCGATTACGTCGACTCTGCGCGAGAGGGCCAGGGGACCCCGGGCGACGGCCACGCGGACGCCGTGACGAACGTCGATGGCGACGGCACCTTCGACGCCACGGACGTCTGCGCGCCGCTCGGCAGCGCACAGCTCGTCTTCGGGATGTCACTCTTCCAGCAGCCTTCGTGCGAACAGACGCCCGCCGACTTCGGCGACTCTTGGTTCGGTGGCAACTACAGCGCGTACAGCACGACGTCCGCAGGCAGCTATCAGCTGATCATGCACACGAGCGAATCGGGCGGTGGGAGCGAGGACATCACGATCTCGACGGACTCCAAGACGCTGTCGGCGCCCAAGACGACGACCCGTGTCGTGTCCTGGACGAACGTCGTCGAGTAATCGGCGGCCTCGCGGAGCCTCGAACGGGCCACCCCGCTGGTGGCCCGTTTACTTCCATCGAAGCGGTGCCGCGCCTACGATGTGCGCCATGATGATGCGGAGCGCGCGACTGGGGTTTGGAGTTGTCTTGGTGGGCTTGATCGCTGCGTGCGGCGACTCGGGCGACTCGACAGCCGCATCGGGGGGCGGTGGTGTTGGCGGCGCGGGAAGCGGCGGAAGTCAGGCCGGGACCGGGGGTGATACCTCGAGCACCGGTGGCAACGGGAGCGGCGGTGGCGGCGGCGGGACAGGCGATCCCCTGTTCGAGGGAGCGTTCTGGGTCGTCGAGCACGAGTTCGCCGACATGAGCGCCGATGGGCAGGCCTACGGCCTGCTTTGGGAGATCGGCTCCGAGCAGGGCTCCGTCATCGATTTCTACGACAAGGTGATCGATTCGGCTTCCGAGCTGGCCGTGGGCGAGTGCGGGCCGGTCACGCAGGGACCGCCGGCGGTCTACAACCAGATTACCGCTGGCCCGAGCATGGCGCTGAAGCAGGGCGGCACGACGCTCATCCAAATGGACAACTCTCCGCCACGACTGCTCGACTACAACGGCCAAGCCGAGACGGAAGCGGACGCGCTGAAGCTTCTCGAATCCCCCCTGCAACTCGTGATCTCTCCCGGTGGCGACGGCATTCCGCCGCTCACGTCGAACGCGCTCGGACCTCTCGTCGATGTCGTCGTACCGACGAACGCCACGTGCACCGCGGGCACATCTTGCAATCTCACGGTGACCTTGCCCGCGCCCGTGGACGACAACCTAGTCGTCATCAACGCCGCCTATGTGTGTCGCGGCAACCCGACGACGGGCGCGGTTACCCTGTCTGCGGACGCGGTCGACGTCTCCAGCAACCTCGTCGCTGAGACCTGGGCTGTAAAGCGCGAGACCGCCATGTTCGGCGCGTCGACCACGGATGCCCTGTTGATCACCAACCGACAGTTCTTCATCACGAAGAACTGAGCTCACGCGCTCGTTCCTGCGAACGCAAAAAGGGCGAGCTCACTCGAGCTCGCCCTTCGTCGTCCATCCCGACCGCTTTCGCTGTCTGTCCGTCAGGCGATCGCGGGTTGCTTGTCGCGAGCTTCGCGCTTCAGACGACGCCAGCCCTCGAGATCGTCCGCGGTCGGCGCGGGTTCCACCGGCCCGCCGTGCTTGACCTTCGCGGGGTTCAGCGCGTTCGGGAACTTGTGATGGTTCGCGTGCATGTAGATGCCGAAGAAGAGTTTGTTTCCGAGCTTGAAGAAGCCGTGATCGAGGTTGACCGGCTTGTAGTCGCCGATGGGGCTCTTCGCGTTGTGGGTGCTCCAGTTGAAGTGCACGAGGTGGAAGAAGCCGAGCAGCATCGAAGGCAGGAAAAACGCGAGGAACGCCTGCCACCCGAGGAGCGCGTTCCATGCGGCCACCAGGAGCACGCCGGTCCCGAAGCTGAGGACACTGCGGACGCGCTCGAAGCTGCGGTTCTCCGGAGTGTCGCCGTGAAGGTCGAACACGGCGCGGTGGATGAACTGCTCGAGGCCCGCGACGTGGTGCCAAGCGAACGTCCAGTAGCTGGGGACGACCGGATGCGGATCGTTGGAGAGGTCGTCGCTGTAGCGGTGGTGCCGCTGGTGCAGGACCTCCCACGACGCGAAGCGCGTGAGGACGACCATGCCGCAGAGCTCGCCGATGATGCGGTTGAATGGCCGCGGAAAGCTCGAGTGCGTGCAGACGTGGACGAACACGTTGCAGAGGATCCCGACGTAAAGCACCAGGGGCAGCGCCCACAGGAAGTGCCAATGCATCGGACCGAAGACGGAGCCTTCGCCGATGAGGCCCTTCCAGTGGGTGGCCCACGACGTCGCGACTACGGCGGTGCACAGCACGGCGTAGATCCCGTCGTACCAAAGGTAGAAGTATCGGTTCTTACGCAGCTGCGTGAACGGCAGCGTGGCGAAGGTCGAGGGGGAAGCGACGGTCACCGAGCCAATCCTCCGGGCGCGCCCATAAGATCCAGCGCACCTTCGAACGCAGTTACCCTAGTCGCCATTTCGAGTCCAGCGATCGGCGTCCAAAAGTTCGTCACTTTGTTGCTCTCAGCCCCAGTCAACCTTGGCAGGCATCCTGCTAGGGCCTGGCCGCCCGTGACTTGCCTCGGCACTTCGGGGGTTGTAGGAGCCAATTCGTGGCGGAGGCGAGAGCGGAGATCTGGCTGGTCAAGCACCCGGCCGAGTGGCGGCAGATCGGCATCGTGGCGGTCTACTGGGGCCTCCTCGGGTCGATGTACTTCGTCCCGGCGTGCCGAAACGTCGCGTTCTTCTTCGCGGCCTGCTTCTTCAGCTTCCTGAACGCGGTGGTGATCCACAACCACATGCACCAAGGCATCTTCAAGTCGAAGACGCTGAACCTGCTGTGGCGTCGCGTTCTGAGCTTCGGCGCGTTGTACCCGGCGACGGTGAACATCCCGTCGCACAACTTGGTGCACCACCACTTCGACGACGATGGGCAGCCAGACTGGGCCGCGCCCGACCACGTCGACTTCAAGTGGAACCTGCTGAACCTGCTTCACTTCCCGAACGTGACGGGCCCGAACACTTTCTCGGGCGTGCAGCGCTGGACCAGCGTCGCGGGTCGCGCCGACGTGAAGCGCCAGTACCTCTACGACAACGCGTTCATGTTCGGGCTGACCGGGGTCCTGATGTTCTTCGACTTCTGGACGACTCTCTTCTTCATCGTGCTGCCGCAGATCTACGGCGCGCGATCGATCCTGCGCATCAACATCATCCAGCACGACGGCTGCGACACCGGCAGCGAGTGGAACCACTCGCGCAACTTCGTCGGGCGCGCCTTCAACTGGATCATGTGCAACAACGGCTACCACACCATCCATCACAACCGCGCGGGCCTGCATTGGTCGGTGCTGCATCAGGCGCACGCGCGCGAAGCCGTCCCGCGCATCGATCCGTCGCTCGACGAGCCCTCGATGGTGCTCTACCTGCTGCGAACCTACGTGTGGAACATCGAGCGCCCGAAGTCGCGCGACGCGGCATCGATCGAGGCAGAGGCCGCACCGATCGAGCTGGCGCCTCGCGACGTGCGTCGCGCCGAAGCCGCCGAGGCCGCAGGGCTCTAGCCCGTCGAGAGACCGGAGAAGCTAGCCGTGCTGTCGAACGAGACGATGGGCGTCATCGCCCTCTGGGTGCTCTGGGGCAACACCACTCTCGTGGCGCTCGCTGCGGCTCGCGGCGCGTTTCGCCTCTTGGCGCGCGCGCGGCGACTGACTGCGCGCATCGCCACGTCGGACGAGAGTCGCTGCGTCGTGGGTAGGGTCGCCGTCGCGGATGGGCCGAACGACACGCTCGCGGAGCTCGAGATCGAGCAAGTCGGCCGGCTCGGCGGCGGAGCCACTCCGTCGATCGTGTTTCACGATCGGGCGCATCGCTCTCGAGTGCTCGGCGGCGAGATCGAGACCGAGCGTGGGCAGCGTCTTCGACTCGAGGCCACCGAGCACGCGGAGGTATGGCTCGAAGAGGAAGACGTGCGCGCCGCGGCGCTCGCGCCGCTCGCCTCAGCCTGGGACGAGGCGAGCGTGCAGGCGAAGAAGGCGCGTGGATACACGAACCTCGTGCACGTGAGCGTGCGCGTCGGCGACCGCGTCTTCGTGTCGCGCCCTTCCAACGGCGGACAGGACGCGCTCGTCGTCGCGAAGATCGACCCGTCCGCGTACGCGACGCGACGCGCCCTCGCTGTGCTCCTCGTCTTCATCCCGGCGATCTTCACGGTCGCTGGGGTCGCGACGGCGCTCGCGCTCTCGCCGCCCGTCTTCGACAGCGTGCTCAGCAAGCTCGGCGGCGCGCTCGGTCTCGCCGACTTTCTCTTGGTGCTTCCCGCGGGCACGGCCGCGCGCGACTACATGCGTCTGCCGTTCGAGCGCTTCGTGCGCGGCTCGTGGCCGGCGCCGAGCGAAGCGCCGAGCGCAAACGCGGTCGGCTGAGCCACGACACGGCGAGCGTTCTCGAGCGCCGCGTCAGTCGTGCGACGCCGCGTCAGTCGTGCGGCGTAGCCGACGCGCTCGGCGCCGCGCTCACGCACGCTGTCACTGCTTGCGCCGGAGGCGAGGCCTTCGGAGGCGGCGCGTCCTCTGGCTGTTCGGGCGGCAGATCCATGCAGCAGCGAACGCCCGTCGAATAGTCCGCGTACACGTACGGATGCGCCTCGACCGCAGACTTGCAACCGTCCTTCTTCGAGCGCGCGTAGAAGCCGCCGAGGAACGTGCCGGCGGGATCGTCGATCCACTCGTCGATGTTGCCGACCATGTCGTAGACCGCGTCGTCGCCCCAACGACTGACGCACCTCGGGGTGGTGCCGGTCGGGTGAAGGAGCGGCGCGCCGCGCTTCGACTTCATCAGGTTGAAGCGAGGATCGGTGTGGTTGATCGAGGGGTTTTCCCAGAGAAGGATCCCCGGGTGCGCTTCACCGAAGACGTTGCACGCGCCCGCTTCGTAGGTGTCGCCGAACGGAAAATCGCGGTCCTCTTCGCCGCGGCAAGCCGTGACCCACTCGGTGCGCAGACAGAGACGCTTGCCGGCGTTCCTGCATGCAATCTCGGCGTCGCGGCCGCTCGCGTAGCCCTGCGGTACGACGCCCTTCTTCGAGACGGCTCGCGGGTAGAATGTCTTCTGCGTCTCGAAGGATGGGCACTCCGGAAGCGGAGTCGCCCGCTCGAGCGCGGTGCCCGTCCCCATCTGATCGGTCCAGATTTTGTGGACGTACGCGGCCTTTCCACGCTCGGGCGGGTAGTAAGGCGAGAGGGTCGTGCCGGTCGCGAAATCGACGAGCATGTCCTCGTAGCGATCGACGCAGAACGCGCCCGCGACCTTGACCATGTCGGGCGGGCAGCGCCGCACGAGCTTGACCGTGGGCATCGCGCTGGCGCTCAGGTGCGGCATCGGACCGGTCGGCAGCGGAGGCGCGACGTCGTCGATGGTCACCGACGCGGTCGCGGACGCCGAAGAGGGCGACGGCGTCGCGCCGCTGTCGCCGCAGGCGGCACACCACGCGAGGAGGACGAGGCAGACGAGACGCGGCGATTGCCAGCGCGAGAGCTCAGGACGATCCTCGCCGGCGTGCCCGAGGGCGACACGATCTTTCGGCTCGCGGCGAAGCTCGCCGCGGCTCTCGTCGGCGAGACGATCGAGCGCTGCGAGAGCCGCGTGGTCGAAGTCGATGCGAGGCGGGTACGTGGCGCGACGATCGTCTCGGTCGAGGCGCGCGGCAAGCATCTGCTCATCGGCCTGTCGTCGGGATACACGATTCATTCGCACCTGCGCATGGACGGCTCGTGGCGGATCTACCCGAAGGCGCGGCCCGGCGCGCGCCCGCGAAGCGGGAGGCTGCGGTTCGAGACGGCGAAGCTCGAGATCGTCTGCGCGCTTGCGCCGACGCTCCGCCTCGTCCGCACCGACCGCCTCTCGCACGATCCGATCCTGGCGAGCCTGGGGCCGGATCCACTGCGGGACGATTTCGATCCCGAGATCGCATTAGAGCGACTCGCGGCGATGAGCACCTCGCCGCTCTCTGTGGCGCTCCTCGATCAGCGGGCGATGGCCGGGGTCGGCAACGTCCTGAAGAGCGAGACGTTGTTCCTCGCCGGGCTCGACCCGCTCGCAGAGGTCCGCCGATTCGAGCGCGACGAGCTCCGGCGCGCGGTCGACGTCGCCGGAGAGCTGCTCCGT
>Ga0164241_10003498_pt1 | contig 15775 bp, 9 predicted proteins | sample OricomyardsoilBY_FD_108780 | JGI IMG/M metagenome (GOLD analysis project Ga0164241, IMG submission 108780) | Backyard soil microbial communities from Emeryville, California, USA - Original compost - Back yard soil (BY) | ecosystem: Environmental > Terrestrial > Soil > Unclassified | place: USA... | reverse complement strand
TCATCAACATCACGTACGCCGGGCCGCTCCCAGAGAGCCCAGTCACCGCGTCGAGCGCTGACTCGTCGAGCACCACGGAGCGCCCGACTGCGTCGAACAGCGTGCGTGCGAGCGCGAGGTCGTCAGGTTGGGCGTTCGAACCTGCTGCGATGCCGGTCGCGCCCGCCAACGCGATCGCGGCGGTGTTCGGCATGGCTCTCAGCACGCGTGCGCCAGGCAAGCGAGCCTCGATCGCCGAAAGTGGCACACCCGCAGCAATCGAGATCACGAGTGTGTCCGAATTGATCACGCCGGCCATTTGCTCGAGCACCGACGCGATGACCTGTGGCTTCACTGCTAGCACCACGACGTTTGCCCAAGCCACGAGCGCGGCGTTGTCGGTGTGCGTTTGGATGCCGTGGCTCTGTTCGAGTTCGCGCAGTTGATCGGCGCGCAGGTCGCTGGCGCGGATTTGTTCGGGGCGCAGCGTTTTCGACCCGAGCAGCCCACGGATCAGGGCGTTTGCCATGTTGCCGGCGCCCAGCAGACCAACTTTTCGGTTTTCCATCGAATCTCCCAAGCTTGTGTCTACGCTGAGTCAGCAGACGCCAAATGTTCGTAGCGCGGCGCGCAACTCCGCCGCATTTCGGCAGGCAACGACGCCTTCCGGCAGGGAGCGATCGTCGGTTGGCGCGTACCAGACCGCTTGCGCTCCAGCGGCGCGGGCGCCCAGCACGTCCGCTTCCCAGGCGTCACCGACATGAACGATCTGCGAGAGCTCGACATCGAGCGCTTCGGATGCGAGTTCGAAGATGCGCGGGTTTGGTTTGTCGACGCCCACTCTGCCCGAGTCGATGATCACCGGGAACAGCGCGCTGTGTCCGAGCTCGTCGACCAATTCGGCGAGGCGCCCTTCGGAGTTGGAGATGATTCCGACGGGCACCTGGCGCGCGCCGAGCTCTGCGACCAACTCGAACATGCCCGCGATCGGCTTGCGCCACAGGTTGTGCGTGGGTTGCGCGTCCCAAAGCAACTGCGCGATCTTCTCCGGGTACTCCGGATCGGCTGATTCTGCGCGGACTTTGCGCACGCCGCCGGCGCGCAGTAGCTCGAGCATCATTGCTTGCCATGCGCGCGCATGACCTAGAGACTTGGCTGAGCCGTAAGCGTGCCAAGCAGCGACCGTTGCCGCGCGCGCCGCGACGGAATCGAGCTCGGCGCCGAAGCTGTGCGCTCGCCGCACCAGGTAGTCATGATCGAGCTCGGCGAGGGTTTGTCCGAAGTCGAAGGTTACTGCACGCATCACGTTCGTATCGCTTTCAATCGAAGAGTCCACGCAGCTTCTCCAAAAAGCTGTGTTGCTGTGGCTGCACGTCTTCACCGAGCTCGCGACCCAGCTCTTCGATCAACGCGCGCGCGCGATCGCTCAACCGTGACGGAACCTCCACCGTGACTTCGACCAACTGGTCACCGCGGCCCGTGCGCATGCGATACGGAAATCCTTTGCCGCGCACACGCAACACCGCTCCTGATTGTGTGGATGGAGGAATGCGCATTTTGAGCTTGCCGGAGAGGCTCGGCACGTCAATCTCGCCGCCCAAAGCCGCTTGCGCGAAGCTGACGGGTACCTTGCACACTACATCCTCACCTACGCGGCGAAAGAACGGATGGCTGCCGACTTGGATCACGAGCTCCAAATTGCCCGGCGGCTTGTCCACGCGCACGCGATTGCCGGCTTGGCTCACGCTGCGCGTCGCGCCGTCTTCGATACCAGCGGGGATCTCGACGGAGAGCGTGCGCTCGCTCTTGGCGAGGCCTTTGCCGCTGCAGATGCGACAAGGCGTGATCACCATTTGTCCCGTGCCGCGACAGCGCGAGCAAGGTCGCTCGACTGCGATCGGAAACAGCGCTTGCTGAAAGCGCACCTTGCCGCGCCCGCCGCACGCCGAGCAGGTTTCGACGCGCGTGCCCGGCTCCGCGCCATGCCCCGCGCAGCCCTCGCAGATGTCGAGCCGCTCGTAGCTCACCTCGCGTTCACAGCCGAGCGCCGCTTCTTCGAAGCTGAGCTCTAAGTTTTTCCTGATATCGCCGCGATCACCGGTGCGGATGCCAAACGCGCCCAGGAGATCGCCGAACAGGTCTTCGAAGCCGGGCATATCGCTGAAGTCGATGCCGCCGGGCACGCCGCCTCCGGGTCGAAACGCAGCTTCGCCGTAGCGGTCGTAGGCCGCGCGCTTGTCCGGATCGCTCAAAATCTGATGGGCGAGGTTGGCCTCTTTGAAGCGCACGCTGGCTTGCGGATCGCCCGGATTCTTGTCCGGATGGTGGATCGCAGCCAAACGACGAAAGGCCGTTTTAATCTCGGCTTCGGAAGCTCCTCGGCCAACACCGAGCACCTCGTAGGGGTCGCGCACCTGGCGGGTGTAGCATTTTCGCCCGGAGTTTTCCCCCGTTTGCACTGCTCTTTGCGCCGGGAGCCCCGGAATATACTAACCTCTCGTTCAGATGAGCGCAGGCGATAAGGAAGAACGGCGAGCGGGCTATAGAGCGCCCATCGAGCTGAAAGTCGAATACAAGCGGCTCAACACCTTCTTCGCGGATTACACCAAGAATATCTCGCGCGGCGGCACCTTCATCGCAACGGACAAGCCGTTGCCGGTGGGTACCGACTTCGTCTTCGCCCTGGGCGTCCCCAACATGGCCGAACCCGTGCGCCTTCGCGGCAAAGTGATTTGGATCACGCCGGCTGAAGAAGCCACCAAGGCCAACCCCTGCGGCATGGGCATCGAGTTTCAATACGCCCCCGGCGAACGTGAAGAAAAAGAAGCCGCCGTCGAACGCCTGATGACCCTCGAACTCGGCGGTCACCTGGCAGAAAAGCTTCTCGGTCGTAAACCCCAAGGGTGATTCGAACGGCCGAGCGACGCTTCAACCGTCTCAACTTGCTCGGGGCGATAGAATCGTCGCAGCCGGATTCTTGTTTTTTGATGGTCACGGAGCACGTTCGATTGCGTCCCAGCCTTCGGCGTCGCGAACGAACGAGAGCGAGAGAAGCCTCAGCGCCAAGTGCGCTAACGAAAGATTGCTGCACGACTCGAACTGATTTCCGCGCTGCAAGCGGCCGGTGACTGAGTGGCCAAGTTACGGTTCGACTTCGAACTGCAAGTGCGGGGATGAAAACGGGTCACTGCGGCGCTGGCCAAGTTGCGGCTCGAACTCAACGTCGATCAAGCGGCGAAATGAGCGCTCTGTGACTCTGCGCGCCTGGGCTTCATAGCCGACCTGGGCGCACGAAACGCGAACGAGATTTCGGCCTCGACTTAGCTACGTGACGGACGAGCTTCGCCAGGAACGAATGCGGATACGGGGTGCGACGCGGGATCGCGATCGCCCACTCTCGAGCTCGCGATCGGTGTCGGTGCGTCGTGGATGGCTTACGGGAGCTTGACGCCTGCGGGCAGTTTGTAGTCGGTCGTGGGCTTGTTGCGCATCGCCAGAAGATCGCGAGCGATGGTGACTTCGACCAGTTCGATCGAAGGACTTTGAGCGACGCGTTCGAGATCTTTCGAAGAGTCACTGCCAGCTTGGAGCTTGCGCATCGCGGCGTAGAAGGTGGCTTCGGTTTTTTCTGAGGCGGTGCGGGCGGCGTTGGCGAGTTCTTGATCGCTGACTTTGCCGCGGGCCCACGCGCGCAGACGTGCGGGCCAGCCGGAGTTTTCGTCGACGCCGGCGAAGGCTTCCTCCAATGTCCCGTCACTCGGGACGTTGAGTTTGCGCTCGACGAGCTGCAACCAGAGCGCGACGTATACGAGATCTTCACTCGGGAGGTTCGCGGCGACGGCGCGCTGGGCGGCTCTGCGTGAGGCGCGCAGATCGGCGTGAGTCAGGGCGCGGCGCGCGGCGTCGAGCACCGTCGCGGTGAGCTGGTTCGGATCGGCGCTCGAGGCTTCATAAGCGCGTTCGGTGGCGCGGCGTGCGGCGAGCGGATCATCGTAGTGTTCGAGGATGCGCGCGAGCAGCCGTTCACTGCGCGCGAGCGCAGGCCCGCCGGAGCGCGCGGTGCGCTGTGCGTCGATCGCTCGTGTGAGCGCTGCGTCGAGGGTTTGCGCTGCGTGCTCGGCGTCGCCGTGGTCACGGTACACTTCGAACTTCATGTTCAATGCGTCGGTTTCGGCGAGCGGATCATTGCTCGCTTTGGCAAGCTCCACAGCTTGACCCAACGTGAACAGCGCGGCGCGCTGATCGCGCTGTCGCTCGATGGCGCTCAAGGTCATCAGCGACTCGAGGCTCGGCTCGGCGCGTGCCGCGGCTTGCACTAGAGGCAGCGCGCGGGCGAGCTCGCCATGTCGTGTTTCGAGCGCGCCCATCACGTAACGTAGCCGCGCGCTGCTCGGGCTCACCTTGCCGAGATTGGCCTTGTTTTCTGCCAGGGCGAGCAGTGGCTGCGCATTTTCGAAGGTGCGCCGCGCGCTGGGCAACTGGTCGAGCGCCTCTTCCGCGACGAGCGCTTTGCCGACGATGCCGAGCGCGAAGCTCAGGTTTTCGGGGCTCGCTTCTTTGCTCACCGCGGGAGCCAACACCAGCGGCGCGACCTCGGCCATGCCGTAGTTGACGAGCTGGGCCGAAAGTGGTGCTGCGCTGCGCATCGAACCTGGTTCGGCGCGGAACAGCTGCACTGAGGTGCCCCAGGTTGCGGCCTCCATCAGCGTGTGATCGAGCAGGCCCTCGGAGTCTGCGGCGCGTGAGGCAGAATCGAAGAAGTGGCAAAGGTCGGCCCAGGCGTCCGGATCGTTCTCGTCCCCCGCGCGCTCCAGACGATCGCGCAGTTCGGGTGCGATGATGCGACCCAATTCGGCGTGGCGATCGGCGACGGTGAGCGCGCCTCGCGCATCACCGTGCCTCAAGTACAGCGCGATCAGCGTGTAGCCGCCCGCGCGTTGCGCCCGATATGCCTCGAACGCTTCGTCGCGATCCATGTTCGGGCCTGGTGCGTCTGCGCTGAATTCCAGCGCGCGTTTCAGCCATTGCACGGTGCGCTCGCTGGCGTTGTCGAGCGTGGGCTTTCGCGCCTCGAACAGCGAGCGTTGCGTAGCGGAGCGCAGATCCGCGCCGGCAGATTGCATCGGACCCGCGCCGCGGGTTGCCTGCGAGAAACGCGCCATTGCCTCGAGGTGCGCCTCGACTTCGTCGCGTTCGGGCCCTTTGGGCAGCTTGTCGCGCAGCATGCCGTAGAGCGTAAACGCGTAGCCCTCTTGTCCGAGGCGCGCGACTTCGGCTGCGCCGGCACCGAGCGCGCCTTCTGCGCCGTCGAGCGCGGCGTCTTGAAATTCACCGGCGCGCATCAAGTAGAACGCGCCAGTCAGCGCCTTCAGACCTGCTTCGCGCTGACCGGCGTCGAAGCGACCTTTGGCGCGCTGTAGTTGACGGCGGACCACGCCGAGCAAGAGTCCGGCGCGGTTGGCGGAAGCGTCGCCGTTGACCAAGACCTTGTACGCCGATTGCGCGAAGGCTTCGTCGTTGACTGCTGGGATCGGTGAGCCGTTGACGGTTGCCACCGCCGCCTTTGCCGGCGGCGGGGACGTCGCGCAGCCGCTGCTCGCGAGCGCTGTAGCGCAGCCACACGCGAGCAGGAGCCGGGCACCGAAGAGTTCAAAACCGAACGACCGGAACATCGTCCGAAGTCTATACCGCGGACGGAAGGCGCAGGCTAAAAGACGGGAGCAGGCTCGAATTGCCTCAGAACGCGAAGTCGCAGTGCAGATGCAGGCCGCTCGTGCCCGCGTCGGCCAGGCGACCGCCGATCGGGAAAATGTAGCCGACGCTAGGCGAGACCTTGCCGAAGCGTGCCCCGATCCGCGGTTCGAACACGAACTGAAAGCGCGTGGGCGGGGTGGCGTTCATCTTGGACGTGAACTCGACCGCGTTGATGGCGTTGTACGCGACCCAAGCGTCGAGCGCACCGAATACCCTCGGGCGCGGCAAGAATTCATAGCTGACGCCGCCGGAGGTCACGTTGCGGATCGCCAAGGTCTTGAGCTCGTACGTGCTGTTCGGATCGGGCACATTGGAGAGCTCTCCGCCGACCTTGATGCCCAACACGAACTTGGTCGCCGCGCGCAAGCTCAACGCCTTGCGCTGGTAGTCGATGCCGACGCCTACCACGAGCGGTATCCGATGCGGGCCGAACAACTCGCCGTCACGATAGCCGGACGCGGCATCCGCCATCGCGTTCAGCGCCATGCGCTGCAAGCCGTTTTGGTCGAGGTAGTCGTAGTTGCCTTGCGCAGTCGGCAAGCCGAGCCCGAACGAGATGGGCAAAAGCGTGAACGGACTGAGTCCGACGCGGTATTCGCCCATCAGCTCGAACGAGCCGAGTGCCGTCACCGTTTCGTTCCCGCCGTCAGCTTGACGTTGCGAGCCAACCGTCCACGGCAAGCGTGCGCCCAACGTGAAGTCGGGACTCAAATCATAGTAACCGCCGGCCATGAAGGTCCCGCTGGTCGTCTTCACGGTGGTTCGATCTGCGCCGGTGCCCGGCAGCGGTGCACTACCGAAGCCGACCACGACATCCGCGAACAATCCGAACTTCTCCCGTGCGCGGCGCTTCTTCACCTCTGCGGCGTCAGCCTTGGCTTGTTGTGCAGCGATCTCCTCGTCAGTAGGCGGCTCGACCTTGGGTGCCTTCTTCTCGCTCTGCTCGTTCGACGTCGGATCCTGGCCTTGGTCCATGGTCGTGACGGGCTCTTTTGGCTCGGCTTTCTTGCCCTTGGCCGCGAGCGCGTGGCTACTGAAAATCACCAGAATGAATGCAAGTCGAAGGCTTTTTCGCACGTGTTTCTCCCGTTTTCGGCGCGGGACCGTAACACGCGAGTGTCCGAACGCGCTAACGTAGAAAGTCGCTGTCATGACCGACGCACCCGTTCGTCCGCCGCCCAAGCGACTCGCCGATTTCGAGATCATCCGCAGGCTCGGCGCGGGTGGCATGGCTGAAGTCTTCTTGGCAAAGAAGCGCGGCGCCGAGGGCACGTTCAAGCTGCTGGTGCTCAAGCGCATCTTGCCTGCATACGGTTCTTCGCGGCGTTTTCGCACGATGTTCGCGGAAGAAGCGCAGCTCGCGACGCGCTTGAATCACCCGAACATCGTGCAGGTCTACGACTTTCAGGACTACGGCGAAGAGGGCCAACTCCTCAGTATGGAGTACGTGGAGGGCCCGGATCTGCGCAAGCTGATGCGCTCGGCGCAAGCCAAGGGTCAGCGCATTCCGCCCTACGTAGCAGCTTACATCATTGCCGAAGTGGCGAAGGGTCTGCACTACGCCCACGAGCGCAAGGACGAAGCGGGCAAACCGATCGACATCGTGCACCGCGACGTGTCACCGCAGAACATTTTGATGAGCTTCGACGGCGCCGTGAAAATCGCCGATTTCGGCATCGCGTCGGCCAACTTGTTTCGTGAAGAGCCCGGCGTGTTGAAGGGCAAGACCGCTTACATGTCGCCCGAGCAAGCGCGCGCCGAGCGCGTCTCGCGGCGCACCGATATTTACTCCCTCGGAGTAGTTTTTCACGAGCTGCTCACCGCGAGGCCGCTCCACGGCGCGGCTGAAGGTCAGGAGTTGCTCGAGGCAGTCCGTGCGGGCGTCGTCGAACCTCCGAGCACCTACGTGCGCGGGCTGCCCGCGGAGCTCGAGGAAGTGGTGATGCGCGCGCTGGCCAAGAACCCAGACCAGCGCTTCCAAACCGCGCGCGACATGGCCGCGGCCGTCAGCCGCGCGCTGTTCCAAAAGCAGCAGCTGGTCGACTCGCACGTGCTGGAAACGGTGCTTGCCGAGCTGACGACGCGTGAGCACACCTCGCCGGGCGTGGAGGTGGGCTCGAATCTGGTGAGCGAAGGGCTGCAAGGCAGTGAACCGCTCGATGATTTGTCGTCGGTCGCTCACGTGGTGGGCACGGCCGCCGGTGGCAACGAGCAGAGCACCGGACCGGGCCGCGAAAAGCGCGGGCGCGTGGGTCGTGAAGTGCGACACGTGGCGGTCGTGACTTTGCGCCTGCACGGCTTCGAGCAGCTCGCGGTCAGCCTCGGCCGGCCCGCCGCGGCGCGTGTGCTCGAGCAGCTGCGGAACACGCTGGGTGAAGTCGCGTTCCGTCGCGGTGCGCGCTTCGCTTGGGACACGCCACACATCGAGGGCGCGGAGTCGAGTGGATTTGCGACGGCCGCGCGCGCTCTCGTCGGCTTGATGGCGAACCCCGCACGCGCACCACTCGACGCGGTGTGGCTCGCGATCGACGTGCACGAAGTGATCCGCGGCGCGTCCGAAGATTTGCCCGTCGGTTTGTCGGCGAGCGTTGGCATCGTGCGTGGCATTGCGACCGGTGAGCGCGATCGCGCGGGCCACTTGATTCAACACGCGCTGCAAGAGCCGGCCAACCATTTGGCTGATTTGCTAGGCGATCATGCGCCGCCCGGAGTGAGCTGGGTGGCGGGCGGCCTATACCGTTTGGTCCGTCGTGATTTCGTGTGGGGTGACGCGCCGACGATCAAAATCGAGGGTGCCGAGCAACTCAACTTGCCGCAGGACATGCGCATCTACTCGCTGCTCCGGCCGCACACGCGGCAAGAGAAGTTGGAGGAGATGGCGGCTGCGCCGAACGATCTGATCGGTCGCGACGCAGAGCTCGCGGATCTGCACGCCGCGTACTACGGCGTGGTCGGCGCCGCGCCGAACACCGGCCAAGTGTCGGCGCGCGTCGTGTACGGCGAAATGGGCATCGGCAAGACCGCGCTCTTGGCTGCATTTCTCAATGAGTTGCCGCCTGACGCGCGCGTGTTGCGCGTGGAGTCGTCGCCCGCGCTGAGTGAAGTGCCGTTCGCCACGATCAGCGAGTGGATTCGTGAGCTGACCGGCACGCGCGTCGATCAGCCTTTCGAGCAGGCGCGCGATCAGATAACCGATGCATTCGGGGAGTTCGCGAACGAGCCTGAAGGACCCGAGGTCGTCTTGCGCATGGCGGAGCTAGCCACCGGCAAGGTGCGCCAAGCCGTCGATGACGCGGACGTCGCCGAAACACGGCAGTTGATCGCGCTCGGCATGCGTCGCTTTTTCGCGCGCGCCGCCATGGAAGCGCCGTTGGTCGTGGCGCTCGATGGTTTGCAGTGGAGCGATCGGCCGAGCTTGGATCTGATCGTCGAATTTTTGCGCCGCGCGGAGCCGCTCAGCGTACTCGTGATCTTGTTGTCTCGGCCGGAAGATCGCGTGTCGAGCTACATCGAAGGCTTGGTGCGCGTCGAGCTGAAGGGACTCAGCGCCGAGCATCAGTTGCGCTTGTTGCAGACGCGCCTGGGTGTGACGCAAGGCGTGCGTCAAGTGTGTGCAGATTTGCTGCCCCGCGCTGGCGGCAATCCGTTCTTCTTGCTCGAGATGGTCGACGCGCTGCTCGAGCGCGGCATGCTCGAGATTCGCGAACGCAATGGTCAGCAAGAGTTGGTTCAAGTCGAGCGCGTGGGCGACGCGAGCCTGCCTCTGCCCTCCACGCTGGAGCAACTAATCGCAGATCGCTTGAACGAGCTGCCGCCCGAGGAACAATCGGTCATCGAGTGGTTGGCCGTCGCAGGCGGACCGCTCGGACTAGCGGATCTGCGGCAAATCAGCGGGGAAGATCCCGCGGAGGCCGTCACTCGCTTGGCCGCGCGCGGCTTGTGCGAAATGCGCTCGGACACCATCGACGTGCGCCATCCGTTGACCCGTGACGTCGCGTACCGCGCGCTGGATCGGCGGCGGCGCGTGCGCATGCATCGCGCGCTCGGCGAGCATCTCGCCAGCACGCCGCTCGGCAAGGGCTTGACCGCGGCGATCGTCGCGCGTCACCTCGCGCGCGGCAACTCGCGCAAAGAAGCGGCGCGCTTTTACCTCGAAGCCGCGGACGCCGCGCGAGCCAACTACCAGACTCAGCTCGCCAAGCGCTGCTATCGGCGCGTGATCGCGCTGCTGCCGGAAGGCGACATGCGGCTGCTCGAGGCGCACGAAGCGCTCGAGTCGATCTGTCGCAACCAAGGTCGTTGGCGCGAGCGCCGCACGCATCTCAGCAAGTTGCGTGCCCTGGCCCGGCACGCCAAGAGCGCCGTTTGGGCAGCGGTCACGTTGCTGCGCACCGCGCAATTCGAGCTCGATTCGGGCCAATTGTCCAAGGCGCTGAGCTCGGTGCGCCGCGGGGAGACCGTGGCCACGCAAGCGAACTCGCCCTTGCTCGAAGTGCAAGCGCGCACCTTGATGGCGGAGATTTTGCACGACATCGGCGACATGCAGGGCGCGCTCTCGGCCGTCGATCGCGCGCTCAGCACCGCCGAGGGCAACAATGTGCCCGTGCGCCTGCGCGCCGAAGCGCTGCGCTTGCGCGGCACGCTGCTACGGCGCGTCGGTCGCGTACACGAAGCCGTCGAAGCACAAGCCGAAGCGATCGCCGTGTTCCGGCAAGCCGGTGTCCGGCGCATGGAGGCGCGCGCCAAGAACTCGCTGGCGTACGCGCTGCTCGTGCTCGGTCGCTTCGAAGACGGCATCGCGCTGGCCTTGGACGCGATTCGCATCGATCTTGCGATCGGTGGGCGCTTCCAAATTGCGAAGACCCTGAGCACGATCGGCGAATGCTACGCGAGCCTCGGCGATCTCGAGCGAGGGCTCGCCTATCTGCGCCGCGCACGCGACGCGCACGAGCGCTACGGCGATCGCGATTCACGCGCCGACACGCTGCTGTCCATGGCAGAAATCCTGATTGATTCCGGTGATGTAGACGGGGCGGAAGTGCTCGTCGGCGACGCAGGCGCGCTGACCGCGGTGACCGGCAGTGCGTTCGACTCGGTGCACGAGAAGATCCTGCGCGCACTCTTGGCGCGCGTCCGCTCCGATCATGCGCGCGCGGTGATGCATGCCTTCGACGCGCGCCAAGCCGCCGAAGCGCAGGCGTACGTCGCGTTCCACTTTTACGCCATGGCGATCGAAGCGCGCGCGCGCCTGGACATGGGCGAAGAGCACACCGGGATCTTGCTCGCGACCACCGCGCTCGGCGCGATCGATACGCTGCAAGGTTCCGAGTATGGGCTCGCGACGCGGGCGCTGGGCTGCGAAACGTTACGCGTCGCGCGCTCTCCCCAAGCCGAAGAAATGCGTGAGCGCGCCGCGCGCTACGCACGCTCACTCTTGGACTACATTCGCGATCCGATGTTCCGGCGCTCGTTCGTCGAACGGCGCGTAGTACAAGCCGTGCTCACGCGACCCGACGGTGCATCGGACGCGCCACGCGGAATCGACAATCCGTTGAATCCGCCGCGCTGAAAGCGCGATCGCTCACTGAAACTGCATCGTCCCCGGCACGACCAGCTCGGCTTGAACCGAAGGCAAAGTGTCGATCAGAGTCGCACCGTTGACCGCGGTGATTCGCACTTGCGTGCTGCCTTCACCGAAGCCGCCGCCGTTGACGAAGTAGTTGTAGTCCTGGCGTTGCGCTTCGACGAAGCTTTGCCCGTCCTTCGACGTCTCTAGTTTGCTGATGGGATAGCGACTGTTTCGTACTTGCAGTCCGGTCCAAAACGGATTGCTACCGTCCTTGAACTTGTAGGAAACGGGCCCCTGCGCGTCACACGCCACGAAGGTCCAGGTGATGGGAATGCGACCTTGTTCTTTCGGCGCGAGCAGCGCGAAAGCGTCCGGGTGGAAGTCGAGCTGCCCTTTGGCGCAATCTCCGCATTGATCCACGATGCGCACTCGGATTTGATTGCCGCTCGGTCCAGTCACGTCCGCGCAGGCGCCGCACCACGCGCTACCCGCCCAATCCGGCGCGTTGAGCGCCGCGATGTGCACGTCGCTGGTCTTGTCGTACATGCACGTGCCGGTGCCGTCGGCGAACGTGTAATACGTGCCGTCACCGCTGTGCTGCTCGCCGAATTTTTCGGTCGTGATCACGGTCGTGGGCGACGGCCCACTCGAGCTCGGCGACCCGCTCGCGCCGTCATCACTACTCGAGCAAGCGAGCAAGCCGCTCAGCACGAAGGACGTGACACCCAACCCAATCACCCGAGTCATCGTGCAGTCAATACGCGCACATCCGCGCCTGGCATAAGACTCAGCCGGACTTCACCGTCGAAAGCTCGGACTCGAGTTCGCCCAACGCTTTGGAATCATTCTTCTGCGAGGCGAGGGCGATGCCTTCTTCCAGCCAAGTGGTGGCTTCGGAGAGACGCCCCGCTTCACGGAGCATTTGGCCAGCCATCAGGTACATCGGTAGGTAGCTGGCGTCGCGGGTGCGCAGGTTGCCAAACGTCGACACGGCGTCGTCCACGCGCCCCTCTTTCCGATATTCCATGCCCAGGCAATAGAACGCGAAAGAGTCCGCGGACGCGGAAGCCGTGAGCTTTTCCAGCATTGCCAGGCGCTTGTTCATGGTGGAAGCCATTTCCCCGGTCCGCGCCGCGAGTCAACCGGGCAATCCGGCCAGGGAGGCGGGACACGGTGACGGCTCGCCGTGAACCTGCTACGAACCCGCCCCTGCTCGGGGACGATCTGGCCCAAAGAGCGGAAAGGTCAATCCCATGTCTCTAACGAAGAACACCACAGCTCGCGCCCTGATCGGTGTCGGGCTATTCGCCATTGCGCTTACCTCGGGTTGCAACAAGCCGCAGCGCAAGACCAAGCACGCGGCGCCCGCTGCGTCGGGCTCCGCCGCCGCTGTTGGCAGTGCTGCTGCCACCGCTCCCCAGGGCCCGTGCCAAAAATACGCCGCCGCTCTGTGCGAGAAAGCCGGCAACGAGTCGGAGAGCTGCCAGAGCCTCAAGGCTTCGGCCGAGATCCTCTCGCCTGCTGCGTGCACCGCGGGCATGAAAGACATCGCTTACTCGCTGAAGAAGCTGGGTGAGGCCAACAAGTCTTGCGAGGACCTCGTGGGCAAGTTGTGCGCCGCCATCGGTCCGACCACCGAGACGTGCAACATGGTCAAGACGCAGACCAAGTCCTTTCCGCAAGCGCGCTGCAAGCAGATGCTCGAGCACATTCCCGAGATCACGGCGGATTTGAAGAAGATGGAAGCGGCAAATCAGCCGCTCGCGCCCGAAGTCGCGGCCAACATCGCCAAAGGCAATGCACCCGCCTTCGGTCCGCAAGACGCCAAAGTCACCGTCGTCGAATTCTCGGATTTCCAGTGCCCGTACTGCTCGCGCGCCGCGACCGCCGTGGACGAAATCAAGAAGAAGTACGGCACGCGCGTGCGCTTCGTGTTCCGTCAATTCCCGCTGCCGATGCACCCGAACGCGCGCGGTGCGGCTGAAGCTGCGTTGGCTGCGAACGCCCAGGGCAAGTTCTGGGAGTTCCACGACAAGATGTTCCAAAATCAGCAAAAGCTCGAACGCGCAGACTTGGAAGGCTTCGCCAAGGAAGCCGGCCTCGACGTTGCGGCGTTCAAGAAGGCCCTCGACGGCAAGACCTACGCCGCTGATGTCGACGCGGACATGAAGCTCGGTGAAAGCGTCGCCGTCAACGGCACGCCCACGATGTTCATCAATGGCGCCCGCGTCCAAAACCCGACCAACTTCGAAGCCATCTCGGCTCAAATTGAAGGGGCCCTGAGCGGAAAACCGGCCGCTGCACCCGCCGGTCACCCCGGCTGAGCTTCCCGAATCTCGGCTGAGCGAAGGCCGAGTGGTGAGTCGAACGACTCGCTACTCGGCCTTTCCTTTTTCATGAGGGGGCGATCGCGATCCAGCATCGCACCTCAAACGAAGATACTGTGCCCAGCCGTTGAGTGCGCTCCGAGTCAACCGCGACACGCCCCAGTCTCCCAGGTGTTTTGGGCGGAAGCTGGGAATGGAACGCCTTGGCCTCACATGACATAGAGACTTCGTGCACGAAGTACGCGGCGGTCCGTGCGGCGCAACGCGGTCCGTGCGGCGCAACGCGGTCCGCGCGGCGCAACGCGGTCCGCGCGGCGCAACGCGGTCCGTGCGGCGTACCGCGGTCCGCGCGGCGTACCGCGGTCCGCGCGGCGCAACGCGGTCCGCACTGCGAGGGGCAATCTCGCGAGTTTCGAGTCGCGAGTGAACCGTGTTTATGGGTCAGGTGGATGGGGTGGCTTCGGCGCTGGAGATCGGTACTTCGTGCACGAAGTACCGATCTCGCGTTGAGGCGGTCTGGCGACCTCCGAAACCACTGATCGAGGACGTGGTTCGCGCTGCAGCGCGGGGAAGCCATCCTTTGGGCTACGCGACGGTCAGTGCACGCCGCGCCCGCTAACCAAAAATCTCGGCTCGAAGATCGAAGTCGTCGTTGCGTTACGAAGGTTCACTCGTCAGTGCTGAACCATGCGTGCGGCGATGGGGATCGAGAATGAAACGGCTTCCGGCTGTGTGCCGAAGTTGGTCGAGCGGGCCACGCTGAGCACACAGCTGCCCAGTGGTTGCGACGCGACGCTTGCGGGTGATAGGGAGGCGGAGACCACGCGACCGCTCGTGTCCACGTCGAAGCGAACGGAGAGGTGCGGAGTGTCGGCTAGCGCGGCCGGGTTTTGTTTGAAACAGCTCTGGATTGCGCCTTGGCGTTGCTGGAATGCGCCTGCGAGTGTGCGGCGGGCCGCGTTGGCGCTGGCACCGGCCTTTGCAGACTGTTTTGCGATCGCGGAGGCGCTCGGCGCCGCGTTGGCATCCACGACCGCGGACGCAGCGTTGCTCGGTTCCGTACTCGGCGGAGGTTTGGCTGCAGGCGGCGCGTCCTCGATCAGCGATTGTTTTTCCACGATGATCGGCGCCACCGGTGCTTCGCTCCGCGGTTTGAGGAATACGACGATCAGCGCCGTTGAAAGCACGATCGCTCCCGCGAGCACCAAAAAGACCCAGGAGCGTGAACGCGACTGGGGCTGCGCTTGCGGCATCAGCGACGTGGTCCGCGGAGCTTCGACCACCTTCTCACGGGGGCCGGTTCGGGTGACCGCGTCGGACGGTGGCGGTGGTGCTTTCAAGCCAACGCGCGACGCATCGGACGACTCGGCTCCCTCTCGCCAGGCGGCATCGCGCGCCGCGAGTGGCTCGAGCTCCAGCATTTCGGGCAAGTCCCCCGTGAAATCCTGGCTGATTTGGGCTGCGAAATCGCGTGCCGCGTCACGCTCGGACCAAGTCATGCCGTGTCGGAGTGCTTCTGCGAATTCCGAGACGCTGATGAAACGATCGTCCGGGTTGCGTGACATGGCCTTGCTGATCGCCGCTGCGATCGCGGGTGGCACGTCCGGGCGCAAGCGTTCGATCGCTTCGGGCATGTGTTGCAGGACGCGCGTGATCGTATGCGCCGCTTCTGCACCTTTGAACGGGTTGGTGCCCGCGAGCAGCTGATACAGCACGACTGCCGCCGAGTATTCGTCGCCGCGCGCGTCGACCGTCACACCCTGCAGCGACTCGGGGGGCGCGAACGCGAGCGTGCCGCGGAACATGCCCGCCTTGGTTTGGAACTCGTCGTCGGCCGTGCGCGCGATGCCGAAATCAGCGAGTTTTACCGGGCCCTGCACGTCGATCAGCACGTTGCCCGGCGAGATGTCGCGATGCACGATGCCCGCGCGTGAACCGTCGGCGCGCGTGAGCCCGTGCGCGTAGCTGAGCGCGTCGAGCACCGCCAAAATGACGTGCACGGCGTGGTGCAGCGGCATCACGCCGCGCTTGCCCTTCACGTAGCGAAACCACTGCCCGAGATTGTAGCCGTGGATGTACTCCAGCACCATCACGTGCGAATCATCGACTTCTCCGAAATCGATGACGGCGACGATGCCTGGATGGT
>Ga0164241_10003497_pt1 | contig 15781 bp, 14 predicted proteins | sample OricomyardsoilBY_FD_108780 | JGI IMG/M metagenome (GOLD analysis project Ga0164241, IMG submission 108780) | Backyard soil microbial communities from Emeryville, California, USA - Original compost - Back yard soil (BY) | ecosystem: Environmental > Terrestrial > Soil > Unclassified | place: USA... | reverse complement strand
GCGTGGCGTGCCCACCTTCACGCGAGGGCGCCGTACTTTGTGCACGAAGTATCAAAGTGATTGGCGTGCCCACCCTCACGCGACGAGCCCTCACGCGACGACGCCGTGCTTCGTGCACGAAGTATCAAAGTGCGTGGCGTGCCCACCCACGCGACGGGCCGTACTTCGTGCACGAAGTATCAACGTGACGCGCGTGAGGGCGCCGTGCCTTGTGCACGAAGTATCAAAGTGATTGGCGTGCCCACCCTCACGCGACGAGCGCTCACGCGCCGACGCCGTGCTTCGTGCCCGAAGTATCAAAGTGCATGGCGTTCCCGCACTCACGCGCCGACGCCGTGCTTCGTGCCCGAAGTATCAAAGTGATTGGCGTGCCCGCACTCACGCGCCGACGCCGTGCTTCGTGCCCGAAGTATCAAAGTGATTGGCGTGCCCGCACTCACGCGCCGACGCCGTACTTCGTGCCCGAAGTATCAAAGTGCATGGCGTTCCCGCACTCACGCGCCGACGCCGTGCTTCGTGCACGAAGTATCAAAGTGTGTGGCGTGCCCACCCACGCGAGGGCGCCGTACTTTGTGCACGAAGTATCAAAGTGCATGGCGTGCCCGCACTCACGCGCCGACGCCGTGCTTCGTGCACGAAGTATCAAATTGCGTGGCGTGCCCACCCACGCGACGGGCCGTACTTTGTGCACGAAGTATCAACGTGACGCGCGTGAGGGCGCCGTGCCTTGTGCACGAAGTATCAAAGTTTCGGTCTTGACCGCCGCTTCGTCACGTTGTCGTACTTTGTGCACGAAGTATCAACGTGAAGCGTGGAGCCTCAGGCGTTTGCTGCGCGTTTGTATGCTTTCACGAAAGCCGAATGGTTGGTCCGAGTCGACTTGCGCACAGTGATTCACGCGCAGCGGCGGGAACGTCACGTGATTCGAGGTGCGTTGCTGGATTGTGAGCGCCCATCCTTTGGAATCGACCATGGGTGTGGCGATGAGCTCGGCTGCGACTGGCTCTGCGAGTTGCGATCAGCCGTACGGGGAGAAGCCGAACAACCGCGAGTGCATGTGGAGCAGCACTGCAATCAGCAGGGCCGCGATCACCAGGGGGACCCAGAGCTCGGAGAGGACCAAGCGGTTTTTGCCTTGGATGATCGCGGAAAACGGGATGTTCGAGGTGATGGCGAGGTAGCGCGTGAATTCGGCTTTGTTCGTGCGGCGGCGCTTTTGGTCGATGCTCGAGGTGCCGCGTAGGGCGGTGACGCACAGTGAGCCGAAAAACAGGATCGCTGCGACGTGTCCGGTGACCAGTAGATGCGCGCCGCTCCAGAGCGCGGTCGCCCACAAGAAGGGATGTCGCGTGATGCGCAGCACTCCGCGCGCGGCGTCCGTGCGTTCCAGCACTTTTTCGGCGCCCACGGCGGTTGGGTTGGGCACGCTGAATGCACCGACCAGCAGGAGCAGCGACAGCGGCATCACCACTAGTGGCAGCAGGTGAATGATGCGCGGTGAAAACCAGAGCGGATAGAACGACGCTTTGCGATAAGCGTCGATCAGGAAGAGCAGCGAAGCGAGGGAGAGCAGCGAGAACAACGCGCTGAATGCGCGTTGTCCGATGCGTTGCACGAGCCACCAACGCAGCTCCGAACCGGCGACGAAGGCGTGAATGGCAAACCACGCGAAGCTAGCCAGCGCGAGCCGCTCGAACATCGTAAGACCCTATCCCAATAGACCTGGGCGTCGGCAGGCGAGCTCGCGTGTGCCGAGAGTGATCATGTGTTCTTCTCGAACAGGCGATACTTCTTGTAGATCTTGCCGCCCATGAACTTGATGCCGACGTTCACCGGGCCGTTGTCCTCGAGCGTCCACGATAGCTCGCCCCATTCGATGCCGAGGCGCTTACCGGAGTCGTTCAACTTCGCGTAGAGGAAGGTGCTGAGGCCGGCGTATTTGCGTTGCCCGCGATACTTCTTGGAGATGCCGAGCAAGGCCAAGCGCGCTGTCTTGGGGCCTTTGACCTTGAGCCGCCAAAGCAGCTTGCCTAGCTCGAGCGGGCCGAGTTTGCCTTTGAACTCACGGATCAGCTCGTTGATGTTGGGCAGGGCAACCGCGAACGCGGCCGGTTCGCCGTTGATTTCAGCGATGTAGGTGAGTTCTGGAATCGCGATTAGCTTGAGATCGGCTGCCATCTTCGACAGCTCTTTCTCGGTGTACGGCACGAACCCCCAATTATCGCTCCAGGCGTCGTTGAAGATGTTCATGACCGAGCGCACCTCGCTGTCGAGGTTCTTCATGTCGATGTGGCGCGTCGTGACTTCTGGCAGTGCCGCGATCTCGTCGTGTGCCTTGCGCGCGCGATCAGGGACTTGCCCGACGCTATAGCGCCAGGCGTAGAGGTCCTTCAGCTTCTGGAAGCCGCACTTCTCGATCAGGCCGGCTTGATACTGCGTGTGGTGCGGCATCATCACCATCGGCGGCGTATCGAAGCCTTCGACCAGGCAGCCCGTCTCTTCGTTGATCGAGAGCGAGAAGGGGCCGCGGATCTTCTTCATGCCGCGTTCGCGCAGCCACTCGGTGGCCGCGTCCAGCAACAGTTTGGCGACTTCCTGGTCATCGATGGTGTCGAAGAAGCCGAAGAACCCAACATCGTCCTTGTAACGGGCGAGATGCTCGCGGTCGATCTGGGCGGTGCAGCGGCCGACGCAAAACCCGTTGCGATAAGCTGTAAAAATGACGCCGTCGCCGTGCTCGAAGAACGGGTTCTTGTAGCTCAGGCGATCTTTCATATCCATGTCCAGCGGGCGGACATAGTTCGGGTCACGCTTGTAGATGTAATCGACGACGTTGATGAAGTCGTTGATCTTGCCGCCGATGATCGTTCGCTTGAGCTCCAGAGTCATTTGAACGCGCAGCTAACTTTGGGCCGCGAGACGCGTCAAGCTGCGATGCGGTGTTCGTGCATCCGCTTCCCGCGTCGCTCGTGCTCGCCGTTGCCAGCGCTGGCTCGAGCCTCGCCCAGCCATGGGCTACCCCGCCTCCCCCCCCGGGGCGACTTTACTTGCCGATCACGCCGTACTTCTTGCCGACTTTTTCGAACGCTTCGAGCGCGCGATCCAGGTGGTGCCGCTCGTGGGTCGCCATGTAGCTCGTGCGCAACATGGCGCTCTTCGGCGGGACCCCCGGAGAGATGAACGGATTGGTGTAGACGCCGTACTCTTCCAGCAGATCGCGCCACATCATGATCGTGCGCAAATCCTGGCGGATGTAGATCGGGATCACGGCGGTTTGCGTGTGCCCGAGTTCGAAGCCGAGGCCGCGCAGCCCTTCACGCATGTACGTGAAGTTTTCACGCAACTTTTCGATGCGCCAAGGTTCCTCTTGCATCACGTCGAAGGCGGCCATGGCAGCGGCCACGGAGGGCGGCGCGGCAGCAGCAGCGAACATGAACGAGGGCGCGAAGTGGCGGATGTAGTCGAGCACTTTGCGTTCACCGACCAACCAACCGCCGATGCTGGCCATCGACTTGGAGAACGTGCCGCCGATCAAATCGACCTGATCGAGCAGGCCGAAGTGCGCGGCGGTGCCCATGCCGCCCGGTCCGATCACGCCCAGCGCGTGCGCGTCATCGACGAACAGACGCGCTTGGTGCTTCTTCACCACTGGCACGAGTTCGTCGAGCTTCGCGATCTCGCCTTCGGCGCTGAACACGCCGTCGGTGATCACGAATGCGCCTTCGTCAGCTTCCAGCTTTTCGAGCGCCTTATCCAGCGATTCAGCGTCGTTGTGGCGGTAGCGTACGAGGCGCGCGCCCGCGGATTGGCCGAGCCGCACGCCGTCATACAGCGAGGCGTGCACGTTGCGATCGATGAAGGCGACAGTTTGCTTGTTGGAGAGCAGCGCGGCCAAGGTCGCGATGTTCACCTGGTAGCCGGTGGTGAAAACCAGCGCGGATTCCTTGTTGAACCACTTGGCCAGCTTTTCTTCGAACTCTTCGTGCAAGCGCATCGAGCCGTTGACCAGGCGCGAACCGGTCATGCTCGTGCCGTACTTGTCGATCGCGGCCTTCGCCGCTTCACGCACTTTGGGGTGCGTGGTCAAGCCGAGGTAGTTGTTCGAGCCGAACATCACCACGCGCTTGTTGTTGATCTGCGCTTCGGGGCCGTCTGCGAAATCGAGCGGGCGGAAGAAGGGGTAGATGCCCATCTTGCGCGCGTTGTCGGCGGCCATGAACTTATAGGCCTTCTCGAACACGTCCTTGCCGCCGACGCTCGCGAGCGTGGTGCGCTCTTTCATCGACTCGGCCATGTCGGACGAGCCTTCGGTGCGATCGCTAGACTCGGCGCGGGCGGCGCTGCCGTTCGTTGCGCTAGCCGCGCTGCCATTCGTCGCGGCATGCCCATTGGTCGCGCCGTTCGTGTGGCCGTTGCTGTAACCGTTGCTCTTCTTGGCGACCGCGCTCTCGGTTTGCCCGATATTTTCATCGAGCGCCGGATCGACGTTCGGCAACTCGTTGCCGTTGAGCAGGACCTTCCAGGCGTCTTTGACGCGCGTGCGCGCGTCCATCAAGCCCTCGGTGGCCTTCATCACGCGATCATCTGTCACCCACCGCAGCACGCTCGGTTGAAGAAGTGCTTGCTTGCCGCGTTCGACGATTCTTTGCTTGAGGCCCATCGTTATCAAAGCTCCTACCGTGCTCGCTCCATAAGTCGCTGTCGTCCGAAACGACAGTGCCGACTGAGCGTAGCTCGACGAACGAGAGTTGGCTCGTGGTCGCCGGCGGAAGCTACGTTACGGATCGCCCTACGTCAATGTGCGGGCGGCCAGGATTCGAGCTCATGAAAGCTCGTACCGTTCACGAAAGTTCCATCAGCGACGATGACGCGTTCCAGACACAGACCGTCAGCCGGCGCCGTCATGCCGAGATCCGTTCGCGCATGGCTTGCTAGTGCCCGCATCAGCGCGTCCTTTGGCCGTCGATCGCGAGCGATGTCGATCAACGTTCCGACGATGATTCGCACCATATTATAGAGAAATTTGTCGCCTTCGACTTCGATCAGGGTGATGCGTTCATCGCTATGCGCCTTCTGCACCTCGATGCGAAAGATCTGTCGCACCGTCTCGGTTCGAGTATCCGCAGCGCCACGGAAGGCAGCGAAGTCGTGCTTCCCAACCAGGGACTGAGCAATGGCGTTCAGGTCCGAGTGGTTGAACCTCTCGATCACCCGCCAAGCCCGGCCTTCCAAGAATGGGTCCCGAACTCGGCTGTGGAGCACCGTGTAGCGATAGACCTTGCGAGTGACCTGCCGGCGCGCATCGAACCCTGGCGGGACGCGGGTCGCGCGGACGATCGCGATTTCGTCTGGCAGGTGCTGCGAGATTGCGAGCACCCAACCGCGTAGCTCGATGTCTTTGTTGGTGTCGAACGCCACCAATTGCTCACGAGCGTGTACGCCTGCATCGGTGCGGCTCAAGCCGCGCGTCAGACTCGCCTTCGGATCGATCGCAGCGATTGCGCCTTCGAGCTCGCCGGCGATGCTGCGGGCGTTCGTTTGGCGCGCCCAACCCGAAAATCGACGGCCGTCATAGGCGACCGTGAGCAACACGCCGAAGCGATGTTCGACGGTGCGAGCGCGCGGGGTTTCGATCTCCGGCTCGCCCGAGTCCGAGTCAGTGACCACCGGCATGAGCGTCGTCACCGGACGCGCCCGCACTGGCGTCGTACGGAAATTGCGTCGGGCGCGTCGCGCAGCCTGCGTCATACGCGGCCTCGAGCGCGGCTTGCACTTCTGCAGAGTCCGCGCTGGCCGCGTCAGCAGGCGAAGAGTCGCCCAACGGGTACGTTTGATAGAGCGGCAGCGGCGGACAAGTCGATGTTGCGCCTCGCTCATCACACGATGCGGCGAGGCACCCACCGAGCGCGAGTGCCCACAACATCTTGGATTTCAGCGAAAACGCACGTCGCATCAGGTCTTGGGTTTGAAGTACAGGGGCACCGACGCATCCACACAGCCGCCCTTCGGCGCGGGGAAGGTCGCAGCACGGAAGTTCTGTAGCACGCAGTTTTCGACGAGCGGGTTGTTCATGTCACTCTTGACCTGCGCGCTACAGACAGTGCCCTGCTGATTGATTTTCAGGGAGACGGTCATGCGGCCCGAGAGAGTGGAGTTCGAGCTGAGCGCTTTTTCGTAGCAAGCGCGGCTCTGGCCAGCCTTACCGCCGAGCGCTCCGGGTAGACTCGGGTTTGGTTCCCCTGAGCAGACACCGCAAGGAGAGCCGGCTGCGCCGGTGCTCGCGATCTTTTTTGCCCCCGATTTGTCGTCCGGTTTTGCCGAGCTGTCCGTGGACGCTACGGGCGGTGGGGGCGGTGGGGGCGGTGGCTCATCCAACACGGGCTGTTCCGGGGTAGCAGTCGGCTTCGGGGCTTCGACTTTGGCGGTCTCGCCGCCACCGCTCTTCATCTTCCAAAAAATGAGCCCGCCCATGAGCAATAACATCACGATTGCAGCGAGAATGAACGGACCGCTGCCACCGGATTTCGGAACAGGCGGTGTGCTTTCAGACATCAGGGAACTCCACTTTCGTCATCAACTGGTCGAAAAACCGCCGGCTTTCTGGGCCGGACTATAGCTACCCCTCCGACCGAGCGCGAGCCTTCTTAAGAGGAGGACATAGTGCGAGACTTAGCTGTCAGGCGCAGCCTCTTCGATAAGCTCGAAGATCGTCACTGCCGTATCCCCCCATCGACGACTATCGATTGCGCTCAAACGTGCTCCTACTGATAGCACAGGAGGGGTGCGTGCCGCGTGTTCCAGCACAAGCCGCGCGGCCGGTGCAAGTAAGGACGTGGTTGCGAGTTTCTCCAAGACCACAAGCGCGGCCTGAGCATCCGCCCAGGGCGGATCGGCGAACACGAGTGTGAATGGCCCAAGTCGTTCGAGCGCTTTGAGCGATGCGTCTGCGCGCATGGGCACCAACGTGGCGCGTGCTCCCACACCCAGGGTCTGCAGATTGCTGCGAATCGCTTGTTGAGCGGCCTTGCTCGATTCAACCAACACCAGCTGCTCGGCGCCGCGTGAGAGCGCTTCGAGCCCGAGTGCACCGCTGCCCGCATATAAATCCAAGACGCGTTCATCGCGCACGTCCCGAAGGATCGCAAACAGCGCCTCTCTCGCGCGAGCTGCGGTGGGCCGAGTCGCATCACCGCTCGGTGTCGACAGTTGTCGCCCGCGAAATTCTCCCGCCACGATTCGCATGGTCATTATTTCGATCGGTTGGAGTGGATCATGACCGACTGAGCAGGTCAGGTCGTCTCGATCTTGCTCCACATTTGGCGGCGCATCTTCTGGCGGGCGCCGTCCTTGCGGGTAATGATTTTGGCTGCGCCGAATGCTGCCATCAACTCGCCCTCTTGGCCGAGCCCCGGGAGCACGGTTTTTCCGACCAAATACGTGTTCGGGATCGGGCCTCGCACGGGCTCGCCGGCGAGCTCCAAGTAGCCTTTAGGCTCCACCTGCCACAGACGCTCCATCGGTTCCGCGCCGGGAGTCGTGCCGTGGAGATGCACGCGATCGACCTCCCGGCGGCTCCCTCCGCGGTAATCGTACAGCGGCAAGCCATCATGCGCGCTGTCGACGATCAACAGGTGTTCGTCCAAGAAGGGTAACGTATCGCGCAGAGTGCCGAGAACGGCTTCGCGCGCCTCGAGCAAGGTGAGCGAACCTCGCGTGGGCAAGAGCGTCTCTGCGACGAGCAGCGTCTCGTCTTCGGCCTGCTTCCTCTCGGAGAACGCGGAGGCTTCGAAGCGCTGCAAATGCAACGTGGGGTGCCGCGGATCGCGGCGCTTTTTCTCGCTCGGCACCAGAAACGCTTCTCTGGAGAGTGGCGCGGGCAACCCGCGGGTATTGACGATCAGGCTGACGACGAAACGCCCAGCCTCCGCGTTCATGCGCGGCCAATCATCGCGCGCGGATTTGGTCACGCCTTCACCATCGGAAAGCGCGGCAAGTGCTTCGCCGGATTGATCCGAGAGCACCGCGCCGGCGCCGGTGGGCGCTTCCTCACCGTCTTCGAGTACGCCGATCGCGACGCCGCGGCGAGTGACGAGCGAAGTGGCGCGGTGGTTGAGCTCGATGACCCCGCCGTGTGCCGCGATTCGTTCGCACAGAAACTCTGCAAGCTCGTCTTCGGAGCGACTGAGTGCTTGCACGCCGCGCGTCCACGCGCCGTGTAGTCGCGCGAGCGCGAAAGGTGGGAACTCACCGCTCAAGATCGCCGAGTTCGACGCGAAGGTCGCAGGAATCGTGGTGATTTCTCGATATGCGTGACCGCTCGGGAATTTGCCCAAGAGATCGACCGAAAGCGGCAAGCCGCTGGCAATACGCCCTGTTTCGAAGCGCTCCCACAGACTGCCGGGGGGCCACAGCGCGTCGCGCTCGAACGCGCTATCAGCGGCCGCGTTGACCGTCGCCACCGAGCTGTAAAGCTCATCGACCAGCTGGCGCACCTCCGGAAATTCACGCTCGATTTCGCGGCCGAAGTGCTCCATGTCCGGTGGTACTTCGATGCGACGGCCCTCGCTCAGCATCACGAACATCGGGTCGAGCGGTGTGGTGCGCCGGCGAAATTGCGGGCTTTGTGCCAGCTCGTGCAAGATGCGCCGCCAAGTCGGCGAAGACCCGGCGAGCAGCGTGAACGAACGCCGACACAGCACGTGCTCTTCGAAGCGATACGTTTGCCCGTGTTGCCCTTGGCCCAAAAGCAGCACTCGGAAGTCGCGCCGCGCGAGCACGGCTGCGGCCGCGAGCGCACCCAAAGAGCGGCCGAGCACGATGACGTCGTAGTGTCGCGATGTCACTCGGTCCTCGACACTCAGCCCTGAAACGGAACCACGCGACCGGCAGCTATCTCGCGCAGCACCTCGACGAACACGGTGTGCTCGGCGGTGTGAATGCGCGCCGCGAGCGTCGCGAGATCATCGCCCGCTTCGATGGGCACCGCGCGCTGCGCGATGATCCTGCCCGAATCCACGCCGTGGTCCACGAAGTGCACGGTGCAGCCGGTGAGCTTCACGCCATAATCGAAGGCTTGCTTCTGCGCGTCCATGCCCGGGAACGCTGGCAAAAGTGAGGGGTGAATATTGATGATGCGACCGGGGTAGGCGGACAAGAACTGCGGTGTCAACACGCGCATGAAGCCGGCCAGCGCGACCCAACTCACGTCGGCCTCGCGTAGCGTGCTGACCAACCTTTGGTCGAATGCTTCACGGTTGGCGAAATCTTTGTGCGAGATGGTCACGGCTTTGACGTCGGCGTTGCGCGCTCGCTCCAAAGCCGGCACGCCCGGGCGATTGGAGATCACCACTTTGACCTGTGCGTTCAGCGTGCCCTCGCTGATGGCATCCAAGATCGCCTGCAAATTGGTACCGTTCCCGGACACCAATACGCCTAGATTGAGGGGGCTTGAGGCGGTCATCGAGCCGGTCCATAGCACGAAGCGCTGCGACGTCCGACCGGGTTTTCGCGACTAGATCTTACCCAGTTATTGCGCGGGCAGGCGTGGCTGCTGGGCGTGAAAGGTGCGAGTTGGTTGCCTCGCGTTGAACTTCACCGCCAAGCGCGCCCGTTCAAGCGTGGCCCGACAAGCCTCGTTCGGGACGAAACGCATCGATCGCGACGGGCGCGCGCTGACCGAGTATCGCAGCGCGCACGATCTCCGCGCTGATCGGCGCGAGTAGGATGCCGTTGCGATAATGCCCGGTACTCAAGCACAACCCGGGAATTTGCGTGGGACCGAGCAGCGGCAATTCGTCTTTGGTGTAGGGTCGGAAGTTCGACCAGGTGCCGCGCAGCGCCGCACGCTCGAGCGCGGGCACTAGCGCGGTGGCATTTTTTAGGAGATCGCGTACGGCGCCGGCGGTCACTTCGCGTTCGTAGCCGACGAATTCGAGCGTGGAGCCGATCAAGACGCGGCCGTCATCGCGTGGGACCAAGTATGCGCCTGGACCGAAGACCACGTTCGACAACGGCGGTGTCGGCAACTCCAGTTCGATGATCTGTCCGCGCGCGGGGATCACGCGCCCTGCGGGCAAGCCGAGACCGTCGATCAGAGAGGTCCAGCTGCCGGCGGCAACGAGCACGTTCTTCGCGCGTAGCTCGCTGCCATCATCGAGCACGACGCCCACGGCGCGGCCGCCTTCGAGCGAGATGCGCCGCACGAAGGCTCCGCTTTGAAAGCGCACGCCGCGCGCGAGCGCTGCGATGTGCAGCGCGCGTAGCAGCGCGCGCGGTTCGACGCGAGAGTCGGCCGCGAAGCGCACGCCGCCGGCGAGCTTTTCGGACAGTGCAGGTTCGAGCTCGCTCAGGTCGCGCGTCGCGAGTTGCTCGACCGAGAGTCGTTTTTTTTGCTGCCAAGCGACGCCCTGCTTCAGCTTGGTCACGGCTGCTCGATCGAAGCCGACGCGCAGCACGCCGCACGCGCGGTAACCCACGTCGATGCGAGTTTCCTTGACCAACGTGGCCGCGAATTTTTCGTAACGCGCGCGGCTCGCCAAGCACAGCTCCGTCATGGGACCGGGCGCGTGTGCCTCGGCCTGAGCGCCCAAGATCCCCGCGGCCGCGCTGGATGCTTCCGCGCCTGGCACGCTGCGCTCGAGCACGAGGCATTGCACGCCGTGACGCGCGAGTTCCCACGCGGCGCTCGTGCCCATGATGCCACCGCCGATGATCAACACGTCGGCGTGCGCAGGGCGATTGCTGGCTACTTTGCTGAGTTTCTTGCGAGGCATGGCGGCGGCGCGCCGTCGTTGCTCAGCTCACCTTCTGCGTCAACTTCGCCAGGCCAATCACGCTGAAGGTGGCAAAGCCGAGGAACAAGCCGCACAAACCGAGCGCCCAGCGCGTGGTTTGCGGTGCTTCACCGTCGACCAAGAGCCAGGCATCATCCGTCACTTTGCCTTGCCAGGCGTCGCTCACGGCCGCGCGCACCACGCCGTGGCGGATCCCTGCGCGACTCACCGGGATCAAACGCCCCACGAACGAAGTCGGTGCGACGAAGTGCGCGCCCTCGGGATCGCTCGGATCGTCCGGTACGCTGACTTGCACCCAGAGCTTGTCGTTGCCCTCGACTTGAGCCAAGCGATAGGTGTCGTTTTCGAGCGGCCGCGCGTAGCGCACCGCTCCGTCTGCGCGCAGCGTGCCGTTGCCGTGTACCCACGTGTTGGCGTTCGCGCTCGCGGGATGAAAGCGATTGAGCTCACCCAGGTCGACGGGGGGCCCGCTCTCGAGCGCGAACACCGCTTCACCGCGAAGCGCGAAGGCGAGCGCGAGCGACCCGACTGCCGACAGTGTGAGCGCTGCAAGCGTCGCGCGGCGCCAAGGTCGACGGGGCGCGGGCAGTGCCTCCAAATCAATGTCGTGATCCGACGCGGCGCGGGAAGCGAGCTCTGGAGTGGAAGGGTAGTGGGGCATCAAGTGCGGCCTTCGTTGTCCGACATCCGAGCGCCTGATTTGTTCCGTGGCGCGGAAAAACAGCGCGAGCCTAGCAGAAACTGCCGAGCAACTTGCCGGCCAGCTGGCCATTCCGCGGGCTTTTTCTGAGGAGCGCCGCAACGCTGACCGACGTTCAATTGCGGCGAGGCCGCGAAAATGTGCGGCGGAACTGCGGCCACGATGTAGGTGTTGCTCGCGCCTCGCGCTCAACGCGTGGGACAGACAGACATTTCGGCGACGACGGTGTAGTTTTGCGGGAGTACTATTAGGGGTCCCAATGGCTGTCGCTAGCAAGATCATCTGCCCGTCGTGTGGTTTCTCCAACACGCCTCCGCTCGCCAACAATCGTTGCGTGTCGTGCGGGGCCAAGATCGAAGATCTGAAGCGTTCGCTCACTCGCCAAGAGGAGCTCGAGCGCCGCTATCAGCAAGAGGGCTTCAGCCCGCTCTGGTTCGGCGTCTCGCTCGCGATCATGTCGGTGATGACCGCAGCCTTGGTGATGGGCTTGCCGATGGTGGTGCCCGCCTTCGACTTCGAGGGCTCGGCCGGCATGCGCATCTCGATCCCGGTGTGGTTCCTGGGAGGCATGCTGATCGGTTTGATCTCCCCCGGTAAGACGTTCATCGAGCCGATGGTCGCGGTGTTCTTGGTGGCGATCCCGACTGCGTTTTTGCTGTACGTGAATCAGACCGTGAAGACGATGCCGGCCTTCATGTACGTGCTGCTCTCCGCGCTGGGCGTGCTGTTCACGTTGATCGGCGCGTACATCGGTGAACGCGTGCAAATGGGTCCCCCGCCGAAAGCTGCGGACTGATTCGCTCGCTCATTCTGCTCCTGCTCTTGAACGGGTGCTCGCTCGGCGCCTCGGCTAGCGAAAAAGCCGAGGCCGGTCGCATCAGCCGCGCCGTCGATCAAGTGCGCGACGCGCCCAACCCGCAAAAAGGCGAGTTCTTGGACGCGCTCAAAGCCGTCCATTGTGAAACCGCCGACCTGTGCGAGCTTCAGCGCAGCTGCGTGGACGGCTTCGGCCAACATGTGTTTGCGCTCGCCGAAACAACGCGTGCCAAGTCGTTGATGGCGACGCCCGAAGGCTCCGCCGAAGCCGCCCGCGTCCTCGACTTCGCGCAAAGCGAACTGTCGCAAGCCGCGCCGAAAATCAGCCATTGTGCGGACGCGCAGGGCGCGGTGAAGCGCAAATACAAGCTTTGAGGTCAGGTGTTGGCGGCGCTCAACGGGCTACGCGGCGTAGCCCGCCGTGTCGCGCCCGCTAACCAAAAAGAAAGGACTGGATGGGGAGAGGGGGAGGGGGCGATCACGATCCAGCGACGCACCTCGCAGTCTCGCCTCGTTCTCGCCGCATCGCGTTTGCGGGGCACGACGCAGAGCGAGCGAGGCCCCTATGCGCGGATCGTTGGCATCGCTCCAGCGCGGCGACAGAGCCCGAACGTAGCCGGCAATCATTCCTCCGCGAGTGCTTGCGGCAGCCTTGCGCGAACGCCCTCCTGGGCGGCCCGTGTACTTCGTGCACAAAGTATCGAACCGCCCGCGCGAAGGCTTGGGGGTCCCGTGACCGTCGCCGCGCACGTTCCCGTTACCCCGCACACAATCCCTAGGCGGAGCTCACTCCGGTCGCGCGGGCGGCGCGAGTTTGCCTGGGAGTTTGCGTACTGCTGAGGAGATGGGTGTGCCGGAACGAGGCGGAGCGGCTGATGCTGAGGCGGCCGCGCTCGCGCTCGCGCTCGCGCTCGTTGACGGTGCCGGTGCATTTGGCTTCCCCCAAACGATGCGACCGAAGCGAGAGGCTTTGTGAAAGTTACCTTGACCGAGAATGGGCGACCACGAAACGCCGCCGTTGCTCTTCATGGCGTAGAAGTTGATGCGCCACGAGGAGCCCAGCTCGGGCGGAAGTTTCTCGGCCTTGGCGAAGGACTTCCACGGAATCATCGCTTCGACGGTGTAGCCCTTGTCTTCATCGGTGCTCTTGTCGAGCGTGCCGTCCAAAGTGACGGCGCTCTTCAGATTCGCCGACCAATCTTGATGACCGAAGGGACCGTCCGGATCGACCTTGGGCTCGTTGTAGGCATCGAACTGCGAGTCGAAGACGAGGTTCTGCGGATTGATTTGAATCTCGTAGTAGTCCTTGTTGTCGCCGTCACCGTCGGGGTCGACCATGATTTCGACGGTGTCTTTGGTCCACAAGTGCGGGTCTTTCTCGCCCTTCTTGAAGCCGCCGACCAGATCCGTTTCGGCGACCGAGAAGCCGACGTACAGCCCCGCGTCGCTCCACAGCACCTTGACTTCACCGTTCACGGGGAAGCTGTGATTGGGCTCGCCCGTGCGCACGTCCACGAGCGGGCCCGTGCTCGGCGCGGTTTTCCATGCGGGTTCGTCGAGCTTGCCGTCGATCTTGATCGCGACGCTCGGTTCGAGCTTGTCCACGTGCATCACCGGGACACGCGGGTTCTTCGGCGCGCCGCCCCCTTTGACGCCACTGACTGACAGGGTGGCCGCGATCGCGCGGCGAGTGGTGTCTTGCGGACCTGCGGTGATCTCGAGCCGGCCGTGCTTGGCGAACACGCCGGTCAAGATTTGCATCTTTTCGGTCTTGAGCGTGGCCGGGATGGTGAAGTTCTGCTCGTCGACGTAGATCTTGCCGGGTTCCCAGTCGCTCGGAGGCAAGGCGGGCGAACCCGCGCGCATCTCGCGCAGTGGTCCGACCGTGTCGATGTTCAGGACGCGCTCACCCGAGCCGTCGACGATGTGCGTGAACAGCTTGTAGCCCGCGTCGAGCTGCTGATTGCAGCGCCAATACAGAGTAAAGCTCACCTTGGAGCCTGGCTTGAGCCCAGTCGTCGGTTCGACGCGGGCGCCGAGCAACGTGACCTTTCCACCGAAGTCTGCGCCCACTTGGGTGCCGGTGTCGGCGGGCGGCGCGGAAAGCACGTATTCCTTCAAGCGCTCGGCTTCAGCTTTCGGGTCGTGTTTCTCGGCAACGGGCGGCGGGCTCACACACGCAGTGAGCACACCCACACAAAGCACGGCTGACCAACGCATCACTTCTTGCCCTTCCCCTTCTTGCGCGCGTCGCGCTCGCGCTTGCGCTGATTCTTCTTGGCGTTCTTTTCGCCCTTGCTCAAGACGCGCATCTTCGGGCCGCCCGCGTCGGCCATGCCCGGCATTCCGGGGAACCCCATGCCCGGCATGCCAGGGAAACCCGGCATGCCACCGAGGCCCGGCATGCCTCCCATGCCTCCCATGCCTCCCATGTTCTGCATCACGTCCTGCATTTTCCCGCTCTTCATGGCGCGGCGCATGTTGCGCGCCATGTTCAGGCCGCCCAGGCCGGGGATCTTGCTGAGCAGGCCACCAACGTCGCCACCGCCACCGCCCATGCCGCCCATCATTTGGCGCATGAACAAGAAGCGCTGTACGAGCTCGTTGATGCCCTCGGCCGGTTGAGCCGAGCCCTTGGAGATGCGCGCCACGCGCGAGGGCTCGCGAATGAGCACGTTCGGATCCTCGCGTTCGGCGCGCGTCATGGATTGGATCATGGCTTCGATCCGGCCAAGCTCGCTGTCATCCAAGTTCGCGGCTGCGCCGGGCGGCATCATGCCGCCGAGGCCCGGGATCTTTTCCATCAGGTCTTTGAGCGAGCCCATCTTTTGGATGGTGCGCACCTGATTCAAGAAGTCATCGAGCGTGAACTGGCCCTGCATCATGCGGGCTGCGTCGGCTTCGGCTTTCTTCTGATCGACGACTTCTTCGAAGTCTTGCATCAGGCCGACCACGTCGCCCATGCCGAGCACGCGGCTCGCCATGCCCTCCGCGCGGAACGGCTCGAGCTTGTCCGTGGTCTCGCCCATCCCGACGAACACCAGCGGAGCCCCCGTGACCTCTTTCACCGACAGAGCCGCGCCGCCGCGCGCGTCACCGTCGAGCTTGGTCAGGATCACGCCGGTGACGTCCAGGCGATCATTGAAACCGCGCGCCGTCTTGACGGAGTCTTGGCCGATCATTGCGTCGATCACCAAGAAGATGTTCTGCGGTGAGACGGCGCTCTTGATCGATTTGAGCTCTTCCATCAACGCTTCGTCGATCGCGAGGCGACCGGCGGTATCGTAGATGATCACGTCTTTGTGCTGCTTCTTCGCCTCTTCACGGGCGGCGACGCAGATCTCGAGCGGTGTGCCGCCCTCGATGTTGAACACCGGGATCGACAAGGATTGGCCGAGCACCTTGAGCTGCTCGACGGCAGCGGGGCGCTGCATGTCGGCTGCGACGAGCAGCGGCGACTTGCCTTGCTTCT
>Ga0164241_10003496_pt1 | contig 15781 bp, 13 predicted proteins | sample OricomyardsoilBY_FD_108780 | JGI IMG/M metagenome (GOLD analysis project Ga0164241, IMG submission 108780) | Backyard soil microbial communities from Emeryville, California, USA - Original compost - Back yard soil (BY) | ecosystem: Environmental > Terrestrial > Soil > Unclassified | place: USA... | reverse complement strand
TTACCTGAAGCGGATGCTGCTCTCAAAGATAAAAATTATCAAAAAGCACTGGAAATTTATAAACATTTAGCCGAAGGCGGACAACCGGCTGCGGAATATCAGTTGGCCTATCTTTATCAAAATGGGCTGGGAGTAGATAAAAAATTAGAACTCGCGGCTGCTTGGTACATGAAGGCGAGTAGTTTGGGATTGGCACCAGCACAATTTGCTTTGGCGACTTTTTATTATTATGGGGTCGGTATCGAACAAGGATTGACACAGGCAATTACGCTGTATACGCAAGCTGCTAATAATAATAATAATCCACTTGCACAATACATGCTGGGTTATTTAGCCGAAAATGGTTTTGGAATGTCGAAAGATTTTAAGACGGCATTAGACTGGTATCGAAAGGCGGCTTCTCAGGGAGTGCCGCAAGCGCAGTATAATTTAGGGTTATTATATTACAAAGGATTAGGCGTACCAAAAGATACGGGTAAAGCGTTTACGTGGTTTAATTTGGCGGCTCAACAAGGACTGGCTAAAGCTCAATTTATGCTGGGAGCTATGTTTAGCACAGAACGCGCTGATAAAAATCAAGCATTTTATTGGTATACTCGCGCAGCAGAAAAAGGGTTACCAGAAGCAGAGTATAATTTGGGCGTGATGTATTTTAATGGATTGGGTACTGCGCCTAATATAAATACTGCTTTAAGCTGGATAAAAAAAGCAACGGATCATGGGCTGCCGCGTGCTCAATATGTAACAGGCTATCTGATATTTAATGGGATTGGCTACACTAAAGATGTTGTGCAAGCGATTGACTGGTATCGAAAAGCTGCCGCCCAGAATTTAACAGATGCGGAATTTGCTCTCGGATTTTTGTATCACAATGGTTTGGGCGTAGTAAAAGATGATCGTCAAGCATTTGCATGGCTCATGTTAGCTGCGAAAGGAGGGTTAGCAAATGCGCAATACATGATGGGTTTGTTTTATCAGCAAGGGATGGGAGTTCCTAGTGATCTTAAAGCAGCTATTAATTGGTATACTTTAGCAGCTCAGCAGGGAATGGATAATGCTCAATTATTGTTAGGTGTCATGTACGCTCAAGGTCAAGGGATAGCGCGTGATTATCGTGCTGCATATGCCTGGTTAAATTTGGCGTCTACTTCCAGCAATGCACAAATTCGTGAATCTGCATTGAAAATGCGGGATGAACTGGCAAAAAATATGACGCCGGCCGATATTGGTACGGCTAAACAAATGTCACAAAGTTATTATAGTAAGTATAGTCCGTGAGTAAAAAAATCTTGAACAGGCTTTAAGTTAGGCGCACCCTGGTGTGCGCTCATCACTTGACGAAGTTAATACAAAAAATAACTGGAGAAACTTTGGAGAAAATGATGCGTAAATATTTTATCTTTCTATTCGGAGTTTTTATTTCTTTTGTGGTAAGCACCGTTTATTCAACGACTCATCGTGTTGCTGAATTTTCCAATGAAAAAGTGAATGTCTGGCAAACAACGATTTATCCCGGTGCTTCTCAAAAATTAAAAATGCATAGACATGAATATAACCGTGTGCTTGTTGCATTCGATGATGGCATATTGAAAATTAAAAATGATAAAGGACAAATCCATTATTTAAAACTAGCAAAAAATAAAGCTTATTATTTAGCAAAAGATATTCCTGCTGAAGTGCATACGGATGAAAATATTAGCCATCATCCAATAAAAATTTTGGTTATTGAATTGAAGAATTAGCCGCTATCAACGTATTTTTTAATAACATGGCGACTGTCATGGGACCCACTCCACCTGGAACAGGTGTGATCCACGCCGCACGCTCTGATGCTTTATCAAATTCCACATCACCAGTAAGAGTGCCATCTTTTAAGCGGTTAATTCCTACATCGATAACAGTAGCATTGGGTTTTATCCAATTTCCTTGAATGATTCCTGGACTACCTACAGCAGAAACCAGAATATCAGCTTGACGCACATATTCTGCTAAGTCTTGCGTAAATCGATGGCAAATAGTAATCGTGCTGCCTGCCAGCAATAGCTCTAGTGCCATAGGTCGCCCCACAATGTTAGACGCTCCGATGATGACAGCATGTCTATTTTTATAAACTTGTTGGATGTTGTCGAGAAGTGCCATGATGCCCAGCGGTGTACAGGGACGCAGTAGAGGACGCCGTTGAGCTAATCGTCCAAGGTTATATGGATGAAAGCCATCAACATCTTTTTGCGGATGAATTAATTCTAAAATTTTGTTGTCATCAATATGATTTGGCAATGGTAATTGTACAAGGATGCCATCGATCGTCTGATCGTTATTTAATTGCTGAATCAATTTCATCAACTTTTTTTCACTGATATCAGCAGGTAAATGATGATAAACGGATTTAATATTGACTTCCTCGCATGCTTGTCGTTTATGGCGAACGTAGATCGTAGAGGCAGAATCATCACCACCTAATATAACAGCAAGTCCAGGTTGCCTAAATCCTTGCTGTATTCTTGCTTTAATTTCCGCCGTTATTTCTGCCCGTATTTTAGCTGCGAGCACTTTTCCATTGATTAGTTGCGCTACCATAAAATAATTACCAGTTAAGAATTGACCGTGATAATGCTGCCGAGTATTATGCCGATCCGTCAACAGTTTTTTGATAGGAACGGGGTATAGCGCAGTCTGGTAGCGCGCCTGCTTTGGGAGCAGGATGTCGGGGGTTCGAATCCCTCTACCCCGACAAGATTATAAGCAAAAAAATTGCTAGCTTACAGACATTATGAGCGCCTGTAGCTCATTCGGATAGAGCATCGGCCTTCTAAGCCGAGGGTAACAGGTTCGAATCCTGTCAGGCGCGCCAAATTACAGCTGAACTTGCCTGGTAAGATTCAAGCTCTGTTTCGCAAGAAATGGTGGACGTAGCTCAGATGGTAGAGCCCCGGATTGTGATTCCGGTTGTCGCGGGTTCGATCCCCGTCGTTCACCCCAGTAATTAGAGCTTGTCTTAATGTGGTTTGATTAGGTCAACCCGATTATTTTTTACAGCCAATCAGACAATATTAAGACAAGCTCTGTAAAGGGCCGTTAGCTCAGTTGGTAGAGCAGTTGACTCTTAATCAATAGGTCGTAGGTTCGATCCCTACACGGCCCATCAATGTTTTGCGAAAGTGGCGGAATTGGTAGACGCACTGGATTTAGGTTCCAGCGGGGCAACCCGTGAGAGTTCGAGTCTCTCCTTTCGCATTGTTATTGCTCCTTTTAAAATGAGTTTCGAGTCTGTATCAAAATCTTTTTCAGTTTCATTACCTTGGGTTTTTTACTATAATATACAGGGAAGGATTGATTCGTGTTCTAAGAACTTGATTTGATATTGCTTGATTATTATTTTTGCTGTTAATCAAGCAATATCAGGACAGGCTCAAAGAGTCTGTTTAATATTTACTTGTGTGTTTGAAGACAAGTAGAATTAACCGGAATTTGTAAATAAAACAAATAAATACCGATATTTTTTAATTGATGTAGATTGATCACTGAGGGTTGTTATGCAAGTATCTGTTGAAGCTCCAAGCAAACTTGAGCGCCGTCTTACCGTAGTTGTACCTGTTGAAAAATTAAATGAAGCATATGACAAACGCCTTGCTAACGTAGCAAGGAGTGCAAAAATCGCAGGATTTCGTCCAGGCAAAGCCCCCCTCAATGTGGTTAAGCAGCGCTATGGAGATTCGGTGCGTCAAGAAGCATTAAGCGAAGTGATCCAATCCTCTCTATACGATGCTCTTAATCAAGAAAAACTAAATCCCGTCGGTGTTCCTACAGTAGAACCCAAAATGATTGTGCCTGAGCAGCCATTAGAATTTATTGCAACATTTGAAGTGTTGCCAGAGATTGAAAACTTTCGTTTTGATTTGAAATCACTTGAAAAGCAAGTGGCGACGATTGCTGATGAAGATATTCAAAGAGTTATTGATCATTTATGTACCCAGCATACTACCTGGAAGAAAGTAGAGCGTGCAGCACAAGATAAAGATCAGGTTGTTATTGATTTTCGCGGCAGTATTGATGGTGTCTTATTCGCTGGGGGTGAAGCGCATGACTATCCTATCGTGCTGGGAGCCAAAACAATGATTCCTGGTTTCGAAGAAGGCATTAGTGGAATGAAAGCAGGGGAAGAAAAAGTTATTGAAGTCACTTTCCCGAAAGATTACTTTTCAGCCGAAGTTGCTGGAAAAACAGCAGAATTTGCTTTGAAAGCCATCAGCGTGTCTCAGCCAGAATTGCCTGAAATTAATGAAGCTTTCGTCAAAAAATTAGGTATCAAAAGTGGTAATTTGGCAGATCTTCATGCGGAAATTCGTAAGAATTTAGGGCGTGAATTAGAAAGAGTGATTTATTCAAAATTAAAAACTCAAGTGTTCGATAAATTGCTTGAGCAAAATGTAATGGAAATTCCCAAAGCGTTAATCGAACGCGAAGCGAATCGAATTCATGATGAAGTTCACCCGCATCATGGACATCAGCATTCTCATACTGAAGCTGAAATGGCATCATTTAATGATGCAGCCAAACGTAATGTTGCACTTGGTCTACTGGTTGCTGAAATTGTTAAACAACATAAAATTTCTGCGGATAAAGAACGCGTGCAGACTTACTTAACCAAATTGGCTACAGCATACGAAGATCCTGCTGAAGTGATGGAATGGTATTCCCAAAATAAGCGCGCTTATGCAGAAATTGAAATGCAGGTTTTAGAAGAACAAGTCGTTGAGTCACTTTTGAAAGACGTGCAAGTTACAGAAAAAATGTTGAGCTATAATGAATTGATTAGTCATTAATAAGGAAAATGGTAATGAGTAAGAGCGATGTTGGTCTGGTAACAAATTCGAATCTCGTTCCGATTGTTGTAGAACAAACAGCTCGTGGCGAACGTTCTTTTGATATTTTTTCAAGATTATTAAAAGATCGCGTAGTATTTATTGTGGGACCCATTGATGACATAGTCTCTAATCTTGTAGTAGCGCAGCTTTTATTTTTGGAATCAGAGAATCCAGATAAAGATATTTCATTATACATTAATTCACCGGGTGGTGTGGTGACAGCGGGCCTTGCAATATATGACACTATGCAATTTATTAAGCCAGACGTGAGCACTATGTGTATGGGCCAAGCTGCTAGTATGGGTGCATTATTATTAGCAGGTGGTGCGGCAGGTAAGCGGTATTGTTTACAGAATGCGCGCGTCATGATTCATCAGCCGTTAGGTGGAGTGCAGGGGCAGGCATCAGACATCATGATTCATGCAGAAGAAACGCTGAAAATACGGACTCGTTTAAATAAAATTTTAGCGTATCACACAGGGCAACTCGAAGAAGTTATCGCGAAAGACACCGATCGTGATAACTTTATGAGCCCAGAAAGAGCTCTTGAGTATCGATTGATTGATAAAATATTAACGGAACGCAGCATCGCTAAACAAAAAGAAAAAGCCTGATGAACGCGGCATGAGTCATTATTAGATAATATTTGTTAGTAAAGAGGTAACTGCATGGCAAGTAATGGGGGTAAAGACAAAATGCTGCATTGCTCATTTTGTGGCAAAAGCCAGCATGAGGTTCGTAAATTAATTGCGGGGCCTTCAGTTTATGTATGTGATGAATGTGTAGCATTATGCAATGAAATTATTCATGAAGAAGTACATAATATTCAATCAGTGGAAGGAGCCTTGCCGCGTTTACCCACGCCTGTAGAAATTCGTACAACATTAGATGAATATGTTGTGGGTCAATCACTTGCTAAAAAGACGTTAGCGGTTGCTGTCTATAATCATTACAAAAGATTGCGTAGCAAAAGTAAAGACAATGAAATTGAGCTTAATAAGAGTAACATTTTACTAATTGGTCCCACCGGCAGCGGTAAGACTCTGTTAGCTGAAACGTTAGCGAGATTGTTAAACGTTCCTTTTGTCATTGCTGATGCAACTACTTTAACTGAAGCAGGTTATGTCGGTGAAGATGTAGAAAATATTATCCAAAAGCTTTTGCAAAAATGTGACTATGACGTGGCAAAAGCACAGACGGGTATTGTCTATATTGATGAAATTGATAAGATTTCCCGAAAATCAGAAAACCCATCTATTACACGCGATGTTTCGGGCGAGGGTGTACAGCAAGCCTTGTTAAAGCTAATTGAAGGCACCGTTGCTTCTGTTCCGCCTCAAGGTGGCCGTAAACATCCCCAACAAGAATTTATTCAAGTAGATACAAAAAATATTTTGTTTATTTGTGGTGGTGCTTTTGCTGGTCTGGAAAAAGTCATTCGTGAACGCTCTGAAAAATCAGGAATTGGTTTTTCTGCAGAAATTCATAGCAAAGAAGATTCTAAAACAACAGATCAATTATTCCATGAAGTAGAACCTTCCGATTTAATCAAGTTTGGGTTGATTCCTGAATTAATTGGTCGTTTGCCTGTTGTCGCAACATTAGAAGAATTAGATAAAAATGCTTTAGTAAGAATTTTAACTGAGCCTAAAAATTCTTTAGCTAAACAATATCGCAAACTATTTGAAATGGAAGGCGCATCGTTGGAATTCCGCGATGCTGCGTTACAAATGATAGCCGAGCGTTGTGTTGAAAAGAAAACAGGAGCAAGAGGATTGCGTTCTATTTTAGAAAAGGCACTTTTAGATACCATGTACGAGCTCCCTTCGCTAGCCAATGTGGCAAAAGTGATTGTCGATGAATCTTGTATAAAAGGTGAATCATCGCCCATTATTGTATATGAAAATAATGAGCAAGCTTTTGCTGCTTCTGAGTGATAACTTTCTTTAACTCACATATACTTGTTTTATAGCATCAAATAACATCAAGACAAGCTCTTAAAAGATAACGCTAGCCAATTGCCATTGCAGAGGAACTAAAATATGACATCAAGCAAGAGTGAAAAGAAGCTTTTAGGCGTTCCTGTATTGCCTTTACGTGATGTGGTTGTTTATCCATACATGGTTGTTCCTTTGTTTGTTGGGCGTGAGCGCTCAATTAAAGCGCTTGAAGTAGCGATGGCTGCAGATAAACAAATTCTGGTAGCAACGCAAAAAAGTGCTGCTGATGATCAACCCACAGAAAAAGATATTTATCACATTGGAACTTTAGCAACCGTATTGCAATTACTGAAGCTTCCGGATGGAACAGTGAAGGTGCTGATTGAAGGTGTAAAGCGCGCGCAAATTGCCCGTTTCTTAAGTAACCAAGATTATTTTTTGGCAGATGTGGAATTGATGGATGACACCAATTTCGAATCGCGCGAAATTGAAATTTTAATTCGTTCATTAAAATCACAGTTTGAGCAATACGTAAAATTAAACAGAAAAATCCCCACAGAAATTTTAGCATCTGTTTTAGCGATTGAAGATGGTAGTCGACTTTCTGACACGATTACCGCTCATTTATCATTAAAGTTGGAAGAAAAGCAAAAGATTCTTGAAATAATGGATTTGGCAAAGCGCTTAGAAAAACTAGTAGGAATCATGGAGTCTGAAATTGATTTGCTGCAAGTTGAAAAGAAAATTCGTGGCCGTGTGAAGCGCCAAATGGAAAAAACACAGCGTGAATATTATTTGAATGAACAAATGAAAGCCATTCAAAAAGAACTCGGCGAGCTTGAAGATGTGCCTAACGAGTTGGAAGCTTTGGCGAAGAAAATTGAAAAGTCAGGAATGACGACAGAAGCAAAAGAAAAATGTGACATAGAATTAAATAAGCTGAAAATGATGTCGCCTATGTCAGCAGAAGCGACGGTTTCACGAAACTATTTAGATTGGATGTTGGCTTTACCGTGGAAAAATCGCTCTAAATTACAAGTGAGCCTGCCAGAAGCAGAAAAAATTCTCGAAGAAGAACATTACGGACTAAAAGAAGTTAAAGAGAGAATTCTTGAATACCTGGCAGTCAACAAACGAGTGAAGAAATTGAAAGGTCCTATCCTCTGTTTGGTAGGTCCACCGGGTGTTGGTAAAACTTCTTTAGGACAGTCAATTGCCAATGCAACGGGCCGTAAGTTTGTTCGCATGTCATTAGGTGGTGTTCGTGACGAAGCTGAAATTCGAGGACATCGTCGCACGTATATTGGCGCTATGCCTGGAAAAATTATCCAAAAAATTTCTAAAACAGATGTTTGCAATCCATTTTTCTTGTTGGATGAAATTGACAAAATGGCGATGGATTTTCGCGGCGATCCTGCATCTGCTTTATTGGAAGTTTTAGATCCAGAACAAAATCACTCATTCAATGATCATTATCTTGAAGTAGATTATGATTTGTCAGATGTCATGTTCGTTGCTACAGCAAATACGTTGGAAATTCCTCCCGCTTTGCGCGATCGTATGGAAATTATTCGTATTCCAGGTTATACAGAGAGTGAAAAAATTCATATTGCTATGCGTCATCTCATTCCAAAACAGATGGAAGCAAATGGATTGAAACCCACTGAAATTCAGATTCCGGAAGAAACGATACGCTATATTGTCCAGCATTACACGCGTGAAGCTGGGGTGCGTAATTTGGAAAGAGAAATTTCAAAAATTTTGCGTAAAGTTGTTAAAGAAATTTTGTTAAAAACAAAATCAAAGAAAAAAGATATTGATATTAATGATCTTGAACAATATTTGGGTGTTAGACGATATCGTCACGACGTTGCTGCCGAAAGAGATCAGATTGGTCAAGTAAAAGGATTGGCATGGACAGAAGTAGGCGGTGAGTTACTTGAAATTGAAGCGGTTACGGTGCCAGGTAAAGGAAAGACAACTTATACAGGGCAACTGGGTGGTGTGATGCAAGAATCGATTCAAGCAGCATTAACTGTTGTTCGTTCGCGAGCACCATTGTTGGGAATACCAAAAAACTTTTTTGACAAAAATGATATTCATATTCATGTTCCAGAAGGTGCCACACCCAAAGATGGACCCAGTGCTGGTATTAGCATGTGTACAGCATTGGTTTCTGTTATTACTCAGACGCCAGTACGATCTACTTATGCCATGACAGGTGAAATTACTTTGCGCGGTGAAGTCTTGGCTGTTGGTGGTATTAAAGAAAAATTATTGGCAGCACATCGAGGCGGCATCAAGAATGTTATTATTCCAGCAGAAAACGTTAAAGATTTAAAAGAGATACCCGACAACATTAAAAAAGATTTGGATATCAAGCATGTTCGCTGGATAGATGAAGTATTGGCATATGCTTTGAATGACAATAGTCATCCTGGAAGATTGTCAGGTAAAAATAAAAAATTAAAAACTAAAGCTAAAGGAATCCTTGCTAATCCTCAAAAGAAATTACGCAAGGGTGAACGAGCACGTACACATTAAAATTTGTGAGAAATGTAAAAATAATTTTAAACGCAAGTTCTGGACTTGTTTTAAATTCATGTCTTATTCAGCACTTGCGTTTTAAAAAAAATGTTATAAAGTCGGATACATTGCTTGACACGCGTTTCCTCCTATTGGTATAAATCACACTTCAATTGGAGCTACACAAGTTGCAAGTTTAAGTTCGTTAAGTAGGCAATGGGAAAGCAATTTTGTTAAACCATGGATAGAAAGAAGTCGAGGGCGTATGAATAGAGCAGAGCTTGTTGAACTTATTGCAGATAAAGCAGAGGTAACTAAGGCGGCTGCTGAACGCGCATTAGGTGCTGTAATTGATGCAATTACTAGCTCATTAAAAAAAGATGAGCCAGTCGTTTTAGTGAATTTTGGAACATTTGTTGTGCGTCAGCGTGCGGCAAGAAAAGGTAGAAATCCTCAAACAGGACAAGAAATTAAGATTAAAGCTGCTAAAGTTGTTGGATTTAAAGCAGGAAAAGCATTAAAAGATGCTGTAAAAGAAAAAGAGTAACCGTTCACGGGTATGTTATAAAACAGCAATAAGCTCAGATGCGAGATCGGAAAATATTAGTCGCAAATGAGCTTCTTAGACAAGGGCGTGAACGATTACGAAAAAGAAGAAGCTCGTTAATCATACCTAGTTAGGTTGTCGGTTAAATTCCTTAGAGCCTTTTCAAAAACATCAGAAAAAAGTATTTCTGATAGAAGGTAAGTGTTGCTAAAAATGTTGCGGGAAGGTAGAGTAGCCGCTCATTTTGGGTGCTTAGCTCAGCTGGGAGAGCATCGCCCTTACAAGGCGAGGGTCGGGGGTTCGAACCCCTCAGCACCCACCAATTTAGAAAAAGAAAGTTTAGGTAAATAGTGGTTAAATGCCTGGCTTTTTAGGTGGAACAAAAAAAGTAGGAGTGGTAGTTCAGTTGGTTAGAATACCGGCCTGTCACGCCGGGGGTCGCGGGTTCGAGTCCCGTCCACTCCGCCAATCTATAGACATAAGAGGTGTATCTTAAACTAAGAGCGTAAGTGCTTCTTATTCAAGAGATACGCCTTTTTTTATCGGTTTTTTTGAATGATAAATGAATAAAGGTAACAGCTCAGGTGGGGTCTTTTTATGCCCCAACGTTCATATGCGAGCTAAAAATGGGCCGCAGATGGACGTTCTTGACAGGGACTGAGCTGATACGAATAAAGCGGTAAAGGCTATTATCTACGTATCGCGTTCATCAGCTAGATGAACAGGTGTTTCGGATAAATTTATTATTCAAAGTGATTTATAGATGGATGTTCCATGTCAGCAGGATGATTAATGATTTTTTTGTGGGACAGGCGCATATGCTGCAGAGCATTCGTGATAATACACATGGATGGATAGCTGGGGTCATTATATCTCTCCTTATTTTTTCTTTTGCCTTATGGGGTATTCATAGTTATTTTCTCGGTGCGGGCGACAATAATGTTGTTGCTAAAGTCAATGGCACTCAAGTGACTAAAGGTCAACTTGCTGCAGCTTACGAACGCTTACGCCGTCAGTTACAAATACAGTTCGGCACAGGTCAGTTGCCAGAACGTGCAGAAGCGGGTTTAAAAGAGCGTGCTTTGCAAACATTAATCCATTTTCAAGTTTTAGAGCAGGCAGCACTTGCAGATGATTACCGAATTACCTCAGATCAAATCGACAGTTTTTTACAAAGCATGCCGGAATTTCAAGTAAATAAAGCATTCTCATTAAGCCGTTTTCAGCAAGTGTTGAGTGCTGCTCTATTTACTGTGCCAGATTTTATTGAACTTATTAAAACAACTTTATTAATAGATCAACCCAGATTAGGTATTATTCTTACCTCATTTGCCATGCCGAATGAAATAAATGATTCGATTGCTTTAATTAGCCAAGAGCGCAATGTCCAGTATTTGCGTATTCCGCAAAATTATTTTAATCAGCAAATAATAACAATAACTGATGAAAATATTCACTCATATTATTTACAACACCAAGATGAATTTAAAACTCCGGAACAAGTTAGTATTGAGTATGTTTTATTTTCAGTAAAAAATTTAGCTAATAAAATCCATTTGTCAGAAGATCAATTAAAGAATTTTTATAATGAAAATGTTAACTCATTTGCACAACCTGCAGAATGGCAGTTAGATGAAGTTATTTTACCGGTTGCTTCAAATGCTACAGCGGGTGAGTTCAAGAAAGTGCAGGATAAAATGAATGAGATTATTAAAGCGTCTAGCGAAGGTAAAGATTTTGCAACGCTCATTAAACAGTATGCTCTTGTGAAAGGTGATGCCAAATGGCGTAATTGGGTTTCTATTAATCAAATTCCCGTTGAGTTACAGAAAACCGTGGCGACTCTTACCAAGCCTGGACAAATTTCCGAATTTATTCCTACTGAAAAAGGACTAGTTCTTTTAAAGGTTATTGCATATAAAGCATCACAAGCCCAGCCATATGATAAAGTGAAAGATAAAGTAAAAGAGGCGGCGACGCGTCAGAAAGCCGAAGAAGAATTTGCTGAAAAAAGAGAAAAAATTGCAAATCTTGCTTATGAGCATCCAGATTCACTGCAAGTTGTTGCTCAGGAACTAGGAATGCCTATTATTACGACGGAACTATTTACTAGAGACAAGGGTGGAAAAGATTTGGCTGCGAATACTAAAATTCGTGAAGTTGCTTTTGATAACAATGTTTTAAATCTTCAAAATAATAGTGATGTTATTCAGCTTGATCCTGAATCAGCCATTGTCTTGCGCCTTAAATCTCATGTACCGGCAGCTGTTTTATCTTTAAATTCTGTCCGCAACCAAATCGAAGATAAATTGAGAGCGGTAGCTATTGAGGACAAATTGTCTGGATTGGCAAATGAAATTAAAAATAAATTACTCACTGAAAGATCAACTCCAGATCAGATAAGCAGTGACTATCATTTGCAATGGGTGAATGCAGGATTTATTGGGCGCCATGCGACTCAAATGGATCAAGCAATTTTAGATAGTGCATTTGAAATGCCAATTCCTCGCAATGGCAAGAAAGCGACTTATGCAGTAACGAAGGTTGCAAATGGTTTTGCAGTGATTAGTTTAACTGCCATTAAACCAGGCAACATTGATGTTTCAAAAGAACAATATCAAGCTTTTGCTGATCAAATTCAAGGTTCGGAAGGAACATTGGAGTATGAACTATATAAAGATAGCTTAATACGCAAGTCTAAAATTGTAATGGAGCCTCACTAGGCAGATTTTTCCTCAATTTTTCAATGGAATGAAAAAATAATGAGAAAGCGGAGCATATACAAAAATATGTGAGCATTTCGAGGCAATTTTTTCGTTCAAGATTGGCCGCAGATAGACGTTCTTGACAGGGACTAAGTGATACTTGGCTCATAAGAAATAAAGCAGTGACAGCTCATATTTAGCACGCTAGAATGAGTACCAGCTCAGGAACACTGCCATTAAGTTAAGGCAGTGCCACCTGATAGGTGTCATCCTTGAGACATGTTTTTTATGTCGAAGGATCTCCCTATTGATGAGGAGATCCTTCAGCGCAAAGAGCGCGCTTCAGGATGACATTACTGTGAGCTGCCCTTAACTTAATGGCAGTGCAGCTCAGGAAAGGCGTCTTCATGATGGACTTCTATCTATACGGATAGGGTTCTGTTACCTTACTGGATGTTGCCATAACCCGTTTTTTTATCGCTAAAGAATTTTATGCTGCCGCGTGGTTTATTAAAAGAATATTCTCAGTTTCTTGCCATTGTGCTGCGAGCGATGGATGTTTTAGCTGTCGTTCTTGCCGGATTTATTGCTTATTATTATAAATTTGATTCCTTCTATTTATCTACTGAATATCAGATTGCATTGTTGATTGCGGCTGTCTTAACGTTTTTTGTTTTTTCTTTTTTCCATATTTATGATTCTATTCGAGCTTTAGGTTTTTGGCAGCATTTAAGCAAATTAATTCAAGCCATTTTTGTCACGTTGATCATGTTAGCAGGATTAGCATTTTTAACTAAAACAGGTGAAACTTATTCACGCTCCTGGTTTTTGCTGCTAGGTGCATTTTCTTTTAGTTTACTGATTTTTTTTCGTTGTACCTTGTTAATTGTCTTACGTTTGATGCGCTCAAGAGGCTGGAATGAGCGTCGTGTCATCATTATTGGTGCAGGGGATTTAGGTGAAAAATTGCTGGAAACTGTCCAGCAAAAATTATGGACCGGCTTTCATATTGTTGCTGTCTTTGATGATCATGCATTGAAAAATGCATTATTTACTATTCATGGCGTGCCTGTGATTAAAACACCAGAAAATATTAGTGCTTATTTAAGTGCTTCTCATCAAGAGATTGATGAAGTCTGGTTGGCTCTCCCTTTGCATGCAGAAAAACGAGTTAAAGAAATTTTACATGAGCTGCGCCACCATATAGTAACCACTCGTTTTGTATTAGATATTTTTGGAATGGAATTGTTAAATCATTCACTGACTCATCTGGCAGGTTTTCCCGTGCTAAACATTCGTTCGACACCAATGGTCGGCGTGAATCGACTCATTAAAGCGTTTGAAGATCGGATATTGGCAGGATGTATTTTATTGTTAGTGAGCCCTTTGCTTTTGATGATTGCAATTGCTGTCAAGTTAAGCTCACCTGGACCTGTTTTTTATCGACAGAAACGTGTGGGTTGGAATGGTAAAGAATTCGAAATGTTAAAGTTTCGTTCAATGCCAATAGATGCGGAATCTGCATCAGGGCCTGTTTGGGCCAAACAAAATGAAAGTCGTGCAACGAGTATTGGCACGTTTTTAAGAAAAACCAGTTTGGATGAATTGCCACAATTCATTAATGTATTGACAGGTGATATGTCAATTGTGGGACCAAGACCAGAAAGACAATATTTTGTCGATCAATTTAAAGATGAAGTTCCACGCTACATGCAAAAACATTTGGTAAAAGCAGGTATTACCGGCTGGGCACAAGTAAATGGTTGGCGCGGAAATACCAGTTTAGAAAAGCGTATTGAATATGATTTATATTATATTGAAAATTGGTCATTAACATTTGATCTAAGAATTATTTTTCTGACAATGCTTCGCGGTTTTATCAATAAAAATGCGTATTAATAAACTAGGAAAAACATGCGAGAAAACGTATTAATTGTCGGTGGTGCGGGTTACATTGGCTCGCATATGGCAGAATTTTTATTTCATCAAGGCTATACACCCCTTGTTTTAGATGATTTGTCTACGGGTCACCGGCATGCTGTTTTAAATGCTAAATTTATTGAGGGCAGCATTGCTGATTCAGCCTTATTAGATAATATATTTTCCACGCAATCCATCGATGCTGTGATGCATTTTGCTTCGTTTATTCAAGTAGGAGAGTCAGTTAAAGTACCAGAAAAATATTATCAAAATAATGTAGCAAATACGCTAAATTTACTCGCAGCCATGTTGCAGCATAAGGTAAATCGATTTATTTTTTCTTCAACCGCCGCAGTGTATGGTGAGCCGCAGTATACGCCGATTGATGAAAATCATCCGATTAAACCCATTAATCCTTACGGTTGTTCCAAAAGTATGATTGAGCAAGTACTGGCTGATTTAATGTATGCGCATGGATTTCAGTATGCAACATTACGTTATTTTAATGCAGCAGGCGCTGATCCTTCTGGAAAGCTAGCCGAACGACATGAACCAGAAACGCATTTAATCCCGTTGATTTTGCAAGTGGCAAAAGGTCAGCGTGAAGTGATTACGATCTACGGACAGAATTATCCAACGCCCGATGGAACCTGTATTCGTGATTATATTCACGTGATGGATCTTTGTGATGCGCACCTTAAAGCATTGTCCTTGCTGCAGCAAGGTGCAAAACAGGCTATTTACAATTTAGGAACGGGTCAAGGTTATTCAGTCAAACAAGTGATTGAGACAGCGCGAGAAATAACAGGTTGCAACATTCCTATTCATTATGGTGCACGACGTGAAGGTGATCCAGCTATTTTAGTTGCAGATGCTCAACGAGCGATGCAAGATTTAAAATGGACGCCGCGATATTCAGATTTAAAAACGATTGTTCAACATGCTTGGCATATTATCAAATAATCTCCTGAATAAGTTGATGAACTTGTTTTGTAGAGACGTTCCAGTTTAAGCGAGTTTCATACTCATGAAATGCAGATAATGCTAATTCCTCATAGCGCGAATAATTTTGCATAAGATGGATAATGTAATCACAGTATTGTTCAGGAGAAGCTTCGAGCGCAAATGTCATGCCATTAATATTATCTTTGACAGCAGACGAAATACCGCCAACGTAAGAAGTTAAACAAGGAAGACCAAACGCATTGGCTTCGCAGAAAACAATACCAAATGCTTATGCACGCGAAGGAACACATAAAAAATGTGACTCACGTAAGA
>Ga0164241_10003495_pt1 | contig 15782 bp, 14 predicted proteins | sample OricomyardsoilBY_FD_108780 | JGI IMG/M metagenome (GOLD analysis project Ga0164241, IMG submission 108780) | Backyard soil microbial communities from Emeryville, California, USA - Original compost - Back yard soil (BY) | ecosystem: Environmental > Terrestrial > Soil > Unclassified | place: USA... | reverse complement strand
TGAAGTGTTTAATTTGATTTGAAAGTCACTGTTTGTTGCGACTCGGCAAAGAGTGTTTCGAACTGATGACATCGGGTTCGCAGGCATTGCGCAGTCGAAACGTAGCGTTGGTTTTGGGGCGATCTCGAACCAGCGACGCACCTCACTCAGAAGCAGGGTTCCCGCGCTGTCGCGGCTTCCCTGCCGCCGGGCGGTGGGCCAACCCGAAAACCCGCGCAGCTGAACGCGCGCTGAGCCCGCACTGATCCCGCGCCAAGGGCAGCTTTCCTGGTCATTGGCCGGGGCTTGCCGCCAGCGTTGCGGACGCTGCTATAACCGAGCCATGTTTGGTCGCTGGCTCAAAGCCTTGACGGGTCCCGAAGATCTCTCCGCGGGAGGGGCTTTACGCGCCAGCATCGAGCGTGAGCTCCCGGGCGCAGATCCGGAAACGGTCAGCGTCGTGACCGGGATCGCCGGGCTACTGGGCACCGTGGCCTACGCAGATCGGGACTACTCAGCGGCTGAAGAGGCGCGCGTGCGAACGGAGCTGCTGCGCGTACAAGGCATGACGGCCAGCGGCGTCGATGCGATCTGCAAGACCTTGCGCGAACACATCGTCGAGATTTCAGCGGTGGAGACACCGCGCTTCACGCGCGCTCTGCTCGAGCTCGCAGACGAAGATCTCCGGCGCGAGGTGCTGGGCGCGATGGTCGAGCTGGCGGCCGCGGACGAGTCGATCACTCTCGCCGAAACCAACGTCTTGCGCCAGCTCACGACTTCGCTCGGCCTCAGCCAACAAGATTACCTCGAGCTTCAGGAACGACACCGCGAGCACCTGCACATCTTGAAGAGCTAGGCGTTTTCCCGCGTCACCCCGTCCTGATTCCCTCAATCTTGCGATTCCGCGTCGCGCGCCCTATCGTGCCACGGTGGTCGACGCAGAAAGCACGAACATTCCCGTGCGACGGATGACGAAGGCGGCTGACTTCGCGACGCTCGACTGCGCGACAGTACTGCATTTCGTTGTGGTCAGCGGCAGTGTTGCAGCCCGCGCCGTCAGCGCGGATTTCGAGAATTATTTGCTCGATCGCTCTGAGAACCTCGCGAATCTCAGCGACAGCGAGCGCCTTGCCAGTGACGAGAGCGCATTCGAGTTCGTGCGTCAGCTCGAACGTCTCGACTGCGTCGTCTGTGCCGGCGTTGATCAGGCTGATTTGCGCTTCGACGACGATCCGAGCAAGACACGCGCGTGGCATGTCGGCTGCATCGCTGTGTTCAATCGCGCCGATGAAGCGTCTTTCGTGAGCGTTTGAGACAGCTTTCCGCTGATCGTGCGCCATTCAAGAACGTACGTACGCTCACCAATGCACGAACCAGGTGCCCTGCGCCGTTCGTCGCGACCGACGGTGCGAATCAGGTTGCAAGCCTCCGGCTTTTGAGTGAGGAATCTTCGGAAGACCGTGAGTCGTGCTCCAATGACCGAAGCTGCCCCGTTTCCCTTCGTGTGTGAAGGCGGCTGTCACTGCGGTGCCGTGCGCTACCGGGCGACGATTCGTCGCGCAGCCGTTTCCGAATGCAACTGCTCGATGTGCCGCAAGAAGGCGCCGATCCACTCAGTCGTCCCTGACGCAGATTTCGAGCTCTTGTCGGGCGAAGACGTCTTGACCAGGTACACTTTCAATACGCACGTCGCTCAGCATCTGTTTTGTAGCCGCTGCGGCATTCATTCCTTCGGTCGACCTCGCTCTCAACCCGACAAGATCAGCGTGAACGTCCGCTGTTTGGACGAGAACCTGCTTGGTCTGTTCGAGATCGCTCGTTTCGACGGCCACAATTGGGAAGAAACGATGGCTAAGTGGCAGAAAACGTGAGCCACCAGCGCCTGGTGAGCGCACCTCGCTGATTGCGGGTGCATGACTGCACTGACTAGCTGTCGCCTAACCAGTCACCCTTCATACGCCAACTCGGCCTTGTACTTCTCCCGGCCCTGGAGATCGTGAATGCGCACGGCGATGCCGTCGCGCGCTCCATCGATCTCCACACTGCCGAAGTTCTGCAACCCATCCCATGGCGCGAGGCCGCCGCTGCCTGCCGGCGGCGCCCATTGAAAGCGCAACTCGGGGCCAAAGGTCGGGTCGAGCGGCTTGGGTTCGCCGCTGATCGCGTGCAGCGGGCCAGCCACGAACTCCCAAAAGGGCCGAAAAGGCGCGATTCCCGCGGCCAACGTCGCTCGAGCCGGATCATAGTGATGCGCGGCCGCGTAGTGCACGTCCGCCGTCAACCAGATCACGTTCTTCACGCCGCGCGCGGCGAGTCCTGACAGCACCTGCGCGAGCTCTATTTCACGTCCGCGTGGTGGACCCTCGCCATTGCCGAAACCTTCATTGAGCTCACCGTTGCGGCCATCGGGAATGACGAGTCCGAGCGGTTGATCGCAGGCCACGATTTTCCACTTGGCTTGCGAGCGCGTGAGCGTTTCGACCAGCCAGATCGCTTGCGCTTGCCCCATCATTGCGCGCGCCGGGCCGCGGTTGTCATCGTTCGGCGTGCGAAAGGAGCGCAAGTCCACCAGCACTACGTCGAGCAGTGGCCCATACGAGATCACTCGCTGAATTGCGGTTGCTCCAGGCGTGGCGCCGCCACCAATCGGAGTCCACTCGAACATCGCTTGCCGCGCATACGCTGCAAGCTGCGAAGCATCGCGCTGCCGATAGCGCCCGTCATCGAGTTGCTGCCCGGGCCACCAGTTATTGTGCGTCTCGTGGTCGTCCCACTGAGCCAAAATTGGCACTTCTGACGCTAACACGCGCACGTGTGCGTCTTGCAAATTGTAAGCAAAGCGCGCGCGGAAGTCGTCGAGCTCTTGCGCCACGCGCGCGACGCGTGGATTGCTCAAATTCTTCCACACTCGTCCATCCGCCAAGTTGAGCTCGGGCGGGATCGGACTGTCCGCATAGATCATGTCGCCGCTGTGCACGAAGAAGTCCGGCTCGATCGAGCGTAGTCCTGCATAACACAGGAGCCCGCCCCAACTCGGGTTGATGCCGAATCCTTGCCCGCACGTGTCGCCTGACCAAGCGAGACGCACCTGGTTCGGTCGCGGCGTCCGAAAGCGCCCACTCACCCATGGGCTCGTCCCACGTTCACCCTCGCGGGTGAAACGCGAGCGATAGTGGATTGTCTGTCCTGCCGGCAAACCGGTGAGCGCCACCGTGCCGGTGTGACCGCGCGCCGGTCCCACTCGCGGTCCGTTCACTCGGCGCGCCTGCGCAAAATCGGAGGTCGTCGCCCACTCGACCTGCATGAGCGCGGGTTCGTTGCAGCGCGCCCAAACCAAGGCGCGTCCGGCCTGCACGTCGCCGGACTGAACGCCGTGCGTGACCTCCGGAAGCACCGTCCGAATCGCCGGACCCCGCGCACACGCCGCGGCTCCACCAGCCGCTACACCCGCAACAAACGCTCGCCGCGTCAGCACGTGCCAGAGCTTAACACGTCCTCGTTTCCCGCGAATTCGCGGCTAGTTGCGCGGGATCGTCGCGCGAGCCGGTAGAGCTTGCGACGGGGGATCGAAGTTGGGTAAGCGGGCGCGGCGCGCGCTCCCCGTCGCGTAGCTCGCATCTCGACAATCGACGCCAAGTACCGCCAAAGCTTCAACTGGCCGCGGCGTCGCTCAGCGCAGCTCTTGAAATGCAGACGATGGGCGCCGCTTTGGAATCGTCGTTCCAAGCGGCGCCCAGTGTCACCGACTAGCGGTCAGTCGTGCGTGACCGAGAACGTATCGACCGTGCTGCCCGAGATATTCTTGAAGTACCCAGTAGCCTTCTTCGGATCTCCGCCCACGTTGAAGGTGATGAATTGCGCGCCGTAGTTCGCGCCCTGATCGCTGGTGTAGATCGCAGCCCAAATCGGGCAGCTCGCGTCGCTGGTGTTGAGTGACGGGAACGGCGCGGTCGTGGAAGACGGCGTGCATCGAACTTGATTGCGAATGCCAGTGCCGCCGAGCCCGACCACGTTGACGAAGGTTCGGCCAGGGCCCACGCACAGACCGCTCCCGCTCGAGCAAGTCGAGTCGATGGTCTGAGTCTGGGTGTTGGTCATGGTCTTCGTGCGGTGATAGGTGTGCTCATGGCCGGACATGATGATCGCGCCCTGCTGGCGGCACGCCTCGTAGACCGCCCAACCCATCTCGTCGCCTTTGCCGCCGACCTGCATTTTAGCCATGTTTTGGTGCCAGCTGCAGACGCGCCAGAGGTGATTATCGCCAGCGAACAGGTTGTTTACGGTCGTGCCGGTATCGCCGAGTTTGATCGTGCCGATCGCGAGACCCTTGAACACGGTCTTGTACGCCGCGTCGTGCGGACCCGCAGTACGCGTGGCGCCGCCGAGGTGATTCGCTGCTTTGGCAAGGAAGCCTGACCACGACGAGTCGTCGTGGTTGCCGCGAGCCAAGAACACCGGATAGCTCGTGCCGACGACACCTTCAGTCCTCGACCACCAGCCGGGCGGATCGGCGTCGTAGGTCATGTCGCCTTCGATGACCACGGCTGCCGCCCCTTCAGCTTGAACCAACGACAGCACCGAGCCCCAATTCGTTCCGTCAGCAGTATCGCCCACGAACGCGATCTTGAGGTTGGCGTCAGTGGGCAGCAACGCGGCTGCGTTGCCGCTACCACCCGAGCCCGCGGCCACACCAGCCGTGCCTGCGCCCGCCGTGCCCGCGCCTGCAGCGCCACCGGCGCCCGCGCCTGCAGCGCCACCGCTCGAGGTAATCACGACCTGCGGTCGATTGGACGTCGCTTCTTTCGAACTGAAATCGACCCCGTCGACGATGTTGTTCGGCACGATAGCGAGGGATACCGCGGCTCCCGGCGTGGCCAAGCTCGTGACATCGACTTCGAGCCAAGTCCCGGAGCTCGCGCTCTGAAAGGTCGTAAGCACCGCGCCGAGAGCCGGCTTGTTGCCCCAAGTGAGACCCGTTTCGCTCCACGTCGTCGAAGCGACCTGACGCACCTCGTAGAACTTGGTGCTGCTTCCACTAGCGGCGTTGGTCACACGCAGACGGAGTTTGACGTTCGAGATGCCGCTCACGTTCGGGATCGTAAAGCGCACATAGGTTTGTAGCGTTGCGTTGGCGTCGTTGCCGTCCGCGAGCAGCGTCGTCGCGGTGCCGTAGTTGGTGCCAGTCGAGGTGGAGCGCACGTACGAGTCTGCGTCGACACCGACGGTGGTGGTCAGCGCTGAATCGGCCTGGCCCACGCTTTCTTCGTCGGTCCTCGTGGAACACGCAGCCGCTACGGTAGCAGCCAAAAACACCCAGGGCAGCACCTTCTTGGTCAAGAGTGCGACCGACTCTATGCGGCGTGACATCGCTTTACTCCCATTCGTAGTGTCGGCGCCAATAGGGCGCGCGCGATGCCTGAGCTGACTAGCACCCTGGGCCGCGAACTCACTGTAACGCTTTCGGTAAGTTCTAAAGACGTCGTGCGCGGCGTGCGGCGCGCGTGTGACGGATCAGAGTGTGTAGCCGTGACTCACAATCTGATTTCCAGCGACACCCGTAGGGCGCACTCGAAAGCTGTTGCAACACGCGCTCCGCCAAAGCTCGCACGCCGAGATCGGAGTCCGTGCTGGCGATCTTCGCCAGGAGCGCAGCGAGACGCGGATCGGCGACGCTGCTGAGCGAATGAAGAGCGGCCAATCGCACGTACGCTGAGCGATCGCCGAGCGCACCGAGCAGGGCGTCGATAGCGGCGGGATCACCGCGCAGCTGGCCCAGATCCCGAGCAGCCTCCATGCGCAGAGACTCGTCGGGTTCGCTGCGCACGATGCTCGAAAGCGTCACGGTTGCGCGAAGGTCGCCGGTCGAAGCCAGCGCGGCCATCGCCTGCATGCGCGGCGTGAATGTCACTTCGTCGGGTAGCTCCGTGGAATCGTCTCGGGGACCGCGCGGCGCGGTCAAGAACGGCTTTTTCGGGACTTCCGGATCCGTGGTCGCGATGCCGTCGAGCGCGTCGAACGCGCGATCGCTTTTCCGATCCGCCAAGGCGTCGATGGCGAGCGCGCGGGTGGGGCGTTCCGTTGCCTGCCGCGCCTGATCGATGAAGTAGTCTTCCGCATCGCGGCCTGGGATTTTGCGTAAGTAGTCGAGCAGCAGATACCGACGCTCCGCGTCCTCTTCGTGCTTCAGGTGATTAATCAGTGGGGCAGCCGCGGCCTCACCCAGCGCCAACATTTCTCGTTCGATCGCGGCCCGCTCGTCGTCTTCGTCTCCCGCGCGACCGAGATGTTCGATGAATCGCCGCACGAGGCGTTCTGCGATGTCACTCGCCAATGGTCGTGGCATTGCTTGGAGGAGCCGGTTCGCGACCTGGTTCGAAGGAGACTCGCTTTGTCCTGTAGCCGGGCGAGCGGTGGTCGATGCCGAAGCAGTTTCGTGATTCGGCGAACCGCCCCAGAGCAGCGCCGCTGCGCCCATCAATGTGAGCGACGCGCCGGCGAAAGCGCCGAGGCCGACATGGGTGGAGTTCATGGCGAGGCAACCACGAACTCGTAATGACCGGAACCGATCTGTACGATGTCGCCTGCGGTGCGCTTCGTGATTTGAACCAGGTCGCGGCTCTGGTTTCCGGGGCCAGTCACCTGAACTGCTCCGGGATACGGCATCCAAACGGTAGCGCTGCTGCCCACGGGAATCGTGAGTTCGAGGCGAAATGTCCGCCCCGCGAGCGACCAATGGCTCTCGATTGCCCCGTATAGCGAGGCGAACGACGCACGCGCATCCGTCAGACTGGCGGTCGGTCGCGGGCGGACCAGAACGTGGCGACCCGCGGGGGCCTCGGGATCGAGCGCGATGCCGCCAATCGCGTCATACATCCACTCGCCCAGCGCGCCTCGGGGGAGGCCGCGGGGCAAGTCTGCGCTCGGATCGGCGAACGCCTGCAACAGCGCATACGCGAGTTCGTCTTTGCCAACTTGGGACAACGCCGGCAACAAGAGTGCCGTACCGATCACGCCCGTGGTGGGTCGACGCCCATTGCGCTCGATGGCGAGAGCCAAGTGCTCGCCCGCGCGCTTCAGCGCGTCTCCGTCCAACATGCCGCGCGCGATGGCCACTGCGTACGCGGTTTGCGTATCGCTCTTCAGCTTCCCATCGGGCAGCACGAACTCGGCGTTGAAGGCCGTACGACTCGCCTTGGCCAGCGCCCGGAAACGCTCGCTTTCCGCGGCCGACGCCGCGTTTCGGCTGCCGAGCATGTGTGAAAGCGCGTCGGCGGCGTACGCGAGCTCCGCCGTGGCCAAGAGCGCCGGATCCGTGTGCGCTCCAGACTCGAGCGGATCGCCGGGACTCTCGCCGAGTCCCGCGCGCCACACGTGATCAGGATTCTTCTGCACGATCGCATCTAGCCAGCGACCCATCGAGGTAATGTGTGGCTCGAGCCCGGTGCGATCGGCATAGCAGCGGTACATCGCCCAGGGAACGAGCACGCCGGCCGAGGCCGCCGCCCCGCCATCGCTCGGCAAATTGCTCGGAGCAGCCTTCGAGTACTTCGCGTCCGGCAATTGGGCATCGCGAATGTCTTCCAGCCACTTGCGGTAAAAGCGCTGTACGTCTCGGTTCAGACAAGAGGTCAGTGCAAATGTTTGCGCACCGACGAGGGAGCCCGGCTCCGAACCAAACGCACCGCCCACGCTCGGCACGCTCACGAAGCTGCGGTCCTGCTCGGCCAAGATGCTCGAGAAAAAGCGGTTCAATGCCTCGTTCGAGGTCTGCAGACTTCCAGTCCCTCGCATCTCCGAGCGTACGGACCGTCCGCTGATCGCCGTGAGCGGCGGGCGAACTTTCAGGCCGCGAACCTCCACGTAGCGAAAGCTGCGCAGTGAAAAGTGTGGCTCCCACGTCTCGCTCCCGGAACCCGCAGCGACGTAGCGATCGGTGGCCGATGGGCCATGGGTCGCGTCGCTCTGCAATGCCCCGTTCGGTCGCAGTTGCTCGGCGTAGCGGAGGGTGATGTTCGTGTCGGCAGGAGCTTCGATGGTGAGTCGTGGCCAGCCGACGATGACTCGTCCTAGGTCGAAAACATAACTCCCAGGGGTAGGTTCTTGGAGCGTGATCGAGGGCAGTTCTTCGCCGACTCGAATCGGTACGCCGGGATCTGGGTACACGTTCCGTTCGGTGTCTTCGTCGTATTCGACTGCAGGAATCCAGGCGTGGTCATCGAAGCTGGGCGCATCCCACCCGGGAATTGCGCGCCGCGCGTCGTAGCTCTCGCCTTCGAACAACCGCGCGGATTGCAGCGGTCCCGAAGCGTATTTCCAGCTGTCATCGCTTTCCAGCGTCTGGAGCTTGCCGTCCGCGAAGACTACTTCCAGAACGGCGCGCAATCGAGGCGGTTCGTTCCCGCAGCGCCCCGGCTTGCCTCGAAATCGTTCAGTGCACCAGCCGCCCGCGAGCACGCCTCCGACCACGTTTTCGCCCGCGTGGAGCAACGACGAGACGTCGCGTGTTTGAAGTAGCACGCGCTTTTCGTATTCCGTGAAGCCGGGTGCGAGCACATCGTCGCCGACGCGCTCGCCGTTGAGGCTCATTTCGTACGAGCCGAACGCAGTCGAATACAAGCGCGCGGACCGAAAGCCCTCGGGCACCGTGAACGCTCTGCGGAAGTACGTCACCGATCGCTCGCGCTCACTCTCCGATTCTCCGGCCTTGCTGGCTCGGCCGATCCAGTCACCTTCCACATCCTCGTCCCAGGGGCCCACCTCCCAATGGGCGGGCGTTGCGAATGGTGAAGCGCGATCCTGCTTGTCCCAAACACGCACCGTCCAAACACCGTGTTGTCGGGCCGCGAGGCTGGCTCCGGAATATGCGATATTCACGCTGTCGGAACTCGACACCTTGCCCGAATCCCACACGTCGGCTTTGCCGATCGCGAGCAACGACGGATCGGTCGCGACCAGCACCTGATATGCTGTCTGTTCCTGACCTGGTTCGGCCGAGGAAAGCTGCCAATCGAGCCGCGGATCGAGCCGTAAGATGCCGATTGCGTTTTCGCTCGCGTCCCAGCGAAGGCGCCCCACGCTCAACGCTGAAGCCTCGCTCGTTGCGGGCTTTGCTGCAACGAGCGGAGTCGCAGGTTCTGAGTCGACGGGGGCACTGCGGTTGCAAGCAAGAGCGGAGAGCAAGAGGCACAGCACTGCCTCGGCGCGATGATCCCACATCGTCGCGACGCTACTCTGCCTGGTCGGGTCGGAACCGCGCGCTGCGCAACTGTTACGCAAAGTTCACGGTTCCGCCCGGGCTCGGTCAGCGCCCTGCGAACGCTCGACTACGGATCACTGCAGCCTGCCGTGCCGTCCGGTTGGATGGCGCATACCTGGCCAAGTGAGCTGCAATTGAACTTGACCAACCGCCGCGGTCCCTCGAGGGGGGACGTGCAGCGTTGCGCGGTCTTGCCGCTGCATTTCCCTTCGACCGAGATGCCCTTGCACGGATCGACCCATTTTTGCGCGGCGGACAAAAACGTCTTCACGTCCAGGCCGAACACGGCATCGATCCCGCCGTAGTCGCAGACCAATCGATTCGAGCCGATGCCCGCGGAGACCACACCGTACGCGACGAGATTGCCCTTCGTGTCGGCACGAATGATGGGTGAACCGGAATCACCATAGCAAGATTGTGCATCGCCCAGAGTCCCGCCGAACATGGCTTCATAGCCCTCATTGAGCACGATATTCTCGTACAGGAAGTGAAGATAAGCGTCGTCTTCACCGCCCACACCAGCGGACGGCATGCTCGAATCGCCGCCTTCACCTGGGCTGCCGCTCGCGCTGACGCCCGCGCTTCCGCCCACCTCGCTTGCGCCTCCTTCTCCTCCCGCGCCAACGTTGGGTCCGAGCTTTTGATACAGCGAGCGCGCGATTGGCAAGAACGCCGCTGGCGCGACGGGGCCAGTGGCGAACAGCGCCTTTGCATCCGGATCACCCGTTTCATACCAAGTCTTGAAGCGCTCGAAGGAGCCAAAAATGATCTCGAGAATGCGACCCTGCGTGGCGCGCAGTGTGGCGTTCCCGGTCCGGCGTGTCCCGTAAGCGCCCGTGTTGTCGCGCGTGCCGTAGCCGATTTCGATGAATTTCTTGTTCAGGTCCTGCGCTTTCAGACTGCCGATTTGAAGCGGGCTCTGATCCGTCACTTTCTCCCCAAGGTACATCACGCCGACATCGCGACCTTGCCCCGCGAAGCCGGCTCCTTCGTCGCCGGGCGCGCCCTGCACGGCGACCACTTCCCACAATTTCACGGGCGCAAAAGCATCAGGCCCGATCGCAAACACGGTCTTCGAGCCATTGGCGTAGTCGCTCAGAAAGAACGCCAAGCAATGCTTGGCGGTGAGCACGGTTTGCTTGCCGATCAGACTTCCCGAGCAATACGGCTGATAGCGTGTCTGCCCTGACACCGTGTACGTATAACCAATGCTGCCGATGGCGTTCAATTTCGCGCCGTTTGCCGGCACACCCGCGATGAGCGGATCGTCGACCAAACGGATCTCCTGAGTCGATTCGTCTGCCGCCGAACACGCCGAAATGGCAAGCGCACCCGCGCCTGCAAGCGCAAACGCGCGCACGTATCCCCAACGATGTCGATGCTGCTTCATGACTCCCTCTTTCCCTCGAGGGCGTGGGCCTACCCACGGATCCCACGTCCCGCACCCTCTATAACGCCCGCCGCCGAAACCGAAAGTAGTCAATTTGCAGCACCAAGAACCTTCGAAAAAGGGGCGCTTCGTGCGGCGCGTGCGCGAGCCCGCTCGGTCCGCTAGCCTTGGGGGATGTCGAAGAGCAGCATCACCGTCGCGGCGGACGTGGCCGGCAAGCTCATGGTCTCGGCGAGCGGTAGCGCTGCGGATCGGCTGGCCATGGCAGGCGCCGCAGCCGTCGCGTTCATCGGCATCGCGGTTGGCTATCGAATTTATGTTGAAGCGCGCGCTGGCCTTCGCGCAGCGACGTCGAGCAAGATCGTCCCAGCTGACGACGCAGCGTAGTTGGCGCTGGTAAAACCCCTCGCGGGCGGCGCGTCGTCAGCTGGTGCGATCTTTGCTCGTCCGAGGCCGTGCCTTCCCTCGCGCATGCTTTGCTGTCGGTCATTGCCGCCTCGTGCCTCGCGACCCAATCCGCGAACGACGCCACCTCCAATCAGCCTGAACGCCGTGCCGACGAAAGCGTTGTCCGATTGCGGCCGCTGGAAGTCCCTGGATTCGAGCCTGCCCTGTTCTTCACACCCGCGGGGACTGAACCGCGACCGTTGGTCGTCGCGGCGCATGGCGCGGGCGGCAGCGCTGATTGGGAGTGCGACTATTGGCGACGTCTGACGCGCGAGCGCGCATTCGTACTGTGTCTGCAAGGTACACCGCTCGGCGGTCAGTACGCCGGCTACTACTACCGCGATCACCGTGCGCTCAATCGCGAATTCATCGCCGCAGAACGCGCCGCCCGCGACGCCGAACCGCGCATCCTCGCAAGCTCTGGCGTCTACGCCGGGTTCTCCCAAGGAGCGACGATGGGCGCTCCAATTCTCGCAGAACACGCGGCGGCGTTCCCATACGCGGTGCTGATTGAAGGCTTTTCACCTTGGAACGTGCCCGGCGGACGGCAATTCACCCAAGCCGGTGGTCGTCGTGTGCTGCTTGCGTGCGGGTCGAAGGAATGTGCGGCGGTTGGCAAGACTTCCACTCGTTGGTTGAACGCAGCCCGCGTTCCCGCGCGACTCGAGTATGCTGCAGGCGCCGGTCATACTCCGGCAGGTGAAGTCATGGTCCTGGTCGCCGCAGCGCTGCCTTGGTTGCTCGAAGGTGACGCAAATTGGCAGTGAGGGCAGGAGAGGGGTGATCGACACGCTTCGTGACATCCGAAGGGGCGCGAGCCCGTATCGCGCCCTCGTTGCTCCCCACCGTTCCCGGCGCGGCGCGTCTGCTCCCTGGGTTGCTCGCTTCGTGCAGAGCCGCTCGCGTCAAGCTAGGATTGTGCGGCGATGAAGCTGGTCAAAGCGCGCGACTTGGCCCAACGTTCGCTCGGACTCGTCGCGAACGCGGTGAACTACGTGCAGGCGAGTCGAGCGGGCGGGGTGCCGAGCCCGCTCTGGCTGTTGATTCACAGCGCGAACCAGCTGGTCGAACGCATCCTCGCGCAGCCATCCCCCGTTGCCACTCCCTCGCAACGGCGCACCTTGCTGGCGATGGCCACGCAGCTTCGAGCCATGAGCTCGCGCATCATCGTTACTACGGGCGCTCACGATCCGAACAGCGTGGAAGCCGAACTCGCCGAGCTCGTTCGCCGCACCCTCGAACTCGTCGAGCGCGTCACTGCCGAGCCTCCAGCGATCGCTCGCGGTAACGTCATCGACGTCGAGGCGATCGAGGATTAGCCACGAAAGGTGGCTCGATGTTGCGCGCCGGCTCAGAAACGCAAAGGTTGCCCCGGACGGCTCCCGCCGAGAACAACGTGTGGGCTGCGAGGTGCGCTGCCGGATCTCGATCGCCCCAACCCAAATCACTCGGCAGACTATTTGCCGACGAAGGTCGTCACGCTCATGCCCGGGAGCGCCGCAGTGAACTTGCTGCCGCTGACGGCGACGGCGGTTTGCGACTTCAAATCGAGCGTCGCTGAAGTGACCCATGGCGTCATCATTGCGGGCGCGCTGCCGCCAGAGATGGTGATGGGGACATTGGCAGCTGCGGTGCCTTCGTTGATCGCCACTACCACGACCGTGCCGTCATTGCCCTTGTAGCCGGAGAGCAGGACATCGGTCGGGATGGGTCCTGCGACGTCGACGCGTACGTAGCCGGGGCGCACGAACTTGCTGTAGTTGCCGAAGGTGTAGTGTCGCTTCGTGTCGTCGCCGTTCTTGTTGTACAGGCCTTCGTTGTCGTCCGTGTAATAGGCTTTGTAGAACCACCAGAACCAGGCGGAGGCATCGCCGACCACGAGTGCGGAGTGGATCCATCCTGCGACGGCCACGCCGTTTTCGATGGTCTTGCTGCCCGTGAGGCTCGCGCCGCTGCCGTTGCCTTGCTCGGGCCACCACTTCACCCCGGACATTTCGGTTTGCCAAACGGGCTTGCGCGTGGGCACGTCCGCCGGCCAAGGTTCGGCGCGTTGCGTGTCGTATTCGTGCACGCCGAGGATATCGACGGCGGCCCAAGCGGCGGGATCTTTGGCGAGCCAGTGCCCGTAGTCATAGCCGTCGCCCGCGTCGCAAGCGGGATTGCTGGGCGGAAAGCCGCACTTGAGCGGGTCGGAGCTATTCTTGTTCGAGGGCACCGAACCTTTGGCGGACTCGTTCGACCAAGTGTGGATCCACTCCGACGCTTCACCGACGATCGCTTTGACGCCCTTGGCTTGCAGCTTGGGTCCGGCAACTTTCGCGAACGCGACCAACTCTTTGGCTGTGTACACCGTGGTTTCGTAGTTGCCGTTGCACGGTTCGGCGTCGCCGCACGACGCAAAATCAGGCTCATTCCCGATCGACATCGCGTACAGACCATTGTCCGCGGCGAACTTGGCGATGGTGTCGCCCCACGACTCGTAGCAGCTGGGTTTGGTGTGCCCGCCATCCTTCTCCGAGTTGTTGGTCTTGCAGCTCGCCGGCGGGCTCCACGTGGAGCCGATGACCTTGGCGCCGCGATCTCTCGCCAGCTTCATGTCCGCCGATTGGACGCTGTTATTGACGAGGTTGCCACTCGAGTTCATGCCGACGCGCAACCACGTCAGCCCCAGGCCGTTGGCGTCGGTCTTGAAGAGATGATCGGCGATCGCTGCCGTCCAGGCTTCAGTGGCAAATGTGTCATTGATCCCGAAGCCATCGATCGTTTGATGGGTTTGAGCGAGCTGCACTGTCACCTCGGTCAGCGCGCCAGCAGCTCCGCCGCTTCCGCTTCCGCCGCCGATACCAGCACCACTCGCACCGGCAAGCGCGCTGCCTGCGCTGCCCGCCGAAGTGTTGCTTCCGCCCGTTGCTGGAGCGCCGCCACTCGTGCTGCCGCCGGCTGTCGAACCTGCGCTTGCGCCGCCGCTACTCGGGCTGCCCGCAAGCGCGCCGCTGCCCGCAGCGCCTGCTGTCGCGGCCGTAGACCCACCACTATTGCCGCTGCCGCTCGATGACGAACAGCCCCAGAAACAAGCTGCCGCCGCAAGCGATAGGCAGGGGAACGCCGAGAGCACCAAGCTGCGAGGCAATGGATTAGACACGTGTGATCTCCAATCAGTGACTGGCTAAGGTCGCGCGTCTGCCACGTCAGACGCGCGTGAACGGTGCCAGGCTTTTACCTGCAGCGCTCGCGTCAACTGCAATGATGACAGAAAAGCAATCTCGGACGAGCCGAGTTGCTACACACTGTCACTCTACTCTTCGCCGCACGTCGAAAGCGCGGCGCGGCCAATCACTGGCAGCAGACGGTACTCGGATCGGCTTCTTCGATTGCGCCGCCAGGGGACACATTGGCAACACACTGCTTGATCACCGGTGTACCGGTGACTCGACCCGACGCAGGTGGATAGGGCAGCGCGCAATCGTCGCCTTCAGCTCCGTTTGCTCCACTCAGGGTCACGGGATTCAGGCTGCAACTTGCGTCGCTGTATACTTGGACGCTGGCGTTGTTACAGGGGCCGTAGCCACCCGCGCATTCGCACGCGCCACAAGTCCGAGTGTCATTGACGCCGCCATTCCAGACCGCGCCGGTGGACATCGGATAAGCTCCGCCGCAAGTAGCAGTGCCCGTCTTGCGTGCACACGTCCCGCTCGGCGCCTTGGGCAAACACACCGAACCGCTCTTGCACCCGCCGCCGACGCGATCGGCTTTGCAGAACGTGCGCGTTTCGCTCCACTGCACCGCGCTCGGTTTGGCGGTGCCCGAAGCGGTACCCGTGCAATCCGTGAACGTGAGCACCGAGTAATGGTGGGTACTCGTACCGGGATTGATTGGCTGGCAGCTGGTCGTGAACATGTTGTAAGTGAGCCCCATGATCTGAAAGCCGGGACACGGTGCCGACCCATGGCCGCCGATGCTGGTCGTGCAGTAGCCGGTGCCGGTCCCGCACGTGCACCCAGTGCAGCTCGGGTCGACCGTCATTCCGCGATGCAGCGTGACGGCGGTGTAGCCCGTCGGGCACGTCGAACCCATGAGCGGGAGCAGCGTGCCGAGTTCGGCGCCACTGGCGTCCGGCACGCAGGTGCTCGAGGCGGTGCACGCTGAGTCCGCGCAATCAGCAGCACCGTTGCAATCATCGTCTTTGCCGTTGAAGCAATCCTCGGCGCCGGTTGCGACGCACGGGCCGGCGCCAGCAGCGCCGCTGCCAGCGTGACCCGGCGTACCGCCGGTCGAGCTTTCGCCGCTGTCCGCTTCACTCGCTCCGCTACTGCCCGCTTCTTCGCCGACACCGGCGACGCCGCCTTCACCAGCCTCCGAAGACGAGCCCGCTTTGGCGCCCGTCCCTGCGTGTGCTGTGCCAGCTACGCCCGCCGCACCGCCTCCGCTCACCAGTACGTAATGATCTTCGTTGCCCAAGATCGCATTGCAGGCGAAGAGCCCGAATGCGACCAAACCCATCGACGTGCGACGCATCAGAACTGTCCTCGAACTTGCAGCGATCCGACGCCGACACCGAGCCGCGCGCCTGCTGCTTGATTGGCCTTTGGCGCGGTGAACCAAAGCGCAGCGCCTGCCGCCAAACCCGCACCGCCGATAATCATCGCCACCGTTGAAACATTGCCAGCGGCGTGAGCATCGTTCCCCGCGCTCACGCCGCGCGGGTCGGTA
>Ga0164241_10003494_pt1 | contig 15792 bp, 11 predicted proteins | sample OricomyardsoilBY_FD_108780 | JGI IMG/M metagenome (GOLD analysis project Ga0164241, IMG submission 108780) | Backyard soil microbial communities from Emeryville, California, USA - Original compost - Back yard soil (BY) | ecosystem: Environmental > Terrestrial > Soil > Unclassified | place: USA... | reverse complement strand
TCCTCTACAACTTTAATCTTCCATTCTCTAAGTAGCTCTTCATACTCCTCTCTTAGTTCGCTAGATTTTTTTCCCCTTAATCCCCATGACAATACAAAAAGGGATTTCTTGTTCAAGTATTGCCATATTTCTTTGAGCGGTAGATCCTTATTTTCCAGTCTGGTTACAAAATTAAATTTAGGGGGAACAGGTTTGTCTCTTACTGGTTTTACGTTACTTAAAATATTACTTAGATCTTGCGCATTGGAAGCCTCATTATATTTTCTTTCTTTCCAACTTGATAATTTTTCCAACCATTTATTCATGTACTCTTCCTTACTCCCACTCATGAGATTGTTCATAACTTTAAGCCCTTCAAAGGCAGTCTTGCAGTAGAATATTCCAGCTTTGTAAATATTGCCGTCCCCCTTTGCTATCCTATTAATATAATCGCTATTAATTGCAGCACCACCGCACAAGACTGGTATGTTCATCTTATTCTCTCGCAGAAATTCTGAAAAAAGCTGCATTTGTTTTGATGTTGAAACTAATAATGCAGATAATCCCACAGCGTCTGCGTTTACTTCCTTAATCTTATTAACTATACTAGGAATAGGAACTTGTTTCCCCAAATCAAAAACTTCATATCCGTTGTTAACCAATATTGTCTTTACCAAATTTTTTCCTATATCATGTACATCACCATATACCGTACATAGGACGATTTTTCCTTTGCTGATTCCCTCTTGTTTTATGAGGTATTTCTCTAGCTCCAAAACAGCAGCCTTCATGCACTCGGCGGACTTTAAAACGAAGGGCAAAATCAATTCTCCTGCACCAAATTTATCTCCTACTTCTTTCATTGCAGGAAGAAGCACTTCGTTGAGGGTCTCTACTGCTGCCTCATGTAATTTTTCTTTATTACCAGAAAGCGTGGTCCTCTTTGTGTCGTTCTCTAACAATACTTCTGAAATAGAAAAATCATCTTTGGACGCAATTCTCTCCGATATAGATAAAACTACGTCGTTTTCGATTCCGTCTTTTAATCTATTAACTATTCTAAAGTAACATTTTTTACCTGCATCCCAACTTGCATCCATTTCCATCAAATTGTTCTGTTTTTGTTTACCTGTAGATGCTGCTGTTCCTGTACTATTAACAGTATCATTGGAACTAAAATATGTTATTAATTCAGATAATGCGCTACTCTTATTATTAAAAATAAGGTCTTCGCATATTCCTTTCTCTTTCGAGTTGATTTGAGGGTACGGAATGATATCTTTTGGATTAATAATCACACTATCAAGACCACTTTTTATTGCATGATACAAGAAAACTGAGTTAAGATATTTTCTAGCTAGCGGTGGTAATCCAAAGCTTACATTGCTTAATCCCAGCGTTGTCAAAGACTTTGGATATTTCTCTTTTACGAGCTTGATCCCTTCTAATGTCTGAGCAGCAGATTCAATGTATTCTTCCTCGCCTGTTGCTAACGTGAAGGTTAATACATCAAAAATTAGCTGCCATGGTTTTAAACCTAAATCAATCGCCTTGTCATGTAAAATTCCTGCAACTTCTAATTTTTCTTGGCTAGTTTTTGCCATCCCTTTTGGTCCTATGCACATAGAAACCGCAGGAGCTCCGTATTTCTTCATTAAAGGGGTAATATCATCAAATCTACTCCCATCGCCTTCTAGATTGATAGAATTAATTATTGGTACGCCAGGAATCTGCTTAAGGGCAGTAGCAATAACCTTTGAATCTGTTGAATCGATCACAAGTGGGGCTTCTATCTCTAAACTAAGCCTCTTGACCAGTTTTTGCATGAAATCCTGTTCATCAGATCGTTCTGTTGTTGCTACACATACATCTAAACAGTGTGCACCATCTTCTACCTGATATCTTGCTAATTCAATTAACCCATCAAAGTCGTTTTCAAGTACCATTTTTTTGGCTTTCTTTGATCCCTGAGAATTTAGTCGCTCCCCAATGATTAAGGGACGGGGGTTTTGATGGAGTTCTAAAGATGCTAGTGCTGAAGAAACTTTTGGCTTTTCATTGTAGATTTTTTTCATTTTAGTAACCTTACTAGATTATCCGACTTTAGGTAACAGTCTCATTTTCAAATGACAAATTTACAGGAGTTTTCGTCCTTGTGTTAAGCATGGAGCGTAAGTGCTTTATATGATCTACCGATGTACCACAACACCCTCCAATTATTTTTAATCTTTCATATTTATTAACAAATTCAGAAAGCTTTAGACTGATTTCTTGTGGTGCCATCAAATATTTAGCTATACCATTTTCGTTCACTGGCATTCCGGCATTGGGCATGACTAATATGGGTAACTCATCTTGTTCGCATAACCACTGTACACTTGGAGTCATTTCCAAGGGCCCTGTAGAACAATTTAATCCAAATACATCAATATCTAAATTACTCAAAGTTGTATATGCTGATTGAACGTTTGTTCCAAGGAGCATTTTCCCATATTGGTCGAGGGTTACATTTGTAATTATCGGTAAAGTCTTTTCTAATTTGTTCATCGCTCGGAAGCAGCTTTCAACAGCTAATTTCATCTCTAATACATCTTGTCCTGTTTCAATTAAAAGAGCATCACACCCTCCAATTATCAGTCCCTGGGCTTGGACAAAGAAGGCTTCTTCGATTTCTCCCAATGAAATATTACCTAGATCAGAATCGTTTGAGCTAGGCAAATACCCTGATGGACCCATCGAACCTATTACATATACATCGCGACCTAACTCTGCAGATGATTCTTTCACAAGTTTTGCCCCCTGAACATTGAAATCGATAGTCTTATCCCCTTGTCCGTATTCATCTAACTTGAGCTTATTGCTGCCAAAGGTATTGGTTTCAATACAATCGCTGCCTGCTTTGATGTAGTTCTTATGGATCGTCTTTATCCATTCAGGATGAGTAAAATTCAAACTATCATTAAATCCTTCTTTATTATTGAGATAATCGTTCTCCTTGGGTTCGTATTTTTGAATTTCTGTACCCATTGCACCATCAAATAAAAGAACTTTAGTCGCTAAGTCATTAAGAAAGCCATTCAATATTATTATTATTTTATAAGAGACTTTATTTGCTTATAATCCTTTCACCTAGATCTAGAGCAATTAAAAAGAGATTTATAGAAATTTACTATTTAAGAATACTGGGTTCATAGTTCAGCATGGATAGAATGACTGCCTGCGGAGCAGCTGGTCGAGGGTTCAAATCCCTCTGGACCCGATACAAAAAATCATCCAACCCACAGCTGGAGGCTTTAGCAAGAAGATGTAACGGCGTACATGTAGTCAAAGGCTGAAGAAATATACCTGATATATGTAGCTGCTATGCGAAGATTCAGATCTCATATATGCGGAGACAATTGTCAGTGGCTATAAATAAGACAATGTGGCCGATTATTGTAAACACAATTGATTATTTATCCAATCTCTGACTAACATTGGTATCAAATATACACATACGAATCCCTTAAATAATGGGATCTTAAATGCAAATATCCCAAGCTGTAAATTCGTTTAGGTCTAGACAATGTAGAATCGAATGAAAATTCAATAGAATTTAGAAATAAAAACCTTCAAAGTTCGGAGCAAAAGTCTATCACATTTCAAATATTCACTTACATTAGAATTCCAGGACTAACTCTGATTATTGAAAGAGTCAATTTGGTCTTTGCTATTGCTTGTTCTTGTTATACATTAATCACTTATATTACTGTCAAATAATGCTAGCATGGATGCAGAACAGCCATTCCACCCCATCTGCAAAACTAGGTAAAACTAAGTTGTTTGGACTCATTTTAGGTCCAGTTTTGTTCTTAATCTTCCTTGTTAGTCCTGCCCCAGAAGGCTTACCAGAGCAAGGTAAACTGGTGGCGGGTATAACACTTTGGCTTGTAGTGTGGTGGGTCACTGAAGCTGTTAGTATTTATGCAACTGCTCTATTACCTCTGGCTCTGTTCCCTATAACTGGAGTTTTATCACTTAGGGTGGTTGGGGCAGAATACATGAGTCCGATAATTATTCTTCTATTGGGGATGTGTTTGGTCGTTCTTGCAGTTGAAAAATCTGGTTTACAACGAAAAATTGCGTTTGGGATCATCAGCATTTTCGGTTATTCACCCAAGAGGATAATCCTTGGCTTTATGATCTGTACGGCTTTAATTTCCACGGTTATTATGAGTACGACGGTTGCTATTCTGATCATTCCAATGGTTTTTTCCATTTTGTCCTTGCTTTCTGATAATGGTATTAAAGTCAGTACAAAGTTTAAAGTCATGCTTTTACTAGGTGTTGCATTTTCCTCTTCAATTGGAAGTATTACAACACTCATTGCATCTCCTCCTAATCTTATGTATGCAGAAATAGTACATGAGTTATTTGACAAGACGATTACTTTCGGCGCCTGGTCTTCAGTAGCTGCACCACTGGCATTTACGATGTTGATGATATCCATAATATACTTCACAAGTCAAGTTAGAAAGGAGCAAATGGATGAAATGCTCATCAAAAAGATAATTGTCGCTGAAAAAGAAAAGTTAGGAAAAATTACAGGAGAGCAAAAGGCATCTTTAATCATTTTAATCTTCGTTTTGGTCTTGATGTTCGCAGCTCCCTATTGGGCTGGTGATGATTCATATATTGAAACTGCAGTAATTGCAATTCTTGGCGGTGTATCGCTTTTTGTGATACCAAAAAATAGAACCGAAAAGTTTCTAAACTGGTCGGATGTACAAAAAGTCCCGCTAGGCGTTTTGTTTATCCTTGGTGCAGGAATTTCCCTGTCATTGGCGTTTACAACATCAGGCCTTGCTGATTATCTGGGGATCAAATTATCGGTATTAAGTATTCTACCCTTCCCAGTAATAGTAATAATTATTGTTTCTATTACAATGATTATTGGTAATACCATGTCAAATACTGCAACGGCAGCTATATTCATACCAGTTGTCGCCAGCATGGCCTCAATCAATCACTGGCCTCCATTACCTTTTCTTGCTGCGATTACGCTATCTAGTTCCCTTGCGTTCCTCCTGCCTATGGGGACTCCTCCAAATGCACTAGTTTATGAAAAAGGCAAAATACAGATCAACGAGATGATTAAAAATGGAATTGTACTCACCGTTTTTGCAATTATCATGATATCGGTGTTTACAATCTTCCTATACCCTTTGCTTTTGCCAGATATATCTTGATAAAATTAACTTTCTTATCGATAATGATAAAGTGATTTGGTATTTGAAAAGTCGCCATGGGAGTTTCATATATCATAGTTCAAAAAATTGATTTTTACATCACCCTCCTAAAAAATCTCAAGGATATTTTTTTATCAACTATGAATTCGCCTTTTGCGTTTACATATACATCATTATTATTTAATGGAAATCTCTTTACGCTTCATCGGATTTACATTTGAGGTCACCGTTGAATCAATAAAACTAGGGCCTTCTTGTTACCGTAATTTGGAGTCTAATGATTTTTGAATTGTAAATTGTCTTTTCGACCGGTTTGCTCCACCGATAGAAATATTCAAGTGTTTCGATACTTTAGAATTTCAATATCATATGGAATAACAAATAACTTATTTGACAGACAGTGTGTTTATCTTGTTAATATCTCTTAATCTTATACATTGTCCCAAATATAACATTGAGACATTAGAAGAAAATTGAGATTCAGTATAGAAAAAAGGAAAATAAATAAGAGTTCGAATGGGGAAAACAGCAATTACATTAACACTTGGTTATGTTGAATAGGCAACTCTTACCTCAAAGTTTTTTAGTACAAATTACATTTCATTAAAATATTTTGAAAAAAAAGAAATTTATTTTTACAAAAAGGTTGAAGAGGTTGGACTATGACAATTCAGATTGCTCGCGCACAATAGTTTGCTATCTCTTAATCTTCTTAAATAATGAAAAATAGAGTGTTAATGGCCCCTAGTTAAGCAAGTAGGTTATCTGCACTGTGACAGAAACCTCTTGCTGTCCTGGGAGAATTGGGGTTGAGGTCACAACAGATGCAAACGATTTCTGCATAATCTGATCGTTAAAAGGCACGGGGTTGAAGCCATCCGTGTTAACTGATATTGATTTGATACCGACGATTGTAGACCCTATTGCCGAAGCGGCTACCTCTGCATTTTGTCTGGCGTTAATAATAGCTTGCTCTATGAGCGCATTTGTAACACTTTCCAATGACTTGTCAGAAACTCTAAAATCCACTCCATTGATGGTATTGGCTCCTGCATTAACTGCAGAATCAATCCAGGATGAAATATTATCAAAATTGGGACTTTGAATCGTCAATATGTTAGACACTGTGAACCCTGTTTGTACACTAATTCCTGATTCTGTAAAATTGAAATTAGGTTGAATTGTATACTGAGATGTACTGATCTCATTTTCTTTGACGCCATTATCTCTTAAACTAGTGATTATTTCGTTTGCTATTTTCGAATTTGAAGTTACTGCATCAGTTACAGATTGATTTGTAGATTGTACCCCAATCGAGATAGTTACCAAATCAGTTTTCACTTTGTCCGTTGCAGAACCAGATACAAATAAAGTATTATTGAGAGAAGCTAATTGAGTTTTATTGTCTTGGTCGGAAAGCGTGGCTTGGGCAAATACACCAATAGGTTCCATGCTTATAACGTTGAGAGCTATAAATCCCAATCCCAATCCCAAAAATAATAGGATGTTAAGATTATTGACATTTCGTTTCAAATTTTTTTCAAAATTGTTTGACATCGATTCATTAAAACCTCATCTGATATATAAGAAGACCCCATGAGGGAAATTAGACGATGGTATATTTTTTGCCGAAGGGCTATTTCTTGTTGAACAGTTCAGTTAATGAATTGTAGATAGTATAGAATCTAATTCTTATTTTCTATTGGAGGGAACGTAAACTATAGATATACCAGGCAATGCTTAAAACTTTGTAACAGGGGTATACAATAAGTTTTTGCCAGGTTTAATATGAAAGCGATTAATTCTTGTATTACTATCACAAGGAAAGATATAATCAAAGCGTTAAGTCCCATTCTTGATGTAATTTAATGTATTCTCAATTATGATTTTCTTAATAGGGGAATGTAAATAGTGTTTTAGATTTAGGAACCTGTACTGTTGGGTTTCGCAATACCCACTATTATTGGTACGGCGTGTCTCTTGTGTCCTTCGAGTAGCATACTACGAACCCTTGTTATAAGCTTGATTATTTCCTTGGGAATGGTTGGTGTAGGAATCCATTTGCTCTTATGGCTAAATTGTAACTAATGTCAATGGTAATGCAAGCCGACTTCGAGTTGGGTCGGTCACATTGATTTCGAAATCCGCTTTCTCTCGGAGCTAAGATCCTTTTTGTACGATATTTCTGATTCCATCTCAAAATTCCGATATGACTTATCTTGATGATGTGTAAGTAATATAGTGTTTTGATTGCATACCGAAAGCATAACTCAGGTATTGCTTGTACAGGCCTTTTCCACTTTATTATGAAGCGTTCAGTTTCTTCTGAATACCGTCCAAGGATGGAGGATGTTTAAGCCATAGGTATATCGTTAAGTTATAGACCTACTAAACACATCAAATTAAATTATTTGTTTTTGAAAAATTATATTCGTCTTAGCCATAGCATGGACAATCCTTTTAGATCATCTGTTTACCACATTCTTGTTATTAGTAAAGGAGATCTGAAATATTGCCATTACCCTTTAGCAAATCAAAACTATCATTATTCGTCAAGTCATTTGATCCTAAATTATCTGGAGTCAAGTCGTCAAATAGGTTGTTTATCTCATTAGAGGTAATCATGTAATATACTTTTGAGTCGTTTATATTCGCATCTACAGCGACTCCAAGATACATTATGAACACATAAGAAATGCATATAGACTTTATCAATTTTGTCGTGATCAACTGGAGTTTAAATTATGTATGTCATAAGATAAAAAGTTAACCTTGCGTTTTTGCGTAATCATCAATATGTTTGTCCATAAAAGCCATTAGTACTGCAATAACATACAAGACCAAAAACTAGGTTATTTATACACCCAAAGCAAATGACGATTTAATGAAAATATTGAAATCTAACATAAGTTGAATAGTTCTAATGTACTTTATGAGTATGAACACAAACCGAACAAACCTAGTCTCAATAGCAGTAATATTTGCATTACCATAACCAAACAATTAATTTTCTGAGTATGATCTACGATGTTTTATTCTAAATTTAATGGATACAAGAAACCAATTAACGGTAATTTTGGTTTGAACGTGTACTCTCCCAGAATTAGATCTCATTCATGCATTTTAGTATTATTTTTAAACTTCTGGATGGGTGGAAGATAGATGTGGTAATTTCATTTTAATGTATACCTAATAGAGGGGTCAATAATATCTCAGGGATAGCACCAATCCTTAATTTTTAAAGCAGTATCTGCCTAGCCGAATTTAGAATGTCCTAATCTCTTTTTCTTCATTAGAGTGCGGCTTCTTCTAGACTTAAACCCTTAAACCTCTGTGGCCATTAACGAATGGGTAGTTATTCGCACCCAGGAAAACTTGCTATGGGATATTCAGTGCCTATGGACCGGATGCCGTTTCATTAAGCGCACACCCGCAGTATAACCACATCTTCAGTTTATACTAGTGTCAGATACTTTTGAAAGTACAATTATTATGGGTATTAGAGTTCTAAAGTATTAGAATTCTTATGGTTTTAAAACCGAGTTAGTCTAAAGACATTTTGTTTAATCTGTCCCTCAATTCTCTAAGTAATACTTTATCTAACGTCATTTCTTGAACGTTGACTATTTTTCTATCTTTCTTGATCTTTGTGCCTATAAGAAATTGTTCTTTGTATATGTCCCTCCTGTGTATCTTGTACAAATCATTAATGTACAATTCTTCAGGATATGATTTCATATTGTCTTCTTCTGCCATCTATTTCATTACCAAATAAGATACGTATAATCCCAGTTAATATGCTTGCAATTTTAAGGTCTTTACCCCAGTAATTTCTAGCTCAAAACCCTGAACATACATTTTCATGTGCAGTTACAATATGCCAATTTCAATACTATCATATCTGATATTTCTAGTTCATTTCCAAATATGGTTTACTGAGTGGCCCTTTTTTTGGATGCTGGATATAGAGATTGTTGAGGTTAGGTTCTGCAATTTGCCTTCAATCTTCTTTATCACAGCATAGCATTTTCTCTGTAATAAAAATCAAGATTCGCAAGTGCACAGCATATAGTCACGTTTTTAAATAAAAACCTAGTTATTTTGTACATCTCACCTTCTCTAAGATACCTGAATAAACCAGATACTACAAACCTGGACTTGTATGAGACTTTCTCAAATCAATTTATAGAAACTGGGGTTTAAGTGCTTATACTATGAAACTAATTTTTGGATTTAGATTGATGGCATATAGCCTATAATCGGCAGTAGATTCTTTTACGGCAAGCATTACGGTATTGCCCCCTTATATTTCATAAAAGATTTAATTATACTATTTTTATCTATATCTTAGATGACTTCTGGTAAATACTTCAATAAAGGTGTTAAAGCATTAGATGAACCAAATCTAGGGTATGTAGTCAGAGAAACTCCTGATAAAATAGTGGTTTTTGGAGAAAAAAATGAAAGGTACGATATTCCGATAAAGGAAATTGAACAAGTAGGCGCCAATGTTTTGATTGGATTAAATTCTGCAGACTTGGATAAATATGCAGTTCCAAGAGATGCCCCTCTTCCGGCAGGTAGACAGGATCCTTGGGCAGAGCCAGATAAGGTGGTGGATTTAGCAGCATATGAGGGGAAATATCCAAACACTTTATTTAATAAAGGAGTTCGAGCGAAGAATGAAGACCATGTAGGTCATGTACTAAAGGAGACCAATGATAAAATAGTGGTTTTTGGAGAAAATAATAAAAGATTTGATATTCCCAAATCTGAGATTTATCAGGTAGGTATGAATGTAATAATAAAAATTGACTTTCCTGAGATATTCAAATATGAAGTGCCAAAGGAAGCACCGTTACCCACTGGGGAACCTATAGAAACTGTTGATACGGATGCATTCCCCGAAGATTACCATGGTCCTAAATAACTTACTGTATTAAACCACCTATTTTCATTTCTCATGTTTGTGACCTAAATAATATTTGAGAATTTTGGCGATAATGGCTGTTGAATAATAAACGCTTGAATTGTCTTTAGGTTAACAGTAGCTAAATACAATACAAATGGGAACTTGAATAATCAGGACCTATCAGTACTGGATAACCAATCTAATTCGCTATTTTAACGTCATAACAAGAGATCTCATAATTCAACTAATCAATTATATCGATTACAAATATGATACGAGTAGGATTCAGAACTTAAAGATGCCAAAATCACATCGCAAAAATGGTAGAGTGAAAATAACAAGCCAATATCATTTACCAGAGAAAAATCTAGATTTTTAGAATCAATCAGAGAGCTGAAAATCAAGTCAATTACAGGATTATACTCGCAAAAGAAAAAACAGCGTCGAATATGAATAAATTTGAGCAGATTATTAAATTAACAAATGATTAAGGGTAAAGTCATATTAATTACGGGGGCAAGCAGCGGGATCGGATATACAACGGCCTTAACTTTGTCTAAAGCAGGAGCAACTATTATTGCAGGCGCACGCAGGATTGATAAACTAGAGAGTTTGAAAAAGGCAATTAGAGATCAAAATGGGGAGATCTTGGTAAACCAACTAGACGTAACAAAGAGGCAAGATTGCACCAACCTTGCAAATTCGGCTGTTGACAAATATGGAAAGATTGATGTTTTAATAAATAACGCGGGTCTTATGCCGCTGAGTTTTGTAAAGAACTTAAAAATAGACGAGTGGGACAAAATGGTGGATGTAAACATAAAAGGTGTACTATATAGTACAGCAGCTGTTATTCCTCACATGCTATCAAATAAGTCTGGTCATATTGTGAATATTTCTTCAATAGCAGGTAGATTGGTGTTTCCGGCAGGTAGTGTTTACTGCGCTACAAAGCATGCCGTTACTGCATTTAGCGAGGGATTGAGACAGGAATTAAGTCAACGATCTAACATTCGTGTTACTTGCATAGAACCAGGTGTAGTTGCAACAGAGCTTAACAATACCATTACTGATAGTTCACTACAAGGTTTTCTGGAATCGGTTAAAAAAATGGAACCGCTACAAGCTCAAGACATAGCAAATGCTATTCTATTTGCAATAGATTCGCCAAATCATATGAATGTAAATGAAATTATGATAAGACCTGTACAACAGGAAAGGTAGCCACTACACTTTATTGAATCCTCAATGAAATCTGCAAGGTTAGAACCTGAGTACCATCATTATTCATTTAATGATGATATATATGAAACAAGACCTCGATACTGTACTGCTATTTTTCATAGATTGACTAGGGAACTCTTGTTAATAATTGTAGATCCTGATCCCATAATTTGATAAACCTCTTTTGCCTCAGAAAATTAGGATGAGAACTGAGCCAGGTTTATTTTTTTGGTCATTGAATTTTCATTCTTATTAGTCTGTTTCTTTGGGCTTGGTGAATACGTGTCTTTTGGGGAAATAGAATCCTCCTGGATTAATTATACGTCACAGAGCGACCGTGGATTTACATTCAGTTTTCCATCAAGTTGGACAGTTGTTAAAAGTACACACGAAGATAACGGTGTCATTGCGTTGTCCCTTCCAAATAACTATGATCTATTTGGCGAAAAGATGACATTTGGATTGGAGAAACTACAATCCAATATGTCACTTGATGATTATTCTAACCAAACAATAATAATCTATCAAGGACATTGCAAGAATTTCACCTAATAGATTCAAACCCTTATGTAATATCAGATACATTATGGGAGAGAATTTTGTTTACTCATGAAACTGATAATAGAGTAGTTAAAGTATTGCAGGTTTGGACCTTCAAAGATGATTATATTTATGTTAATTCGTTTGGTACCACACCAGATAGTTAGTTTGGTTACATTCCAACAATATATGAGATAATTTCTGGTGTCAAGATATATACAAAAAATATAACAGATATTCCTTCGGGTAACATTAAAGAATCTATTTATCGGTCTCAATAAGGGTTTATCTTAAAATATCCTAGTAGTTGGAATAAGGTTTTGGGTCTAAATAGGGTATCTTTTGTATCAAATCAAGATAATCCTCTAGATCATTATTTGGAAAGAGTCGATATTTATCATTATGAAAGAGGCGACAACCTATCTTTTACAAAATATGGTGAAAACGATTTCATAAAGTAGATTTAGTTGATGAAATTAACTACCTGGCAAATAACTTACAGAACCTATTCAAATTTGGGCCCTACCAAATCAAAAGAAATAATGATTAGAAATAACACAGACCTGTTTAAGATTATTTTTACCACTCAAACAGACGAATTCCATAAATTCCCTCCTAATATCAATAAAATAATAGATAGTTTCCAAATCGGTACAACCAAATTGGTTTAAATTGTAGAATTTCTAGGATCCAATTGTAATACATTTATATATTTACTTTTGGAATGAAATTCGAAAGAGACTTCAAGAAATGGGATGTAAAGATGAACGAAAATATAATATGTAGAAAAACTCAGGATGACCTGATAAAGAAACTTAACAATCCTCCCTTATTTTCAATTATTATCCCAACTTATAATGAATCACAAAATATAGTTAATTTAGTAAATTCCATCTATACCTGCGTAAAAGCCCAAGGGTGCTATGAGATAGTCATAATTGATGATAATTCTCCAGATTGCACTGTTGATAAGATAATTGAAGCTTTTGATGAAAAAAAAGGATTCAATTTATACAAGATACGTGATACAGTAGGTATTCAGTCGCATAAGCATTTTTTTATTTATCCCCTTCATGATGAGAGCTTTTTCATAAAGATAGTAAAGAGAAAAGAGCGGTCAGGTTTGATATCAGCCATATATGAGGGATTTAAATCTTCAATTAGTGACTATCTTATAGTAATGGATGCTGACTTTTCACATACACCAATACATATCAATAGTTTGATCGAGGAGATCAGAAATTCTAGGTGTGATCTAGTAATTGCATCACGGTACTTGAAGGGTGGTAGAATAGTAGGATGGACTTCAAAGCGGATTTTTTATAGCAAATTTGCCACAAATTTATCAAGACTCTTATTCAGATTGTCTAATGTATCAGATCCAATGTCCGGTTTTTTTGTAACAAAAAGAGATGTCGTAAGGAAAATGGAATTTAACACTTCTGGATTTAAGATTCTTCTAGAGATATTAGTAAAGTCAAAATCTATAAAGATTAAGGAAATTCCCTACACTTTTACTGATAGAGCAAATGGCTCAAGTAAACTTAATTCAAAAGTAACTATTGACTTTTTCAAAAGCTTGTATATCTTGCACAAACATCATTGAGTAGAAGGAACTCATAATGTTTAGGTAGGCATCATTAAGAGGACAAATTCCTTGACAACTTACTCTAGAATTCTCTCGTTCTTACCGAGTGCAACTGAAATTATTTTTGAATTAGGACTTGATGATATCTTAAAAGGTGTTACTCACGAATGTAATTATCCTAAAAGAGCTCTACAAATACCAAAAATAATTGAACCATCAATAGATTTTGAACAACTGGATAGTTCAGATATAGATAAGAAAGTAAGGGAAATGTCATTCAAAAAAGAGCCATTATTCAAGATTGATGTAGATAAAATAAGGGAAATAAAACCAGATCTGATAATTAGTCAGAACATGTGCTCAGTGTGCGCACCTTTTGATAAGGAAATACAGAGAACTGTTGAGATCTTGGGATATGAACCTCGTAATTTAGTACTGAATCCTTCGAGCCTTTCTGAAATATTTCAAAGTATAATAGTTTTGGGTAAAGAATTAGACAGAGAACAAGAGGCTCTTAAGGTTACCTCTCAGCTTGAGGAAAGAATTAACAAAATAAAGTCGATTTTACATGATCCAGTCAAAAAACACCTTTTTGATAGTCGACCCAAGGTCTTGTGCTTAGATTGGCTGAACCCGTTTTATGTTGCCGGGCATTGGGTACCTGAAATGCTAGATATAGTTGGAGCAAAGGGTTTAAATGGACAGGGCGGTTTGGATTCCCACCAAATTAACTCAACGAAAATAGCACAGTTGGATCCAAACAAGGTGATTTTAATGCCATGCGGGTTTGATATTACTAGGACCCAGAAAGAATATCAAAAGATAAAAGATTCAAAGTGGGATTCATTAAGAGCAAATAGAGAAAAGGAAATCTATATCGTAAATTCTAGTGCATTTTTCAGTAAACCTAGTCCTAGAATCGTAATTGGAATAGAAATATTAAGCAAGATTGTTCATCCTGAAGCGTTTGAGGATATAAGAATTCCAAATTCGGGTTTCATTAAAATCTAATTTATCAATAGATTGTTAGATAAAGACAAAAGAAAACATGGTTATTTTACTAAATAACAAACGCAGCCATTTCTCCGGGTAATATCATGGAGTTTTGCAGGATAGGAATGAATAGTGCCATCTTTATTTTCATATATCGAACCTATCGGAAAATACAACTGTGAAGTCGGATCATACAAATTGTCATTATACCCATACATTAAATTTGAAATTTCAATTTCATACCTAATCGGATATGGGGAATAACTGATTCTATTCCACCACTCTACTCCAGTAAAGCTTTGATGAAACTGAAAAGCAAACTGTTCTCGATCCACTCTAAGAGAAAATTTTTCATCCTCATTTGAATTGAGATCTTTTAAATAAAATTCCAATTTTGAGTCATTATCTAGAAAATTGATTTGTCTATGGTATAAGTGTCCTATTTGTGGTAAGACTTTAGCAAATCGATATTGATTATGACCTTTAAAAATTGCCTCAAAATAATCCTGGTTGTCGAATTGGCAAATTAAGTTCAGTTCCACTGCAAAATGTTGGATATTAAAAATTTCTAACAAGTACAGCATCCAAGATTTGTCAGGGATCCTATTACCATTGTCTCTTATTATTTTTAAATTATCTGTGATAATTGTAAATTTTGCAACATCTTTTCCATATTCATTCTGTGGAGTATCGATACAACCGTACCAATAATGCATATTAATTTACAAATGATTCTGTATTTATTCTAGAGTACTTGTGGAAAGCTTGGATTAGGTAAACTGCTAATGATATGAAAAAGAAGGATTGAATTCTTTCAACCTAAGGCAACAATATAGAAACCTGTAGTTTGTTAATTCTTTAAGAGACCTGGAAAACATTTAGAACCACTATTTAGAAGTAGCAAAAATCATCTCCCTGGGTTTGATTATTAAAATAAAGTACCTTCGAGAATTACCGAGGAGAATCCATCTTGTATAATTACGAATTAGTATGATCTTGCTTTTATAGAATATAATAAAATATAGCTTACTCCTGAAACAATAGCATGGTTGATGAAAAAATTGAACTGGATCAAATTTCTACCAAGAAAAAAATTTCTCAGCCCCCATTGAATTTACTTTTTAATCCTTCTTTGATAGGAAGGAATGATGTTTGGCAGATTAATATTGTAAAACTCTTAGAGACATTGTTATCTACTTTAACTAAATCTTCGTACAAGGACCTGCGAGTATGCGGTGTGGCGATTTTAACATCAACACTGATTCATAGACTTAAGGTAGAATCTATCTTTCGATTAGAAAAAATTGCGAATAAAGATCAACAAGGTG